>Ga0123354_10000150_pt1 | contig 54920 bp, 36 predicted proteins | sample TergutLab28metaG_2_FD_97872 | JGI IMG/M metagenome (GOLD analysis project Ga0123354, IMG submission 97872) | Labiotermes labralis P4 segment gut microbial communities from Petit-Saut dam, French Guiana - Lab288 P4 | ecosystem: Host-associated > Arthropoda: Insects > Digestive system > Gut ... | reverse complement strand
CAAAATCGGACACATGTTTATATGAACTTTTTTGATCACAAAGGCCTAGGAAATCACCTCCTGCAGTTATGCCCTAAAGTCGTGAAACACCCTGTATATCATTATTTGTAATTAAGTCTGTCTGCTTAATCTTAATGACACTGCTCTTTAAAAGGCCACTTGAATACAACAAACTCATGTATAGAAACATAAAATACATACAAAAGACTAATAGGAACAATCAAAACACTCTACTAAAAAAACTGATGTCAGGATCAATTTAAAAATGAACATAACTAGATGGGATTTTACTTTCTCAACATGGAGACTGTAAAGATGTGACATCATGTAGTCTTTGAGAACATTAGCATAAATTTCAATGAATCAACATGGCAATTCATCCCAGAAGACAATATTCAAAATTATTCTCCCTACTTTTGCTAATAGCATAAAATGTGTTCTAAAAATGAAAAGGATAATTATGATTTTTATTGTCAATTCAGAATAGTTCACAACATTTGTGGAGAAAAAAACAAAAACTTAATACTAAATGACAGAAGGACAATCTAAAATTTGTTACACAAATTTATATAATAAATTCCTTTTTTTATAGCTATTAAGATACCCAGTACGCAGAGCAGTTTATGATAACATATGATGTGATAGATTTGTTAAACTGCAATTGGGTTGCCACCCGGTGGCAGTAGTACAGTACATATTTACACACAAAAAATACACAGAACGACATAAAACAAACAATAAAGAGAACAACACATACATTTTTGGAAGAGTGCAGACTGTGCTCTTCAAACTACTACATTTGTAGCTGATTACTGATATATAGATGTGTGAATTATTATAAACAAATTTTTGCAACAGAAATGGTAATAGTACATTGTTCAATTAGTTTTCACTTAACTTAGGCAAGTGTAAAGTCTAGAAGTACAAGTGGCTAAATCTTGAACAAGGCAGGGCCGTAATTCTCAGTTTCACTCTACATTTTAAAATTCCAAGCATGTGAATTTCAGCTCAACAAATACAGGAACTACATATCTTTGGCCACCACAGAATAACAAACCAGCACCCTTCTATAGCTACAATGTAAATAAACGGTCTTCCTACCATTCGTAGCCTCTCTTCAGCTCCGCTGATGCTGGCTGTGCACCAGCTGTTAAAAGAAACCCACTTTCATCTTGGGCATTAACAAATATCATGCAGTCAGTAAGAATACTAATGCTTGCACATTTTCGTTTTGGAAAAATACATTACAGTGAAACATATATTGGTAATGTGTAATTCTAGCAAAAGATGGTAAACTGTAAGTAATAATTGAAAACTGGAATATCATAGGGTACTTAGTGACAGAAAACACAAGAACTTTGACTGTAGTTTCCTTCATGCTTTGTTTTTTACATTTAGGGTTTATTTAATGAACCTGCCAATAGCTCAGACCATGCAGCATCAAATAGCTCAATGATTACAAAAGTAAAGTTTTTTTCTGTGTGTGCCATGAAGGCATATGGGGGAGGGAAGTTATAATTCCAATCATTCTTCACTTTGGCACTAAATGTAGTGAGTTGTCTGCTTCATTCCTCAGTCCTCTTACTCCTGGGAAAGAGCCCCAGCCCCCATTGCACAGCCCCCAGCCCCAGTCTGGATATCTTGAAGAAAAGATCTGTTCTCCCCAATGGGAATGTAACAATAGCTTCACAAATATCCTGTCTGTAGCCTGGTCAGTATACTGGCCCAGCTCCAGCAGGACGTTTAATCAATAATTTATTGTAAAAGATGTGGAAGGAAGCACTCATGCCCTAATTGGAGGTTCTATCCTGGCAACTGCCCCATGACTGATGATGAACACAAATATTCTCAGTCAATATAGTCAATTTCCAGGTGATGAAACAACTTGCGCACCTCCCAATACAAGTCAGAAGTGTCACCATTTTTCAGCCCAATTGTCCAGTTTCATATATTGCTTACAGTATACTGCTTTCAGTGTGTCTAATCCATATCCTACCACAGAATGTAGTCATTCAAGAACAGTCAATTGGTATCAGCATTTGAAGTTTCTTATGTACGATTCAGACACATAAATTTTTATGTGCACTAATTACTCTCACGAACCTGATGAAAAGTGTAACATATATCCACCATTTCCACACTTGCAACCGTTTAATGTAATGTAACTTCAGCAAAAAAAAGCCAAGAATAGATTATCAGAGATTTATTGGAGAGTGATGGCAAACCAGTTGTACAGACTGAATGTAATTAATTAGATCAGGCTTATATCAAGACAGACAAAAAGTTTCAGTTTTTTTTGCCCACAAAATAAAGACAATTTTCTGCTTCTTCAGCTATCATGTATTCTCTGACCTGTTGTTATTCAGATTAATTATGAGACGATTAATCTTCTGGATATTTTGTAGGACCCTTCAGAAAGTTTAGTCCATTGGGAGACCGCCATCTAAACTGGTCAACAAAACAGAATAAAATGCATACATCAATCAAACAAAGATTCTATTCTTTTACTGGACCAAAGTGTGTATGTGGGACTATGCATCTAGAGAATTATCTCTGCTACTAGTAAGGTGCTGCGCTACAAATCGGAAGGTCACTGGTTCCATTCCAGATGGTGTCATTGGAATTTTTCATTGACATAATCATTGATTGCGCTATGGCCCTGGGGTCGACTCAGCCTCTAACAGAAATGAGTACCAGGAGTATTTCCTGGGGATAAAAGCGGCCGGTGTATAAGGTTGACAACCTTACCACCATCGTGGGCCTTTGTCATGTAATCTAAGAACCTTAACTCCCTGGAACCCTCTGGGCACCTTGGGCCTCTAATGGGACTGATTTACCTTTTACTAGTTGCTGCAGTAGTAATATCACCGATTTGCATTAATTTTGTGGCATAATTTTTCTATTTTAGGAAGTAGGTCTATACACCTTCTTATAGGTTGTGTTCTCTATTTAATGGTAAATTTTGTTTCCCTGCAAAAGAAGTTGGAAACTTTTTTTTTAAGTTCTTGCATACAACCCAAATGTGAACATCCAGAAGATGTTTTGCGGCCTTGGAAAGATACAGGACATAAAGAATCATCACAGGCAATTAATTATACTGTCAAATATTTCATATCACTTGACCTACAGTAAAAAATATGACCACCATATGACATAACTTGATAACTGTCATTTATTACCCAGTGCATCAGTAAATGTTCTCTTCAGATTAAAATGATTTTAACTTCCCCTTTTGGGCTGACTGTACATAGACATCACACACTTGAAGTTGAACTATTTCAGCTATATCTACTCACTGTTTTGACTAAAATGGGGTAGCCAATAAAGAAGTGCGTCTGGTATGGAAAAAACTACTATGTAAGCAGGATTTCATTATCCAATTTTTACAACAATATTTGACAATACCCACAGTCTTCTGAACAGAAAACTGCTACATTTATCTACTGTAGTCACCTTTCAAAATGTGAATGTTCCAGTACATTGTCATTGTGGTCTTCTACTTTCGTACACGACATGATGAGTCTTGCCATAATGGATGGTATTACTGGTTAATTCTATGAGTACTCTAAGCCTCTATAACCCACATCCACAGTACGGAGGCTTGTAGTCTTTGCCCGTTCTTATAAACACCAAGCTTTGTGAACTGATTACAGAAAGATGCTTCAGGTCTTCTGGGATCAACTCCTGAAGATGGAGGCACTGCATTCCCTCAGAACTTCAGAAAACACACCCCAAATGTCACAGCATCATATCCAACAAGACCTGAATCCTCAACAATACCACTGTGCCAACCCCAAATCTCATACGTTTACAGAAGCTTGTTCTTTTTAAGAAGGCTCATCAGTTGCTTTACCATACGATGCATTGTATGACACAATATAAATGTATGATTTAAAGCAGCAATTGATAAGAACCTCACTTATGGGAAAAACTCTTCAATTTATACGCATATGTAATGCATTTTAATATCTGTCCATGAAAATACATCATCTCTAGAAAATGTATCAGGTCTAGTTCAAAATTATACAAAAAAAATTATTTTTTCCTTCATTCTAGTGCCAGTTCAATATTTGTTCACATAGAAATTTGTAAATAAAGATGGAACAGTGACAGTATGAAATTTACACTTTTTCTTCCATGCAAACAAGCACATCTGCCCAACATTCACAGCAGAATTACTCATACTCATACTATATGCAAAATGTTATGACAGAAAGACACATTAACATCTCAACAAATTGCATTCACAGACGTCTCTGTGAGCAACAATAATTTTTTTTTGCTAAAAACTGATTACTACTATTAATTTGCTTGACTGTTAGCTGCATAAAGGTGGATCCATAATTGCAGGTTAATATCCCACGTACCTCTAGAAGCCATCAGATTGCCTTGAAGTGAAGATTCAAAATCGTATGTGGGTTATGATATCCAGAACACCAATATCAATCACTTATACCACAAAATACCTACGTCTTTTTCGCACACTGCACTTCCCGAACACACTGTCATTCACGGCGCCACAAAAAGCGGGAATATTGGCGGGCATAATGCTTGTCACGCACCGCCAAAATTCGAGATGTCTTATGCCATGAATCAGTGCCACCAAAAGACATGACAAAAGTGTTAGTATATATTATCCAAAGAGTATACACCGATCTAAGGAATCATTTGGCTGGACTAGTGACATTTGATTAATCTCTGCCTTCAAGCTCCAGGCACGATGACGACACTATACTACTAGATTAATGACATTCATTTTCAATTGCAGTCACAGTTTACGTTTTCTTCACCATAAACTCAGGATTGTTAATTTTACCACGGATTATATTTTGTACTTTGGAATCCTCTTAACAATTTGTGCCCATTAACTGAGTACGTCGTCTCGTTTTAAAAGCGAACAAGAAAACTATTTTTTTTTTTTTTGAAACTCGCAATAAAAACCTTGGAGTTAAGGCCACCAAATATCCGTAGCAATTAACTCACTGTTTTGAACAATACCAGTGGATGTCTATGAGAATTTGTCCGACATCAGTGTCCATTCAATTCATGTATAGCAGTACTGGTGTTCAATTTGAGTTTCCAGTTGCGTGAGACGACAAATGGCAGAAGCAATTCAACTTTTATTATGGCTCTTTTTTTTCGGTAATGGAAAATGACGATGAACCGATACCTTTTGGTTTCGTAGTAATAATGATGGTACTGAATTAAAAAAATTGCTTCTAACGGCCGGTACCCTGGAATTTTCAAAAGCATTCTTCCTTTACAGTCTATTTGTATTTAAGTATGTATGTATGTCTCTCTCCCCCCCCTCCCCCCCCCCCCCCCATCCATAAACGAAATGCATATTTTCTAAATTAATATTTTAATTTAGAAAATGTGTATTAAGTTAGTATGTATTGTATAATTATATTACAATGCACATAAAGTTTTCTAAGTTACTAATCTAAAATAATTACAAATTTGCAGATAGTGTTTCAAATTAATTATTTCGCCTTACTGAAACAAAATTATTAACAGAATAGCTGAATTCACCTATACTTCCCGAACTTCCCCTAACTCGTAAGTAATCCATAACCATTATTGCCTGCTGGGGCGTGATGAAAGGAGCTGCTCCAACATAATGTCACATTCCGTAATCGCAATGTGAGATATAAGGTTCTCACGGTGGACTACGAAAAATGCAGTCTTCAGAGATGTGACGCCGTTTCATTAGGTACATGTATACTGACAGTCCTCTGAAACGCCAGTCATTATTTCCACACCACATGGTATTACAACCCGAAAGACATTAATCTATATAATCACACTACGCCAAGCCTTGAGAACGTAAAATTTCACATTTTTCTTTTTTGTGGGTAAAATAATGTATAGTAGTACAGCCACTTCTGTCTGCACACTTCACTTCCACGTCTATTAATGGAAACTGGAGTAGAAGGTGTCACTATGCTCAAATTGAAAATTTTAAAAATTCCGACAAAAAAATCCTTTGTAGAGCTTAATGACAGGAATAGCGTAGTCGGTATAGTGACTAGTCTACTTGCTGGAGGTCCAGGGTTACAATCCCAGTAGGGGTAAGATATTTTTCTCTCCTTCAAACTGTCTGGACCCACTCTGGGGCCTAGCCACATATTTAATGGGTGCAGGGGTTACTTCCCAGGGCAAAGCGTTCGTGGGTAAGGTTAACCTCTCGCCTAGCGCAAATTAAGATTTCGTGGAGCTATACTTCAACATGGCTTGGAGACGGACTTTACCTGTACCACTTTATTATACAGACTGTCGTCAAAGTTTTTCACAACGTAATTAGTAATGAAAATCGTAATTACATATGCAGAATGTTTACCCTTCTTATGCAGAAATTTTCTTCTGAATATTCAAGTTATGTTGGTAAAATATCGATTAATATTGACTGATTACAAATCTAATTGGACACGAATGTAATCTGTACATCTTTTGGGTGTTTCAAGTTGTCATTTCATCATAACCACATGAATGCTTCGATTTTAAACAATTCAAGGCAATTCTAATACCCTTTGTTGTTAAGCGCATTATATCTGGGAAGTTCATGGCAGTAACTTTAGCTAGGTACTCTGCTGCGTCTCCGCTATCACTAGTCATTCTTGCTATAACCGTTAAAATTACTGAAATCAACTGCTGTAGTTTTTTAAGATTTTTTATTGCATTAGCATACATCATTTCCGGTTTGCCCTTTTCTCCTGTGGAATATTCGCCTGTTTCCAGCTTCACAGTCCTCCGTACTGTTTCTATTTTATTACCTGACTCTGGTATCAGTTTATTGTAATGAAGACACTTGGGCTTGATAATTATTTCAGTTGGTATCTCGCAATAATTCCTGTAGTGAATTTTTATAGGTGAGTTGTTACAAGACTGGCTATTTAGGTAAGCTCTCGTTTATGTTTTAGAGTTTTTTTTAACACATACATAGAGTGACTACACTTTTGCAGTCATATTGTCTCTGTATGGGGAATTTAGCTTCAAACCTTTTGAGGAAACGTTTAGAAACGTGTTAATTTTAATTTTCCTTTAAAAATGAAAATGAAAATAAACAGAGTGTAACATGTCCTCTAAAACTGCAATTACACGACCAGAAGAATGTTAAAATTACCATGGCTTTCCTAATGTTTTGGGGAGGGGGAAACAGGAGATGTTCTATGATAATGCAGTAAAAACTGCAGACTATGTTATCAGAATGAAACAAATCTGCCACTGGTGAAAATATTGTCTCCTTCCACTTCCAGTTCTAGCAGGTTTTACTACATACAGGATCAGGGTGCAAGTATACTGTACAAATACATTAACGATTTTCATTTTAATATTACAAAATTGAAAACAAATGGACAAATTCCACAACCCTTTTAGGGCAAATATTTTTCTTCTTTGAATATACACACAACTATTACAATTAAATAATGTCTTGACAGAAAATAAGCACACATCTTACAGCAAATTAAAATACATCACAATCTCAGGGTATGTTAAATTAAAAACTTTACACCAGCCCTGTTACTGTAAAATCATGAAACATAATGTGAGCTGAATCATTCATGCTGTCAAGAATTGCAAACAAAAGACGTGTTCTCTACCACTACTGACCTTACATCACCAAATGGTCTTCAGAAAGTAACCAGTGCCTAAAGAAAACAACATGAAAAGTTGTTTTTTTTTGCAACAGTACCTCAGAGAACTTTTCTGTTCCATGCATTACTGGTACTGTCTGTGACCAGTAATTTGATGCCATGAAAACTGTGCTCAAAATCTATTTCCTTCTAGTGAAATTGCATTAATGACACACTCTTAAATAAATTTTCCTTCTTTAAACACCTGTGAAATTGTTGGTACTAAACTGGGAAACAAAAACTTGCTTAATTGTTGAGTCACTTGACTTAAGACATACTGTTGCTGCATTACAGCTGATTTTAATTTGCACAATTCATTAGTTCCACATTTTGTTATAAACATCACACATTCCTAGTGGTACGGTTCCCATCCTGTGTAACATTATACTCTTGGCAAACGCCAACTACATTTTCACAAATGAGACACACATATGATACCGCTTTCAATTTCTGAAAAGAAATATTCCGCTTTGAAATATAACCATTGTATGAACTCATTCAAATTAATACAAAAAGGTACAGTTTTCCCTGCTCAAGCTACAAATGCATATATGAGAAGAAGAGGTACAGCTCCACTCATTCTTATCCTTGGCAGGAGATGGAGGTGAATGGTTAACTTCATGCCCTGGCCATGTACCTCCAGGAAAGAACACTGGTACCCACTAAACAGGAGGATGGGTAAGCCCCAGAGCCAGTCTGGACACTTCCTGACCCTACCAGGATTCAAACCCAAACCACCCAGCCTACACCAAGTCACTATACCAACTATACTGCACCAGCTTCTTCCAAGTTGCCAAGTCACCACAAGAATTCAAATTGGTTATATGCAGCATATGGCCTTCCCTTTTGACATGCCTGTTGTACATGCTACAATTCCAGGTTTGATCACCCAGTTTTGATATTTGTGATATATACAATAATTTAGAGGTACAAAATGAAGGCAGTATTAATGTTAACTAAAGAAGCTGAGGATAATTATCTTCAGCTGCAAAAAGTCAGGATAGAAATTCAGACAAGTGCACTCCGGTGTACTTCTAAAGCTTCTCAAATTTTACATGTCAAGCAGTAAGTAGTATGTATATATCAGCCAACATACCAAGAGACTTGAATGTTAATAAATACTGTTGTGAGAACTTCAAAAACTTGAACCCATTGTTACAACATGTCACACAGATCTGTCATCTTACTGAATATTCAATTACAGTGACATTTACTGCGGAAAAAATTTAGGAACCAAAGAATCCAGTAAACTTTTATGAAGTGGGCAACCCACAAGGCCACAAATTTGTGATACTGCCATACCTAAGAAAAATTTCTTAAAGTTTCTGAGTGGTAGCACACTATAAATGCTACATTCTCGGCCACACCTTCTGAACACTTTACTGTTAGTTACAGGGTTCTTGCCACAAGACAAAGCATATAGCTACTGGAAGCTTTCCGTAACATTAAGGGAACAATATTTATAGCAAACAGAATATCGAATTCCATGAGCCTGCTGACCACCGAACAGAAAATCAGACAACATAAAACCTTATTCACAACAAACAGAACTGGCAGAAGTAAGTGGAACAAAAGTTGACACCACTACAATACATGCAGGCTAGTGGAGTAAGTTTTCTGTGAAGCACGATCTAAATAACCGGGAAAGACAAACAATGACCGCAGTATGAATTGAATGGCACAACATGTTCTGAGGCACTAAATCCAAATCACCCATGGTGAAATGGACAAACATAACACAAAACAGCTTTAAATGTGGAAATAACATTTCAATTACTGTACGAGGAAACCAACAATGAGGTAAAATTAAATGACCACCTGAAGCAGGAAATGACAGCAGGCCATAAACAAACAAACCTGAAAGGGTTGTGGGAAAATTCAAGGATAATATTTCAAAATTCAAGATCCACACAGAAGTGTGCATGATGGAATGTGTTGTATGTTCAACCAATAGAGAATGATTCCCATCAATGCAGGCATCTCACAGAGTGAACAACAGTGCAATATTACAGCACCATCTGACAGCTCATTTTATCATTTCTGTATGTCCTAAGTTTTATCAGAATTCACACCACTTGTAATAGGTTAAATTTTCCACGTCATTGCCATGCAGGCATAGGGGGGGGGGGGTGAAAATGTTTAGTTCCACTCATTCTTAACCTTGGCACTAAATGGAGTTGGGTGGTTGAGTTCACACCCTGGCTGCTTTACTCCTTGGGAAAGAGCCCCACTACCCATCAAACAGGAAGGTGGGTATGTCTCCGTCTGGATATTTTGAAAAAGAGAAAAATCTCTCACCCCCACCAGGACTGAAACCCTGGACCGTTCAGCTGTAAAGAGTTGCTACACCCACTATACTATTCCGGCTCCCTCACATCCATGGGCACCACATATTATTATATTCACTCTCAGAAGTCAGACCACTAAACTTCGGTGGGTACAACAGGGGCCTAAATAAACATAAAATTATATTACAACACAAGTTGCAAGGTACTGCTCTCTGCTGTCCATGTTCCCCAGCATATTGTGGCACCAATTTTGTCAGACCAGGAAATAACATTATAATTCACTCCGTAGTTGATACAAGTCTGAGGACAAAACAAGGAACTGACCCCTTACTGGCACAAACCTGTAAAACAAATTCTTATGTCTCACTTTCTGCAACGCTGTACAACACCCAAAACAGCTGGTACAATTTTGCAGTAATGCAACCAGGGCATGTGGAACAAAGACACATGTACTACAAATGACAGGACAAATGATTCAGCTCACTGAACATGATGCACACACTCACTAGCTAAAAAATCATTATGTCAAAACTACATACATACACCTTGGTGCAAAGAGCCAGGCAAATTTACATACATACATACACATATTAAAATAATGTAACATAATCTACTCCTTAGAATTTTTTACATGATTTCCTCTTTTACCTACACACAAACAGTAAAAGATTTACAAAATTTGGCAAACAGCTGTGGGTAAGATGACATAAATCCACAGAATATACTTTCCTTTCAGATGCAACCAAAACAACATTTATTAGATGAATAATTTAACAATCCCTATTCCTTTCACCGCACTTCTGACACAAGAAAAGGCAGTTTCCAGTGGAAATCAATAACAACAACACTGTTATGTCTCAGCATTCTTATGATATTGCCATGTAACATTATGGTGTTACAGTATGAACTCAATGTGTTCATACTCCACAACAATCAACATAAAGTACACAACCTTGTTCTTCTTAACCAGATTTAGTTTAAGTTCCTGTCCTTTTAGTATCATATCATTTAAATTCCTACATGACCACATAAAGAGCTACACTATTTTCAATAGCCTGCATGACAAGTAACAGGAAAGTCATATTCCTAAACACGCACATGCCTTTCCTGTTACTTTTGCCTCCTTAAATATAGTGTCAGATTTAGAACATGGTTCAAAAAGATAAAAACAGTTTAATTCTTAATATTTACAAATGAAATCTGTGTTTTGTAACTCTTCAATAAATGTGACACAAACCGCACTTTTGTTCTCAAAGAATGTTAGTTCACATAACTAACACAACATCCCACAGTACTTGTTAAAGTGGGTTTGCACTGCTTTTCTTTCCAAACTATCAGAGCAATTTACTTGAAACTACTCCAGCCTTTTTGTACACAAACACATTCTCATAAAGCTGCTAACAAATCTCTTCTACTGCTTTAAAATCCTCACAATCGTACAAGATGGCGTACTTCTATCACTCCATACTGCATTACATTAATACATCCAGCTTTCACAAGCTGAAATTTGTAGCAAATCTGAACTCCTTTGCAGTAACTGTTACCTAATAAAGGAATATGGCATCTGTAAATTGACTTGGAAACCACTTTAGTTTAACAGGTTTCTTAAGACTAGGCACTGTGTTAGTTCTGTGCATGTTGTATTCTTGATTAAGTGAAATCCTGGAGAGCGAAAACTCCATGTGTAAGTTCACAGCATGGTGCTTAATGAAGAACAGCAACGATTTTATCCTCACCCTAATCATTATTTTACTGAAGTGGGTACTTAAATTCTAGCGCATCGTTTATGCAAAACATGTATCTGAAGTGAGAAAGGTAAAATTATGAACTAAGTGGCACTGTGTGGGAAAAAAACCAAAATAATACAGCATGTTTTAAAAATGCTGTACATTTCCTTGTTGCCTAAATATATAAAATGAATTTCTAGGGGTGTTTTCCTATATATGTTCATGTTTGGCATGCAGGTCTTTAAATGGTTAAAAAAAAAAAATTGTATAGCAAGAACACTGTCTATGACTAATTCAGATTATGAAGTTTATACTCTACATTCTTCATAGTGTCTCAAACACACTTGTATTTAAGCAAAAAAGAAAAAAAGATGGCTCTCAAAATGTTTCATTCCTAGCACTTTATTGTAAAATACCTTGCCTGCATTGTTACTGCATACATCAAGTTTACATGACACTGCATAAGCAGCAGTTACTTTCTTAATTGTGTCCATTGTTGAATATAATACCAACCACAAATGAAATTCACACCTCCACATAGTCACATTCATATTTTAGCATGCCCCATTATGGTGCCTAGGGTTGTATGCCAGCATACAGGAAATCAGAGCCAAGTGTCTGTAGCCAGGTTGTGAAAGTTGGCTTTGTATCAGCATCTTTTGTGAACGGTTTGCCATCCCCACTCTTCATATGGGGTCCAAAGAGCTGGAAACTACTGTGCACAGCACTAGGAATGTAGGGGAGCTGGTTAACAACATACCAGCCATTATGCTGCAACCAGTCACACATCCGGTTGGCAGAATGGAGTCCAATGATTTCCATCCAGTTAGACCCCTTAAAAAGCACCTGGCTGGCGAGTGATTTGTACCAGATTCTGACAGGAAGCAAGCTGTCATCTCCTGCTTACAGACACTTCGCACCAATTTCATCTACTACACTGGAAGAACAAGCCTTGAAGCAATGTTGTGACTAATGCTTAAATATCAATGATGACTATGTGCATATCTGATGTGTACCACCTACTGCCCATGTGCCATGTATACATCTAGGTCAAAATAAAGTTCTTGGCATCAGTGTCCGTTCCCTTGTTTTTTAAAACTTCCTTGTATGTTAGTAAATGTTCCATGTTCTTTTCCCCAATGCCTTTGAAGCATACAGGTTCATAAGACTCATTTTCCAATGAGCATGTAAGACATGAATGCAATAAGTAACATCCATTATATGAAGAATGTGGTGTGAGACATCTTATTTACATCTAAAGTAAAAATTTTAGTATAATATTAAATACAATATGTACACCAGTTTCAGATAGTGACAGCAAACACTCAACAGCAAATTAAATACTTTCATGTATTTCTAAGGGAATGTTAAGGAGATGAATGCACACTAGATGTACACATATCAAAACCTGCACTCACAACAGTTAACAACACCTTGCTGCAGTGGATGAAATGTTACATTACAAGGCAGCATGTAACACTTGTGCCCCAATATTATAGCCAGTGGCTTACTCAAACACCATCAACTCTCAAAGTCAGAGGTGTGCAATGTTCAGGAATAGAAAGCACTTTGTCCAGTAAATGCATTTTTCAATTATAATTAAAAAATGCATGAATCAATTTCTTTGGTATGAAATATATAACATTTTGGCTTTAAAATTAATCTCCAGACTCCTGTTAGGCTGGCTGACTGTAATAAACAGGATGAAATGGCTGGGTAAGTCATTTATACTTGACGTGGTACAACATTATTTAGGGTCAACAACAAATCTGGAAGTATCCTGAAGTCATCAAAGGCCTAATTCAAGATCATCCAACATTCATATTCAGAGATTAAAAAACACACAGAGTGTCAGAGAGAACAGCTGAAAGACCACCAAAATACCTTCAAAATGCATTACTGATGAGGCAGCCAACTGGTTGAAAACAACTGCAAAATGTTACACGCAAGCTGTATATATCATATACAAACTGCAAGCTGATGTGTAACATTTGCATATCACACAAATTAAAATTGGGAACACTTAAGTAACAAAGTTTATATTTAGATGGTACTGTGGTCATAATAAAGAAAACCACCCTCACATACTCAGTACACAATTATATTTCAAGCATTTTTTAATTTGAAAGCACATTTCAGAAAGCAACACCACAAACAGCAATCATCATGGAACTTTGTCAAGAAATGCAATAATTTAATTGCATTACCAAATCAGAGCATTCACATGGGTTCTTTACAATCTACACCACAGTAATTACATGACTTGTATTTAGATGTTGCTGTATTAATATAAAATCTAGCCAAAAATAGTGTGGTTCATTTGAAAAGGGTGCACACCCCTGGTTAAGTATTCCACACAATAGATTTAATTTCAAAACAACCTGCTGAATTGTTGCCAAACATAAAGTTATACAAAGACTACAAATGTTTCAAGGGAGTAAAGAATCGTGCACAAAGATTTCAATAGTCAAAAGGTAATCCTGCTAGCTTTCGCACTATTAATAACTTTCAGATAGGCGCATACAGCCTGCATTGCTGACCCACATCTAATCCCATGCATACACACAGTGTAGCAGGGGTCTGTCTAGTCCCCTACATACCCTACATAAAAAGCATGATCAAACACACACACACACACAACAGCTCTAAACTTAAATGCTAAACTACACACATTAGAACTCAGGGACCATAACAAAAAGAATCTAACAGATAACAACACTGATATGAAAGGATAAATTTCAATGGACAGAAAACCCAGAAGGTACATACTGATCCAGTGGTGCACTCATGATCATCACTAACATCATCATTGGCACAATCAACACTTCAGACCAGCAGTTCTTGGACCGTGGTCAGCATGGCCTAGCCAGGAGGTCCATGAGGTTACCATTTTCTGTCCATTATAAGTTACAAGTGAAAAAAGATTCTAGAGTATCCTTTTAGTCTAAAAAATCTGTTCATGTGGAATAATGGTCTTATGCAGTGTAGACTGTATTCAGTACAACAGTTTTTTTCCCCTTAGATTTTCTTTAAACTTGGTTTTACTGTCACTATCGCCAGGAAAAATCTGACTTTTGTAATTAATTTACAAACAGACGCAATAAAGAATTTTACCGTTCAAAGACATTTCTTGCTGGTAATTATTCAAACTTTAAATGTCAGAATGAATTGTGCTTCAGTGGTACATATCTTCAGATCATTTGAGGTGGGGTGGTGGGGGTTTCCTCAGAAATACTGAGATTTTGGTAAGAGGTCCAAAATACCAAAAAGGTCAAGAAACACTGCTCTAGCCTACAATGGTGGCTTGGAATGTCCCAGTACAGAATGGTAAGATGAAATTAGTCAAATAAATAAACCATCAAGCATAACATTAAAATATGCATCTACTGAATAAACCAAGTAACACACCCCCTTCTCCCCAACAAAGGATACAACTATCAAGTGCCCATCCTTACCAGACAACACCTTTATCAAACATACATTGCTTTATTACATAAGGTTTGTAAACAGCTAAAATAAAAATGCCACGTGTATGATTTGTAGCAACATGTACATCCTGTAGGCAGTTAAACACCCAGATGTAATATCAAGCTTTCTTATTCATTCAAAACACTGGCTGTATCATTCTTATTTATGGTGTGCAGTTACTGAATGTAATGTGTCAAAGTAAATGGTGTACTGAATCACAACAATGGCATTTTTTTGGCTCCTTCATTGCAGTGGTCATATGCAACCAAGTTACTAGGCAAAGTTGAATAAGGCTAGATGGGTGGATTGAAGGAAGTTAGTATTACTTGGTATCTCCCCTCCCCTAATCCATCTTCTTTATAAATCAAGAACTATATTGTAGAACACCAAGCAAGATTGAAGAGGCTGAGGGTCACAATTTGATAGGTGAAACACATCAGGGATATATTTATAGTTTATTAATAGACGCATGTTGTGTTTGTTTCTTAATTTCACTAATTATATAGAAGAGTGCAACAGACAAAAATTTAAGATGCTGAGACAGAGGTTCCACTTAGCAAGATGGATCTGATACTATACCACTACAATATCACAATCCTTATTACAGTACCTGAAGTGAAGTTGTGCCTGAGACCTTAACCCTACATTGTCACATTCTTCACTGCAGTACCTGAAGTTAAGTTAAAATTGTCCCCCCCCCCCCAGACCTTAAACATATTCAACTGCATTCCACATTGCACTACTGGTAAAGGTAACGCCCCACTGATTAGGTTAGCGCCATGCCACTAAGACATTGGGAGAAAGAGAGATATAGCTCCATGCATTCACATCTCCAACACTATATGGAGGTGAGTAGTCAGCTTCACGACATGCATGCTTTATCTCTCGGTAAAGAGTCCCCAGTACCCACTGAACAGAAGGATGGGTGGGCCCCAGAGCTAGTCTAAACTATTAATGTGATCACTTTATTACCCAATACGTGAGTGACCAGCACTGAAAATTCAGTACATTAAGTCAGAACTAGCAACCAATCTGCATACCATGCAAACTGTGAATGCACTGCTAATAACTAAACACAACAAACATATTCCAACAGACATATCAGACAGGGTGTGGCAATGCACCTGCAACATTTATGCAAAGTTTTTCATCAATCATCATCTGTGGAAGCTCAGAGATTAAGGCAGCTGTGACTTATGGGGAAGTATAACAACAGATTCAGGTGTTAATGCTTACAATACAAACATCTAACTTAAAGAATTGTATATTAGGCCACAGACAGTTTGTTCTCTCCAAATAAGCCATTTAACCTGTAACAGCTTCACTTCCAAAGAGGAAATACTGTTAAAGTAGGATTTAAACCCCATGACATTCTGCAACAGCCTGTGATGAGTTAGTGGTGTTACTAGAAGTTGTACATGCACATGCAATACACACACATATATGTATATTCATTTATTCCCCATTTAACTTACTAAATACTGGTATTACACAACTGAACAAACCAGATGATTGTGGCACAAGAAAATCAACTGTTTCTAGAATATGGTGGGAAGCAAAGACCTCAAAAGATCAGAATGCTGCATTACAGAACAATAATGCTGTCTGTGTGCTTAAACCTCACCTCTTTTAATCACCACTAACATGTTGACTGCATGTGACACTTGCATCTGCTTCTAACAGTTGCCAAACAAACACCAACTGGGCCATGTCACATAAATTCTTGCAAAAACTGGCCATGTCTCAAATGTTGTGAGGTTTGAACCATCCTTCACTTACAAGTAAATAATATTTCGTAAACAGTTACATTAATTTCATCAGCAGCTAAGTTCAGTATGACACTCTTTAGAAATTTAATTCGACATGCATCTTTTGTACAGCATTTCATTTTACACAAATTTTTTATACATTTTCCTCCCATAGCCAACGTCACAAATATGAAAGAGACAGAACATTTTGTGCCAAGTTCATAATTTTCCTGCAAATGAAACAATAACTAAAAGGTGTCTGCCATAAGTTCCACTTCCAATTTATTTAATAATATCCTAGAATCACATGTTAAAGAAAATGATACTGCATTACCACTGGCATTTAACAATACCATCATACAAAACATGGCAAAGGAACACCAAGTAGACAGTTTGATAGAAGGGGTCAAGCAACACTGAAGTCAATGAAATTCCACTAGATTCACAAAAAACACAGATTTAGAAGTTACTACTGAACAAGTTTCAGTAAAAAACCACTGTATTTGTGAACATTTTGTTGCATTTAACATAACTGCAAGATGTTTCCCACGAAAACAAACTGCCCCACACATACTGCACACCAGTTGTCAACACCAATTCCGTCTGAGATATCCAAATTCATACAAGCCACATAACTCAGCAGAGGCAGGCAAGGACATGGGATAAAACAAGCATTCAGAAGGCAAAGCCACAGAATACCACTTTGTTCTCAAGGGAGCAGGGAGGAGGATAACTGCTGAAAGCAGTTACATGCCTTTCTGATGTGTCTTACACAACAGCCTACTGGGATATACCTCCACAACTACAACGTAGTACTGAAGAAGGGGGCATACAGCTTGCTGCTTGCAAAACTATTTCAAAATACAAGTTCTACTGCAATAAAATAAAAATTGTGCCGATGTACTAACAGTCCTGAGTACCAACACCACCTTTTAACTAGTGGTAGAAACAAGAACCTTCGTTCTGCAAAAACAGATTTTGGCACTGTTTAGTCATCCACCATACATGGTTTGCATTTTCACAATAACAAAATTTGTTATGTGTACATTTTTGGGACCAGTTCGTTCTACTGTAACACAAGAATAAGGGGAAACCAAACAAAATATGAATACCACATGCTTGTAGGACTAATCTTGACATAATCTTGATGCTGATTTGTTAAAAAAAAAACTCGTAAGGAACAACACACAGCACAACTGTCAGTCAGATCGTACAATGCATCATACCTTTGTAGAATTGCAATGCTGCTGTAAATAATTACATACACATTACTTCTTTTAAAGTAGATAATTTAGATACTAACTCAACAAAGCCCTGCAGGTAAACAAATCCCACTATCCTAATTACATTGCAAGGTATGAGGAAAGGTTTTATGTACTTCAGCATCTGATTCGTATGCTGGCTGCTGCATCAAATGGTACCATTTCATCTGACTATATATCCCAACTGTAATCCATTAACATTGCTTGTAATAATGTTAATCAATAATGTCTGACAACATTTGTTAAGAGAAATAACAAATTTTATTGTGTCACATTCCCTCATTCTATCTACAGCAACAAGTGATGAGGTTACACTTACCAGCCTGTGTTCTTCAACAATAAAAAATGTTCAATGCTGGCTGACAGAACCCTAGAATAATCCTTAAAAAAAGGAAAATGAGCATGGACATGTGAAAACAGGAGTGCGCAGCCTGAGCAGGTCCAACAAGTAGATATGTTTGGTGGGTAATTCATGCCACTGCTCGAGAAATTCTCTCTCAAAATCTACACATACTCTACTCTAATGTCTGTGATTCTCTACACACAGTAGAATATATTTACAAAGTTAAATTAATCATTGATTATAGGAATTCATTTTTTAAATAAAATAACATTCAGAATGGTAAAAACAATATTACTATACAGTGAACAGTAACAAAAAGTTGCATTTCTTTGAAACACAACAAAGGCACCGGTAAACTTAAAAAAAAAAAACAGCGTAATTGACGGAGTTTAACATGATGGAGATGAAGTTTGTACTCTGCATGCTGCACACTGTCACTATGGTAAGCCAATACTACCAACAAAACTGTATACATCGTCTATCTTCTCTCCTATAATGCAGCAATATTATAACTATACATGTGAACAATAACAAATGGCTCATGATGATGTACTTGCCTGAATACACTTCATTATGCAGCGAATCTGTCAATATTAAACCATTATTTCATTCATATCTATGGGAAAACTCAAGATGAAGATAGAGTACCTTATGTGACAGAGCACCTTGGTGGCTACCCTTATGTCTGGGATGCAATTCATTGAAATCTCAGCCGATACCAGCTACAGGGAAATCCATACTAAATGAATCTCTGGTGGAATGACCTTTCTTACACTACCTGGGCAGGTATGCTATATCACATCAAGAAACTGTTCCCTGTCTTACAAATATATAATAATGATAAAATAGTACATTTACATGTACAAACATGATTACATAATAATCTAATGTCTGTCCAAAAAGTTCTAGAACTGATTAAATAGAACACAGTATGTGTTATATAAATTTTATTAAACCTTATCCCTTATGAAATGGGTTTCCACTTGGAAGACATAGGTGTAGGAGGATAATATTAAAATGGATATTCAGACATAGGATAGGGGCATGAACTGGATTCATCTGGCTCCGGACTGGGACAAGTAGCAGGCTCTTGTAAACATGGCTACGATACTTCAATTTCCATAAAATACCCGGAATTTCTTGACTAGGTATGGACCTGCTAGCTTTTCAAGAAGGACTCTGCTCCATGAAATTGGGCCAAATGGAAGCAGGCATTCCCCAGGTTCAATCTGATCTTAATTTCTATCATGATTGCAATTCTGATTTGTTAGGGCTGTTCCCAGATAGACAAATTTTATATACAAAATAAACTTTACAGCGTCATAAATAAGTGAACTACATGAAATACAGATGACAAATCTCAGTAAGTGTATAAAGAATATGAGCAATAAGATGCAAGGTTAGTGCACTGACACCAATGAAATGAAACAAACACTGCCTGTGAATGGTTAGTAAACAAGATGGCTATGCACTGAAGTGAACATTCACAGAATATCTGAGTTAATCTGCAGGTTAATTACAGTTATAACATAAATGTACAGCAAGTCATAAGGCTAAACACTTATTCTGTAACAAGAAGATATTACTGCCCTCAATTGAATATTAAAGCATTATCTACAAAACTGTGACAGACTTACGCATGATGAACAGCAAAAATTCTATGATGAACTAAACACAATACACTAGTGTGGAAACTGAATTATCACTGCAACTGATTCAAAAACTAATTCATTACTGATTATAATCAGTGTCTAATGATAATTATCAGCACACACTTAAATTCTGCAAAAAACACAGAACTTGTTACTGAGTAAACCCACAACATCTGCAAATTCATACAAATTTTCTAGGGCTAATGACTTCTAGGAGTGCTACTGAGTAAAGCTAGGGCAGTTGCAACACCATATATAAATAAAACATGGCTCAGTTCTATACACCGATAAAGTCCAATTTACATGCACGTTAAAACATGGACTGTATGAACATTTAATGAACACGAACTCTATTTTCAATGTCATTTCATGCTTTCAGCTTTTCACATTTTTATATCCAAGCAATCCTGGAATATGTACTCTTCCCATGCAACACAAATTAGGAACAATTCATATTAATCTCACAAGAGAAATCCAATCCAGAAGTTCAGTTAAACAAAGGTAAAGATATCCATGTCCTTCATTACGCTCAATGCCAAGACGTATGGGGCAGTGGATGTGTAACTCCATGCATTATTAGCCTACATGAAGGCAAGTGATGAGCTTCAAGTCATTGACACCTTATGCCAGATAAAGGGAACAGCTTCCATGGAACAGTAGGCTAGGTAAAGCCCAAAGCTGGTCTGGATGTTGTGCACACGGTAAACATCTTGCCCTAGCTGGTACCCAAACATGACTCCTGTCATTCAACCCACAGCCTAATAACTGTACTGATTAAGCTATACCAGCCCCTTAGCTTCAGTGTTACCTTTCCAAACTGCTACCTGCACTTACAATATGTACAAATAAAAGACAGGTAAAAGAACACCTATTTAACTCACTCATATGTTGCAAAAGTATCATTTAGGCCTTAAATTTCATTAATTAGTCCAAATATTAAAATTCAATAGTGTCTATAAATATATAAAGAACAGTTATTCAAAGTTCAAACATGGATTTTCGGGTAATATGGCACGCCAATAAAAGAATGGACATATTCAACCCTGCTAACACCACAGCCTGACATTTCACCTGATCCTCATCCAATTCAATCCACTTTGCTACCTCACATCTTTGGAAAACCACAAAGAAAAGCCAGTTGGGTAGCTGGTTCTGGCTGGGATTCCAGTCTGCCACCTCCCAGACATGAATCAGAAATGTCACCACTTGAGTCAACTTGCTTGAAACTACCTCATATTACACTTCTGTTAAAAGTCCATTTTATCGTCAGTTATTAATTTCCTATCTAACTTCCACTCTTCACAGAAGTTTCCCCTGCAATATTTGACACAACTTTATTGTGCCCCTTTTATATGTTATCTCTAGGTCATCACAACTTTAACCCTTGGAAACCAAAGGTCTACTACAGTTGACCTATAGTGTGATGCTGAGAAAACTAAATGTCTATAAAGGCATTGTGATGACATACACAAAGTTACGACCAATTAAATCTCAGGATCTTTGCTGAGTAAAATAGGTATTTAATTCTGGCATCTAATGGTTAAATTAACTATGCAAACAACACTATAATAACTTCTATCACAATGTACTTACAAAAATTCCTTTATAAACTCAGCAAACAGTAACAACACACACTTTCTTCTAGATTTAAGTTCAACATGATTAAACATGAGGCTTGTAAAAGAAGAAATAAATATTTGTGAGAAAATTTCAGGACAAAAATTCCATAAAAAGTAAGAAAAACTTCATAAAATAAGCAACATTTAAAACATACACATATATTACAAACTAATACCAAATTTCTCAGAAATTTGGAAAGTTAACAAAAAGAAAAGCTTTTCTCACTTCATAATTATCACTTGTGATCAACACGACAGGCCCTCACATGCAAATTTTTTTAAATAATAAAACAAATCATTTTAGCTCTGTCCAAAAAAAATTAAGTAGGAAAGCAAAATTTCTAACTACAGGAAGCAAATGTAGGGAGGACACTACAGCCAACATCTGTCTCCTGTATAAATCAAAAAAATGCAGACCATGAAACAGAACTTTCACTCATTTATTGTGACATGTATGTCTGCAACAAAATTTTGAGTGAATACGTGACATATTCAATGTACTTCCAAGAGCAGTATCAAACTCCCTTGTTTTCTGCCAAATAAACATGGGCAATTTGTGTTATGAACAAATGAAATGTTGCTGCACATTAATTTAAAGACTGTCATCTTAAGGCAGTTTGTTTATCCAAAGATCATATTCAGGCAAATACACAACTGTTTTATCCAGTTTGGTGAACGGAACAAAATAAACTAGTATTGTATTAAGCTACTGGTTAATAATAAAACTACTACTGTATGTTCAACTTGGTTTCGTTGAGGGCATCTGGTGATGCAGGTCATTAACAGCATCCCTTCGTAATACCTACAAAGCAAAAAACAGGGTAACAGCTATTACAACAGTTCAGAGGTAGTTTATTACATAAATTCAAAAGTTAAATACAGCCAGTATGAAAACTAATTGTAACTGGAAGTACTACAATAAAAAATGCCCCCTCTCTCATCACTGCAGCATAGACCGAATCATATAAATCTGCAGCAACATACAAGGGAGCAAAGTGAAGTAAAGGATTTGAGGGGGTGGCGATTGGGGCAGAGAAAAGTTGTAGCAGCTACTGGTGTCTGTAGACACAGACACACAAATGGTACCAAAAGCTATCACCATGATGCTTGCATAAAAATGTGTGTTCAAGTAGTCAGATTTGCCTTTTGCAAACAAAGACATATACAGCCAATACAACTACCACATAGTCTGGCTCAGGTCTCTGCACTAGCAACATCACTTGAAAACAATATGTGGCGACAAGCTCTATGTAGTTCTTCAGAGCAGTGCTGACACTTTGGCAGGGTGTGAGGAGGACACCCCCAGCATGAGCACTATAAACTACAGTGAAGCATCCATCAACGTTTCTCAAGCAACCGGAGGGGGGGGGAAGCTGTGGGACAACATTACATGTCATGAACACAAGTAAACAAAAAATGAAGACTATACATTTGCCACTTTTGCCTACAGATATAGCAGTGAAGTTAACAACACTGCCAACAGGTGTAAACAATGTTGTAACTACAGTGAAGAACACTGGCAAAAGTACAGCAGCATGGACTGTTGTACTGGTACCCGTGTAGAGGCAGGGTGGTCCCCAGGACTTCTCTGGATGGGTGTGGAGAAAAGAAAATCTGTTCTCTACTGGAGTTTGCACCCCTCAAGCATCCAGCCTGTAGTCAGTTGCCATACTCAGTACACCACCCCTGTTCACTTTGGTGCAAGACAAACATTCTTGCTTTTGCCAGAGGAATATGTTCTGTGGTTAAATACACTAAATTAAAATTTTAATTTCTCAACTATACCTATGACTGTGTTGGAAGATGACAAAATTTATGACTTTTGCTGAAGTCAGAATTGGTGAGCAGAACAGACTGCTTCTCAATCAGAACATCTTGAGATAAATGTTAAAAATTATAACTATTCAGCTCCTGGTAAATGTAAAAAAATAATATCTTTCACATAAGATTGATAATAATGAAGGGAACAACTTCAAGAAATGTTAAATTATGAAGTTATGAAGCAAAAAAACTTTCAGTCACAGTGGGAAATCTTTACAAAATCCTGAAGGTCCCTCCAGTCTCAGAAAATATGTTCAAACAAGAGTTAAGCTTGAAAAGCAGGCATACATAAAAAAATGACATTCTCAAAATAAGTAATGGAACAGGCAGGGGTAAGGGGCAATCATACCAATCACAGCCTCTTCATGTGCGGTATATATGAACAAGCATTTATTACATTATTGCATTACTGATATTAATATATAAACAAACAATTAATATTAATTTTTTGCCTATGTAAATTGAAAAGGAATTACAAACAACTTGCATACACTTGTCATAGATGACACATGTTCCATACTGTTGCTGCGATGGATGACTCAATTCACTCTCACAGCCTTTACAACTTAGTCACTCTGTCCTCATCTTTAAGATCCTTGTTGCGTTAAGATAAAGAATTTGCTTGTGCCAGTTTAATATAGGTAGGTACAATGATGGTTAGGCTAAGGGTTGTCATATTTGTTGTTTCAATTTTCTGTTCCAGCCTAGTTTGTAGATATTTGGCATGTCACTGATGGTAGATTGTACATCAAACCACACATGTTTTGTCACATTATCTAATTTACTCTCGCACATGTTTTGTCACATTATCAAATTTACTCTCACACAATCACTTTGTTACCCACAGATCATACATATTACTACAATTAAAATTACTGCTGCAATTCTTCATTTGTGTCAGTTTTTTTGTTTCTCGACTGGGTGCGTCATCATCGCATCTGTATGCAGAAAAAAACTCATGCACATGCAAATAAATCAGCCAAATGGTGATAAACTTAAAATGTGAGCGCGTAAATTACGAAGTGGTGTAAATTGACAGGGGGTGTTGAAGCAAAAATATGTAAAACAAGGCCTCAGTGTACAGTACTGCAGTGGACCCACCATCTCTACCATCTTAAGTTTCTATGGGTATAAATATATTATGAAATTAAACTGAGAAAAATCTTAAATGGATGAAATTTAACACATACATTATTCTGGGACCAAGGAACCCAAATCTTAAAACATGGAACAAAAAACAGAATCTATCATACTGGACACAATACATCCCATTAATTACATGCATTAGGGCATTAGGGTTTACCCCCATTCTCTTCCCATCCACTCACACATCTCAACAGGCCATACCAATACTAAATAAAACCTTTTAACTCTCTATACAAACCGTCTTTAAAAGTTAATATTTTAACATTATTTTGACTGATTATCCTCTGAAATATTAAAACTCATAAAAAATGTTTTGCTCACTACTACACCATAACACATCCTGGCTCAAAATGAGAAATAAATGTACTCTGTAAGTCCCACTTTTGTCACACACATTAGATATGTTGTGAAAAGAGATTCATTGTGACTCTGTTACCTGCTGAGTGGTGACTACTGGAACCTGTGAATTCTGATGTGAGGCAACAGATGCTGGAGATGAGACAACCTGATATACAGGGTAGGCAGGCTGCTGCTGCTGCTGGCTTGACCTGCACCCACACACACCAACAGTAACATTTATCATTAAGTCATTTCAATGTGACTTACTAACAGTGATGGCACATGCATTGATGATCATATTATGACTTGTTTATAACATGCATTTGGCTAAAAGGTCAAATTAAAAGTATACTGCTTAACATGAACCCATCCACAGTATGCCTTCAATATTCAGAATCAGAAATGGGTATAATATTAATACATTCCATTATTTTTAAATTTTATAGATTTACATGTTTTCTGTGTACTGTACGTCCACAGTTATGTGTGTATGTGTCTCAGTGACCAATTTTCTTCCACAGTATGTAGTTCAGCGTATAGAAAGCCACTTTTATTTACTGACTTGAGAAAAATGCCATAACGCTACAATATGTTTTGATATTTCAGTTTTTATTGTTCATAAATATTTCTTATAATTATTTTGGTGAATGTGTATAATAGTGCTGGCAAGTGATCAAATTTTTGATCCACCATGTCAATAACTCAAATTACTCTTATGGTGTGAAATGATACTTAAAGAGGCCATGCTCAAGGTAAGAACCATCACACTGACAGCACCTTGAGTTGCTGGTAACATCTTATTACAACCAACAAATGCACAATTAATATCATAAACATATATATCACAACAGTCTCTTTATGTATCTATACTTCTACATGTTCCAACATTTTTATATCATCGTCAGGAAGTTCACAACAGCTGCAATTTAATAAATGTATGCAACTTAGCATGGCATTGATTGTAAATAAAAGATGCACGGTACATGTATTAAAATTTAAAAAAATTGCTGATAACAATTCTCAAATCAACAACAGTGTCTTGTGGTATGTGTACAGTAGCTCCCCCCCTCCCCCCCAAAAAAAGGGGGACAGGGGCAAATATCTTCATACAAGATTATGAAACATTTTCAGGTTCAAAGTCTGCAGAGGTGAACATGCAGTGGTGAGGGACCTGTAGTGAGAAATAGGGGAACTGGTCCTAGTGTAACATATCTTGTGAAACCATGTCTAGGGTTGCTCTAGTCATATGAGTTGCAGCACAACCTATCATCATCATCAGTAACATGTGTCAGGCATCCCTAACATATGGCTGCAGGGCAGGGTTCATAAACCCTGCATGCCAGCCCACCATAGAGACCCCACAATTTGTTGTGGCACCTAGAATTTCAGGAGCATGCACATTAAATTAATGTTTTACTTTATTCCAAATTTCTTTCTTTCATGGTAAAATGCTTGAGACCCTTCCTATCCTACTCTATCCCATATTGTGGGGAGGATAAAAGAATGCTGCTCAGTGAGCCAGGCAATTCACTACAAGTGTGGAGTAATAATGAACGGTGAAAGTTAAGACCATATTTCAAAACAAAAACCCATGTCTCTTTCTCATGCCCTTTCTAAACCTTCCGGCAAGACACAAGACCATGTCAAAATCAGAAATAACCTAGCTTTGGTGCCCACATGATGCAAAAAATTGTTCAGTTTTGGAGTTCAGTGACACCATTCTCAAATCATTTTTTGTTGTTCATCAGGAACAGTAAGAACAAAATGTATGGGAAAAATGGGGAGACACAAACATTCAAAACAAATGTGTGATGAACTCGGTTACAGCCACATTAAAGTCTATTTGGTAGTGAATTTGGAAGTGTTAGTGTGAATGATGAACTGTCAAGTAAAACTAAGAGCAATTAGCTTGTGAGTGGGCAGATTGGTTCAGAACAATCCAGTTTGGCATGTCATATGCGAATTTACAACAACCCCACACATTTCAGCGCCAAATTTAAGGGAAAAACCTCATCTTGCATTACAGTAAATACGGTATTAAAACTACTCTGTCTACCCATCTATATACATGTACCACAAAAATTGCACAGTAGGGGTTCATGCAATTTTATGAGTTTTACAAAAAACCATCAGGGCATGTTAATTTATCTTATAATGGACAATTTTTATGACTACTTTACACACACACTGACCCATGTTTTACTTCGCACACAAGCATTCACAACCACGTCTTGCAAATGCACAGAGTGCTGCCATCCTGCACTGCACAATTCCTATCATGCTGTGCACCCATATACAAATTACAACACACATATTACACTTGGATCACTTAAATTACATGTGTTAAACTGTACATACGTGCTTCAAAAGACCAGAATGTCCAAATATAAATCAGGAAATCTAGTGCTGTATGACATGCAGACACAAAGAAACAAAACAAACAAATGTATGCTTCCACAGGCAATTTCTCGAAAGGGATCAAGTCTACACCAAGAGTACATTAAGGTATACAGAACCTAGGAACAAGGAGTATGTGCGTGCAATACATGAATTTTACTCAAGACTATGCTTCTCATTAAAAATTTGTGCACGGGATATTCTGTGGACTGTTCTACTCTACTGATAAAAACTAAAATATATGTCATATACCTCCTTGCATCAGCTCCTCTCAGTGGATCTGGAGTTGCTGAAGTACTGCGGACAACACCTGGAGTTGAGGATGCGGGTGACACAATGGCAGAGACTGGAGGTGGATTCAATGGTGACTGACTCAGCAGGTAACCACTACTTGCTGAACTCTGTCTGCAATTAGGCAACAGAACATTTACACTTTTTACAACTTCTGATTCCTTTACAGAAATCAAGAAACATGAGAAACATTACTACATTTTTGGGTCTTGCTACAACATTATCAGAGAAGGCACTGTGTTGGAATTAGTTGTGAGCCACACACGAACCTGAAGGAAAGAACCTTTCAGGTATTCAATATGCACAACATACCCTTAAACGACAAGTTGCAAGTAAAAAACTCACAAAGCCCATTTCTAGATATCAATTAACATTATTACTATTGCTTTATTTTACATCTTTGAACATATTACTTGCAACAAATCCGTTAGACACAAACTAAACACAGCCATTGCCAAACTTGTACTTGTTGACTAACAAACAGTATCTTTTGACATACCACATGGATATCTTAACAGTCTAACTGCATACCCAATTGTGCATGCCCAGCTCCACTGGGTTACTTGTTACTGCCCTCACATTGAAAGCTAAATGAAATCTTTGCATGAGTGCCAACTGGTTAGTTTACAGTTTATACAACTATTACCTTAACAAAAGTCCTATTTTTTTAAAAAAACTATTACGATCTATCATATAAGGACCCCAAAGTAAATGCTGCTAGTGTTGATCACACCTCACAAGTCTACATGTTGGCATAGTTGTCACTACTACTTGTAATAAACTACAAAGTATGGTGTTAGCACAATAGCCATACCAAGCTCCAAAAAAATAATCAACTGGTTCAGAAACAGAAATGGATATAAAACATACACATACAGACGGTACATCATCTAAAATGCAAATATAGCTTAAGCCATATGTGCACAATGTGCACATGCATGGACATGCACACGCACACACCTGCATAGACAACATCACAATCTCAAAAAGGAAACTTATTTCTTATTTGAAGGAATAAACATATATAAATGCCTCATATTTAGTGCTGAGAAGCATGTGAACTCAGTTCTTTTGTACCTAAAGACAATGAGATTGTCATATTCCAGCATGGACGAGCTGTGTGATGATCACAAGGGGGCTGAAGCAGTGACAAAGATGAAAAGGGAGATGAACATGAGCCTCAACCAGCACCAGGCTTTACCTAAGCACACAATGCTTACAAAACTCAAATCATTCTATGCATATAGCACTGGTGAGCATCACAAAGAGAGCATTTGCCATAAGGTATTGGTGCTCTTTCATCTGAAAATGTGAGGTTTCAACTCAACAATTGTCAATTACATACTTCTTTAAAAAAAGTTATTTTTATATAGGTATTCAAGTAACTCTGTATTTATTCCTTGCATTTGTAGGTAAAAATGGAGAATGTAATTTCCTGTCATTTTCCTGATTTTCTGACACATGGAATGCCATTTACCCATGTTCATCAGTCTTTTTCTTGCCACTGTCCCTTGGGCAAAGATGGAAAAATAATAATAGTTTTTTTTTCATAAGCAGCTAACAACTCTGTTTTTGGACAAAACATACAATTACATAACCACTAGCATACAAAATTAATTTCTAAAATACTTAACAACATAAAATTAACACTAAAACATTAGTCACACATCACATAACTTATGTCAAAAGCTGCACAGTTCAGTGTGTGCAATATGTGACATCACACACCAAAGACTACGGTTATGTTGTAATGATTCCCAGCACAAAATATAATTGTTTTTTTTCAACCAAAACTGCATGATATCAATGTATGAAGTCTCAAAGGCCAAAAATTTCTTGCACCAAATGCAGATTATTTATTAAACCAAAATTCATTAAATAGAGGTAATTAAGGAATTGTTTATATAGGGTTTTGGCACAAAAAATCTCACACAGACACATGCATACAGACCTTATCAAACCTAAAATTACATGATCACTGTTTACCTAACTGTTGGACTGGGCTGGGCAGCTGGACTGCGGTGTTGGTGTGGGTACCCTGATGGTGGACTAGGATCTGGTGGCAGCCCATTTTCCATGGGATGAGAAGCAACATAGGTATTATTGATACGTGCATTTCGAGATGGGTCTGTATGCTGGTGTGATGATACATTGGAACCAGATGCTGGATGGACATTATTTACTGCCAAAAAAAAACACACACACACATTTCGCTTTCAACCACCTTGCACAATTTCTAAGAACCAGACTCACTGTATGAAGAAAAATAAAGACATAAGTTCTGAGCATAGCTTAATGAAGACAATAAATACAGGTCCATGTCACACAGTGTAACTCACAAAAGATAAACACAATGTAACTGTGAGAAAACACAGAAAATGCTTGTAGCTTCACAGTCACTCTCTACAAATTTAAAAGTATATATACTTAGTAAAGTCAGCCAGTTACACATACACAAAACTCTACAGTCCTCAGTCCATAACTACCACGCTTCTTACCACACAATTATTATGATGGACACTGAATTCCCCTCAAAGAACTGTCAAGCAAGGGACAAAAGCTGTCCTTCAGGCACATATTCATGACAAACAGTGATACCCTGCTTTGTGGAACATGTGATATGCACCAAAAGAGAAGCACAAATAATAAATGGTGGTGGCAAGTTTTTACTGAATGTTAACATTCCACCAGTGAAGCATGAAATTGAAATTCACACAAAAGAACACCCTAGGCATGATCGAATTTTAAAATAATGGTTAAAATTCTGCTTACCTTAACTTAGCTTATATTCATGCCTAGTTCACATCATCTGAAATACAGGAACTTTCTGATTATGATGATGATGATGATGATGTTAACGTACAACTAGGTTCATACAAGGGTTACCTGGAGCAGGTTGTGATGTGAGAGGAATTGCCAGCCTAGCATTCACAGCCAAGAGATGGTCCCGTCTCTGTAACAGACTGTTCACATGCTCCTCCAAACGTAGGTTTTCTGCTCTCAACTGGTGAAGGCAGGACAGGAGAGATGCAACTGCAACAGAGCAATAATGATGAAATGTACCTACTCTTGCTTTCCGTGAAAATAACACAGTGGTGATGGCACAGCCAACACTTTCTATGGTTACAATACAGCTTCTTACTGACATCACAGGCACATTAAATTTTACAGTGTGTGCATACGAAAATACCCTCTACAAATTCATTTATATATTTAGGCAACAAGACAACTTACTGTATTTTTAAGAGATGCTGCATAATCACTGTTTTTATTTCACATTAACAGCTGTTTATTTCAAAGTTCTACTTTAGATCCTGTAAATAATCACATTTTTCACAAAGCATGTGCTAAAGCTTAAATAACCACCCCACTGCCTAAATGTTAAAGCTAGGGGTTTGTTGATATAAGGCAAAAATATAAATCTCCTGTAATTAACATTTCGTTCAAGGGTTGCCAAATTCTTTTTCACAATGTTACTTGAATAATTATGATCCACTGAAACATTAAATAGTGAAAAGTATAACATGTCTGGAAATAAATGTTTTACTGAGAAAGCGAGCTTGAGTGAAACATTAAAGTTTAAAGCCTATGATGCACCTGACAAGTGGTGTTTCATATTGACAATGAGACTGAGCCCAATACAGTATATACTTTAACTCCACTTAATCAGCCTGTTGTGGCTGATTAAACATTTTATTCAAGTATCTGCAAATTCTTTTTTATAATGTTAAGTAACTAAGCTTCACCGAAACATTAAACAGTGAAAACAGCAATTGGAAGCCTCTGAAGTAATTGACAACTGGTGCTGCATGGCAGTATCAGGCTTCAGTGAAGTATTAAATAGTGAGTATAACAAGTTGACAGCCTTCAACATGACTGGCAATTGGTGTTTTATACTAATAAACCATACCCTTTTATTCTAACTTAATTTTAAGTTGGGGCATCTCCGTTGTGTACTGCAATCATATACAATAAGATAAAATAGTCAAACACAACTGTGGAAGTTTTATTAGCTAAGTAGTAGCATCACCAATAAAAACTACATGTTTCGGCCTACCTAGTGGCTATCATCAGGTTACATCCGTCTGCTACAAGAGTTTTATACATTATGCATATCTGTGTCTAGATGTTGAGATCTCATCACCTATTGCTCTATATTGGTAACTAATATGTATTTGGGAAAAATCTGAGAGGCCACGGGGCAAGAATAGATGTTCTCAGTGGGATGTCAAGTAGGCAGGTGTACCATTCTCTATTTGGTAGCTAGGCGCTGCATGCCTACAATGGGGGATCTCCATGGGACCACTATCGTTGACGCCTCCATATCGCACAGGTGGGGGGTATGCCAGGTCTGATATCCCTGGGTTTGTGTTGTTGGTGGGAGTCTTCTGTAGATCACGAGGTTCTTGTCATGCTGTGTGTATTCTCCAGTCATGTGCGCTACATTTGATGTGAAGGAACTGTGTCTATGCATCAGTGATCTGTGTGTGGGTCACCTTACTTGTACACTTCTCTTCTTATAATCTGTGAAATCTGTATTATACTGTTTCTAATTACACCCAACTATTAAGTCACCATATAACACTGCAATTTTAAAAACTTGATCACTGTGTATGCTCCTGGGGTGTGACGTTGCAGCTGCTTCTTAACAACTCTATTATTCTAACTTAACTGATTGTTTCTGTGTTAGGCATTTTTAACTAATTCTATACAGGCAAATGGTGTTACCTGTCCACAGAACTGTTTTCTTCACAGACTTCACACTCCAAATTCAAAAATTACTTTCATAACTGCAACAATTTCCTGTTAATATATCACTCGGCTTTGTGCTATTAATAACTTACTTCAACTTCACCTCTACATTTTACATATGCTTCCAGAAATGTAATCATGTCTGGGTCCAATGCAAGTATCACAGGTCTATGTAACCCAACTTAAAACTGTCATGCAGTGCTTTTCCTTACTGTTCAAAACTATAAAATCTGCTGCAGTGCTGGATGTACATCTTCCAAACCTTCGAAGCAGATTTACAGACAGCATAGGTAACAAAATTTCATTGGTTATTACACCACGAATGTTTATCTAATCTATCTCAATGTGTCAGTACACTAAAATACAAGTTTTCAGGTTTCCATGGAAGTTGTTCAATAACAGTTGTCTTTTGGGTTGCTACACAATGTAGGGATGAAAGATTCCAACATTTGGGAGGAACATACTGACTGTATACTCAGGGTGACTAACTGGTTAGAGTGGTAGCTGAGAATTCCAAAAACAGCATGATTTGAAGGCCACATCAACAATGCTTTTGCCCACTAATTATGCTCAATGCCACCAGCATCCCAGCCAGAAAATCCAGCTCTTGAGGAAAACATTGACTGAGCTACACCCCAACGGCATGAAAAAGGACGATAACTGTCCATAAGAAGGTCATGGAAACCGCCAATCATTCCCTGCAAGAAAGTAGGAAGCAGGTGTTCTCCAATAATGAAATAGCCCCACCTGCCTGAGCAAAAATTCCCACAAAAATAAACTATATCGTCCACATTATTTTCAGATCCTCGAGAAGATTTTGGAAATCTCCAATCCCACTGGCTTGTGACAGTCCCATCCCCCCCTCTCCACCTTCCACAGATGGGATTGGCCAAACTCCCTAAAACCATTCCATATAAGAGGCACACTTCCATCCATCGCATCACTTCGGTATCGACTTGACCCCAATTCAGTCACCCTAAAGATGAAGGCACCACTCTTCTCCAAAACATCAGAACATTCAATGTAGCTCTTTTGGGTTATGACGTGGCACAATATTGTAGGAGAGGTATGCTGCAGGATATCCTTTTGATCCCAACTTCAGGCTTAATGAAAACAAGGAGAATTTTGTTTTCAAGCCTGAGGATGGGATCAAAAGTATATCTTGAAATGTCCTATCTTTCCTATGACGTTTTGCCACGTCATAACCTAAAAGAGCTACATAAGCTTTATTGTGGCAAAATCCTCAGATCACATATCAGAATATTTAATCACCATGTGGCTCAAAAGCCCAAAAGACGGGTCATCATTTGAAAACACGAAAATATAATGCAGTATATCACAGCACATTAAAACATATATTGCCATGCACTTTTGTATGCATGCATGTGCGCACAAATTTCTTCCTATTTAATTATGGCGTGCATACACACACTGCAATATATTACACTTAATACAGAACACTAAAATAAATTTAAAAAAGTAACTGTCAAAATGTGTATAAAAATATCAAGGGAGAAACAATTTAACCAACAAAAAGTCACACAGGCCAACAGGATACAAAAGGACTGCAAAACAAAATATTACTTTCGCCATTTTACACACACATACAACTGTACTTACATTCAAAATCAAAATGCAATAAGATCACAACATACTGGTATCCTTGGAGTGTTACTGACAGACTTACTGTCAAAGTGCTGTGCCTGCTCCATGAGAAACTGGCTGCCTTGTTCCCACTGCCTCTCCAGCAACTGATCCAAACTCTGAGGGATGCTTCCCACAGCTGTTGTACTATTGCTGTTCCCTGCATGGTTGCTAGTATTGTTGGTAGAATTGCTGGCACAATTACTGCTGGGAATAACAGTTGTTCCAACAGTGCTGCCATGTGCTGATCCTCCAGGTACACTGTTTGCGTTGCGGACCTGTATCACAGCACAATCATATTCACAGTGAGAACATACAGACCATTTGTATGGCTACATATTCTCTGTTCCATGCTGATTTTTCTACCTACTGAAGCAATGACCCGGCTGTGTAGCTGTGGTCCAATTAGTGTAGTTGTAGAACTGCTAGAATCATTAAAAATGCTATGGGCCTCCAGTTCTGCCGACAATGTATCTGACATCTTTTGTGCCATGGTTGATGATGGATTCAACTGGTTGCCAAGCATGTGTGGAGCAATCACACCATTCTGAAACCTGTCAACAAAATATATAATTAACAATGCACAACAATTTTCAATATAAGCCCAAAGAACACTTTTGACCCTAAGTGTTTACATCATTTCTCACTTAAACTTTAAAATACAAACATGATATAAAAACAGCAACACTCGAAAACTCATACCTTTGTTAACAAGAATTAAGCTCTGATAATTCCACATTCAATGTTTGTAATCTAACTGCATACATGTGCACACATGCATACTTATGCAAAAGTGATTTGTGAATTACTGTGCAAGAAAATATACAAATGTTCTAACATGAAATATGTCAAACAACTGACAAAATAACATTTAGGCTCATTGCCCTTTAAATACTTACAGTTTTACATCTCTGTCATCTCTGTCACGGCTTCCACTACTGCGTTTACTGTTCTTGGTCCTGCTGTTCCGTCCACCTGAATGAACAGATGTTGTTTCTGAGCCTGGACTACTTGGAGGTGATTCCTTTGCTATGTTGCTGGTTAGGACTACAGCAGTTGTAGTGGAGACATGAGCAGGCTGAGAATGTGTGGTTGCTGGGGGTGGTGTGGGGTTATTGCCAGTGATCCCACGACTTCCTCTCTTGCTATTATTGTTAGTGCTAGTGCCTGTCCCAGTAGCTGCAACAACAGTTGTAGTAGTGCTGGCAGGGGGTCCAGTGGTCATAGTTGTCACTATTGCTCCACTGTTGCCACGTTTCTGTTTACGACCTTTCTCTGGCTTATCTGATGACTGTGTTCTACAGTGAAATCATCAAACAAGATTTCTTTGGTTAGCAGAAGTTCACATTCTATAGTATTTTTGGCTTTCACATATAAGAAATTTGACAGGATCTATATCTCATTTACATGTATGTCGGAGATAAACATACAGAAAGAGATTATGAACATTACACAAGTATCATAATTAAATACCTACCATCTGGCAGCATTTACGTTATACTATACAAGGAAAATGCTGAAAATCTCCATGCAATTGAGGATAAGTATCTTTGCATCTTCTTTGGTGTAATAAAAACATGTATGGAAACAATGACAGTGAAGATGGTTTCATCAAGTTCTTGTAGAGGGTAGGGATTTTGTGTGTACACTCCATGCTTGCTATGCACAAAGACCACTATCATTCAAATATGCAATACAATGAGGAATCATTCCAGTTTCCTTCACATTGACGATATTTCCAAAAAAAATTGGGTCCAATTATTCATACAGACATATAGCTAACTCCAGGGAGAAGAACCCTTCTTGAGAAGTTAACAGGTTATCAGCTAGTCAAGAAATTCCCCCATTTTATGGAAACTGAAAGTTCATTACCACATTCACAACAGCCTGCCACCTGTCACTATACTGAGCCAGATCAATCCAGTCCAAGCCCCCTTCCCACTTCTTGAATTGCCATTTCATTATCCTCCCATCTACACCAGAGTCTTTGAAGTGGTCTCTTTCCCTCAGGTTTCCCCACCAAAACCCTGCATGTACCTCTCCTCTCTCGTACACATGCTACATGCCCCACCCGTCTCATTCTTCTTGACATGGATTAAACACGTACATACATGTATTAAATGTATGACCAAACTTTAATCAGGTTATGTGGTAAACTGCACGGAGTAAACACCTGCGCTAGATACTGCCTATACATGAACACAGCAGCAATTTTTAAATAGACCCAGGTATCTCTCTTCACCCACCCTTTTACCTGATGGCAAGCAAGGCAATGATCATTGCCATTCAAATTTACCATGGGTGGGGGTAAATGCATATAAGTTTAATGTACTGCAGTTAATACAGAATTAGTCTTGTATTCACCGTACTTAACAATGTGCTGGACAATGTGTACAATGTGGGCTGTTGAATTACCACGATGAAAAACAGCAAATGTTTCTTTTGCAACTACACAGGTTTTAAAAACACAGCTTCAAAATGTGTGTGTGTGTGTGTGGGAGAGAGAGAGAATTTATGAAATCAGTAAATAGAAAATGCACTCAATAAACCTACTGCACTCATACCACCACCACACATAAACTGTAACATTATGTAATAGCAATCAGTGAACTAACATCAGATTTTATGCACACCAGTATCTGTTACTTTGACTACACGTGTCCACCGCGATGAAACATGCTTTGAAACTAAATGGAATGAAGTTGAGGTCAATTTTATCCACATACACCTCCTGAACATACCAGTTCATAGAATTGTTTTGCTTTATCATTTGTGCTGCAGTTTGTGAACCACAGCTGTCTTATACAAATACAAATGCAAGTTTTCTTTGACTTTATGGTGGGGATGACGACATACCCATTTGCTGTGCAAGCTGCACCAAGAGTTTCTTAAAGAAATCTCCAATCTAGCACCAATTTCAACCACTTTCTTCTCAGTGTGTCTTCTGCTTTCTTTTACTGTCTAAAATGGAAAGTGTTGCTCCAAGCCTTTTCACTTATTGTAAATTGTTTTCCTACATTAACTGGGACATGGAGAAATTTTCAGCTGAATTTGTGGCACTATGTACACCAACAGTATATAGTGTACATACCATACAGAAAAAGGCACAGTCTCTGCACAGTCACAGGAATCTTGCAATACGTCCAGTAAGCAAAGAAGAAATGAGTCAGCCAAATGACTTGGTGAACAGTGTACCTGACCTTGTATGGAGTGGCAATTGGAGTCATTTAAAGTAATGGTGGTACAGAACCAACAATGCAAAAACCAGACACCCTGAGATATGCAAGGGAAGACAGTGAAAATGGCATCAGTGTGCTGCATGATCTTTCAGTGACGCATTTTCAAGGGTTCTTTTATCAAACTTTATGAAGAAACCATGTACAAGACATCACATTGTATAATCTTGAGTATTCTAAAATAAGGAATAGTAATATATCATCCCTCTGAACAACTCACATGCTTATAATGTCACATCCTGAACAAAAGATGACACAGATCAACATTCACTAACCGAGCTCTCTTGCCAGGCTGGTCCTCTGGGTGGTGCTGCTGCTGCTGTGCTACAGACTGCAGTCGGCTTTCTGTTGCAGATGCGTTAGTTGTCACCACTGCTGCTGCATTGCTGGTTACCACACTTGACTGCTGCAGCTGTTGGAACAATGTTGGAGCTGACGTTACCACAGTGGAAGTTGCCGATGTGGGCGGATGAATGGATGCAGCAGCCAATGGCACAGACACCACTATACTTCCAGAACTAACTGCACTGCTAACTGAACCTGCTGCACTTGGAGCTGATGTGATCACATTACCTGACAGTGGTCTCGAGTTCACATTGCTCACAACCACAGACTCTGATACTGCAGATAAGGGGTTGGAGGTACTACCACCCATCCCAGGAACACCACCACTCTCTACCTTCAATTTTTTGGAGTCACCAAGCATTGTACCACCATGATTGTCAGCGCCTCCAGAAGAACTAACAGAAACACTACCTACCACAGGCATGACACCACCTATTACAGCTGGCATGCCAGTGCTACCACTCACTACCGGTACTGGTGCCTGCACTGTGGCAATGTCAGATGAGTTATCTGGGGTTGTTGGCGTCCGGCTTCCACCAGCTTTACGTTTCTTTCCTGTGACACTAGAAGTACCAGTACTGACATTCGTAGAAGCTGGGGTAGTAGCTGATGAAATGCGCATATTTGCCTGCCCCACTGTGGGTATATCTGCACCAAACACACTTTCACTCTGGGTCACAACTGTTTCAACAAAGTTTGACGTAGTGAATTTTGTAGTACTACCACTGTTTGTACTGCTTGCTGCTGATGTTCCCATAACTGTAGTTGTTGAAAGATTTGAAGCATCCTTCAGACCTACAGAAGGGGTTGATGATTTTGTAATGTCTGCAACATCACCACTTGCACCAATGGAAGAACCATCACTGAGGCTCGGACTGTGCCCACTTACAACAGTTTTACCACCTGTCGCTCCACTCTTCACTCCCACCGCTGAAGAGGAAGATGTGGCCTTACCTGTCCCCTTTCGCTTCCCACTCACACCTGCCTTCACCATGCTTTCAGACTCCTTCTCCGGAGAGGAATCAGATCCGTTGTCTGCTGGAATTGGTTTGTATGGTGGAATAGTCTTCACATTGCCACCCTTCTTCTGAAAATGAAATCACATGGAAAATATGTAGGATTTAAATTAAGTCTGAAAAACAGACTAGAGGGGCTTTAGTTCCAAAACAAAAGTATAAATATGTTAACACAAAGCAGAATGTCGAAAATGTTCATAAACTATCCTTAAAATGCAAAGTTCATCAGTTTCTGACTGCACATTAGACTAAAATCTTTCATAATTGGTTTTCTATCACATTTTTTCATCACATCACCCCCAGGTTTCATGTTTCACTACTTTCCTACATATGGATGCAAACAAGATAGTTTACAACCTCAGGTTTCTCATCTGTAACCTAAATTAATACCATCTCACTCTCTACACAACATGACTATGACATGTTCTGGTACAGCAAAGCCTAATGGAAAGAAGTGGCAGGAGTCCTCCTAAGTGTTGATGTAGGCACATGCCCCTACAAACAGAAAGTAAATTACGCATAAAAGTAAAATGCTCATTACAAACAACAGGAATGTACATCCTTTTTTCTAGTTTCAAAATTCTCTTACTATCTGTAAAATGTATTGAGAATTAAATGAAATAAAATTAAAATACGTTACACAGAAAACAGGTACAAGTAAACACAGAGACAATGGATATTATGCAAAAACTACATCTGCAAGAAAGATACTTGGATATTTGTAACATGATAGGTGGTGGCTTTCACTGCCCTTCTAACACCTTGCACCTTCCCTTACACACATTCCTTTATTAAGTTTATCATAATGCTTGGTGAGTGGCACATGCTGAAATTGGAGAAGAGGTGACAAGAAGGGTTTGTTGAATTTTAAGTATAAGCCGTTTAGCCTACAACAAAATATGGACACTATTTTTGTCTCGCAGATGGCAGTGCCATGTTTAGCTGAAAGATTCTAGGATGTCTGGGATTAATCTGTACTTGGAACACTTCTCTCCTCTTAATTACACAACTTCATTTCACCATGATAACCTACGAATTTCTGGCATGGTTTAAATCTTGGTACTGCGCTTGGAATGAATCCGTCTTCATTTCACTGGTCCATTAACGGACGTACGCAGAGAACACTGTGTGTAATTGCAATGAACATTTAATATAATTTTATGCTGTGCCAAGACTGTATATTCATTACCATTATGCACTGGGTAAGTGACACCATCAATTCTTTGCCTCTACCCTTTTAACAATTGGGACATCTCTATCACCAACAGTCACAATTCTCAATCTAAATGGCAGTTACACTCAGTTTCTGATGTACTCATGAAATGAGTCAACAACTCTTCAACTCTGAATACAGGTTACATGAAAATCGCAAAATCCAGTCAACCCTGAGTGTAGAAAGTAAATGTTTCTATCACCTATATAACAATGTATACAAAAAAAAATTAAAGCCCTGGCTCTGAACAACATCCACTCACTTCCAACAAGCAAAGAGAACCATTTTTCAGTACTCATTATACAAATACTCTAGCAGTTACTTCAGGGTTGCCAATTAAATTAATATAATACATTACAAAAATTTTCAGTATTTCCTTATAAATGAGAACTTATCATAATCTTTAAATAATATAAGATTATAAATTTTAATGACATTACTGTATTCACTCTGCATTCCCCTGTAAGCTTGTAAATCATGACAACTATTTAAATTGACAGTCATGTGAGTGGGGAAAACATAACATTATTCACAATGAGGTTTTGAGGGACTTCAAAAATCTGTAAAAGCTAGGACTGCCACAAATCTAACATCTGACATGGGAGAAACTTTGTAGCCAGGAACTATGTATATGGAAAATAATGTACATGTATATACAACTGGGTAAGGTAATTTTTAAAGAACACAAATTACTAGTGTGTGAAAACAAAATACCCACAAAAATATCTAAACATACGTGAAATACAGTAAGTGGTGAATTTAGGAAACTAAATAATTAACACTGTGGTTACAAAGGTCACTTATTATTGACAGGACGGTCAACCAAAGAGATTATGATGGCCCAGAAATAGATGGGAAAAGAGAAAATATAAACAAAATTAAACTGTATCTTAGAAAAAACAGTTTGTAACATGGGGAGAAGTCAAAAGTTCAGTAATACTTACAAGCTTTGAGTAGTGATATTGACAATAGCCGCAGTACTTGACATTGTCCAGGTAATTGCCAGCCTCCTCACATAACAGGCCGAGAGCCTGAGCACAAGTAACATGGAACTGCTGCCTGCATCCTGTCTTATTACACTGCATACAGGCACCAACTGTTGCGCGAGAACCCTTTCCTTGCTCTTCACATATATAGCACACCTACAACAGGCATACAAACAGAGCAAAACTATACAATCATACAGAAAACAAATCTTGTAACAACTCAGTACAGCAACTCCTGCTAAGTTACTTTACTCTTTTGCTCTGCAGCCTGTAAAACACAGTTTTCAGCCATTTCAAACAACCTGAAGTTTCCATCTATTTGAAAGCCTGATAAGATAAATTGTATTACATGAAAAGGGAAAGATAAAATCAAAACAGATTCACAGAATAAAACTATTTTCTCAGAACTGAGAACTGCACCAAGATTGTCCATGTCCATATATGTCACTGCTCCACCTAAGAGACACTGTGAGACTCAGATCTATAACCATACAACACAATCACAAATTCTATCACAAACAACACTTGACACAAGTCAAACTTCATTTGTGTGCAATTATGCCAAGTAGAGGAAAGAAACTTTTTCCCTACAGTATCTGACAGACAATGTAACTGCCATGTTCAGACTGAATGAATCTTTGGGGTACCAAAGGGTCCTTACACAGATACGACAGCAGAGTGGATGGGGAAAGTGAGAGCCTGCTTGGGCGGAGAAGGACCACTGTTAAATACTAGTGTGCTGATGAAGCTTTTAGAGCGCTGGGGGTTGAGGTAAAGAAAGGATCAGACACAGGTAGAGGATGAGAAAGGATGGTTCAGAGATTTTTCAGGAACTAAGTGAAGATGAAAACTGACAAAAAATTATTATTGGTTATGGACAACCTGAGAGTGGCCCACACAGGACACACACAACCATGTTCACAGGAGATGGGTGACATGCAGATGCAGAGGTCAACAGGTTCAGCCAGCCTTGGCTCAGTCTGTATGCATCCTCCCAGATGAACATGTGATGGAGTTTCCAAATTACAGTGCCATCTACAAAGATGTGTGGTTAGGAAACCTCGATGTTAGCTACATTAAAAATGCAGCAGCGGCCACTTCTAACATCCAGGCCCATCAAGCACACACCTTCATTGAAATCGCTGAGAATTTTATATGCATTCACAACTTTAAATGGGAAGACTGATAGAGCCTAAGCAAAGCCTGGTTCCACCTCTTCCAATCCACACCCACCTTCTATACAAATGTTTCCTGTGTAGGCAAAGTGTCGATCCTCTACAATTCAACCATGTTTTATTCAGCTCTTATCAAGACCAACAGTTCCAGGTCATCTCTTTTAATCTCTTTTCATGTCCCCCAACTACCTCTGATCATATCACCACATTCTGTGACCACATGGACACTCCACTAGTGTTAAGCAATGCAGTCCTCCTCCCATCAGTCAGGCCGTCACCTACAACACCTGCCCACCTGTGGAATCTATATATGGGCCACCAGATAACACCTGGATTCATTCACCCTAAACACTGACTGGGAACCTTCATTCATCCATGTGGTCTAACATTAAAAGCTTATTCCATTCACTGAATGCCAGCTGTGAGAGCTGAAGGACATGGATGTCATGTGGTATAAGCACAAGAATTTTTATCAAATAATTATGCTAAAAAACTGATGCCAACTCCTTTGTGGGCCTTAAATAGTAACTGAACACATCAATCTTACAACGCAATTACACTGTGCTTGGGTCAGTCCAACTAGAGATATGAAAAAAAGTCAATACTTAAGGAATTATTTTTGCACATCACATGAATTTACATGTTTTTGGACATAACAAAGACTCCAGGCCTTCACTCTTTTTGGATGTTACGCAGTGTACGCAGGATTTTAATTCACATGTTTACCAAAATTCCAAACATGTTGGCCAACAACAACCTAAATATGGAAAAAGGTTTGTAATACTATTGATGTGTCTTCATAAAATGGTAACCAGCTATATTTCTGTTCTGCACAAAGAAATGAATTGTGATCATTAAGTTACCAGACAATACTAAGGTAATAATTCTATAAGGATACAACAGACATAACACAACTATATTATCGGTTGTATATAACTTATCAATTACATGATTCGGCCAATGCTGCTATGGCCATCATTAAGTTGGATACAATTTATCAGAGAAGCTATATAGATATGATATAGTGCATAACAATTATTAATATTAGTGTAGGTGTAATAATTGTTCTGTGTTATATCATATCTATATAGCTTTTCTGATAAATTGCATCCAACCTGATGAAGGCCACAGCAGTATTGGCCGAAACATGCAGTTGATAAGTTATATACACTTGATAATATATTTTGTTATGACTGCTACATCATTATAGAATTATTTCCTTAGGTTCTAAAAAACACAACTGGGATGACGCTCCTTGAAGTTATCAAAAAGTATTTTGGTTCAAAAACAGCACGCACGTGCTACTCAAAGTAACTGCCTTGCTACTTGACACAAGCCCAGTCATTGCACCAATGTTGGAAGCACTTGCTAACATCCTCTGTTTGGAAATCTTCTTTAATATCTTGAAGACATCAGTTGCAGTTCTGCCTATTTTGAAGCAAACCTCATGCACATATACTGCTCTTTACACTTTTAACATTTTATAAATGACCAAAAATCTCAGATGGCACAAAACACATATTTCAGAAGGTATCAGCTCACTATGACACACACTACAACTTTGAAATCAACATCAAGTGAGACACCACAGACTTTTACCCTATGTCTACCTAGTTGAAGAGCTCTGCATCAATTAAGCATCATCATCTTGTTGCCAGTAAGGAAAATATATTATACACTTCATACCTTACTCACTGACATGTAACTAAAATGGCAAGGTTTCCAGTAAAGAAACAGTCTCGGGTGTGATGTGGGTCCCATGCAAATAAAATCTGAGTTACTTATGTTGGCACCGCCAAATGGCGGCAGCCATCAAGAACCACTCAACAGATGCCTATGCTTCGGTCAGCACTGAAGCATCACACTTTGCCTTCATAACCTATCAAGCTATCTATTTAGAAATTTCCAAATTCATGGCATGGATATTCAATTAAACCATATTAAGTTATTAAACAGTCAAGAGGAACTTATGCTTGTCAGTAGTGCAGCATCATACTTCAATGGTAATATCTACCAAGCTTTCTCTCAAGAACTTCTCACATTCATGAAATGAGTTCTCAGTGAAACTGCAGTGAGCTACAAAGCAGTCAAGAAGTACCTATGCTTTGGTCAGCATTGCAGCATTGTACATTGACAATAACATCTACCTAGCTGTCTTGTAAGAACTTTTCAAGTTCTTGGTGTAAATAGCTGGTGAAACTGTGATTTCACAGTATCACTGTAGGGCTATATAACATCTATGAAAAGGACCCACTAAAGGGTTATCTGTAGAAATCAGAGCTCCAAACACTGGATTACCACACACATTATGTGTAACCCTGTCACATGAAAGCACACTGGTTCCAGTACAATTATAACAAATAAAAAGTACAATTATAATTGCCTAAACAGATCTGAATTTGGTGTCTTATTAGAACAGGATGGTTAGAAAAGTAGGAGGGAATTGATCTGCATTAACTTTGTACTGGGTATATTAAGCAAAAATCAAACACAAATTCTGACACAAATTTAATGAAGATTCCATGCAAAATGAGCACTTAAGTGACAATACTAGAAAGCTGTTTAACAGTACTCATAATACAAACTTTTGAAACAAATGATACAAACCATGGCAGCCACACTTGTGTACAAGAACATGTGTTTACTCGCACTTACACAACCACATCTATCCTGTCTACCCTTGTAATATCACATAAGGTATATTTTATATTACAGAACTTCCCAGATGCAAAACATTCTTAAACTCATATCATGCAACTGGTCATCACATTGCGAAGACAAACATAACACTCTGCAGCAGGGACAACAATGTACATGTACACAAAGTATGACAAGGCATGATGCTCTTACAGATCTGAGTTTTTGCAAGTAAGGGAATATGGTATGCCTACTTAATCAGTGAATTTGTTACTGAGAGGCAAAGTTGCATCAGTAGAACTCCTAGATCATACATACATGGGTGGTGGGTTCAAATCTTAGCCCAGAGATTGGTTACTATGGAATTCTTCATGTTCTTCCCCAGTCTCCCCAGGCAAATTCCAGAATAATGCCTCTAATTAAGATGTAACCACTTCCTTCTGTACTACGTGGAATTCTCTACTTACCATTATCCTTATCATTCAAAATCACTATACGAGCTGTGATATTGGCAAGTGTTGTTAACTCCAGACAATTACGAACTTCTTGCAATAAAACTTGCACAACAATAATAAAAAATAATAACTTAAGCTTATTCTCTGTGTCAAAGATCAGTTTTCACATACTCAGCAAATACAAACTCTGAACTAATTTTGGTTGCAACCTGACATGACTTAATACAGAAGAGACAAAGCACATATCAATTAATCCCTGAGTTAAATTTGGTTTTAAGTTCACATACACTATGATTGTCAACTATTTCATTCTTTGGCATTCAACATCAATGTAACAAATAACAAATTTTTAAGTTAATGGGATATCCAATACGTACAAAGGATAAAACACAGAGTGAGATTCTATCTGTAAACAACATGGCAATTACGGAATACCTACAGAAAAGGACACACATGCTGTAGAACTCAATTTACAAATTTTCTACATAAGCTATCAAATTTTGTCCACATCATACAAAATAAGGCCAACTAATTTCATCCTTATGCCACTCAACATTTACAGAAATTTCATGAATTTAAAAAATCTTATTCACACACTGATGCCAGTTACTTAAAAATATGTGTTAGGATGCCCACATCTCTGATGTCATCAATCCCAGTCATATATATTTCTAATTTTGACCACTACGGGTCACATTATTCACCATTTACAACAAATACAATCATAAGAGCATCTTTGTCTACTTAATGACAAACAATGCAGGTGACACTGTAGCATACTGTACAATAACCAAAGATGATAGACCTGGGAAGTATGTGGCAGGAAGTCATCAAGATCTACTTTAATACATTATTCTGGCATATTTCATAAGCAGAAAAAGGAAACCGGTCAAAAAACCTGAGTGACAAAAGCCAGTAACTGAACCCAGCACCTCCTATAACTATATGAAAAAACATGGTAATTCAGTCCTGGGCTCTACCACAGGTTATTATTTTGAACATGGTGTTTTGAGAAGACATTCCAAACAGAGCTTTCCTGCAAATGGACATCAAATGTACCTGTCCTTGGATTGATTACAATATGAAAAGCATTCACTTCATTCATTCTTCCACAATTCAGCCTCAACTTATAACATCAGTTCTTTATAAAAGCAATAACCTATGGTACAAAATGTTCTTACTATAACTTTATCCTACTCATATTTTCATCACCTTTATACATTCATCCTTATTCCAATTAGCCATAAAATTTGGGGTTCACCAATGCTACAAACAATTTACTAGCTATATAATAAAATTCACACACCCATGATATGTCAACATGACAATGTAACAGTAAGGATATGTTCTCTTTAATATTGCCAATGCTCAGGAGAGGGACAGGTAGCGGGCACATGTGAATGTGGTAATGAACCTTCGGGTTCCATAAAATGCATGGAATTTCTTGACTAGCTCACAACTGATTAGCTTCTCACAAAGGACTATGCTCCATCGAGTAAGTAAATAAGTGTGTAATATGTAAGTAAGGAGTAGTTAAGTAATTAAGCAATAATGGCAGTATGTCTTTCAAGTAGACGTATTTCATAAACCAACACAGCTTACACTTCCTTTATACTGAACGAAACAATTTTCTACTCTCATCAGAATTCCAGATCCGGATCCATTTCATGTGTATACCAATAATTACTTTTACAGGTGTTAGTAATATAGGTTGCTTCCAGTTCATTAGAGCTTACAAGACAAATGGTTATCATACTACTTACAATTATCAAACACAACTTTTGAACCATTATGCACTACCAACATGCACACACTTTCATCAACAATGTAACTGATGCATGGACACTAACTGTTTATATTGCCACCAAAATATTTTTTATTAGATAAAAGTGTGAAGAGAGGGTGACCAGACTGACGAACGTGGGAAAGTGTATGAATGGCGGGTAATTAGGACATCTGGCCAGTGAGACAGCAGTGTACAGCAATAGTAGATGAAAGGAGATCAGAAAAGTTAGGAGAGAGACTAGGCATATAGTGGGTAACAAGAGGGACTTGGTAGTTGTTCCAGTTTGTCAGTGTCTAGATCAATGGGTTTCAAACATTCTTGGAGTACTTGAAATTTAGACGCTGACGGTTCTTGGACCTTTTAAATCTTGCTGGGGAGGATAAAATATCAGTCTTGCTTATACCTTAAGAAAAACCGGTAGGACGCAGGTATGGGGTTCATACAAGTTACAGCATAGTTGGCAACATTGTCATTTGTAACCAATAACGAGAAAGAATTCAAAATTTTCACTTTTTGTACCTATTAGAAAACAGTAAAATTAACAGGTAGCCAACTGGGGACTGTAAGAAAAACTAAAGTAGTGGGATGAAATCTGACCATGTACTCATGCTAACAGAAAAGATGTTTAGACTTGACTGAGTGAAGGCGTAATTTGGGTCACATCGATGTGAACAGTTAGTTAAAATTTTATAATTAGAAACTTGTAAGTGTATTACTTGAAAAAGATAACAGTGCCTTTAAAAGTGAAATTGGTTTTAAAAGTGGCATGTTTTGTTATTCGACACACACACAAGTTTATTTAATAGTAATACACCAGTGATGTGACCAGTAAATAATAATCGTGAAGTGACAAACGTATTCAAAGCCACAGCCATCAGTAACAGGAATGACTGTATAAGCGTTTTGGTCAGTTACTACAATAAATCAAGGCACTGAGACATTTGACTATATTGCAACATAATGTGACAATCATATACACACACGTTGCTGCACCTCTGATGAACCACTTAGATTCCCTGATACCAAAGGCATATCTACCAGCTAAGAACTTAGAACGGGTATAGTAATGTACAGAATCAAACACAGCACTATAACACAATACAAATTATGGGATTTGTTCCAATCAAACAGGCATGAGCAGTCTATACCAAGTTTCAGTTAATTTTCATCATAGATAAACATGATGAATCCAAACAGCAAAAACAGTAACTCTGTATTGGGTTAACAAAACGCAATGACATAAAATCCTCCCCAGTAAGTACATAATGTTTCAAATGACAACTAAATACCACTCAATGAGAAAACACAATTTCATTACATATGTAACAGTAATCAATGTTTTTTGGTAAAATAAGAGTTTGCTACAGCTGAATCACACACTGATTACCTTACTGAAGCGTTCGGTGGGGATGAGCTGCAAGATGATCGGTTCCATTGTCGTCACATTGCCAAAGCGTACCTCGGGAATGTACAGTGCACAAACCACATGGGCCCAGGCACTATTGTCAGTCTTTTTGAGTGCACCATCCTTGCTGGGGCACAGTTCACATCGCTGCAGACATTGCAGTACAGTACAGGAAACAGACAACAATCACTCCATCCATGTGTTTGCACAGACAACTCACAAATCATGTACAGCCAGCAAAATATAAATGCAATACATGGGCAGATTTATGTAACATACTGTGCGAAGTGGAATATTTTATTACTCACCACTCGAGCCGCACGTTCTTGACTCTCACATTTCCGACAAAACCATGGGCCTGTTGGTACTGTTACAATTCCGTAACACGCTGCAAAGAGAATGGCTACAAAAGTGACTTCTATATGGAGTTGATTACTTTTAAATCTGCAATGCAACCATAGCCCCTTTCAGTTATTTTTACGACAGTCTTCAAATCCAAGCTACGGAGGTCTAGGCCTATCTTTGAGTGGGTCTCAGTCAACAAAGCATCTATTTCGAGACACTTACCCTGATGTACAGCCACTGTGCATCCTTGACCATCACAATAAACGAGGGGGTTCTCAGCCCACCCTCGTTCATCCGAACATACACAGCACCCTCCTACCATTTCCTTCATAATGGGATAAAAATGCCTTCGCTGAACTAGCGTCACTTTAGAAGTGGCCTGTTTTTCATGATTGTGCAGTTTCCTACGCCATGTTTCACTAACAAACAATCATTCGAACATACGTATAGTAACTAACACAACTCCTGTGTTGATTCCGCCACCAATTTCATGACTTACACATTTTTATACAAGTGATAAATATTGATGAACACACCATTTGCCACACAATAAAATTGCGCATGCGTAATGGCGGGAGTATACGGGTCCGCGTAAAAAACAGTTGAACATCTGCGACAGCGTTCAGAAAACTGATCCGCGCTACATTAAAAACGCCAAAGTTACATCAATTTGAGGCGATAAACGAATTTCTTCCTGCAGAAATTAATTTAACTAATATTATTTAAGACCGCCCTCCTCTTGTACTTTGGAGTGTCGGTCCTAACAAAGACAATAATGTCGGAACACCGCTACCAAGCCCACACAGGGTTAAGCTCGCGGTGAACGAAGCTGACCGCTTATCACAAAATAGACCCGAGGTCAAGCATGAGTGGAACCTTATGTCCACTCCCACATATACCTTCATGGCTTGCATAGGGGAAACCTTGCTTTTAATGTTCCTGTGTTCTTTCGTTGTTGTTGTGATAAAGAAAGCAATAGAAGAGTAATTGTAGTAGTATTAGTATTAGTTGTAATAGTAGTACTTCTTCTTCTTCTTGCAGTACAACCGAACGGATTAAGGAAACTGTTTGTCTAATAAGGGTATTCTTTAAGGCTTCTGCACTGTGCGACGGTTAAATGTTTGAACATTCTGGAAGAGTGAACTGTTGCCATCTTTATGGTGATTGAATTTGTTCAAATGGGTGCTGACGTGATACAAGGAAGAAATATGGCAATGATATAAGACAAACTGTGGTTGCTTCGCCAGTCACATCCACAAAAGATGAGAATAGGGGACAGGATTGTCCCAAAGGAATGGGAGTTTAGATTTCCAAGAACAACGACTTTTCTGAGCTGCACCAATGGGACGTGTCGGGAAAAATGAGGAAATCTTTTGGCAAACAATTTATGACTTTCGGTCCCTTGCTATGAGTATACACCACAAAGATTTAGTCCGTAAAAGATGCAAAACAAAAAGGTATTCAACTTGAAAAATGATAGCTATAAAGCAGTACATCACAACAGGTTTGATATAACATTAGCTGTCAACACCAGGAAAATTATGTTAATTATATTGTTTTATGTAACATTAAGAATATCTAAATGGTATAAAATAAGTTCCATAACCGGACAAAATAACAAATGAAATCCAGCGACGATGTTATGTGACACGGGAGACAGTGTATAAAGTTTGAGTCAGCAGCTGGTGGTATGCCAAAGGAAATCTAATAGTCTCTTAGAGCAACAATTATATTGCTTGTGTAAGTGGATTCTTGGCCTTTCAGTATTTAAATGCGAAATATACAATTTTTTTATTTAGAGCGTACGGGTTCGAAACTCCCGCTTAAGGAAGGAACATGTATGGGGATCAAAGAGTAAATGTGACAAGATACATTCCCTCTTCTTTAGAAAGTGGTACAGTAGTTTCACATGTTTGTTGTAAGAGGCGCTGGTTTACTACTTCTCCAACGGTGCCGAACCTGCTTCACTTTCGTGTCAATCCAAGAGAGTGGTTCATTCAGTCGACTGATCTGTTACCGTCGTGTTTGTTCTATGTTGCTATGTTTTGTGTGTGTTCTTTATGTGCGTCATCCCCGTTGTGTTCATATGCAATACAGGAATTCTTTCAGATAGCACTTTTGTGCCGATTGTTTACTTCTTCAAGGCCTTGTGGAAGTACTGGTGTCTTTCAGAAAGGATCGTATTGTATTATTGCGCAGTACCAGTGCCACTTTGTGTGACTTCCATCGCTTCGAGCCTCTCAGTATGGCTGCACGCGGCTCTTTGCGGTCTTGTTTAGTTTATTCATTCATACACCTAGTCACACAAGTGACATTGGACACGCCAATTTCAGTTTACAATTTATATATTACAATACAATTTATAATATATGAACATCTAACCAATAAAAGATAATTAATGGCAATAGAAATTTAGGCAGCTAGATGTAACTTATAGAACTCGTCAACTAACATTATCTAAATGTAATCACTATGTCGTATATTCTTTCACTGAACGCATGTTGTAACAGAAATGATCTCTACTCGCCTTTATAAGATCTTGTCCAGTATTTTTATGTGATCTGGCACATTATTTGTTTATATCGCTCATATCAACGATCCATAGTCGGTAACAACCAATGGATACAGAACCAGTCATATATAGTTATATAAATGTACTTGTTCTATACAAATATAGACAACATACATTTTCACTTTCGTATTGAGTGAGAAGTTCAGACGGTGCTCTTAATGAGGGATTTCCATACGGCCATAGTTCGTTTTGAGAAGGACTAATTCTGCGCTCGTTCTTTACGGCAGCGGGGCCTTCTGTTTGGACAAGAGCACGATGGCACTGTGAACTTACTGACCCCCCCCCCCGCATAGAGTTATCCGTGGTGTTCAGAACACCATGGATTAACAGTGGGCACAGATAACACCTGCTGTACCGAATTCTAGAGTTCCAGAAATGTCCTTGTGAAGGTCAAGAAGTAGCTAATAGGGCAGAGAAACAGGGCGCCAGTTTGATCGTATTGTAATAATAAAACATTTTCAGAATAGGTGAAACAAATAAGTACAGTAACAAACATGAGCCGAAAATTCTGGGTTGGTGGAAACTGGAAAATGAACGGAGACAAGAAGGGAATCGAAGGAATTGTTGAATTTCTAAAGGCTGGTCCCTTGGATCCTGCTGTTGGTAAGGGAACACTTGATTAAATTTGAAACTGTGCGTTTCAGTGGGAAGTTTATAATGCTGTGTTTTGTTCTTGCAACAGAGGTTGTTGTTGGTGTGCCGGCACTCTATTTAGAATACACAAAAAATCTGCTTCCACCCAGCGTCGCAGTTTCCGCGCAGAATTGCTACAAAGTTCCAAAAGGAGCGTTTACTGGTATGTACGAATGCAGCGTGTTAGTTGTTTATGCCCCTGTCAACATTAAACTAGATTCTGTAAACAGGGTGGGCTATTTTTGGGGTTCGTTTAGAACCATCCTTGAAATTGTAAACGTCTATTACAAAACCAGAAAAATGCCAGTTTGAATAAATTTTAACAGACAGCAGAAGTTCTGCTGTGTGGAAGTTGAATCGAATCCTAACAGTAACCAGGTTTAACAATATGACTGTCAATGTTTGAAGTATGTTCTGGTAAAACATTCTATATTCTTATAGAGGTAGTGTAAAAGTGCAGAATATGGTTTTTGTTACCTAATCTGTGCTACCTTAATGTGTGTAACAAGGGAGTGACAAGACTGTGTGTTCTGAAAGCTGATTACGAATGGCATCATAACTGCAGAATGTGTTCTTCTCTCAAAAGAAGGCAAGAGTGTGAAACACAATTTGTGAAGTTTTAAATTCTGTTAACCATGATTGGTATTTTTTAGACTGTGATGTACAGTGGCCTTATTCTCCTGACCAGTGTCATTTGTGCTGCTATTCCAGTGCGTGTGTGGGGAGATCACTTGGCTACAGTTTGTACAATAATTGAGCCAACAGAAGTGACAGTATTGGTCAACTGGAGTAATGACTTCTCATGCACCCTCATTGTAGAATCGAGGACATATGTCTTAACTGCCAAAATTCATCTACCCTTCATGTGGTGGCAGGAGGCTCCTTCAAAATGTGACCTATCTACCAAACCACTATGTGTCACATCCCCAGGAGACCATACTCTTGACATCCAGTGTTTCCCACATTTTTCACAGGCTTTTTTGATTAGAAGAAGTGATGTTTGAAGTTTTGTCAGAATCTTTAAACTTATGTAATAAAACAAACAAATGCATGTGTATAAAATATGTTTTATCACATATTAGTTACCAACATGTGCTGATTGCTTTTGCGATCATCATCAGGGTAGCATTTTCTCCTTGATATTCTTGAACAGATGAATTGATTTTGCCCGTTGGGCACTAATGAGTTTAATATGTTCCATACATACATATTAAGAGAATATTTATACTTATGTAATAAAACCAACAAGTGAATGTGTATAAAATGTTCTACCCTGATGATGATCACACAAGCAGTCAAAACATGTCAGAAATTAATAATATGTGATGAAACATATTTTGTACATGTGCATTTGTTGGTTTTATTAAGTTTCAATATTCCTTTAATTCTCAGATGTGGAACATGTTTTGTCACAGTACTTTTGAGTTTGCATTATCTTACGTGCTTTATCAGTGTGATGCCATAAATATTAAGCACTTAATCCTTGTATCAGGTCTTAGAGATGTCAAGGTATTTTTTTCATTTTGTCAGGAAATCATCTGATATATTTTGAGAGCTTAACATGTTTAAAGAAAAATATTGGACAAGGAAGGGCAGTTGATAAATAACTCAAAATAAATTTCATGTCGTACTGGTACAGTAAGAAGGTAATAAAATGCCTTGTCCTTCAGTAATACAGTTACATAGAGCATGGATTTGCTTCGCAATGTTTGGAATCAGTTCAAGCAAGATAAACGTGCAGTCCTAATAGAGCACTTGTTTACTGAACAGAAAGATATTTAAGGGGATGAATGTGTTTTTCTCATCAGCTTTCATCATTAACATAAAATCTGTTAAGTGTATATGGCTGTCACACTAGTAATCCTCTATGCTTATTTTTTCTCTCTTGTTTCACTGTCAGTTATGTTAACGGTAGGCGTGAATTTTACATTGCTGAATGAACTTAACATGTTTGTGGATATTATTGAAACTTTCATTTAAATAATGTGCAGCAGATTTTTGAGTCTGGATGATTATGCTTAAAGAGGTACAGAATGTAACATTTAAACCGGGTTCATTTATTTCATTTACTGTGGCTTATTTAACGATTCTGTTAGTACTTCAGAGGGGCTGCAATAATGTAGACAGCATAGTGACTGGACAGTCTAGAGTTCAAATCCCTTCAGGGCAAGAAATTTATCTGTTCCAAAAAATGTCCAGACTGACTCTGGGACCTGCCCAGCCTCCTATTAAATGGGTAACAGGGTTCCTTCCCTGGAGGAAGCAGCTGGGATGTGATGTCTACCCACCTCCATCTAGCATCGAGGTTAAGAATGAATGGTCTACTCCTGCTGTATGTCTTCATGGCATGACCAGGGCCAGCATTACATTTATTAGTAGTACAGACTACAGTGTCACATGGGAGGACATTTAGTGAAAAGTGATTGAAAAAAGGTAGATGGAAGTAGTGACATGGTTCTTATCACATGCCTTTTTCACAGATTGAATGCCATGTTTTAAGAGAACTAGATATTGCAGACAGAAGACATGGAATTCCATCTCTGTTTCACTAGAGCAGTTTATAAATGTCATATGCAGTTTGTTTTGTATCTTTATATTTGGGTTTTTGGGCAGGATCAGAAATATGCTTTAACTCACTTGCCCACAGGTTAGTTGATTAGGACTAATGCCTAGTACATTCTTAACATTGGTGGGCTGTATATATTACAACTGAGGTATATACAGGGTGATTCAGGAGGAATCTGCAATACTTTGGGAAATGATAGTATGTGTGATTCTAAGCAAAAAAGTTCACATGAACATGGGTCCGATTTTGAACGGTTACCGAGATATAGTAAAAAGAAAATACGGACCATCCTGCGAGGACGAACAGCAATTACATAATAAAAAACATCACAACTAACATCACATGCATGCAGGTACTCACCATTGTGTTACTGATGATCTGCAATGGACAAAACCCTGGCTCGTCGACGTCTGGCACAT
>Ga0123354_10000149_pt1 | contig 54929 bp, 49 predicted proteins | sample TergutLab28metaG_2_FD_97872 | JGI IMG/M metagenome (GOLD analysis project Ga0123354, IMG submission 97872) | Labiotermes labralis P4 segment gut microbial communities from Petit-Saut dam, French Guiana - Lab288 P4 | ecosystem: Host-associated > Arthropoda: Insects > Digestive system > Gut ... | reverse complement strand
CCAGAACATCGCCACACCGTCAGATCCCCGGCTCAACCGCTTCGCGCTTGCCCGAGGATGACAAAAAGGAAAAGGGTTACGCCCCCTCTAGCCCTCCCCCCTTGCGGGGGAGGGTTGGGTGGGGGGTCTTACCCCTCAAACCGGCAACCAAAGCCTTGCGCGCAATCCCCCCTCAGGCGCGTCTTCCAGCACAAGGTTCCCCCCATGCGCATGCGCGATGTCACGCGCGATGCTCAGGCCTAACCCTACGCCGCCGGTTTCCATATTGCGCGATTCATCCAGACGATAAAAAGGACGAAAAACATCTTCGCGCCGATCAACAGGGATTCCCGCGCCCTCATCATCCACCAGAATATTAATCACATGATCGCGCACAAGCAAGGAAACTTCCGCCTTCTTTCCATAGCGCAGAGCGTTATGAATAAGATTGCCGATACAGCGCTTAATCGCCGAAGGACGTACAAAAAGCCGCGCCGTATTTTCAATGTTCAGCGTCACAGGCTGCTCGCCCCGCGCGATATTTTGCACAACTTCCTGCAGCAGCTGCGCCATATCAACTTCAACGCTAGCTTCTTCCTCTTCACCGCGCGCGAACGCTAAATAAGCTTCAAGCATGGCTTCCATCTCGGCAATATCAGAAGTAAAGCCGCGCGTGGCGCTGCTCTCCGGCATCATGGCAAGCTGAAGTTTCATCCGCGTCAGCGGCGTGCGCAAATCATGCGAAACGCCCGCCAGCATGGTCGTGCGCTGGTTCATGGAGCGCCGGATACGATCGCGCATCACAAGCAAAGCCCTGCCGGCCTGACGCACTTCGGTCGCGCCCTCAAGCTTGAACAAAGGAACATCCTGCCCCTTGCCGATCGCCTCAGCCGCCTGCGCAAGTCTGCGCACAGGACGCATCTGGTTGCGCATAAACAAAAGCGCAATCACAGAAAGCAAGAGCGAGCTTCCGATCATCCAGCTGATAAAAACCTTTGTGGTCGGCGTATAAATGCGGCGCATCGGCACATAAAAAACATAAACGCCCTCATCAGCCGGAAGGATGACAAGCAGCATAGGCGGCTTGCGCTGCGCGTGTATGCGATGCGCGGGCGGAATATGAAGAGAAAGTTCGCGGCTGAGAATAGAAACCAAAGGATCAAGAGAAAGCTTCGCATAATCTTCAATTTTTTTTCCTTTTTCAAAAACAACCTGAATGCCCGTCTGCGTAGAAAACGCCGCAAGCAGCGCCGCGTGATCGGGCAAATCCTGCGCATCCGCAAGCATCTTGATGCCCCTTATATCCCCCACAACAGCCTGCGCAAGACGTGTGGACGTTGTCGTCCAGTGCCTGTCAAAGAAAACAAAAGTCGCGCCCACAAGAGTCAAAAATGTCGGCACAATGATAATCAAAATGGCGCGCGCATAAAGGCCTTTGGGCATCACCCCTTTAAGCCAGTTCCAAGAAAAAAAAGAACGCTTGAACATCATGAACACAAACCTTCCTCATCCGGCATCAAACAATAGCCTTCACCGCGCACAGTCACAAGATAGCGCGGATTGCGCGCGTCACCTTCAATTTTACGGCGCAGGCGCGTGATCTGCACATCAATCGTGCGCTCGGCCACGCCCGCCTCGCCTAAAGCCTCGCGGCTGACGGGTCGCCCCGCATGCAAAACCAAAAGCCGCATCAATCGCGCTTCCACATCCGTCAGGCGCAAAACATCCTTGTCCCCGCGTAAAATGTCGCGCGCCGGATCGTAAATCCAAGCCCCAAGACGAAGCGGTTTTAGCTTGGGTTTCTCCTGCGGCTTGCGGCGCAAAATAGCATGAATGCGCAAAAGAAGCTCGCGCGGCTCAAAAGGCTTTGTCAGATAATCATCCGCGCCGGTTTCAAGGCCTTCGATACGCTCCTGCGGCTCCGCGCGCGCTGTCAGAAAAAGAACAGGAAGCTCGGCAACGCCATCCTGCCCGCGCGCGCGCAAAGACCGTGCAAACTCAAGCCCTGACTCCCCCGGCATCATAACGTCGAGCACGATCAAATCAAAAGCCAGAGACCGCAACGCCGCGCGCGCCATCGCAGCGCCAGAGGCCATGACAACCAAAAACCCATGCTCATGTAAAAAAAGCTGCAGCAATCCCCTGAGCCGGTCATCATCATCAACAACCAGAATATGAGGCTTCAAAGCAGGCGACAAAGAACCGGACATAATAACCCTTTATAGCAGCAAACCGCGCCTGTCGCGCAAAAAAGTCGCGCACTCTATTTATTCGATATATTTCAATGTGTTACAATGATATCGCCCATCCCGCTTAAAACGCTCTTGAAAATCTTTTTTGAAATTCCTGCGTACAATGCTAGAATACTTCCTCTTCTTTCTTTGATCCAGGGAGTTCTTCCGATGTTGCATATCCGCTTTTGTCTTCTGGCCCTTTTGGGATTTCTTTTCCTGCTCCCTTCTCTGGCTCAGGCACAATGCAACCCAAGGCAACAAACCTGTATCGGCCAGTCCTGTGAAAGGGACAAGGTCGGTACCACCGCCATGGATTACAATCTGAAAAGCATTCTGGCCTGTCTTATTGATGCCGATGGGCAATCGCGCTGGCTGCCGGCCTCGCTGCGCAATATGCAGTGCAATCCTGGTAAAATGATGATCGGCATCAATAACAACGAACCTGTTTGCGTGGATCTCCCGAATATGACGCCCAACATGACCTGCGCCAGCTCAGACCAGGCCATGCAAGGCATCATGGACGGCCAGCCCATATGCGCCACAGTACCCGGCGGCCTCACAAACGCTTCTTCTGAGGGGCTGGCTTATACCGTACGGCAGACCGGTGGGAATGAACGTACCTGCCTGATTCCTCACGCCGTCAGCCTCATATGTGGCTGCCCACCAGGCCAGACATCCGTAAAAGTAGCAACGGACTCCCCCACGCCCGGCACGTCCTATATCATTTATCGCTGTTACGCTACCAACCCCCACTAGCACTTTCCCTTGACAGGCAAGAGGTAAATCCTGTTAATACCAGTCTTTGGCGTGGGTGCGTAGCTCAGCGGGAGAGCATTACCTTCACACGGTAGGGGTCGCAGGTTCAATCCCTGTCGCACCCACCACGCTTTTTTTTTAAAAGACATGATACAGATACCGCTCAAAACCTTTTATATGATGCGCCATGGCGAGAGCCAGTTGAATGCGGCGGGCTGCGTAGCCGGTTCTTTTGATACGCCCTTGACAGAAAAGGGACGCCATCAGGCACTCAAGGCGCGCCGGATTTTCGAAAGGCTTGCGCCCCGCCCCATGTTGATTATCCATTCCCATCGTTCGCGCGCCAAAGATACGGCGAGCATCCTCAATCAAAACGCCAGCCTGCCACAGATCGAAAATCCTTTCATAGCGGAACGATGTTTCGGAGATTGGACGGGCCAGCCGCGAGAAATCCTTCGCAATCGCTTTATATCCGGCGAAGAACCTCCAAACGGTGAATCCATGAACATATTTACAAACCGGACCCTGACCAGCCTTTCAGAAATCCTTACCATGCCTGATGAGCCGGTTCTTATCGTAACGCACAGCGGTGTTTTCAGAGCATTATTTCAGAACTATCAATGCACAATTGACAGAGTCAAAAACTGTTCTATCTACAGCTTCTCCCCTGCTGCCATCAAGCAGCCTTTTCCCTGGAATATCTGCCATCATGATCTTTCAGGAACTACGCCTGTCAGAGTGTGCCGCAAGGAAACATCACACCACCATAGAATCCTCACGAAAACATAAGATTTTCAGGCTACCGCTCAAGCGGCTTATATTTCAACCTGTGCGGCTGATCGGCTTCGGTGCCGAGGCGGCGGTGGCGGTCGGCTTCGTAGTCTTGGTAGTTTCCTTCAAACCACACCGCCTGACTGTCGCCCTCAAACGCCAGAATATGCGTTGCGATGCGATCCAGAAACCAGCGATCATGGCTGATGACAACAATGCATCCGGGGAAATCAACCAAAGCATCTTCCAAAGCGCGGAGCGTGTCGATGTCAAGATCATTACTCGGCTCGTCAAGCAGCAAAACATTCGCGCCCTCTTTCAGCATTTTGGCCAGATGCACGCGGTTGCGCTCGCCACCCGAAAGCTTGCCGACATTTTTTTGTTGATCCGGCCCCTTAAAGCCGAACGAAGCCACATAAGCGCGACTTGGAATCGTGCTTTTGCCAAGCTCGATAACATCCGCCCCGCCCGAGATTTCTTCCCAGACATTTTTGCTGCCGCTTAAACTGTCGCGGCTTTGATCTACATAACCGAGCTTGACACTATCGCCCATGCGGATGGTTCCCTGATCCGGTTTTTCCTGCCCCGTAATCATCTTAAACAAAGTCGATTTACCCGCGCCATTGGCGCCGATCACGCCGACAATGCCACCGGGCGGAAGTTTGAAAGACAAATTGTCAATCAGCAAACGACCCCCATAGCCTTTTGACAGTTTTTCTACTTCCACCACAACCTGCCCCAAACGCGGCGGCGTAGGAATAACAATCTGCGCCGTCTCAGGCGCTTTATCATTGTTGATCGCCAAAAGATTTTCATAAGCTGTAATGCGCGCCTTGCTTTTGGCATGACGCGCCTTAGGCGATTGCCGGATCCATTCAAGTTCACGCGCCAAAGTACGCTGCCGCGCCCCTTCATCACGCGCTTCCTGCATAAGCCGCTTTTGTTTTTGCTCAAGCCAAGCCGAATAATTGCCTTCATAGGGAATCCCATGGCCGCGATCCAGCTCCAAAATCCATCCCGTAACCTGATCCAGAAAATAACGATCATGAGTCACCAAAATCACAGCGCCCTCATACGCCACAAGATGACGCTGGAGCCACGCAATGGATTCAGCATCCAAATGATTGGTCGGCTCATCAAGCAAAAGCAAATCAGGTTTTGAAAGCAAAAGACGACAAAGCGCTACGCGCCGCCGCTCACCGCCCGAAAGTTTGGTTACATCCGCATCACCCGGCGGACAGCGCAAAGCATCAATAGCAATCTCAACCGTGCGTGAAAGATCCCACGCATCGGCAGCATCTATTTTTTCTTGAAGCGCGCCCTGCTCCTCAATCAATTTTTCCATCTCATCAGGATCTTCAACTTCGCCGAGTTTAAGGCTGACTTCCTCAAACCGATCAACGATTTTCTTGATGGCGCCGAGGCCTTCAAGAATATTCTGCTCAACCGTAAGGTTGGGATCGAGCTGAGGCTCCTGCGGCAAATACCCGACTGTTGCACCTTCGGCTGCAAAAGCCTCACCGCCGAAATCCTTATCAAGACCGGCCATGATCTTCATCAAAGTCGATTTACCCGCGCCATTAGGGCCTAAAATACCGATTTTAGCGTTGGGAAAAAAAGAAAGCCTGATGTCTTTCAAAACGGTTTTACCGTTAGAAAAACTTTTGGTCACGCGATTCATCACATAAATATATTGATAGGATGCCATCTTTAAAGAACCCCCTGTTTTAGAGGATTCCTTAAAGCATGAACCAACGCAAATTACAAATCACAATTTACGGCTTCACCGGCCCGCTTATGACATCATCCGCAGCCGCTACAGGCGCTTTGGAAAGATCCCCTTCTTGCGGCAAGGGCGGCAAAAGACCTATCTCCCGCATCCTTTGCACGATGGGCGCCACAGTCTTGTTGCCTTGCTCTGAAAGAGTCTTGGTACCGGCGACAAGGCCGCTGAACTGCCCCAACAACCGCTCACTCTGCATAAAGATGGGATTCTGGTTCGCTTGAGCCTGATTAAGAGCCTCCCGCTCCTTGAGTACCAAAGAGAGCTGGAAGGCAAAGAAAAACGCCATCGCCACAGCCATAATCCCGACAGGCATAAGCAGAGCATCACATGTGACATGATCTTTATCTTTATTCTTTGAAGCTTGTGCCATGATCCTTACTCCTCAGTCGTCTTTGATGGTTTTTGCTTGGTCACGGCGGGCTTGGACGCCTGCTCAGGCAGCTGAAAGCCCAGAGAAACCAAAAGCTCGCGTACAGCCGCATCCTTTTTCTCCTGCGAAGCCGCAAAAAGAGCGTTGGAAAGCTGAACATTAAGCGGCCCGACCGTTGTGGAAGCCAGATTGATTTTGCTCTGCCTGTCATTAATGGTCTGTTGAATCGTGCGGTTTCCACATACCACATACATGATCGTCAGCAGAAGCAGCAATGCCAAAGCAGCACAAACGGATGTTGTCCAATAAAGGATTTTACTGGTCATAGTGATGAATCTCCTTGATTTTTCCCTGTTTTCAGCATCGGGATGACGCCTATAAGGGCTTGATTCGAGGTTTTATTCTATATGAACGGCAAAATATTAACAATTGATTGACTGTTTGTCCTGTAAAATAAGGTCATGATGGAACCGTTCAAAACCCATAGCGTAAGCGTTGAAGAGCTTGAGGCCTTCGGCCTTGAGTTCATGGCCTATGTCCGTCCGGTGGTGATGAATGATGGCCGCAAAGCGCAAGGGATCTACGCCGCCGACGGCAGTTTGTTGACGGTTATGGACGACCGCGACTCAGCCTTCGTCACACTCAAGCGCCACGAGATCATGCCGCAAAGCGTGCATTAAAAACGCGCACATCAACATTCGAAAAATATTTGGCGGATTGTCTTACGCGCTCTTTTGCTCAGAAACCTTTTCCATGGCCTTGCGGATTTTCAGCGCTTCATCAGACAAGCGGCTTTTGCGCGCGCCCATGATAAAGGCATCAATGCCGCCCTTATGTTCCACGGTGCGAATGCCACGCGCGGTCAGGCGCAAGCGGACGGCTTTGCCCAGAATATCCGAAGGAAACGAGCAAATCTGCAAATTGGGCAGCCAGCGGCGGCGCGTTTTGTTGTTCGCATGGCTGACTTTATTTCCTGATACCGGTTTTTTGCCGGTCACTTCGCAAACCCGTGACATGATGCTTATCCTCTTGATTTTAACCTTAGACAGCGGTTTATAGAAACCAAAACCGCGCAAGTCAACCCGTCTTTTGAAAGCTCATCATATAGTTCACTTCCGTGCGCCCCTTGCGCAGCACAAAGCCCCCCTTAAAAGGGCTATAAACAACCCCGCAAACATCCCGCGCGCGCAGACCCAAAGGCGCTGCCAAAGCCGCAAGCTCCGAGGGTCTGGCAAACTGATCCCAAGCATGACTGCCCGCCGGAGCCCACCCCAAAACCAGCTCGGCCATCACAATCCCATAAAGATAGCTTTTGAGCGTGCGGTTAAGCGTGGCCACGATCAGCACCCCGTCCTTTTTCAGCATCCCCCCCAGCGCCTCAAAAAACGCTTTTAAATCAGGAACATGCTCGACAACTTCCAAAGCCACAATCACATCAAACTGCGCCTTGCCCCGCGAAAAGCTCTCGGCGCTGCCCTGATGATAGGCAATATCAAGGCCTTGCTCCCGCGCATGCGCCCGCGCAACCTCCAGCACCGCCTCCCCCTGATCCAAGCCCGTGACACGCGCCCCGAGGCGCGCCAAAGCCTCAGCCACAAGCCCGCCGCCGCAGCCCACATCTAAAACCTCAAGTTCTTTAAGGTTTTCAGGTAACTGCTCTTTGATATAGGCCATACGCACAGACATCAGCTTGTGAAGGCCGGAAAATACACCTTTTTCATCCCAAAAAGCCTTGGCATTTCTGTTAAAAGCCTCAATATCCGGCGAATTACAAACGAAAGCTTTCATTTTTTCTCCTAGCGCAAGCGCCTCTTATACCATAACATAGCCCGTCCCTGAAAGGATCCCTATGGCGCTTATTGTCATCAAGTTTGGCGGCTCGTCCGTCAGCGACATCGATCACATTAAAAACGCGGCAAGCAAAGTCGCGCAGGAAGCCCGCCGAGGCAACAAGGTCGTTGTCGTGACGGCGGCCATGGCGGGTGCCACGGATCAGCTGATGGGCTACTGCCGCAGCATCACAAACCACCCCAACCCGCGCGAGCTGGACGCCGTTTTGGCCGTAGGCGAGCAAATCGCCGCCGGCCTTCTTGTGATGGCGCTGGAGCAAAGAGGCCTGAATGCCCGCTCCTGGCAGGGCTGGCAGATTCCTTTGGTGACGGACAACGACCACAACAACGCGCGCATCACCCATGTGGACATCAAAAAAATAAAAGAAAGGCTGGAAGCCGGCGAAGTGGCCGTCGTGGCAGGATTCCAAGGCGTGACGGAAGACGGAAGCATCGCAACCCTTGGCCGTGGCGGCTCGGACTCTTCAGCGATTGCGCTTGCGGCGGCGCTGGGCGTGGATCGCTGCGACATCTACACCAATGTCGATGGCATCTACACCGCCAACCCCAATATTGTAAGCCGCGCGCGCAGGCTTTCAAAAGTCTCGCATGAAGAGATGCTCGAGCTGTCCTCGCTCGGCGCGCGTGTTTTGCAGGCGCGCGCGATCGAGCTTGCGCTGCGGCACAAAATGCCGTTTCAAGTGCTTTCGACTTTTTCCAACCAGATCGGCAGCGACCTGCCCGGAACGCTGATAACCAAAGAGGCTGATATTATGGACACACACCCCGTTTCCGGCATTGCGCACGAACGCGGCATTGCCAAGATAACGCTTCACGGCCTGCCCGACCAGCCCGGCGTGGCGGCCAATGTTCTGGGCGTACTGGCGCGCGCCGGATTTAATGTGGATATGATCGCGCAGGCCTCGGCGGGCGATGGCTATGACGCTTCTATTTCTGTAACTGTTGTCCGCGCGGAGATGGAGCGCGCCGTTGAAACGCTGCGCAGCGAACAAGACTCGCTCAAGTTCTCGACCATTATAACCAACGACAATGTCGCCAAAATCAGAATTGTGGGCATGGGTATGCGCACCCGTCACGGGATTGCTGCTTTAATGTTTCAGGCGCTCGCTGAAAAATCTATCAATATCTACCTGATCGAAACCTCGGAAATTTCAATCACGGTTCTTATTTTGGAAGAATATCTGGAACTGGCCCTGCGCACCTTGCACACGGTCTTCAATCTTGATAAAGACGGGTAACATGGTAGCACTATCCTCTCGCCTTCGTCCTTTGATGGAACGTGGCTGTGACTTTCTAGGCAGCAAGGTCGCCATCATGGCCGGCGCCATGAGCTGGATCAGCGAGCGCAATCTCATCGCCGCCATATCAAACGCCGGAGGTTTCGGCGTTCTGGCCTGCGGCGCGATGACGGCTGAACTTTTGCAAAAGGAAATAGAGGCCACGCGCGCGCTGACGCGCCAGCCTTTCGGCGTCAATTTAATGACCATGCACCCGCAGCTGGATGAGCTTGTGAGCGTATGCCTTGCGGAAAAAGTCTCGCACATTGTCCTTGCAGGCGGCCTTCCGAATGTTGAAACCATCACGCGCATCAAGGAAGGCGGCGCCAAAGTCATGTGCTTTACCCCGACTCTGGCGGTAGCCAAAAGGCTGGCCCGCATGGGCGTGGACGCGCTTGTGATTGAAGGCATGGAAGCAGGCGGCCATATCGGCCCCGTCAGCACCTCTGTTTTAGCGCAGGAGATCCTGCCGCATCTGGCATCGACAATCCCCATCTTCATCGCCGGAGGGATAGGCCGAGGCGAAGCGGTTCTGTCTTATCTCGAGATGGGCGCAGCAGGCGTTCAGCTGGGAACGCTTTTTGTGTGCGCAACGGAATGCATCGCGCATGAAAACTTCAAAAAAGCCTTTATCCGCGCCGCCGCGCGCGATGCCGTGCCGACGCCGCAGCTGGATCAGCGTTTTCCCGTTATTCCCGTGCGCGCGCTCGTCAATGAAGGCATGCGGCATTTTATCGAAAAGCAGCGCGAAGTGATCGCCCTTTTTGATGCGGGCAAACTCAGCAAGGAAGCAGCGCAGTTGGAGATCGAACATTTCTGGGCCGGTGCCCTGCGCCGCGCCGTGATTGACGGCGACACCGAAAACGGCTCCGTCATGGCCGGACAAACGGTGGGCATGGTCAAGGAAGAACAACCCGCGCAAACCATCCTCACAACCTTAATCCGTCAGGCCGAACAAGCCCTTTTGCACCGCGAACTTTAGATCTGAAAGTAAATTAACCATAACTTGCTCTGGACAAAACAAAGGCCCACGGCTTTAACTTATTCATGGGAAAATCACGGAAAATAAACCATGGCTCGTAATATACCGCCGGACTATGAAAACTTTGCCGCCCCGCAAGGCTATCAATCCTTTATTCGGGACATAGGCCCGCTTTCCGCTGACCGTTATGCGCTGACGATGACATATGCGGCATGGAAACTTGGTTTTGCGGATGAAAAAAGAACGACATCAAATGTGTTCTGTCGGAGCCTGCTGAACAACGGCGATACATACAAGGATTCAGGAACCGATGAGGTTCGCAACGTCAAAATCCCCTATCTTGTCAATGCGGGGCTGGGCCTCGTTGCCGAATGGTATGACGGCTGGCAGTGGAAAGACCGCGAGCTGCGGCATCTGGCCCGCCAGCATGCGGATGACGGAAAAGGCGGAAAAACACGCCTGTTTCCTGATCCGTTTTTGCATTGGCTGTCCAGACAGAAATTAACCCTTGATGTAAAGGCTATTCCCGAAGGCCAGCTGATCTTTCCCCATGAACCATCCATGCAGTTGACAGGATTATGGTGGCAGCAAATGGCTGTCGAAGCCACAACATTGCAGTTGATTGCCTCAAGCACAAACCTGACAACAGTTGCAACGCAAGTCAAACTGGCCGCGCAGCGTGAAGCTTCCAAAGCAGGAGCGCCTCTTATAGAAACCTCCGCAAAGGAGTGCGCCTCTTTGGCTGAAATGTCCCTGCGGCGTTCTTCCAGCATAGCTTCATTGCAATCCGCCCGCGCCGCCGCCATCGCCGGATGGGACAGCACATCAAATGACTATGCTGGCATGTGTTACGGAATCCCCGTGATGGGAACTTTTGCCCATGCTTGGGTCATGTTGCATGAAACGGAAGAAGACGCTTTTGAAAACTGGGCCAAAGCCCATCCCAACGCCACCGTTTTTCTTGTCGATACCTACAATACTGTTGAAGGCGTAAAAACAGCCGTCCGCACATGCAAAAAACACGGGCTTGACCTTAAAGGCATCCGCCTTGATTCAGGAAATCTGGCCTATCTTTCAAAAGAATCCCGCGCCCTGATGGATGAAGCCGGATTCACAAACGCCAAAATCCTTGCCACAGACAGCATCTCCGTCCGCAACGCCGCCAGTCTTTTCGGGCGTGTTGCGGCAGACATCACGGAGCGTGAAAGCTTCGTCACAGGCTTTGGCATCGGCTCGGAAGTGGCCGTAAACCGCAATAATCCGCTTCTTGATTTCGTGATGAAACTTTCCGCCCATTATCCGGACAACAGCAAACTGGTTCGTGAATTGGTAAAGCTATCTGAATCGGAAAAGAAAACGACTTTGCCCGGATTGATCGATGTTGTGCGCTATGTCGATCGCAACGGCCTGTGGGCCGGTGACACGATTATTCCGGCTGATCTTGACGTCGGCAAAGAACGCCTTAGCCGCGACCTTTATTCGGAACACACGCAAACCGGAAAGATAAAGCCCTTCCCCACAGGCGCTCCCTTTATCCGCCTTTTGCAACCTTGGCTTCATCAAGGAAGTTTTGTCCAAGAGTCATACGCCAAACGTGACGCCCATAAAATCCTTGCGGCAAGCAAGGAAACATGCGCCACGGCAATCGCCCGCCTCGACCGCGCCCATTTGCTTCTCCCTCCCGACATGCCTCATGAATATGGTGTCGGCATCGCTGAAGAGCTGGCCGCAAAAAGAAAAGCAGCCGTAGGCCATATCAGAACCCGTCTGGATCTGGAAAAACAACGCCAGCGCTTTAACCTCACAGATTAAGGAGCCATCTTATGACAACAGCCAATATTGTTTTCCTTATCGATATCCAGAACGGCTTCATCAGAAACAACCTGACGCCGGAGCAAGGCGGATGTCTTGGCGTTCCGAACGGCAAGAAAGTATGTAAACCGGCAGGAAAGCTGATAAGAAACCTAAAGAACGCATTTGTGATACTCAGTCAGGATTTCCATCCTAAAAACCACGTCAGTTTTAAATCCAACCACCCAAACGGACTTTGGCCCGACCACTGCGTGCAAGGCACAGAAAGCGCCGCCTTTGTGAAATCGGTCATGAACGAGCTTCCTTTCAACATGATAAAACTATTGTATATTGACAGCACACTTCCGGTTCTCATGGAAAAGGACGAACGCAAAAACACCTTTTTTGTTATCCGCAAGGGCATGAATCCCAATCTCGACAGCTACGGCATAGCCACAGAAAATGATGGCGTTTCGACAACACGCGCGCCGCGCGTGTTTAAAGACATAGCCGGCACGTTAAAAGGAAGGGGCATTGAAAAAGCCCAAATCCATATCGGCGGTTTGGCGACAAACTTTTGTGTCGAGTTCTCCCATAACGACATCTACAAGCTTCTGATTCCCGCATTGAATAAGAACGACATCAAAGCCAATGTAAATCTTCTGACGGACATCAGCGCAGGCATTCCCGATGCGTTCGTACAAAGCGGTTTTGAAGTATCTTCTGCCATGAAAAGAATGTCCGAAAAAGGAACCACATTCACAACAACCGAAGACCTCTTCCGCAACACTGTGCCAAGGCGCGGGAAAATGCCGCAGCAGTCATACATGCCCGGTTGACAATTTTTCCCGCTTTTTCTAACCTCTCAACAACCGGGGTGCCTTTTGGGCTGAGATGATACCCGTTGAACCTGATCCGGATCATGCCGGCGAAGGGAGTTTCTTGTCTTGCCTCCGCGTTTTTTCAGAACGCCGCAAACCGGACGGCGCATTGTAGCCGGTTTTTCCTATATCCAGCGCATCGCAAAAAATGCGCAGACGCATGTATGGTACGCGCCTGATCTTATCGAAAACACCGTAAGCTGGGCCGCCGTGCGCCAGTTTGAGATTTTGCAAGAAGCCGACAACCTCGCCATTGACGAACTTGACGTTGCCAACATGCCCGCTTCTTATCGCCATCTGATGAAAATGCGCGCGGGCGGTTATCGCCTGACGATGATAACCCTTGGCCATTATGCGCCACGCGCCGCGCAGGATGATCTCGATGTGCTTGATCGAAAAATACAGGAAGAAATCACGCGCCTGATCCACTTCCTATATCTTGCCGAAACAAGCGAAGCGATGAATAATGATCTCCAAAAAAAACTTACATCCAAAGGCTGGAATCTTGAAGAAGCCCTCCCCCACATCGCACACATAAAGCGCCGCGAGGAAGTTTTTTTCGACATCCTCGCCCACCTCGACCAAAGCCATATTCTGCACGAAACCGCCATAGGCCTGCAGCTTCCCGAGGCAACAAAGGAAAAAAACTGGCCCTATTGCGCCGCCATGGAAAACCGCTTTCTGGCCTTTCAGCAGGCCATCACGAATATTTTCCAAAATCTCGATAAAACCCGCGCCCCCATGACCCACATGCGCGGCTATGGCGACCATATGAGGCCCTCTTAGCCCTTCCCCATCTGTCATTGCGAGGAAGGCCTTCAGGCCTTCCTCGCAATGACAATTTTTCCCTTGCGGAGGAAGGCTAATAATTGACACAATACCCCGTTATGACAGAAACCCTTATCAGCACGCTATCACTTCTTTATGACCTGCAAAAAGAACGCGGTCAGGCGCTCCTTCCCGCCTTTTGTCGCCCTGAGACGCCCCCCGACACTTTTCAGGAAACGCTGCGCGTACTTGAAAAAAACGACATGTTTCAAACGCTGCTGCCCGCGCGCTTTAAAGAAGCTTTGCGTCTCAGGCAGGATCCGTCTTTTCTTTCATCCATGCCGCCGCCGTCTTTGTTTGAATGGTACACCATCCATCTTGAACAGCCCGTTCACCAGACGGCCATAGCTTTGCTCACCGACAACCCGCGCTTTACACCGGCGCAAACCAGTGCGCTTGTCCATTTCATTGCGGCCTTGCGTGAACTTTCCGCGCTGCGCGATGACGGCGTGATGGTGTACGCCAAAGCTGAAATCACGCCCTTTGACAACAAGCGCCTGACCAATGACGCCACAGGCTACCTTGCGCGAGAGCGTCTTTACCTCGGCCTTGCGGACAACACGCTCAAGCAAATGATCGACAGAGAGCGCATAAACCACAAAAGCGTTCTAGGCGAAACAGATCATGTAGTCCGCGCCATCAAGGGAGGCCGCGCTAAGGAGCTTCTGGCCGGCATGCCCCTGCTTGATTGGCTGTCTTGCATGAATGAAGAAATCAGCGCCCTGCATCAGGCCTTAACGCAAACAATAGCCGCGCTTGCGCAGCAAGGGCAGGAGCTGGCCCTGCTCGCGCCTTACGAAAAAGCACTTGATAGCGACATCGAGCACCGCCTGCCATCCTTGCGTAGCATGCCTTTGTTCCAAGGCCTGCCCGAAGCAACCTTGCGCAATCTGTTGAAAGGCGCGCGCCTGATTGACGCGCCCAAAGGTCACGTCTTTATCACGCAAGGACAGGCCGTGAGCCGCTTTTTCATCGTGCTTGACGGATGGGTGAACACCTACAAAACCTCAGCCGAAGGCCAAGAGTCCGTCCTTCAACTCGTCAGCAAACGCGAAGCTTTGCTTGATACGGATTTTCTCCACGCCTCTTTGGCGGCCGCAAGCGCCAAGGCCGTGACGCGCGCCAGCCTTCTTGCGCTTTCTTTGCCTGTTCTGCGCGATCACGCTTCGCGCTCGCGCGAGCTTGCGCAAAATCTCCTTGTCGCAACAACCATGCGCCTGCAAGGCCTTGTGACTCAGTTCGAGCAGCTCACCTTGAAAACCGCGCAGGAGCGTGTGGGATGGTTTCTCGCCAATCTTTATCTTGAAACCGGCCTTGAAGGCGCGCCGCTAAAGCTTCCTTTTGATAAAGCCTTGATCGCAACTTATTTGAATATCAAACCCGAAACCTTCTCGCGTATTTTAAACAACTTCCGTAAAGAAGGTTTTACGATTGAAAAAGACCAGATCACCATGCCGCACGCGCATGCTCTATGCCGCTTTTGTGATCCTGAAATGTCCCAGCGCTGCTGCCGCGCCGAAGCCACCAACTGCCAGCCTATACAAATCGCAAAAAAAGCTTGGGAAGTTTTTCAATAATCCGCCATAGGAATCGCGCACATCGCAAACAATTCCTGAAGCCGACCCGTTTCAAGCATCTGGCGCATGACGTCATTGCCGCCGATAAAATGCCCGAGCACATAAAGCTGCGGCAAAGTCGGCCAGTCGCTGAAATCGCGGATGGCAAGCCGCAGGCTTGGATCTGTCGTCACATCAATGCTTTTATACCGCACGCCAAGCAGCCCCAAAATCTGCACCGCCTGCGCCGAGGGGCCGCATAAAGGAAACACAGGAGTCCCGTTCATAAAAAGAACGACATGGTTTGAATCAACCTCGCCCTGAATGCGGTCAAGAACGGAAGGGTCAATCAAACGCTGCGCGCGGGGCGTGGGAGTTGTGGACATGGCCTGACTGTTGTGGAGAATCATAGCTGCCTATCATGCCTTATCTTGGGGGGCGCAGACAAGGGTTGTCAACGTCACCCCGGGCAAAATCCCGCCCACACGGCCACCAAGAGCCATAAAAACCATACGGTGCTGGTCTGCCAGCGACCGCCCCCTGAAATCAGGCGCCTTGACGGTCAGCGCATAGTGATTGCCGTCACCGCGCACATCCTCCAGCCGCACCTGAGCCTCGGGAATCTCTTTTTTGATAAGATCAATGATCTCTTGCGCTTCCATCATGCTTCATGTCCGTCCATATAATCGGGAAGGCGGCTTTCAAAAATCTCCCGCAGCCAGAGAAGTTCCACCTCATCCTCTTCAAGCGTGATGTCTTCGCCGCCTGTTAGGCCGAGAATCATATAAGGGATACCCGCCGCCTGCGCACGCGCAATCACGCCATCAGGATCACAAGTCGTGACCACATAGCGCGCCTGATCCTCGCCGAACCAGAAACTTACATCCGCGCAAGGCCCTTCAAGCTTGCAGCCGCGATCGCCCGCCAAAGCCATCTCGGCCAAAGCCACCAAAATCCCGCCATCGGAAACATCATGACAGGCGCTTATCGCGCGGTCGTGGATAAGCTGGCGGATAAACTTCCCATGCCTGCGCTCCGCCGTCAGATTCACCGGCGGCGGCGGCCCTTCTTCCGAGTCGAACATCGCGCGCATATAAAGCGACTGCCCCAGATGACCTTTGGTTTCACCGAGAACGATAATGCTCTCCCCCTCACCCTTGAAGCCGATGGTCATGCATCTGCTGACGTCATCCAAAAGTCCCACGCCGCCGATGGTGGGCGTCGGCAAAATCGGCTGCCCGTTTGTTTCATTGTAAAGCGAGCAATTTCCCGACACGACAGGATAATCAAGCGCAAGACAGGCTTCTTTGATTCCCTCGCACGCTCCGACAAACTGGCCCATAATGCGCGGCTTTTCAGGATTGCCGAAGTTCATATTATCTGTAATTGCCAAAGGCTTGGCGCCGACAGCTGAGATATTACGATAAGTTTCAGCCACCGCCTGCTTGCCGCCTAAAACAGGATCGGCCAAGCAGTAATGCGGATTGCAATCCACACTCATGGCCAGACCCTTTTGCGTGCCTTCCACGCGCACCACAGCCGCATCGCCACCGCCCGAAGCCTGTATCGTATTGGTGCCCACATCACAATCATACTGATCCCAGATCCAGCGCCGCGAACATAGATCAGGAGTCCCCATCATGGTCTTGAGAATCGAAATCAGCGTATGCTCCTCCTGCAAAAGAAGCGCGTCATCTTTAAGCGGTTCCTGCGGCGGCGTAGTTTCATAAGGGCGGTTATAGACAGGCGAGCTTTCAACCAAAGGATCAATCTTGATGTCCACCTCAATTTTACCATGGCGCGTGCAGACAAGGCGGCCTGTGTCGGTCAATTCCCCGATCACCGCAAAATCAAGACCCCATTTTTTGAAAATCGCCTCAGCCTCAGATTCATAACCTGTGTTAAGGACGAAAAGCATGCGCTCCTGACTTTCCGAGAGCATAATCTCGTAAGCGCTCATCCCGCTTTCACGCAAAGGCACCTTATCAAGATCAAGCGCAATGCCGAGTTTTCCCTTGGAAGCCATCTCAACCGCTGAAGAAGTCAACCCCGCCGCGCCCATATCCTGAATGGCGATCACGGCCTTTGTCTGCATCAATTCAAGACAGGCCTCAATCAACAGTTTTTCGGTAAAAGGATCGCCGACCTGCACGGTGGGCCGCTGGCTTTCGGCATTTTCATTAAACTCACCCGAGGCCATGGTGGCCCCTTTGATTCCATCACGTCCGGTTTTTGAGCCGACATAAACCACCGCCCGCCCGACCCCTTGAGCCTTGGAAGTGAAAATACGATCCGCCTGCACAAGCCCCACCGTCATGGCATTGACAAGATTGTTGCCGTTATAGCTTTTGTGAAAACCCGTCTCGCCGCCCACAGTCGGCACGCCCACACAATTCCCATAGCCGCCGATACCGGCTACAACGCCGGCGATAAGAGAGCGCGTTTTCGGATGAGAAAGCTCCCCAAACCGCAAGGCATTGAGATTGGCAATCGGCCTTGCGCCCATCGTAAAAACATCGCGCAAAATCCCGCCCACACCCGTGGCGGCGCCTTGATAAGGTTCGATGTAGGAAGGATGATTATGACTCTCCATCTTAAACACGGCGGCCAAACCATCGCCGATGTCGATCACACCGGCATTTTCACCCGGGCCGATTAAAACCTGCGGCCCCGTGGTCGGCAAAGTTTTAAGCCAGATGCGCGTTGATTTGTAGGAGCAATGCTCAGACCACATCGCGGCAAAAACGCCCAGCTCCGCCTCGGTCGGCTCACGCTCCAAAACGCGCAGCAAAACCTCATACTCATCCTGTTTCATATTATGTTCTTCAATCAGGCGCGCGATGGATGTACTCATAAGGCTGACCTCAAACTTTCAAACAAAAGCTGTCCGTCTTGCCGATGATAAGCAGGATCATCGGCGCGCTCAGGATGCGGCATCATACCAAGCACATTGCCCGCCTCATTCATCAAACCGGCAATATCATTGAGGGAGCCGTTAGGATTATCAACATAACGGAAAACAACCCGCCCTTTATCTTCAAGGGCCGCGAGAACGTCAGGAGCAGCAAAATAATTACCATCCCCATGCGCAACAGGAACAGTGATAACCTGCTCTTCTTCATACTTGCCGGTAAAAGCGGTTTGCGTGTTTTCCACTTTCAAACGCACGGGCCGGCAGACAAACTTCAAGCCTGTATTGCGGATCAAAACGCCCGGCAAAAGACCGGACTCACACAAAATCTGAAAGCCGTTGCAGATGCCAAGAACATGCACGCCTTTTTGAGCCTGCGCCACAACCTCCCGCATCACAGGCGCACGCGCCGCCATCGCGCCGGTGCGTAAGTAATCGCCATAAGAAAACCCCCCCGGCAGCACAATCAGGTCAAGCACAGGAAGCTCCGTCTCCTCATGCCATATCATAAGAGGCTTTTGCCCCGTCAGCCGAGAAAGCGCGCGCGCCGCGTCACGATCACAGTTTGACCCTGGAAAAACAACAACAGCCGCCTTCATCAAACGCCTTTCCTGCGGGGAATCATAATCTTGCAGTTTTATACCCATTTCCCGCCCCTTTCACAAGCACCGCGTCCTCTCCCCCCTCCCCCTTGTCATTGCGAGGAAGGCCGCAAGGCCTGCCGCGACAATATAGCCCGCTCTTGACGAACCGCCGCAAAATATGGTCTTCCCTTTTCATGCACAGCCACGCAAGCCTCACATCCACAGACCAGATGCGCCTTTGGGACAAGGTCAAAATGATTCATTGGGGGTTTGTGGTGCTGGTCGGGCTTTTGGGGCTGATCGGCACGGGAATGCTCTATTCGGCAGGCGGCAGCCAGTGGCACCCTTGGGCATGGCCGCAATTTACACGCTTTCTGATGGGCTTTGTGCTGATGCTGGCCTTGGCGCTCGTGGACATACGCTTTTGGATGCGCATAGCCTACCCCTTTTACATCTTCGCCTTTGTGCTCTTGATCGTGGTTGAAATTATGGGGCATGTCGGCATGGGCGCGCAACGCTGGATTCATCTCGGCTTCTTTGTGCTCCAGCCTTCCGAGCTGATGAAAATCGCCCTTGTCATGGCGCTGGCGCGCTATTTCCACGGGCTTGAGATCGAACAAATCCGCAAGCCCCTGCGCCTTGTCCTGCCCAGCCTGCTTGTTCTGGTTCCCGTAGGCCTTATTCTGCTGCAGCCCAATCTGGGAACAGCCGGCCTGCTTATCCTTGCAAGTCTGGCCATTTTCTTTGTCGCCGGAGTCCAGTTGTGGAAGTTTATCGCCGTGTTTGCACTCGCGGCCTTGGTCGTGCCTTTCGGCTGGCGCTATTTGCATGATTATCAAAAAGCGCGCCTGATGACCTTTCTTGACCCCGAGGCCGATCCTCTGGGAACCGGCTATAATATTCTCCAATCCAAAATCGCGCTTGGCTCCGGCGGGCTGTGGGGCAAAGGCTTTGCCATGGGCACCCAAAGCCAGCTTCAATTCCTTCCTGAAAAACACACCGACTTTATCTTTGTCGTGCTGGCTGAAGAGTTCGGCCTGACCGGCGCTTTGATGCTGCTGGCGCTTTATTTCCTTGTCCTGTGCTACGGCTTTATGATCGCCTTGACATCCCGCAGCCAGTTCGCGCGGCTTTGCGCTTTTGGCCTGACCACAACACTTTTCTTATACGTCTTTGTTAACGTGGCCATGGTCACAGGCACGATTCCTGTCGTAGGCATCCCCCTGCCCCTGATTTCCTACGGCGGAACGGCCATGATAACCCTGCTTTTGGCCTGCGGCCTTTTATTAAGCCTTTCCGTCCACCGGAACATCAGAATCTCGCGCACCGGAAGCCTCGATCTTTGAAGACCGAATCCCCGCGCCTGCCTACTTTTTTTGGGTAGCTACCTTTTTTTGGTCTAAACTTACCCTTTTTAGGTAGCGAAGACTACTTTCATTGCAAAATAATGCACTTTTTGCTCATGAAAGTTTTTTACGACATGAAAATTTGGTGTAGAATAGGTTCATAAGATAAGAGTATGGGGGCCTTGTGGATAAAAACCATTTCCGACCGGATCCCCCGCCCAAACATATATAAGGAAGGATGAAGACCATGTTTGTAGAACTATCCCCCGTAACCTACCTTGTCCTCTGCGGCTTGGTTCGCGATGCACAAGAGATTGACAGCGATGCAGGTGGCCTTCTCGCGCGCGTGGCGGGTGAACTTAAAGGCGCCACGGCAGGGGGCATGATTGATTCTGAGCTTGCGGCCTGCCCGCAAAGGCTTGACGCGCTGCGCCGCGCAGGCTTTGTTGCGTATTAACCATTTAAAACAAGATTTTAACCATGGCGCCCCTTTTTCAAGAAGGGGCGCCGGTTTTTTGTGGAAAAATACGAAAGCAAAATAATTGCTTTCTTGACAGGAAATATCCCTACCCTTATGACTTTGTGGGATGGAAAAAGATAAAGAAACAGTGCGTCTGACGCATAATCTCAGGGTTTTAATGGCCCTCAAGGGATTTAACCCACGGTCGCTTTCCTTGACGGCAGGACTGAATGCAACAGCCGTGCGCGATATTTTAGAAGGCCGCGCCCGCTCCCCGCGCTATAACACCATTCAGGCCTTGGCGAATGCGCTGCAGGTGACTCCCGCGCAATTAATGGCCAGCACCGCCCCTGACGCGCCGGATGAGGATGAGCAGGATTTGCGTCAAGATGATTTAAACCTCCTGACCGAGATCATCGCCCGCCTGCAGGAAACCACGGAAGACCGCAAACACCCCCTTGCGCCGCGCGACTTTGCCGCCATGGCGATGACCATCTACCGGCAGGTTCAAACGCAGACTCCCGGGCTTGATCTTGCCAGTCATATTGTCCAGCTTGTTAACTATGAAACACTCCGCCGCCGCCTAAGTTAATGAAAAAAACTGACTTTGCATGCCTGTGACTCATCCGACACAGAACGCCAAAATGCCGCCTTAAAGTTTAAGATTGATTCATTTTGGTAAATTAGTTCTTACCTTCGCAAGGCTTTTGTGGTAGAGTTATCCACAGCTCACAAGGCCCTATTTTCTCATAGCAAGAGGTTTTTCGGTGGCCACAGTCCAGTCTTTACGCGCACAGGTGGATATTCTCGATCATCTCCCTGAACCGGCTAACAGCGATGCGGCCATGCCGGCCATTACGGCAGACCAAAAGATTATTTCATGGCTTTTCCGCATGACGGCGCGCACAGGCAACACGCCCGCACCCAAACAGGATAGACCTCGGGAATCAAATCCCTTTGCCAAAAGCAGCAGATTTCTGATTGCGCGGGCATGCCGTCCGACAGATGACTGGCAGACCGTCACAAGCCTGATCGGCCACAGCGCGCAGGATTTTCTGGATGCCGGTCTTGATCTTCCTCTAAGCGCGGCTGAAATTGACTATTTCAGACGCAATCACCGTGAAACAGACCGTCTTGTCGGACGTGATTTTCTGGCCTACCGCGATGAGATCCCCTCACCTGTGGCTGAGCTTTACGGCCTTTACCGCCACCGCGCAAGATTGGACACAGAAGCCACTTTGTTTGTCGCGCAAGGCACAGGCTCAACGCGCACCGCGCGCGTGATGGCGGATCTTTTATCCATCGGCGCTTTCGCCAGCGGCCATGAAGTGATCGCGCATCTGACAACGACTTATTCCGTGCCAGCCGCTTTTGATACATCAGACCTGATCGACCGCACTTGTGACGAAGCGGAACGCCGTCTGGCTCTGCCCATCGACAATCCCTCGCATCTGCTCAAAATGACGCCGGACGAAATCAGCGTTCTGGCCAATAATATTGTCGAGCGGCATGTTATGGACGCTTTTTCTTTCCTTGAAAAAGCAAACATCCTTGCTGAAGCGCGTCAGGATGTGGAAAAAATCCCCACCTCCAAACAATTCACAACCGCCTTTACGCAGCGGGACTTGCCGCATGACAAAGCATGGGTTGGCCGCCTTTACGAAGCCTACAGCAACATTTTCCCCAAATGGCACCCGCGCCCCCCGCAAAATGAGAGCGCAAGGGTGAGTGGAAGATCTTCTGTCTAGGACTTGTACTTTCCCCTAAAGATCTTTAAGGCTTTAAGCCTTATGGCTTTATCGCAAACATCCCTCCCTTTGCCTTTGATGCGTGTTTTTGCGCGTTATGTGCCTTTTACTCTGGCGCAGCGGCTGCTGGCGATGGTGGTGGCGCAGACCAAACGGCGGCATCCTTCGCTGGTGAAAAACCTTGCGGCGCTTGCGCCGGTGCGGGTTTATATTCTTCCCACAGACGTCCGGTTTGGCTTTCTTTTGACGCTCGGCCAAACGCCGCTCACCTTTACGCTGACCAAAGAACAAAACCCGCCGCACGAGGCCAAAATCACAGGATCGCTTCAAAGCCTTGTCGCGCTGCTTGAAGGCGAAGTTGATGGCGATCAGCTTTTCTTTACACGCGACCTTCAAATCACAGGCGACACCGAGGCGATTGTCGGCCTGCGCAACACGCTTGACCGCGAGACGATAGATCTTTGCGCGGAAATGCGCGCCGCCCTCGGGCCTTTAGGGAGGCCTCTTTGCTAGAACTTGTCTGCCCCGCCGGAACCTCCGCCGCCTTGCAGGCCGCCATCAAGGCAGGCGCAGACAGCGTTTATTGCGGCTTTCGTGATGCCACAAACGCGCGGAACTATCCCGGGCTTAATTTTGACGATGAAGAAATGGAAAATGCCGTTTCCTTTACGCACGCGCATGGCCGCAAAATCTTTATCGCCATCAATACTTTTGCCCGCGCCGGAAATCCGCAGCCATGGCACCGCGCCATTGACCGCGCCGCTGCCTTGGGCGTTGACGCAATCATTCTTGCCGATATCGGCCTGCTTGATTACGCCAAACGCCATTATCCTGATCTAAGGCGTCATCTTTCCGTTCAAGCTGCGGCATCCAACGCGCTTTCCATTGCTTTTTACCGTGATGTCTATGACGTCAAACGTGTCGTTCTACCGCGCGTTTTGGACGTGCCCGAAATTGCGGCACTTACAAAAGAAACAGGCGTTGAAACGGAAGTCTTCTGTTTTGGCAGCGTCGGCACCATGTCGGAAGGAAGATGCTTTCTATCCTCCTTCATGACCGGCCTTTCGCCAAGCTGCGATGGAGTCTGCGCCCCAGCCTCCCATGTGCGTTATAAGGAGGAAGGCGATAGCATTCTTTCCTGCCTTGGTGATGTCACGCTGAACCGCTTTGCGCGCCATGAAAACGCTGCCTATCCCACGCCCTGCAAAGGACGCTATGTCACGCGCGGCCAAGCCTCCTATCTGTTTGAAGAGCCCGTAGGCTGGAACGCCATCGAGATTTTAAAGCAGCTCCAAAAAGCCGGAGTCACCGCCCTGAAAATAGAAGGCCGCCAGCGCTCCAAAGCCTATGTCGCGCAAGTCGTCAGCCAGTTCCGCGCAGCGCTTGACGGACAAAAAACCCCCGCATCAAAGCCTTTGCATGAACTGGCCGAAGGTTCGCGCCAGACTCTCGGCGCCTATCAAAAGGGCTGGCGATGACAAAATCGACCTCTCCTCACCCTGTCATCCTCGGGGCTTGCGAAGCAAGCGCCCGGGGATCTGACGCCAAAGCATCGTTCCATCGTCAGATCCCCGGCTCAACCGCTTCGCGGTTGCCCGAGGATGACAAAGGGGGTGTAGTATGATCCCTCGCCTGACTTTAGGCCCGCTTTTCTTCCACTGGCCCGCAGAAACCATGCGCGATTTTTATTTCCGCATTGCCGATGAAGCCCCCTTTTCCTGTGTCTATCTCGGTCAGGTTATTTGCAGCAAACGTGAATCCTTTTTCACGCCCTATTTTCACGAGGTGATCGAAAGACTGCACCGTGGCGGCAAAGAGATTATTCTTTCAAGCCTCGCCATGCTGACGCAACCGCGTGAAATAAAGGCTTTGCACGCGCTGGCGCAGGAAGGCTTTTTGATTGAAGCCAATGATGTCGCCGCCATCCAGATCCTGAAAGACCGCCCCTTTGTGGTCGGCCCCTTTATCAATGTGCTGAATGAAGGCGCCATGACAGCGCTGATCCAAAAAGGCGCCACGCGCTTTTGCTTTGCATCTGAGCTTTCGGCTCAATCGCTTCAAATCCTCGCCGCGCATGCGCCGCAAACACACAAGGAAGTTCTTATTTTCGGGCGCCAGCCTTTGGCCATCGCTATGCGCTGCTATCACGCGCGCGCGCATGGAAAAACCAAAGATGAATGCCGCTTTGCCTGCGCGGACGATCCCGATGGCCTTGCTGTAAGCACGCTAAGCGGCCAAAAGCTTCTGGCCATCAACGGCACGCAAACCCTATCGCATGATTATCTTGTCTTGCTGGATGAGGCCCAAGAACTGGCCTGCGCCGGAGTCACATATTTCCGTATTTCGCCGCATCATATGGATATGACTGCCCTTGCGCGGCTGTATGAGGGTTTTCTGGCCGGTCGAATCTCGGGCGAATCTGTCCTTAATCGCCTGAAAGAGCTGAAAGAATCACTAAAGCCCCTCAACGGCTATTACCACGGCCAAGCGGGCCTTTCTTTCGTTGCAAAAGGGAAATAGGGCAGCTCCAAAGAGCCGTCCAAAGCCTTCCAGCCGCCCTTCCCCCGTATGCGCCACCGCGCGGCTTACCCACAGAGATGTCCCCAGAAATCTTTGTCCGCCCCCATGGTCTGCAATTTATTTGGCGGGCCTTTTGTGCTATTAAGATTCATACATTCGGAACGCTTTCGTTTTGAATGGCGTCATAGCTGAATCATGTCATCAACGTGCCGTTCGGGCGTTAATTTTTAGAAAGGAATCTTAATCTTTCTTTTTGTCTTAACTTGATCTATATCAAGATGGCACACTAGATTTTGTGGTTTAATACCATCATCACATCTTCATCTTGTGGTTAATTGCAGATTTCATGAACACTGCCCTGCTTATGTGCCGCATAAGAAAGGGATTTTTGGGGGACAAAATATGGCTGAGATAGCGACCGCAAAAGTGCTTCCGTTCGGGCCTCGTGAAGAGGTGAGGGATTCCCAGATCACGGGAACCCAGATCAACTGCTCGGAGTCGGTGGACGAGTATCTGAGCAAGTCGGACTGGCGCGTCAATGCAAATGCGAATGTAGGATTCAGTCAAGCGGGCCTCGTCAATAATCTGGCGGGCAAGATCATCGCCAATTACTGGCTGGATGAAGTCTATACCAAGGAAGAAGGCCGCGCGCACCGCGAAGGCGATTATCACATCCATGATCTGGATTGTCTTGCGGGCTATTGCGCGGGCTGGAGTCTGCGCCAGTTATTGTCCGAGGGCTTTAACGGCGTCCAAGGCCGCGTCTCCTCCCGCCCGCCGCGTCATTTCCGCGAGGCTTTGGGGCAGATGGCCAATTTCCTTGGAATCTTGCAATCCGAATGGGCGGGCGCGCAGGCTTTCAGCTCTTTTGATACTTATCTGGCCCCTTATGTCTTCCGCGATCAGCTTAGCGACAAGGACATCATCAAGGCCATCCGCCAGTTCGTGTATAATCTGAATGTCCCCGCGCGTTGGGGCCAGTCGCCCTTCACCAACGTGACGTTTGACATCACCGTCCCCGACGACCTCAAGGAGCAAATGCCCATGGCGCGGGGCGATCATCTTTTCACCAAGCTCAAGGAGGACGAAGCCACGCATCTCCTGGCTCTGGCCAAATATCGCCGCCCGAATATCAAAAGCCTTTCGGAAATGACCTATGCCGACTTTGTGCCGGAGATGGAGCGTATCATCATCGCCTACTACAAAGTCATGACAGAGGGCGATGCCACCCATCAAACTTTCACCTTCCCCATCCCGACCATCAATGTCACCGAGCAATTCGACTGGGACAGCAAAATCGCTGACGCAATTTTCGAAAACGCCGCTAAGGTGGGAAGCTCCTATTTCCAGAACTTCATCGGCAGCCAGTATAAAAGGGATGAAAATGGCCGTGTTGTTGAAAATCCGGATGCTTATAAGCCCGGGGCCGTGCGCTCCATGTGCTGCCGCCTTCAGCTTGACTTGCGGGAGCTGCAAAAACGCGGCAACGGCCTGTTCGGCTCGGCTGAGATGACGGGCTCCATCGGCGTTGTCACGCTTAACATGGCGCGCCTTGGCTACAAGCATAAGGGGGATGAGGCAGGCCTCATTGAAGCGGTGAACCGCCTGATGGACATGGCCAAAAGCACGCTTGAGAAAAAGCGCGTCTTCGTCAACGACATGTTCGAGCGCGGCCTTTACCCCTACACGCGCCGCTATCTGTCAAGCTTCCGCAACCATTTCAGCACCATCGGCGTCAATGGCATGAATGAGATGCTGCTGAACTTCTCCGGCGGCAGATATGACATGACAAAAGAAGAAGGCATCGTCATGTCCCTGCGTCTTCTCGACCATATTCGGGGCCGCCTGCGCACTTATCAGGAAGAGACGGGAAATCTCTACAATCTCGAAGCCTCACCGGCTGAGGGCGCGACCTACCGCTTTGCCAAGGAAGACCACAAACGCTTCCCCGGCATCGTGCAATCAGGCGAAGGCATGAACATCTATTATACCAATAGTTCCCAGATCTCAGCCACACATACGGAAGATCCCTTTGCCGCGCTTGACCTTCAAAACAAGCTGCAATGCAAATATACAGGCGGCACGGTTTTGCACATGTATATGAATGAGCGTCTGGACTCCGCCGACTCCTGCCGCCGTTTCGTCAAAGCGGTGCTGACGGAATACCAGCTGCCCTATGTTACGATCACGCCCGTATTCTCGGTGTGCGACACGCACGGCTACCTAAAAGGCGAACAACCCGTCTGCCCCCATTGCAAGGAGCGCACACAGGTCTGGACTCGCGTGATGGGCTATTTCCGCCCCGTGGACAGCTTTAACATCGGCAAGAAGGGCGAACACCGCGAACGCCGCCACTTCACCGAAGCAGCCATTTGCGAACATCTGGAGCAAAGCAAGGCTGTCTGCTAAAATACTATCCCCCCTTGTCATCCTCGGGGCTTGCGAAGCAAGAACCCAGGGATCTGACGCCAGAGCATAGTTCTAACGTCAGATCCCCGGCTCAACCACTTCGTGGTTGCCCGAGGATGACAAGGGGGGGGGGCGCAATATGGTTGGATTATGTTCTCATGCCCAAAATCTATGACATCACGCCTTTCTCACTTTTGGACTATCCCCAAAAGATAGCCTGCATTGTCTGGATCGCAGGCTGCAACATGCGCTGCGTTTTCTGCCACAACCCCGCCATCGTGCAAAGCCACGGCGAAAAGGAAGAAAGTGAGGTCTTGTCCTTTCTAAAAATCCGCCAAGGCAAACTTGACGCCGTCGTCTTCTCCGGCGGCGAGGCCACACTTTACGAAAATCTTCCCGATTTGATGAGAAAAATCAAAGAGATGGGCTTTCTTGTCAAACTGGACACCAACGGCACCCGCCCAACAATTTTGGCCCGCCTTTTGAAAGAAAACCTCTTGGATTATGTAGCCATGGACTACAAAACCACGCCCGAGAAAATGGAAAAACTTGTCGGCACAAACAAACACGCGGAAAATATCGAAGCCTCGCTTGAACTGCTCATCAAAGCCGCCATAACCTTCGAGGTGCGCACAACCGTCTATACACCTTTGACGGACGAGACCGACATCAACGCCATCATCCGCCATCTGGATAATTTGTCTTATAAGGGAACCTACTACATCCAAAACGCCTTTTCCTTCGGCGAAAAAACAATCGGAAATATAGCCGAGACGGATCGCGCGTTTGAGCGAGAAAAACTAATCCCCCCGAAAAACTTCACCCTAGCTTTCCGTAATTTCTAAACAAGCCCACCCAAAAAAACATGTCATTGCGAGGAAAGCCGGCGCAGCCGGATTGACGCGGCAATCTCGGCAACGCCGGTACAGAGATTGCCGCGTCAGGCCTGAAGGCCTTCCTCGCAATGACAGGGGGGGGCTATATATCCAAAATCAGCGCCGTTTCATCGCAGCAATCGACCTTGGGGCAGTTCAGGCAGTCGCTGAACACTTTATGCGGCAGGGATTCACGCGGCACCTGTGTGAAACCGCAATCTTCGAAAAACGACACACGATAGGTCAGCACAAACACGCGCGGCAGGCCGAGAGCCTTGGCGCGATCAAGGCAAACCTCGACCATCTTTTTGCCGATGCCTTGATTTTTACAATCATCCGCGACAGCCAGCGAGGCGATCTCGCCAATATCCCGCCAAAGCACCGCCACACGGCAACAGCCGACAACTGCGCCGTCCTCCTCATACACAACATAATTGGGTATGTCCTTGTACACGGCCAACGGCGATTTCATCAACATCAAGCCCTTTTGGGCGTTGTTGTTGACCAGAGCCAAAATCGCTTCAGCATCCGCCAGTGTCGCGGGCCGTATCATCCTTCTGTAATGCCTTCCTGAGCGCGCGCCTGTTCAAGGGCGAGCTGTTCTCTAAGGCTGGCTTCCTCACGCGCTCTGCGTTCGGATTCTGCGCGTTCAGCGTCAATGCGCTCGCCCTCAAGATCGCGCGCCGCCGCAATACGCCGCAGGCGGTTCACCACCGCGCCCGTACCCACAGGAACCAGGCGACCGACAATCACATTTTCTTTCAGACCTTCAAGCCGATCAACCTTGCCGCTTACAGAGGCTTCGGTCAGCACGCGAGTCGTTTCTTGGAACGAAGCCGCCGAGATGAAAGAACGTGTCTGCAAGCTCGCCTTGGTGATGCCTTGCAAAACCGCGCGGCCTTGCGCGGGATTCAAGTTTTCAAGAACGGCGCGGTTGTTCACTTCAATAAACTCATGACGGTCAACCTGCTCGCCTTGCAGGAAGGTTGTATCGCCCGGGTCTGTGATCTCGATCTTCTGGAGCATCTGGCGCACGATCACTTCAATATGCTTGTCGTTGATCTTCACGCCCTGCAGACGATAGACTTCTTGGATTTCATTGATGATGTAGGCGGCCAAAGCCTCAACCCCCATCACAGCCAGAATGTCATGCGGCACGGGATTTCCGTCAATCAGAAGATCGCCGCGCTCCACCATATCGCCTTCCTGCACGGCAATATGCTTGCCCTTGGGGATCATATATTCGCGCGTTTCAAGATTGCCATCTTCGGGATGAATGATGATGCGGCGTTTGGTTTTGTAATCCTTGCCGAACTCCACACGGCCCGCAACATCAGCGATAATCGCAAAATCCTTGGGACGGCGCGCTTCAAACAACTCAGCAACGCGCGGCAGCCCGCCCGTGATGTCACGAGTCTTGGAGCCTTCGCGCGGGATACGCGCAAGCACATCACCCGCACGGACTTTCGTCCCGTCCGCCACATTCAAAATAGCATCCACCGGCAGGAAATAACGCGCTTCCATACCCGAGGAGAGCTGAATAGGCTCGCCCTTGTCGTTCGTCAGGATAATACGCGGACGTAAATCCGTACCGCGCGATTGCTGGCGGAAGTCAATGACTTTTTTGGAGGAGATACCCGTGGCCTCATCCATCACTTCGCGCACGGAAAGACCTTCGATCAAATCCGCATATTTGACGGTGCCTTCGCGCTCGGTGATGATGGGAAGCGTGTAGGGATCCCATTCGGCAAGCTTCTGGCCTTTTTGAACACGCGCGCCGTCTTTGATAAGGAGCTTGGTTCCGTAAGGCACGCGGTGACGCGCTTTTTCACGGCCAGACTGATCCAAAAGCGCAATTTCGCAGCTTCTGTTCATGACAATCGCAAGCCCGTCGCTGTTGGTCACAATGGTCTTGTTGCGGATTTCAACCTTCGCATCAAATGAAGCTTCAACCGCGTTTTGTTCAGCGCCGCGCTGCGCCGCGCCACCAATGTGGAAGGTTCGCATGGTCAGCTGCGTGCCTGGCTCACCGATGGATTGCGCGGCGATCACGCCCACAGCCTCACCGATATTCACAAGAGTCCCTCGCGCAAGATCGCGCCCGTAGCATTTGGCGCAAATCCCGCTTTCAGACGTACAGGTCAAAACCGAACGAATGGTCACGGTATCAATACCGGCCTTGTCGATTTGATCCATCAGCTGCTCGTCAATCAAAGCGCCGGACGGCACGATCACCGCGCCCGTTGCCGGATCCGTGATGTCTTCAGCCGCCGTGCGTCCCAGAGCAAGCTCGGAGAGCGGCGCAATCACTTCACCGCCGTCAATCACCGTTTTGACGGTCAGACCACTGGTCGTGCCGCAATTTTCTTCGGTAATAATGGCATCCTGCGCCACATCCACAAGGCGACGTGTCAGGTAACCCGAATTAGCCGTTTTAAGCGCCGTATCCGCAAGACCCTTGCGCGCGCCGTGGGTTGAGTTGAAATATTCAAGAACCGAAAGTCCTTCCTTAAAGTTCGAGATAATCGGCGTTTCGATAATCTCGCCCGAAGGCTTGGCCATCAGCCCGCGCATACCGGCAAGCTGCTTGATCTGCGCCGCGCTGCCGCGCGCGCCGGAATGCGCCATCATGTAAACAGAGTTGATGGAGCCGCGACCTGTGTCGGTGATGCCTTTCATCATTTCCTCGGCCACACGCTCGGTGCAGGCAGACCAGACGTCAACGACCTTGTTGTATTTCTCGCCGCGCGTAATCAAGCCGTCCTGATATTGCTGTTCATATTCGGTGACCTGATCCTGCGCCTGTTTGATAAGGCGTGTTTTGGCCGCCGGAATAACCAGATCATCCTTGCCGAAAGAAATGCCCGCTTTACATGCATGACGGTAACCTAGCCCCATCAGGCGATCCGCAAAAATAACCGTCTCCTTCTGGCCACAGTGACGATAAACAACGTCAATCACGTTGGTAAGGTCTTTCTTGGTCAAAAGGCGGTTGACAAGAGAAAACGGAATATTCGGATGAAGCGGCAAAATCTCGCCGATCATCATGCGTCCTGCCGTTGTTTCAAGGCGCGTAACTTCATGTTCGCCGCGCTCATTCACACCGTGATAGCGTGCTTTGATTTTCGTGTGCAGCGTGATCGAGCCGGCATTAAGAGCCTGTTGAATCTCGCCCATATCGGCAAAGCTCATCCCTTCGCCCTTTTCGCCGTCACGCGCCATAGTGATGTAGTAAATGCCGAGCACGATATCCTGCGAAGGCACAATAATCGGCTTGCCGTTGGCGGGTGAAAGGATGTTGTTGGTGGACATCATCAAAACGCGCGCTTCAAGCTGGGCTTCCAAAGAAAGCGGCACATGCACAGCCATCTGGTCGCCGTCAAAGTCAGCGTTAAAAGCCGTACAGACAAGCGGATGGAGTTGAATGGCCTTGCCTTCAATCAGCACCGGCTCAAACGCCTGAATGCCAAGGCGGTGAAGAGTCGGCGCGCGGTTGAGCATAACAGGATGCTCGCGGATGACTTCTTCAAGAATATCCCAAACCTCTGGACGTTCTTTTTCCACCATGCGCTTGGCGGCCTTGATGGTCGAGGCCATGCCGTAAAGCTCAAGCTTGGCATAAATAAAGGGTTTGAACAGCTCAAGCGCCATCTTTTTGGGAAGACCGCATTGATGCAGTTTCAATTCAGGCCCCACCACGATCACCGAGCGGCCCGAATAATCCACGCGCTTACCAAGAAGATTCTGGCGGAAGCGACCTTGCTTGCCCTTGAGCATATCAGAAAGCGATTTCAAAGGACGCTTGTTCGCGCCCGTAATCACGCGTCCACGGCGGCCATTGTCAAACAGCGCATCGACGGATTCCTGCAGCATGCGCTTTTCATTGCGGACGATAATGTCCGGCGCGCGAAGCTCCATAAGGCGTTTAAGGCGGTTGTTGCGGTTGATAACACGGCGGTAAAGATCATTCAGATCCGATGTGGCAAAACGGCCCCCGTCAAGCGGCACCAAAGGACGCAGCTCGGGCGGAATCACAGGCACAACATCCAAAATCATCCATTCGGGACGCGCGCCGGACTCGATAAAGGACTCGATGCATTTAAGGCGCTTGACGATCTTCTTGCGCTTGGCGTCCGAACCGGTCTCCCGCATTTCGCTGCGCAGGCGCACTTTTTCCTCATGCAGGTCAATGCCCGAAAGAATCTGCTTGACCGCCTCGGCGCCGATCATGGCCGTAAAGGCATCTTCACCGTAATCATCTTGAGCTTGGATATAATCTTCTTCGCTCAAAAGCTGGTGCAGTTTAAGCGGAGTCAAGCCGGGCTCGGTCACGATGTAGTTTTCAAAGTAAAGAACGCGCTCAATATCTTTAAGCGTCATATCAAGCAAAAGCCCGATACGCGAAGGCAGCGACTTCATAAACCAGATATGCGCCACGGGCGAGGCAAGTTCAATATGCCCCATGCGTTCGCGGCGTACTTTTTGCAAAGTGACTTCAACACCGCATTTTTCGCAGATGATGCCGCGGTATTTCATGCGCTTATACTTGCCGCACAAACATTCATAATCCTTGATCGGCCCGAAGATGCGCGCGCAGAACAAGCCGTCACGCTCAGGCTTAAAGGTGCGGTAGTTGATGGTCTCAGGCTTTTTGATCTCGCCATACGACCAAGAGCGGATGCGCTCGGGCGAAGCGATCGAGATACGCATTTGGTCAAACGTCTGAGGCGCATTCTGCGCGTTAAAGATATTCATAAGATCGTGCATCATAAACTCCCGCTGCCGTGCGTTTTGTGTCAGTTTTTATGGTACCAAAAGAGCCTGAGGATTTTCAGCATCCTGAGCCGCTTCAATCAGTTTCTTGTGCTCAAGATCCACATTCAGGCCGAGTGAGCGAAGCTCCTTAACCAGAACATTGAAGGATTCAGGAATGCCGGATTCAAAATTATCCTCGCCACGCACGATGGATTCATAGACCTTTGCGCGACCTGAAACATCGTCCGACTTGACCGTAAGCATCTCTTGCAAAGTATAGGCTGCGCCATAAGCTTCAAGCGCCCAGACCTCCATCTCACCAAAGCGCTGGCCGCCGAACTGGGCCTTGCCGCCCAAAGGCTGCTGCGTGACAAGACTGTAAGGCCCGATGGAACGCGCGTGGATTTTCTCGTCCACAAGATGGTGCAGCTTGAGCATATAAATATACCCGACCGTCACCTTGCGATCAAAAGCCTCACCCGTGCGGCCATCAATCAGCGTCTCCTGCCCCGAGCTTACAAGCCCCGCAAGCTCCAGCATGCGTTCAATATCCGCCTCACGCGCGCCGTCAAAAACAGGCGTTGCAAAAGGAATGCCTTCACGCAAAGTGTCCGCAACTTCCGCCAGCGCTTCATCGGATTTGTCAGCCATAAAGCCCTTGAAGGATTCTTCGCCATAGATGGCTTTAAGCTTGCCGCGTATTTCGCTCATCGCGGCTTTCTTGTCCTGCACAGTGTAATAAGCATCCAAAGCCTGCCCGATCTGGCGGCCAAGATTGGCCGAGGCCCATCCGAGATGCGTTTCAAGAATCTGCCCGACATTCATACGCGAAGGCACGCCCAAAGGATTGAGCACAAGATCAACCGGAGTCCCATCCGGAAGATGCGGCATATCCTCAACAGGAAGAATGCGCGAAACCACGCCCTTATTGCCGTGACGGCCCGCCATCTTGTCGCCGGGCTGCAATTTACGCTTGACGGCAACGAACACTTTGACAAGCTTCATCACGCCCGGAGGAAGTTCATCACCGCGCTGCAATTTATTCACCTTGTCCTCAAAACGCTTTTTAAGCGCTGTGATCTGATCGTCAAAAACCTTGCTGGTGGCTTCAATCTCGCCCATCACACTGTCATTCTTGACAGCAATCTGGCGCCATTGGCCGCGCGTGTAGTCCTTCAGAATCTCATCCGTCACAAGGCCTATCGGAAAGCCCTTGGGGCCGGCGATCGCCTTCTGTCCGGTCAAAAGCTCACGCAAACGCTCAAAGAAGCCGCGTTCAATAATGGCGCGTTCGTCATCGCGGTCTTTGGCAAGCCGTTCGATTTCCGCGCGCTCAATGGCGATTGAGCGCTGGTCTTTCTCAACACCACGGCGAGAAAACACGCGCACTTCAACAATGGTACCGCTCACGCCCGGAGGAAGACGCAGGCTGGTATCGCGCACATCCGCCGCTTTCTCACCAAAGATCGCGCGCAGGAGTTTTTCTTCCGGCGTCATGGGGCTTTCACCCTTGGGGGTTACTTTGCCGACCAGAATATCCCCAGGATTCACTTCCGCCCCGACATAAACAATGCCGGCTTCATCAAGACTTTTCAGCGCTTCTTCGCCGACATTGGGGATGTCGCGCGTGATTTCTTCTTGCCCAAGCTTGGTATCGCGCGCCATCACCTCAAACTCTTCAATGTGAATGGAGGTGAAGACGTCCTCGCTCACAATCCGCTCGGAAATCAGGATCGAGTCTTCGAAGTTGTATCCATTCCACGGCATAAAGGCCACAAGCACATTGCGCCCCAGAGCAAGCTCACCCAGATCGGTTGAAGGCCCATCCGCGATAATCTGCCCTTCACGCACAACATCGCCGACTTTTACAATAGGACGCTGCGTGATACAGGTGCTTTGGTTGGAGCGCTGGAACTTGAGCATATTATAAATGTCAACTGTCGGCGCATTCGGATCCAGATTCTCAGTCGCGCGCACAACGATGCGCATAGCGTCAACCTGATCGACAACGCCCGTGCGCCGCGCAACAACAGCCACACCGGAATCCCGAGCCACCACGCTTTCCATTCCCGTACCGACCAAAGGCGCATCATTATGCAAAAGAGGAACCGCCTGACGCTGCATGTTTGATCCCATCAAAGCACGGTTGGCGTCGTCATTTTCAAGGAACGGAATAAGCGCCGCCGCGACTGAAACAATCTGCTTGGGCGAGACATCGATAAAGTCAATTTCCTCAGCCGTAGCAACAATGTTTTCGCCGTTTTTGCGCGCGATAATGGTTTCCTCGATAAACTTGCCGTTTTTATCAAGCTGCGCGTTGGCCTGCGCGATGACATATTGCCCCTCTTCCATGGCGGAGAGATAAACAACCTCATTCGTCACCTTTGCGTTTTTCGCGCGGCGATAGGGGCTTTCAATAAAACCATACTGATTGACACGCGCATAAGTGGCCAAAGAATTGATAAGACCGATATTCGGCCCTTCAGGTGTTTCAATCGGACAAATACGGCCGTAGTGCGTGGGATGCACGTCACGCACTTCAAAACCCGCGCGCTCACGAGTCAGACCGCCCGGCCCCAAGGCTGAGACGCGGCGCTTGTGCGTGATTTCAGAAAGCGGGTTGGTTTGATCCATAAACTGCGAAAGCTGGGATGAGCCGAAAAACTCACGCACAGCGGCAGCAGCAGGTTTGGCGTTGATAAGATCATGCGGCATGACCGTGTCGATCTCGATCGAGCTCATACGCTCACGAATAGCGCGCTCCATGCGCAAAAGACCGAGGCGATACTGGTTTTCCATCAACTCGCCCACCGAGCGGACGCGGCGGTTGCCGAGATGGTCAATATCGTCAATCTCGCCATGCCCGTCCTTGAGGTCGCACATGATGCGCACGATTTTCAAAATGTCTTCCTTGCGCAGAACGCGCAGTTGATCGTCCGTCTTAAAGCCAAGGCGAGCGTTCATCTTCACACGGCCCACAGGCGAAAGATCATAGCGGTCAAGATCAAAGAAAAGCCCTTGGAACAGCGCCTCAGCCGTTTCAACCGTAGGCGGCTCACCCGGACGCATCACGCGGTAAATATCAATCAAAGCCTCATCCCGCGAGGTGTTCTTGTCCGCAAGCAAAGTGTTGCGGATATAAGGGCCGACATTGACATGGTCGATAGCGAGGATTTGCAGTTCCTTGATTTTGGATTGATCGATCTGCTCAAGAATCGCGGCTGTCAATTCATCGCCGGCTTCAAAAAGAACAACGCCCGTGGACTCGTCAATCATATCGGCAGCCAGATACGAACCGATCATCTGCGCGGGCTGCACAAGAATGTCCTTGACGCCCTGCTCGCTCAGCTTGGCAACCAAACGCGCGGTCATCTTGGTGCCTTCCTTGGCAACAGCCTTGCCGGTCTTGGCATCGACAATATCATGCACAAGCTTCTGGCCGCGCATACGTTCAGGCTCAAAAGCAACAACCCAGCTGTTTTTGGCGCGCTTGTAAGTCAGAACATCGTAAAAAGCCGCAAGGATTTCTTCGCGCGACATGCCCTCAACCTCATGTGTTTCAAGCGGCTTGCCGCTTTTAACGCGCTTGGCGCGAAGCTTTTCCGTCTCGGCGCTATCAAGCGCGTAAAGGAGAGACGTCACAGGAAGCTTGCGCCGCCTGTCGATACGCACATAAACAAGATCCTTGGCGTCAAACTCAAAATCCAGCCACGAGCCGCGATAAGGAATGACGCGCGCCGCAAATAGGTACTTGCCGGAAGCATGAGTCTTGCCGTTGTCATGATCGAAAAACACGCCCGGGCTGCGATGCATCTGGCTGACAATCACGCGCTCAGTCCCGTTAACGACAAAAGTGCCGTTGGCGGTCATCAAGGGCATGTCGCCCATATAAACATCTTGTTCCTTGATGTCGCGGATGGATTTAACGCCCGTGGTTTCATCCACATCAAACACAGTTAAGCGCAATGTCACTTTAAGAGGCGCAGCATAAGTCATCCCGCGCTGCTGGCATTCTTCGACATCATATTTTGGCGTCTCAAACTCATAAGAGACAAAGTCAAGCACCGCACGCTCCGCAAAATCGCGGATAGGAAAAGCCGAGCGCAAAACTTCCTGCAACCCCACCCGCTCACGCTGGTCGGAAGGAATGTCCATCTGCAAAAAATGCTCATAAGAACGGCGTTGCACATCTATAAGATTAGGCATCTGCGCCACTTCGGGAATACGCCCGAAGCTTTTGCGATAACGCATGACATGAGATTGCTTTTTGCTGGACATTGCGGAAGAACTCTGCGCCATAAGAAAACCCTCTAAAACATGTAAGATTGGTGGAGCACTATGCCCCGTAGGTCTATGAAGGAGCAAGGGATTTATTTTTTATGATGCGGGTGGTTGGGGGGTGGAAAATAGGGAAATATACTTAAACTAAGACATATATGATTGTTTTTTCTTACAGCCCTTAGCCCACTCCCTCTAGCCCTCCCCCCTTGCGGGGGAGGGTTGGGTGGGGGGTCTAAAAACATGTCATTGCGAGGAAGGCCAAAGGCCTGACGAGGCAATCTCGTTCCCGATGTCGCCGAGATTGCCGCGTCCATCCGCCTTCGCTACGCTACAGCGGCTCTCCTCGCAATGACAATTTTTTTGTGGCTTGCTCCGCAAGCCCCGAGGATGACAAAAGGGGGAGCGTTAGAACTTCCCGTCCGACACGGCCATGCTATAATAACAGCCAGACTAACAAAAGAGGGGTTAAAGGGATGGGCTTTTATTTAAGAAAGAGCATTAAAGCAGGGCCATTCCGTTTCAATCTGTCGAAATCCGGCATCGGGGTATCCACGGGCATCAAGGGCTTGCGTCTCGGTACAGGGCCGCGTGGAAACTACATCCACATGGGACGCGGTGGTTTTTATTACAGAAAGACTTTTGGCAATAACTCCTCTGCATCGCCGTCTACCGCACGCGCGCCAGTGTCAAACGCAAATAACACGCCGCCCCCCCAACAGGCACCGGACAATTCAGGCTATGGCCCTTTCACTGATATCGACAGTGGCGATGTCAGCGCCATGACGGATTCATCTTCGGCGGAGCTTCTGGCCGAGTTCGACAGCAAACAAAAGAAAATCACGCTGTACCCTTTTGTCATCGCGGCAACAATCCTGATCTTGTGGTTCTTGCCGGAGGGCGTTGAGCGATGGATAACCGGCACAGTGCTGGCCTTGGGAGCGATCGGCACTTATTTTGCCTATAATTACGATCAGTACCGTAAAAGTGTTGTGCTGTTCTATGATGTAGAGGGGCCATATGAAAGCGCTTATCAGGGGCTGCATGATGCTTTCACGGCGTTGACATCGACTAAAAAGGCTTGGCATGTAGAATCTCAGGCCGATATTTATGACCGGAAAAGGCATGCGGGCGCGTCACTCGCCATCAAGCGGCAAGACATTCGGCTTTCAATGGCAGCTGCTCCCTATGTGAAGACGAATATTTCGGTGCCGTCCATTAAAGTTGGAAAGCAAACGCTGTTCTTTTTTCCTGACCGTTTGCTGGTGTTCGACAAGAAAAAAGTCGGTGCCGTATCTTACAGTGACTTGAATATTAAGGTATCATCCGCGCGGTTTATTGAAGAGGGCAGCGTTCCAAGGGACGCGCAGATCGTAGGCCAGACATGGAAATACGTTAATAAGAAGGGCGGGCCTGATCGCCGCTTTAACAACAACCATGAAATCCCAATTTGCTTGTATGAAGAAATCCTTTTCTCCAGTTCGACAGGCCTGAATGAAATGGTACAGCTTTCGAAATGCGGCCTTGGTAATCATTTTAGGGCAAGTATTGAAACTCTGGCGCGTGTATCTTTTTAAGAACCTATTTTCAAACCCCCAAAAACCCGCAGCGCCTCAGCCAAACAATCCGCTTGCGTCGGCACGAAATCCGCTTGTCGCCACCATGTTTCAACCTCGCGCAGCACCTGCCCTATCACGGGGCCGGCTGGGAGGCCTGCTTTTAAAAGATCCTGTCCGCGTAGAGGGAAAACTGGCGCGTGCCATGCCTCGATCGCGGCGAAAAGTGGGGGGTCAGGTGGGTCTTCACGGTTTGTGGCCGTTAGCAAAATTGCGTCGCGCGCTATTGAGGCGCCGCGTTCAAATAGCGCATCGCGCAGCGTTTCTTGCGAAGGGTAGGACAAGGGCTTGCTCATCCCCGCCAATGCTTCTGTTTGTTTGTGAGATAGATTCAAACATTGCTGTGCCGCGCTTGCCGTCCCTTCCCAAAGCGCGGCGAGGCGACGCAGCGTGTTTGGCGGTGCTTGAAACTTTTTTTCAAGCTTGACCAGCTTTTCAAGACGGCTTACGCCGCGCGCCTGCGGCAGGAAAGCGTCCCAGACTCCTTGCTCAAGCATAAAACGGCACATAATACTTGGATCCTCAGCCTCTAAAAGTTTGAGAAGTTCATGACAGACTCGTTCACGCGAAAGCGAAGGCAAAAGATTTTTATGCGCAAGGCATGCCGCCAAAGATTTCTCTTCAATGGGCGCATCGAGCACAGCCCAAAAACGAAAGGCGCGTAAAATCCTTAAAACATCTTCTTCAATCCGCGCATAAGGGTCGCCGATAAAACGCACAAGACGCGCCTTGAGATCCGCACACCCGTCGAAATAATCCCTGCCCTGCCCATCCTGCGCAACATAAAGCGCGTTAAAGGTAAAATCCCGCCGCGCGGCGTCAGCCTGCCAGTCATCCGTCCACGCCACCTGCGCATGCCGCCCGTCTGTTTTCTGATCCTCGCGCAGGGTTGTGATCTCATAAGACTGCCCATCCAGCACGACAAGCACGGTGCCGTGTGTCAGGCCCAAAGGCACCACCTTCACCCCCAAAGCTTCAAAAAGCGCCATCACTTGCAAAGGCGGACATGTAACGGCAAAATCCACATCTCTCACCTGCCGCCCGAGCAAAGCATCGCGCACGGCGCCGCCCACAATAAGAGCCTGTCCGCCCGCATCTTCTATGGCTCTGAAAACAGCGCGCACCCCCGACCGGCCAAGCCAGTCATGCTTTTGAGGATCAAGGGTGAAGCTTAACATTGGCGTTTCCATTTTCTTCATGCTTTGCGTATTATTCTGTCACAAAAGAGGAAGGAGGCCAAATACAATGGATTTATCCCAACAGGATTTCGAGATTGCCGTTGCGAATGCCTATGACAAGCTCAACGTTGCCCAAAAAGAGATGGGAAAGTTCATATTCGGCCAAGGCCCCATCATCGAAGCCGCCCTGATGGCGCTTTTGGCGGGCGGGCATATGCTTTTGATCGGTGTCCCCGGTCTTGCCAAAACCAAACTCGTCAGTCTTCTGTCCAAAGTCATCGGCATGGATCACAAGCGCATCCAATGCACGCCTGACCTGATGCCCGCAGACATCATAGGAACAGAAGTGCTTGAGGAAGTCGATTACGGACGGCGCAATTTCCGTTTTATCCCGGGCCCCGTCTTTTGCCAGTTTTTGATGGTGGATGAAATCAACCGCGCCAGCCCGCGCACGCAGTCCGCGCTTATTCAGGCGATGGAAGAGCAGATGGTTTCCCTCAACGGGCGCGAGCGCGCTTTGCCGAGTCCTTTCCATGTTCTGGCCACACAAAATCCTTTGGAGCAGGAAGGAACCTTCCCCCTGCCCGAAGCCGAGCTTGATCGTTTTCTGATTCAAATCACCATCGACTATCCCGATCTTGCTGCTGAACGCGCGATCGTTCAGGCAAGCATGCAAACCTCGCCCCTTATGCCCAAAGCCGCCTTCTTCGCCGATGATTTGAAAGAGATGCAAACTCTGACGCGCCAGATTTCGATAGAGCCTCAGCTTTTAAATCTTATCATCGATTTTATACGCGCAGGCCGCCCCACGGCGCAGGCACCAAGCCTTGTTCAAAACTATGTCGCTTGGGGCCCCGGGCCGCGCGCCACGCAAGCGCTTAGTTTGGCCATGTGCGCCCGCGCCCTTTTAAAAGGACGGACGCAGGCGACAATCGAAGATCTTTTTGCACTGAAGGATATGGTTCTCAAGCACCGCATGGCGCTGAATTACCGCGCAAGGGCCGATGGCATCACGCTCGATCATGTGATCGAAGCCATGCAAAAAGCCGCCCTGCCTGCGTCATGAGCGACATAGATTTCATAACGCCGCAACTGATCGCCAAAGCTACGGCGCTTTATCAGCAGTTCCGTCTTTCGCCGGAAAGCCATCTCAGCGTGGCGCATACGGAAAAAATATGGCTCTACCGCACCTATGAGGGCAGCGATCCCATCAGCTCCATTGACTGGCGGCAATCCGCGCGCAGCCAGACGCTGCTTGTCCGCGCGCATGAACCCATCCAGATCAAAACCTGCCTTTTTACGCTTGTGTTCGCCGCGCAGGATTTTCAGGAAAAGCCCGAGGATCTTTTTCTACGCTATAAAGACACTGCCACCATCCTTTTAGCGCTGTCCTACGCGCTGGCAAACGGTCAAAGGAAAATAGGCTGGATCACGCCGGAGCGCAAACGCACCAAAACACTGGCCGCGCTGCCTGCGCTTTTTCAAAACGGCCTGCATGACACTTACAACACGCAAAAAGAAAAGAGCGATGATCTTGCGGCCATATTTGCCGAACGCTCGTCCAAAGGAAAGTTTGTGATCCTCAGCGCCCAGAGCGGCGCAGATGAAAAAAACACCCAGCACACGCTCCATACGCTTGCCTCTTTCGGCTTTCAGGGGCTTCTTTTTCTCAACGATGCCGATCCGGCCCAAACCCTGCTTGAAGCCGCAAAGCGGGCCCAGTGGCCCGTCGTCACCCACAGGCATGACGTTCCCGCCGCCGCCACGCTGGCGCAGCTTTTTCAGATAAGCTTCCCCCATACGCGCTGAAAATCAGCGCCTGTTAAGGGATTTTTCCAAATGATCGGAAATCCATAGAAAAAAACGGTGTATAAAACACGCGGGACGTAGTCCCTTGATTTAAAGGAAAACTTGCACATCGCGGCAGAATAAATTGTGGGGCGTAATTTATTTATGGTTTTATTTTTCCCTCTACTACCCTTTTTTGGCAGCCGTGAGCCCTTTTTTCTTCCCACATGCTGCAAGATGTGCTAGTGATATATCCCAGACACAGACAGGTTATTTCACACACAGCCTTCAGGGAGATACAAAGTGATAAATCCGCACACTGAAAAAATCGTTCACCTAGCACGCGAAATCCTGAACTACGAACGCAAGCCCAAAGCGTCCGAATCCCCGTTTATGGCGGGCGCCAAGCACAGACCTACAACCCGTTACGAGCAAACCGAACTGGATGCGCTCGTTTTTTACGCGGCCCGTCATTTCAAGCAACCCGAGCCGGAGCTGCGCTGCGCGATCCAGAATGAGCTGGACTTAAAAACGCTGCGCGATGTCTCTGCCTATGATTATCTGCGCATCCGCGCGCATATTCTTGGCCTGCTGCTCAAAAGCTAACATGCCTGAAGAGCTCTCTTTCTAAGCCGCCCGCGCATCATCCGCAGGAGCGCCGAGCGCCCTAGCCATGCGCAAAGAGGCCTCAAGCCAAGCCTCAATATCCTGCCCGTCCGAGGTGACAAGCTTTTCCGTTTGAACAAGGGCCTGATCCGACAAACGCAGCTGCGCCGTCTGTGCGTCATTGCGCACGCTTGGGCAGGCCGCCACGGCAAGCCCCTCGCTCTTGGGCGAAAGGCCAAGCAGGCTGACGCCCGCGCCGATGGCTGAAATCGGCTTGCCCGCTTCCAGAAAATGATTGACGATTCGGCGCGTATGCAGATTGCCTTGAAGTTTGGCGATTCCGCGCTCGCCACCGATAAGAACCAGCATGTCAAAATCCGAACCCATGGCTGTGGAGATCATCTCATCCACCGTGAAATAATGCCCCCAAGCGTTATTCTGCCACCCGTTCACAAGCCCCTGTTCCGGCGCTATGATTTTATAGGCGATGGTGTCTTTCGTCAGCGCCCGCTGAAGGATTGTAATCTGGGTTTCATCAAACCCGTTGGCAACAAGAATGGCTAGGCTCGGATCGGCACGCGAAGTCATAAGATACATCTCCTCAAAGTGATTTTCTTTCTGGAACATAGCTGAACACCCGCAAAAAAGGGCGCATGTTGAAGATTTTCAATGTTCATGATGGGCGGACTATGCCACAGCTTCACCCCAAATAAAACAAAAGTTTTGCTTTCACACCAAAAGGTCACATATCTGTTGCCGGCAAGCATCGTAAATATTTTATCTTTTATTTTCAAAGCGTTATCAGTATAGCGGGCGAAGGGGCTCGGGGTTTTTTATTTAAAGAGAATTAATCTCTTTTGTGCTAGCGTCTTTGACCATGCGCATGTGGGATTTAGATGATACGCGAGGCCTGTCCTCAAGCCTAGTTCTTGAGCAAGATTTTGTCTTGCGCATACGCCGCCTGCATCGTCTTGGCACGGCGCAGCTGGTTGCGCTTATTACGCTCTCGACCATTCCGGAAGATTATGAAGGCTTCGGCTCCATTGATGACGCGCAACGCCGCCTGCAAGCGCTTGTCGTCGCGCAAAAAGGTTCCTTTGCGAATATGACGAACGGCGATGTCTTTCTGATATGGCCCGCAAGCGCGATGAGCAAGGTTTTTCCGCAGCAAGCACTTATGGTGACCCTGCCGCAAGGCGCAAGCGACAATGATTTTGAAAACTATGTCACGCTTTACAATTTGCCTGAAGATTATACGGCGCTGCGTGAAAAAGCCGATGACTATATCAACGCCCAACGCGATACACTTATCAAAAAAGACCCGAAAGAAGAGCCGGCCGATATTCTCCTGAGTGGAAATCTGCGCGGCCCTCTTACCGCAAACAGCGTGGATCTTATCGAAAAGCTTTTTCAGGATATTGACCTGTCGCCCTTTATACGCTCGCAGCCTGTTTACGAATATCTGCCGGACAATTCATGGTCGCCTCTGTTTGACGAAGTTTTTATAAGCCTTGACGCTTTGCGCGAAAAACATTTTCCGCATATTGAGGTGACAAACCCCAAGCATCTTTTCCTTGAGCTGTCAGGTGCCCTTGACCACGGGCTGCTTGTGACCTTGACGGAAAACTACGACTCTGTCAGCGACATGGAGCTTAGCATCAATCTTTCACTGCAGACGGTGCTTGGCGTGGCCTTTGCAAACTTTGCCCGCCGCGTACCCCATGCCGCGCGTGAGAAAATCGGTTTTGAAATCCATTGCGGTGATATTTTGCAGGATTTCAGCCAGACCTTGAACGCTGCCGCCACGCTGCGTCAGGAAGGTTTCCACATCGCGCTTGACGGCCTGACGCCGGACGTTTTGATGTATTTCAACCTTGCGCGTTTTGATGTGGATTACATTAAAATCAACGTCACGCGCGACTATGCCCTGTCTTTGCAATCCCCCAGCATCCGCAACGCTATCGAGCAATTCCCCAAAGACAAATTGATCTTCTCACATTGCGACACACAAACAGCCCTCGACGCCGGTCTTGAGATGAACGTCACCAAGTTCCAAGGCTGGACGATTGACGACCTTGCGCGTGTGTGGCGGAAGTAAATCCATTGTCATTGCGAGGAAGGCCGGCTTCGCCGGCCTTCCTCGCAATGACAAGAGAGGGAGACTCACTTAATCGGAGTCACATCATCCCGCGAGATCAACGGCTCGTGCTTGATTGAGCCGCGCTGGCGACGCACATCATCCAGAAGATTTTCAAGCCCATCGACTTCAAGAAGGATAGAATTGGCCAAAGACCAGTTCTGCGCGCGCAAAGCCTGCATCAGGCCGACAATCCCCTGCTCCATCGCCTGCCCTGCTCTTTGCGCGATCCGATCGCACAGTTGCGCATCCACGGCGCGCTCAAGCTCGGCATGCAGTTCGGCAACCATGGGGTTCATGACTTCAGATTCATCAATTTCCTTTTCATGAAGCTCAAGCCAGTAACGGCCTCGCCGCAAAGGCTCGGAAAGCGTGCGATAGGCTTCCTCTAAAGCCTCAAGCTGCCGCGCGGCATGGCGGCGTTCCCCAAGCCCCCGAATGGCAAAGCGCTGGGGATCCAGAGCCTTTTTAAGGCCTTGATATTGGCGCTCAAGCTGCGCCTGATCCAGATCAATGCGCCGCTCAAGCCCAAGGCGCGTAAAATGATCCAAGGCTCGCGCGGGCTGGATGCTCCCGCAATGCTGGCAGAAGAGCGCCCGAATCGAAGTTCCCCTCTGGCACAGCCAGCAACTTACTTCCTTCGGATTTCCGGCAGCAGATGCAAATGCGTTGAAGGCAATAACATTATCCATCTCGTTATTATACGCTATTATGCGCCTTCTGGATAGTGTGGAGTTTGGCGTTAAAAATAACGCCAAACTTCTTACTTCGCCATATGAGCCAAAACAGCCAGCAACAGGATCGCCACAATGTTGATGATCTTAATCATCGGATTGATCGCGGGGCCGGCTGTATCCTTGTAGGGATCGCCGACCGTGTCGCCGGTCACCGCCGCCTTATGGGCTTCGGAGCCTTTGCCGCCGTGATGGCCTTCCTCGATATACTTCTTGGCATTGTCCCACGCGCCGCCGCCCGAAGTCATGGAGATTGCCACGAAAAGCCCCGTTACAATCGTCCCCAAAAGCATGGCGCCCAACGTGATAAAGGCCTCCTTCTGTCCTGCGACCATAGTCACAACCCCATAAACAACGATGGGGGCGACAATCGGCAGCAAGGAAGGCGCAATCATCTCACGAATAGCTGCCTTGGTCAGAAGATCAACAGCGCGACCATATTCCGGCTTGGCTTTGCCTTGCATGATGCCCTTGATTTCTTTGAACTGGCGGCGGACTTCCTGCACGACAGCCCCTGCCGCGCGGCCCACAGCCGTCATGGCCAGAGCGCCGAACAGATAGGGCAGCATACCGCCGATAAACAGCCCGACCACAACGTAAGGATTTTGAAGGTCAAACGAAACATTGCCCATCAGCTCAGGGAAATAATAACGTAAGTCTTCAATATAAGCCGCAAACAGCACAAGCGCCGCAAGTCCGGCCGAGGCAATCGCATAGCCCTTGGTCACAGCCTTGGTTGTGTTGCCCACAGCATCCAAAGCATCTGTCGTGACGCGGATTTCCTTGGGCATTTCCGACATCTCGGCAATGCCGCCGGCATTATCCGTGACAGGGCCATAAGCATCAATCGCCACAATCATGCCCGCCAAAGCCAGCATCGTTGTCGCCGCAATCGCAACCCCGTAAAGACCGCAGAACATAAAGGACGCGATAATCCCGACCGCAATCACCAAAACAGGCAGTGCTGTCGCTTCCATCGACACGGCAAGGCCTTGGATCACATTGGTGCCATGCCCGCTGACCGACGCCGCCGAAACCGAGCGCACCGGACGATAATTTGTCGCCGTGTAATATTCGGTAATCCACACCATCAGCGCCGTAACGGCAAGACCGATCAACGCGCAGTAAAACAGGTTCGGGCCTGTAATTTCCATGCCATCGACTGTTTTGACAAGGCCGTCCCACCCGACAGAACGGGAAACCACCACCGCGATAAGACCTGCAGAAATCACGCCCGTAGCCACAAGGCCCTTATAAAGCGCGCCCATAATATTTTGCTTGGCATTCAGCCGCACAAAATAAGTCCCGATCACCGAGGCCACAATACAAGCCCCCGCAATCAGCAAAGGCAGCATCATCATAAGCCCGACATCAGCGCCCGCAAAGAAGGTCGCAGCCAGCATCATGGTGGCCACAATCGTGACGGCATAAGTTTCAAACAAATCCGCCGCCATACCCGCGCAGTCACCGACATTGTCGCCGACATTGTCCGCAATCACGGCAGGGTTGCGTGGATCATCTTCGGGGATTCCGGCTTCGACCTTGCCCACAAGATCCGCGCCGACATCAGCGCCCTTGGTGAAGATACCGCCGCCAAGACGCGCAAAAATCGAAATCAGCGAAGCGCCAAAGCTCAAGGCCACCAGCGCCTCGATAATGGGACGCACTTCCGCCTCACCCTTCCACTGCAAAAGCGTATAATAATAGCCGCCGACAGCCAAAAGCCCTAGACCGACAACCAAAAGCCCTGTCACGGCGCCCGAACGGAAAGCGATGCTCAAAGCTTCCTTCATGCCCACTTGCGCCGCTGCCGCCGTGCGAACATTGGCCCGCACCGAGACATTCATGCCGATATAGCCCGCAACGCCCGAAAGCACCGCGCCCACGATAAAGCCAACCGCCACATGAAGCCCCAAAAAGGCCCCAAGCGCGGCGCATATCACAACGCCGACAATGGCAATGGTTGTGTATTGGCGGTTCAGATAGGCCTTAGCCCCTTCCTGAATGGCGCTTGCAATTTCCTGCATCCGCGCCGTACCGGCGGAAGCAGACAAAACGCAGCGGGCCGTCAACAACCCGTAAAGCAGGGCCAGAACACCGCTGGCAAAGATCAGCATAAACTCTATGGTCATGGGGATGGTTCCTTACTCAATTTTATGAAACAACGAGAATCACTCGCGCGCGCCGGAAAGCGGCGCAAAGTCACCGGCCAGAATGCCCAAAGAAAGACGTAAAGGCAAGAGGATATTTACAATTTTCTCTGTTCAATGGATTGGATCAGCACATCTGTAATATAATCTTCGCCGAAAACTTTTTGTAATGATTCCAAAGACGCCATCTTAACCTCATCCAGATTAAGCGTATAAGCATCACGCAAACGCCCGTCCCCGAGATGGCCGTAAAGAACCTTGATAATGGCATCCTTCACCTGAGGAAGTCGGCTTTGAAGATAAGCTGCCTTTTTCTTGTCCGGCACATGAAGGTCGATAGACAGAGCCACGGTCTGCTGCGCGCCGCTTTTATCAATAATAGGAAAAATGACGGTCGGCATATGCAGGTAAATGGGAGCGTCTTTATTCTCCCCGCCGGTAACGGTCGCAACTTCCTGCCTTTTGATTTTTTCGCGCTCTTTCCGCTCAAAATCATCTTTGGAGGATTTTTTTTCAGCCGCAGGGGCGGCGGCAAACGCCTCCCGCGTCGACCCCTCAGGCACGGCCAGCGCCAGCCCCATCAGCACAAGGCAGGCCATAACATAAAAGGAAAACGACAAAAAAGACTTAGGCATACCGCCTTTTTACGCCTAAATGCTTGATAACAAGTTAATCCGGACGCAGTTTTTTGGCCAGTTTGTCCAAAACAGCGTTCACAAGACCGGGTTCCTTACCGTTAAAGAAGGCCCGCGCGACATCCACATAGTCCGAGATAATAAGCGCCGCGTCCGTTTCCGTATGGTTGTAAAGCTCAAAAGCACCGGCCAGCAGGATGCTGCGCAGGAGGTTTTCCAGCCGCGCCGCCGAAATCTTCTGATCCACCGCGCCCATGACCATCTCGGAAAGCGCAGCGTGGTCTTTAACCACCCCATAAGCGATCTGGCTTAAAAGAAGCGTATCCGGCTTTTGCATGATCGGCGGTTCGTCAGCTTCGTCCCCGTTGAGCAGCAAGGACGGCTCCTGCGTATAACGCTTCAGGATCAGGGCAAGATCTTCTTGCTCATAAGAATCCTGATAAAGAACCTGTACGGCGGCAAGCCGCGCAAGTTTTTTAGCTTGTCCAGTCATCAGCGCCCGACCCAGCGCCGTTTGGGTACCAGACGGAACGCATGTTTAAGTTCGACCATGCGCAAACAAGCCTCCGCCGCCGCGCCACCACGGTCAAAACGCGAAAGATCGGCCCGCTCACGCGCTTGTTCAAGCGTGTCACAAGTTAAAATGCCGTTGCCGATGGCAAGCGTATGCTCAAGCGCCAAAGATTGAAGCCCTTGCGCGGAAATATCGCCGACAATCTCATGATGCCTTGTGTCGCCCTTGATAACGCATCCCAAAGCGGTATAGCCATCAAAGCGTCGGCGCACGGCGTCAAACTCAAGCGAGCGCATGGCATAAAGAATAGCCGCCGGAATCTCAAGCGCCCCGGGAACCGTAACCACCTCGTAGGTCGCGCCCACCCTCTCAAGCACGGTCTTGGCCCCCGCCAGAAGAAGATCGGAGATCGTCGCGTTAAAGCGCGCTTCAACGATCATGATATGAGGGACTCCCTCAAACTTAAAACTCTGTTTTTCCCGCGTTGTATGCATGAGGCAGACCCATCCTTTTCTGGCGTATGGTTTCCTTTACCATAAAAATCCGCAGGCTCCAAGTACATGGTTTTTCAATGGGAAAATAAAACTTTACAACTTCTTAACAAGGCTGTGCTAGAATAAAAGGAAAGCTAGATCAACACTATAAAGGAGCATGCCTATGTCCCTCTCTGCTCGCATTGAGTCTTTAAAAAAGCGTCACGAAGAAATTGAACAAGAACTGCACAAAGAGGAGTCAAGACCGGCCCAAGATAAAACCAGAATCAGCAGACTGAAAAAAGAAAAACTAAGCATCAAAGACGAGATTGAGACGCTTTCCAAAAACGCGGCATAACCATTTCCTCCAACGAAAAGGCCGGATCACAAAGATCCGGCCTTTTTTTCGTCAGGTATAATGAAAATCCTCGACCTTTGAGCGGGCCGGCAGCTCAGGCCGTTTTGCGGCGGCTATATAGTCGCGGAGATTCACAAATGTCTGAGCATGACTGTTGAAAAAATAAGTACGTCCGTAGCCCTCGGGATCGACAACGGACAAAAGCGGCCAAGGAATCTTTTTGCTGTGTTGAGAGATTTCATCGATACGCTTTTCCCTTACGGCCTCAACATTCCAGTGTCCCTGCTGAACGACCATGCAGGCCACAACATTGGCTTTATAGTCTTCAGCATGCGGGCTGATAGGCACGCCTTCTTTTTGGTAAGATGAAAAACCGTTTGCTTGAAGCTCCTTATAAACAGCTTTAGGCAGTTCCATATGCTGTTTAAGCAAACGCGCCATATCAGGAGGAAACTTCTTACAAAGATCCTGTCCGTTTTCGATACACTCATGGGCATCATAAAGCTTGTGCATCCAAGCGGCATTCATCACCATGCGGATATTCGTGGTCTTGACGCCGTAAGCGCGCGCAAGTTCCGTAAATTGTTCAGCCTCATCATCAAGAACAAGCTTTCCGTTTTCCTGTAAAACAGCCATAACGCCGCCCATGCCCGTAAAGTTCAGCGTTGTCCCTGCCCCGCTCGGTTGAATGGAAGGATCGCCTGAAAAAGCGCCTGTCGAACGCACAAGCGCGCGCGTGGGGCGCTGCACGCGGCACATGTCAATAGATTCCAGATTCATCTCATTGCGGGATTTGGCTTCTTCTATGTTTCTTTTGTTTTCTTCTATCCAGTCTTTTTGCTCCTGCGCCGCGCTTGTGATGCGATCGCGGATGTTTTTATCATCAAAACGCTCCAGAAGATCCTTCATCTTTTCCTTGAAATCAGAATCATCAGGATGGGGGATCGCCTGAAACCGCTGCGGCGAGGGACGATTCTCCGTCATCACATACATCTTTCCGCCATCCAGAATATGGCGGTAGAACAAAACAGGCTTGGGAACACGATAACCCTCCGCGTTGCCATTCCTGTGCTTGTTCAAAATGGCGTTGTAATTCCAGATGCCCTGCAAAAGAGCCATCCGCGCCTGAACCTTTTCCTCATCTGTGCCGTTTTTAAAAGAAATCCCCATATTGTCATAGCGCGAAGGATTCTTCTCGACATACGAAACCAGATTACCGCGACCGGCAGCCATGCGGGCAAAAGCTTCGCCATAATGATCTTTGATATAGATATTGCTCTTATCCATGCTGTGATAGGTATGAATAATTTTCATCGCGCCGCAGCCGCTATGCTGCCTTACTTCCACAACAGGAACGCCCCTTTTGCCCAGAGCCTCAAGCCAAGCGCCTGCTTTCACCGTAACGCGGGCAGGATCATCGGCGCGAGTCACGCAGGATCCAGCCTCACGCAAAAAACTGACATCGCCGAGATAATCATTGCTCCCGCTCGGCTTTGTTTCGCGCGAGTCGGCGCAGCACGCGCAACCGGCGGAATAGAAAGACGGCACCTCAAGGAGCTCGCGCTCATAAGCCTGTTCGGTGGCTGCCGCCAGCCTGATTTCTTCAGAAACAGCCTTCAAAAGAGGCGCGGTCTTCTCGCTGTTGATAAGCACCTCACGCGCAAGCGATTCCATGGCTTCAAGATGTTCACCCAGTTTCTCATAAATCTTCGTTTGCATGGATTCTTCCCCATTTGGTAAAAGCTGAGGGGGTTTTATACCTTTCCCCTTCCCGCATGCAAGAAAGTAAATGCTTTCATAAAAGCGCCCCATTGATCCCTTGCCCTGATGCGACTAAGCTTGCATGCATGATCGCTTATATCATCAGACGGCTTTTGCTGATTGTCCCTACATTGCTTGGGATTATGGTGCTTAACTTCTTGATCGTTCAGGCTGCACCAGGCGGCCCGATCGAGCAAATCGTTGCGCGCTTGCAAGGTCACGCCGTTGATGCAACCGCGCGCGTTTCAGGCGGAGGCGGTGGTGATTTTGCACTGCAACATACCATGCAGGACAGCAACGCCGCCGCCATGTCCGCCGTCAATGCGCGTTACAAAGGCGCGCAGGGTGTAGATCCCGAACTGATTCTCGAGCTTGAAAAACAATTCGGCTTTGATAAGCCCCTGCATGAGCGCTTTATAAAAATGATCGGCAGCTACATCAGGTTTGATTTCGGAACTTCTTATTTCCGCGATGAAAAAGTTATTGATCTCGTGATCTCTAAAATGCCGGTTTCCATATCATTGGGAATCTGGACGACTTTGCTTGTTTATCTTATTTCTATTCCGCTCGGCATACGCAAAGCGGTCAAGGACGGAACATCTTTTGATATCTGGTCATCCGCCGCCATTATTATCGGCTACGCCATTCCAAGCTTTCTTTTCGCCGTTTTCCTGATCGTCATTTTTGCGGGCGGGCGGTATTTGGATTGGTTTCCGCTGCGCGGTCTGGTTTCAGACAACTGGCATGATCTAAGCTGGCCGCTGCGCATTGTCGATTATCTCTGGCACATGACTTTGCCTTTGACGGCCATGGTGATCGGCGGCTTTGCAAGCCTGACCATGCTGACGAAAAACGCCTTTTTAGATGAAATCAACAAACAATATGTCTTAACCGCGCGCGCCAAGGGCCTGACGCAAACGCGCGTACTGTATGGGCATATTTTCCGCAACGCCATGCTTGTTGTTGTGGCGGGATTTCCGGCGGCCTTTGTCGGAATCCTTTTTACCGGATCATTGTTGATCGAGGTTATCTTTTCACTGGACGGCCTCGGCCTTCTGGGTTTTGAATCGGCCATCAACCGCGATTACCCCGTGATTTTCGGCACGCTTTATTTCTTCACGCTTCTGGGTCTGATTATGAATCTGATCGGCGACCTTATCTATGTTGCCGTTGACCCGCGCATTGATTTCGAGGCGTCAGGCGCATGAAAAAAACTCTTTCGCCCCTCACGCAAAGGCGTCTTGTGCAGTTCAAAGCCAACAAGCGCGGCTTTTTTTCTTTCTGGATTTTTCTGATCCTGTTTTTGATTACAAGCTGCGCCGAGCTTATCGCCAACGACAAACCTCTTTTCATTTATATGAACAACAGAGTTTTTCTTCCTGTTTTCGTCACCTATCCCGAAACGGCCTTCGGCGGCACGTTCGAGACAGAAGCCCAATACCGCGAACCCTATTTGAAAAACCTGATAAAGGAACAAGGCGGCATCATGCTCTGGCCCCCTATTCCTTTTTCCTACAACACCATCAACTATAATCTTGAAGTCCCCGCCCCCGCGACGCCCTCGCGCGAAAACTGGCTGGGAACGGACGATCAAGGCCGCGATGTTCTGGCGCGTCTGATCTACGGCTTTCGCATTTCTGTCCTGTTTGGTCTGGTTCTGACTTTTTTCTCCGCCATCATCGGCGTCACTGCCGGCGCCATTCAAGGCTATTTCGGCGGCCTGACGGATCTGATGATGCAGCGCTTTATGGAAGTCTGGAACGGCATGCCGGTTTTGTATCTTTTGATTATCATGGCCTCGCTGGTACAGCCCAACTTCTGGTGGCTTCTGGCTTTGATGCTGTTTTTCTCTTGGATGTTTCTTGTCGGAGTCGTGCGCGCCGAGTTTTTACGCGCAAGAAAACTTGATTACGTCCGCGCCGCGCAGGCTTTGGGCGTGCCGGATCTTTTGGTGATGTTCCGCCATGTCCTGCCCAACGCGATGGTGTCAACGCTGACCTACCTGCCCTTTTTACTTAACCAGTCTATTACTACGCTTACGGCCCTTGATTTTCTCGGTTTCGGCCTACCGCCCGGATCGCCATCTTTGGGTGAGCTTCTCAATCAAGGTAAAAACAACCTGCAAGCCCCATGGCTCGGCCTCAGCGCCTTTGTTGTCTTGGCAACCATGCTGACGCTTTTGATCTTTGTGGGCGAGGCCGTGCGCGACGCCTTCGACCCGCGCAAAATCATGGAAAGGAGCGACAAGAAATGACCGCGCTCCTGAATATAAACAACCTCTCTGTCGCCTTCGGACAAAATGAAGTCGTCCACAAGATTTCATTTTCGATGAACAAAGGCCAAACGCTGGCCCTTGTCGGCGAGTCAGGCTCCGGAAAATCGGTAACAGCGCTTTCCATCCTGCGCCTTCTGCCTTCGGCGCACAGCAGTGGAACTATTACTTTTGAAGGCAAAACCATCACGGACGATAACGCTCAAACTCTGCGCGGCAACCGCATCGCCATGATTTTTCAGGAGCCGATGACCTCGCTCAATCCGCTGCATACGATCGAGCGCCAGATCAGCGAAGTTTTATTCGTGCATAAAAGATTGAATCCGGACGCCGCGCACACGCACACGCTTGAGCTTCTTAAACTCGTCGGAATCCCCGATCCTGAAAAGCGCCTGCAAAGCTACCCGCATGAACTTTCCGGCGGGCAGCGCCAGCGCGTGATGATCGCCATGGCGCTTGCGGGCGATCCGGATATTTTGATCGCGGACGAACCGACAACGGCGTTGGACGTCACGATTCAGGCGCAGATCCTGATGCTTTTAAAAGATCTGCAAACACGTCTTGGGATGGCGCTTTTGCTGATTACGCATGATTTGAATATTGTCAGGCGCATGGCCGATCATGTTTGCGTGATGCAGCAGGGACGCATTGTTGAATCCGGCCCCTGCAAAGAAATCTTCACCGCGCCGCAAAACGCCTATACGAAAATGCTTCTGGCCAGCGAACCTGCGGGTCAGGCGCCGCCCGTTTTCAAAACAGCCACGAACATTGTTAAAGCGGACGGAATCAAAGTCCATTTCCCTATTAAAAAAGGAATCCTGCGCCGCACGGCGGACGTTGTCCGCGCGGTTGACGGAATCTCCCTTCGCGTGCGACAGGGTGAAACGCTGGGCGTTGTGGGCGAGTCCGGCTCCGGCAAAACCACCTTGGGCTTTGCGCTGCTGCGCTTGCAAAAAGCTGCAGGAAATATAAATTTTTGCGGACAGAATATCGCGCATATCTCACGCCGCGCGCTAAGGCCGCTTCGCAAGGATATGCAGATTGTTTTCCAAGATCCCTATGGCAGCCTAAGCCCGCGCATGACCATCGGCGACATTATCGCCGAAGGCCTTGACCTTCACAAACTGATTCAAACAAAAGACGAACGCGCGCAGCGCATCGCAAGCGCGCTTGAAGAAGTAGGCCTTGATCCGGCGATGCACAGCCGCTTTCCGCACGAGTTTTCCGGCGGCCAGCGCCAGCGCATTGCCATAGCCCGCGCCATGATCTTAAACCCGAAACTTGTCGTTCTGGATGAACCGACTTCGGCCCTTGACATGTCCGTCCAAGCACAAATCGTGGAACTTCTGCGCACACTGCAAGCGCGACACAAACTCGCTTATATTTTTATCAGCCACGATCTGCGAGTCATCAAAGCCCTGTCAAACTACGTCCTCGTCATGAAAGCAGGCCGCGTTGTCGAAGAAGGAACCATCAACCAAATCTTCGAAACCCCCACGCAACCCTACACACAAGATTTAATCCGCGCCGCGTTCGAAAGATAACTAAAGCCCCCCCCCTTGTCATCCTCGGGTTCTTGCTGCGCAAGCCCCGAGGATGACAAGAGGGTTCTAGGGTATAGACTCATAAACTAGATCCAGAAAGCAACGATGGAAGCGAGGAAGACAGCGGCCATGAAGGTGTAAGGCTGTCTGTCGTAACGGGTGGCGACGCGGCGGAAGTCTTTCAGACGACAGAAGAAGCGTTCGACGCGGTTTCTG
>Ga0123354_10000148_pt1 | contig 55115 bp, 52 predicted proteins | sample TergutLab28metaG_2_FD_97872 | JGI IMG/M metagenome (GOLD analysis project Ga0123354, IMG submission 97872) | Labiotermes labralis P4 segment gut microbial communities from Petit-Saut dam, French Guiana - Lab288 P4 | ecosystem: Host-associated > Arthropoda: Insects > Digestive system > Gut ... | reverse complement strand
TTTGTACCTCCAATCCAAATCTTGATATATCTATTATACAAGATTTAAAGTAGAGAACAAAGTTTTTTTGGTTGGGACATTTTCATTCTCGATTACTTAAGACTTTATCATAATTGATTCAGAAAACACTGAATCCGTAGTTTACGAAATATTGACTTTATAAGCAAAATATGTTATCATGAAATAGATATGGTTTAGGCGTTTGCCCATCAATTGATGGCAAACATAACGACTGGTTTAATTATTTATATGGAGAAAAAAATGCGTAAGACTACTACCAATGCGAGAATTTTTAAGTTTCTTAACAATATGGAAAAACATCTGGTCGAGTTGGAAAACAACGTTAGTTGGATGCAACAGAAACCTTGTAGTAAAAAGTCTTATCGGCAGTTCGTTTGGAAACTCAAGAGGGTACATCGTGCTTTAGAAGAAGTTTACTTTAAAACTTTATCAATTAACGTTGAATTATTTGATAAAGGAATGGAATGTGCTATAAGAACGCTTAGAGATAAGGCGTACATAGCATTTGAGAGGAGCTCGGCTATATTAAGGAGACTCCACCCAAGTCAATAATAATTGACCAGATATCAAAAAAAGCAGGAAAGACCAAAACAAATGGTCTTTCCTGCTTTAACTTGCTTATTAATATTTCATGATATATGCCCTCGGTTCTACATCATAGACACCTACTTTACCAATTCTAAAAATATTCCAAATCCAAGAGTTAATATTACAAAAACTATTGTTAATATTACTGTCCAGCGTCTCATTTTTCCTTCTTTAGTTCTACCTATATTTTTCTCATAAAAACTTTTTTCTCCATCTGAACTATTGCCACCTACTACTGCACCAGAAGCTCCTGCTGAATCCTTTGCTTGTAACAATGCCAATATTATTATTGTAATACATACTATTGCATATATTATTATTCCAATTATCTTTACTACTCCCATTATAATCCTCCTCATTCAATTTAAACATTCTACCATAATATTTTACAAAAAGCAAATACTTTTTTAATTTCCTGGTATTATAATGTCATTCATGTCATAACTCGAATATTGTTGTTCATACCAAGAATTAATATCAAATGGTGTTATTCTTTTTGGTGCGCCATAATCAACACCAAAAGTATCTACAGTCATAGATGTTATTACTATTGATTTCTTAGGTTTGGTATTATCTCCATTCGCATCAGCTGTTGTTGGAACATTAGATAAAGTTTTAACAATGTCCATTCCTTCTATAACTTTCCCAAATGCAGCATATAAACCATCCCAACTTTTATTAGTATCTACACAAATAAAAAATTGTGTTCCTGCAGAATTATATCCCTGTGTTGTTAAGCTTGAATCGATTTGTGAATAATCTGCTCTTGCCATAGATATTGTACCTTCTTCATGCCTTAAAGTATTTTGTTTAAATCCATTTGCTAAAAATTCACCTTCAATTGCAAAATCAACTTGTCCACTACCCGTTCCATCTTTATCTCCACCTTGTATTAACGCATTAGGAACAACTCTGTGAAAAGTTAATCCATTATAGTATCCTTCGTTAATTAATTCTATAAAATTTGCAACCGTATTGGGTGCTTGGTCTGGATATAATTCAATTTTTACTGTACCATAACCTTCAACTTCCATTGTTACTATTGGGTTTTTAACAACCTCAACCGTTTTTTGGTAATAGCCCATTACTATTACCTCCAAAATTATAAATATTAATACAACAAGTATTGCCAAAATAATATTTTTTACCTTCATCTCTAAATTTCCTACCTTTCATTTTTTGTATAATTGTAGCCTAGCTCAAAATGATATTGCTAATATGTATAATACGTCACTCCACCAACTGTAATTCCTGTGAAGCTTACCACCTGTTGTGTACTATAATTCACTAACACAGATTGATTTATTTTACTTATACCTATTGTATTTAAATCATCTGCTGTAAGTAATACAAAATTATCCATTTCATCCGATGATATGTTTAAGTTCGGATCTTGTAATATTTGCCAAGCTTCTGTTACCGTTGTCTGATTATTTGACGATAAATTTTGGAAATCCGTACTTGCAGGGTCTACTATCTTTAAACCTATCTTATCATATGCATTGCTACCCATACTTATTTCATCTGCAATAACACCAAGTTTTTTTTGTATCACTTGCAATTCTGAACTAAATTGATTTAATTTTGTGTCGTCTATTACTTTTCTTGAAAATGGTATACTTATACTCATCAAAATTAACAACAATATAATTGTTACTACTAAAATTATTAAAGTAATACCTTTTTGTTCTTTCACTTTATCACCTATTTCTTATATTGTTAATTGCTTCAAAAATATTCTTGACTCCTATTATATCCGATTTATAATTTTCTTTCAATAGTTTTTTATTACTTTCTGGAATTATACATGTTTTAAATCCTAATTTTTCTGCTTCTTTAATTCTTTTTTCGATTAAATTAACTCTTCTAACTTCGCCAGTTAAGCCAACTTCACCCATTACAACAACGTCTTCTTTAATGCTTAAATTTTTAAAGCTAGAATATGCTGCTAATATTACCCCTAAATCTATTGCTGGTTCATTTACTTTTATTCCTCCAACAATGTTTAAATAAACATCTTGTGAACCAAGCGGAATTTGCAACTTTTTTTCTAAGACTGCGATTAACAAGGTTAATCTATTATAATCTATTCCATTTGCATTTCTTCTTGGCATACCAAAAACACTCCCAGTAGTAAGTACTTGCAGTTCTAGTAATAATGGTCTGGTTCCTTCCATAGTTGCTACAATAACTGAACCAGTTGAATTTTCTTCTCTTTCTGAAATTAATATGCTTGAAGGGTTGCTTATTTCGACCATCCCCTCATTTTGCATCTCAAACATACCAATTTCATTAGTAGAACCAAATCTATTTTTTACACCTCTTAATATTCTATATGAAAAGTATCTTTCTCCTTCTAAGTATAAAACCACATCTACCATATGCTCTAAAACTCTTGGTCCTGCTATGTTTCCATCTTTAGTAACATGTCCTATAATTATTGTTGTTATTTCGTTTTCTTTGCAATTACGCATAATTCTGGATGTTATTTCCCTTACTTGACTTACACTACCTGGTGATGCAGAAAGTTCTTCGCTGTACATTGTTTGAATAGAATCTATTATTACAAGCTTTGGTTTAATTTGATCTATTGCAGACTCGATTAATTCTATGTTAGTTTCCCACAAAAATACAATATTGTCATTTTTTATATTTAACCTGTCTGCCCTTATTTTTATTTGTTCTGCGGATTCTTCACCAGATATGTATAGGACTGGGTGGGCAGGGTCGTCGGGGACACCGACCCCTACATTGTCATTGGCACAATCATATGTGCCTGCATTTGGGGCAGATATAGAATCTGCCCCTACATCTTGGATGGATATGGAATTTGACCCTACGTTTTGGATGGATGTAGGATTTGCACCACCTACGTTGTTGCATATTTGGAGGATTAGCGTTGATTTTCCTATGCCTGGTTCTCCACCTAATAATATTAATGATCCTTTTACTAGCCCACCGCCTAATACTTTATCTAGTTCTTCAAATCCAGTTTTTTGCCTTACAGTAGCTTTTTGCTCGATTTCATTTAATTTTTGTGGTGTTGCCATTTTTGTACGAGCAGATGCAGAGCTAGAGCTGGCTCCTGCGTTCGTTTTAGTTATTTTTTCTTCATAAAAGCTACTCCACGCACTGCAACCAGGACATTTGCCTAGCCATTTTGATGATTCATATCCACAATTACTGCATACAAATATTGTATTTGTTTTTGGCATTATATCGTTACTCCTTGTCATAAATACCATTAGTATATCACAACTCGAAAAAAACATCAATAATTACATTGATATTTACATTGATAAAATCGGTTCAAGCAAGCTATTCAGGACAAAGTCGAAAAAGCGAATTTGTGAACCCGAATGGGTACATCGAAACAGGAGAGCGTGTGTGTGTGTACAGCATACGCTCTTTTGTTTTTAGAAAAACAGTACATTGCCCGTAGGGCACATATGGCTGGGGTGATAGGATTCGAACCTATGCATCTCTGGGTCAGAGCCAGATGCCTTACCGCTTGGCTACACCCCAATTAACTATATTTACAAAACAAAAGTATTATAACACACTTCGTGACTTTTTCGCAATAGGATTAGTTTTGCTTATTTTATAAATCATTAACTATATCTACTAAATTCTCAAATGAAGTTATTGATTTGGCGGGTACAAATCCTTCTGTTCCATTACTTCCAAACAAAATTGTTTTCATTCCCAATTCTGATGCACACATTAAATTTTTTATTTGGTCATCAATAATAACTGCTTCTATGGGTTTTACGCCAAATTCTTTTAATGCTAAATTATACAATTTCTCTTGAGGTTTCTTTAGCTTTACATCCTCACTAACATATATTTTATCAAAATAACCATTTAGGTTGTTTCGATTTATAACATACTGAATCCAACTTGTTGGATGATTAGTTATAGATATTACATTGTAGTACTCCTTTAACTTTTGCAAAATAAATTGTATATTAGGATATATTTTGTAATTATTAAGATGTTCTGTTTCAATTACTTTAATATCGCCATCAGAAACGTTTTCCCAAAATTGAGAAATATTAATATCTCCTATTATTAGCTTTTGATACTTTGAAAAAAAGTCATCAAAACTAATTTTAGGAGTTTTAATTTTTAAGTATAATTCATTTATATTAAGGTATGAACCACCTCTCATGTTAGGGAATACTACTCCTAACATATCAAAAATAACTAATTTAATCATTATATTTCTATTTGCTCCTTATCTGGTTTTGATATGCTGTTAATTACATTATTAATTGTTTGGTCATCCGATTCAATAACTTTAAAATTATATTTATCTTTAAGTTTATCTGCTTTTTCTAATAAATAACTTTGATAAGACCTAATTCTTGAAAAGTTTTTTAATTTATATGGAGCTCTATTTTCTCCCTGTCCTATTATTTGATTTTTATGTCTTTCTTCATCTTTTACATATAAAATTATATGTGTGAAGTTTACATCTGGGTCAATATCTATTAATCCAGGCAATAAATGAATTCCTTCAAAAATAATATCTTTATTCTTTTTTTTAGATTGTTCAATCTCTGTTCTAATATATTCTTGTAAATATTTAGCTTGTTGTTTAAACCCTCTTATCTCTGGATGTTTTGCTTCAGGAACTAAATCAGTTAAAACCGCTGACCTATGTAACACTTCTGTTTCTGGAGTCCTTTGAATACTCTTTCTTATTAATTCTCTAATTATATCAGTACTCATAACTTTTTTTATGCCTAATCTGTTTGCTACTTCAGTTGCAACAAAAGATTTTCCTGTCCCTTGTGCTCCTGTTATAAATATAACTCTCACAACTTAAATCCCCCTTTTAGTGAAGCTAAAATGCTCCTCCTCCGACCTCTAGAAAATCCTCCTCCAATGCCTGTATATCCATATTATCTATGCTATAACTTCTAGCATAAACTTTATGCGACATTAATAGGAAGAATAATATAAATATACCAATTATTAAACTTATTTTTACTTTGTAGTTCATATAAAAAATCTCCCTTATGAAATTAGTATAAATTCGAGCCTGTGTATGGAATATATAGATTTAATACCGAATCATAATAATAATTACTATTAACAGGATTAACAGGCCCTACTATTAAATTTCTAATTAATCCAATTACTATTATTGTCAAAAACGCAACTACAGTTACAAAAGTTACAAATATAATTATAAATTTCTTTGTTTTTCCTTTATCTAACAGATATGATATTAGTTTCATTACAAATATCAAAAATGGTATAATTAATATTAGAATGACTATTCCAGCGAACATTTTATGAATGGTATAATTATCTCTTGTACTATAAAACAGATATATAAAAAAAATTAATAAAGGAATGATTATTGTAATTAATATATCAAATTTAAACAATCCTTTTTTTCTATTACTAAACTTGTATGCTGTTACTACTATTAATATTATACTTATAATGCCACATATAATAAATGACATGTCCTCTCCATATATTCCAATTATCATAAATACAAAACATATAACAATATATATTAACAACTCACCAATATTAATAAATTGTTCTTTAAGAAATTTTTTCCACATAATCGCTTTTATACCCCTTCTACTAATCCTTCAAACATCCCACTGGTACTATCAGCACTCCATCTTTTGTTGTGTATGCCATATCGCTTCCTGTAATAACCATTAAAAACTTAGGTTCTTTTTTGCCATTTTCTCTTAACTTATCTCTTAGTTCAATTAATTTTTCAGCACCTTCTTTTATTTTTTTTGTTCCCAGCTTTGTTTGAACAAGCCCATATTCCCCGTTATCGAAATGTATTACTTGGTCACATTCTAATCCATATCTATCTCTATAATGTCTTAAATATCCGCCTAAACTATTGGCATATACCTTTAAATCTCTATCTACTAAATTTTCAAATAATAAGCCAAAAGTCATGGGATCCATAGTCAATTCTTTTGGTGAACACTCTAAAGCAGCACATGCAATAGATGAATCAATTAATGTCTTCTTTGGTGCAGTTTTCATATTTGTTTTACTTATTATATTTGGATTCCATGCCTCCACATCTTCTATAACGTATAGCCTTTTTAATTTATTCAAATAATTTATTATTGTCACATCAGATACATCACCGTATATATTCCTAATATCTTCATATAATGTTTTACCTGCTTCAATAGTACATGTAAGTCTTGAATATGCTCTCATTATTGCTCTTGTAAGTTTTGGATTAATATTTTCAGTGTCACTTTCTATGTCTGATTCACATAATACATCTAAATATTCTTTTGCTATTTTCAATGCTAAGTTTTCGTCTTTTTGCGTAACGCTAGATGGCCATCCGCCACGGCATGTTAAATACGCTAATCTTTCATAAGTAATATCTGTTGTTTGTCCATGTACTTTTGCTTTTCCATCTAATATTTCTTTTAATGAAATACTTCCATTAGAATCTCCACTTTCATATAAACTCATTGGATACATAGTTACAAAAGACATTCTTCCTATGCCCGAATGTAAATCTTTTTTATCTTTATCATTTGGTTTCACAGAGCCAGTAATTAAGTATAATCCTCGTTCATTTTGTTTATCTATGTCATATCTAATAGCATTCCAAACACCAGGTATTAATTGCCATTCATCAACAAGTCGTGGTTTTTCTCCTTCTAACAATAAATTAATATTATTTTCTGCTATTTCTTTATATTTAGCACCTTCTACAGGATCTTGCAATTCTATTATACTTTTTGCGAATTGCTTTGCAGTAGTAGTTTTACCACACCATTTCGGTCCTCTTACAACCACACATCCCATGACTTTTAGCTTTTCCTTAATTGATTTATCAATTATTCTTTTTATATATCCCATTGTAAAACCCCCGTATATATTATATACCCAATTTAAATAAATAATGCAATATCATTTTACAAATTCGTGGCATTTGACTTTATAAATTCGTGGTGCTTGACTTTATAAATTCGTGGTGCTTTTCTGACATTTTTTGAGATAATTGAATTTAGTTGATAGGATTTGTTAAACATTAACCTAAATCTCCCTCATGAAATTAGCTTAGCACAACATCTATAAACGCCGCATGAGACCAGCCAAGCCCTATTACCCACGCAGGTTTCATTGTCTTGTTATCCACTTGCTCTGGCAAGAATCCAAGCTCTGTTGCTGATTTTGCTACAAAATCAAAGCATTCTTTTGCTTTACTTTTTTTACCTAATTTATTATAATAGCGTGCCATCCACAAATTGGCTATAACCCAAGGGTTTCCTCCGGCATATTTGTCGCCTTCATAACGCAAATATCCACCTGTATGAGTTCTAACAGTTAGGTTTAACCTTTCTACAGTATTTAATATTTTTTGATCTTTAGCTGTAAACACATTAAATGGCTCAACTAAGCCCAACAAACTTATATCCATTTTGTTATCTTTACCTCTAACAAAGCTTTTTAAGTTTTTATTATAAAAATTGTCTATTATGTACTGCTTTACTTTTAAAAGTCTATCTTCTAGAATTAATTGATATTTTCTAATTTTTTCTTGTTTTAACCTGTTTGTTTTAAATCCATCATAAACCTTATCGTAAATTTTCTGCATAGCTTCAAAAGCCCCAAATATGGCTGCTAATGAATATGTATGTACTCCTTCATTTTCTTCCCATAAATCATAACTCGGCTTAAATTTATTTGTGTTATTTTGCAAATCGTCAAAATAGTCTAATAAAAATTTCATTGCTTTTTCACACATGTTTAAATTTTCTTCTAAGAATTTTTTGTTTTTTGTAAGTTCATAATATTTATGTACGCCCCAAATTATAGAGGCTGTTTCATCAACTTGATACCCCCAACTTGGTGCCAAGTTTCCATCTGTATAAAAACGTTGCTCCCACATGCCATTTTTGCTTTGTGTATTTTTACAAAACGTATTGTAAAACCTTTCCATTTCCTCTTTCATATTTAAAGCATGCATTGCTGAGGTCATAAAAACACCGTCCCTCGGCCAGCAATATGAATATCTTCCGCACTTTGTTTTTTCTTCATCAATTTCCATTGCTGCTGAGATTCCACCAGTTTTTGCATTCGTTAACAATGGAAATAACAATATTGTTCTTTCATAAATTGCAAATAATCTATTTTTTAACAGTTGTGTCAAATTAGGGTCGCCGAGGACGTCGACCCCCACAGTAACATGTTTTTTGTAATAATTTGTCCAGTATCTTTTAGTTTCGTTATAAAATCCAGTAAAGCCTTTCTTGGTTATGTATTTTACGTCTTCTTCTAACTTATCAATATTATTTTTCAAATTATTTTCTTTAATATAAATAAATATGTCAAAATACACCTTTTTGCCTGGTTTCAATACTCCTAAATTATACAAAATGCTAGAGTCTGGCGACATTCCAATATAATCTTTGCCACCAATGGAACCAGTTTGAATACTATCCATGCTACCATTAATTTGATATGAAGACATCGGATTAGGCGAAAATATACTAAATGTATTGTCATGTGTATATTGCATTAAAATGTTATTTTTATAAAAACCACTTACTTGATTATTTATGTCTGTTAAAAGCTTCGAAATTCCCATAACTTCTAAGTTCATATCAAAGTTGTTTTCATTAGTAAATTCATATCTTTTGCATAAAACATTTTTATCATATGAAATAAAGTCTGTTTGACTTGTTTTAAATTTGAAATATGAATTGTATATTTCTGTTTGTAAAATATTGGTTTGTGAAATGTATTTTTGTTCATAACTGTTGTTTATGTCTTCATGCAAGAAAATAAATTTTGAATCGTTTATTTTGAATCCAAAATGTATAAAGTCTAAAAATTGTCCATAGTCAACGTTTGGGCATGATATTCTAAGCAGCTCTCCTTTTTTTGAATAGCTTGCTGTCATGTTTCCGTTTCCTATTATTGCATCGTTAAAATATTTGTTTTTCATTTGTTTCTCCTTTTTCAAGTCCGCTATAATTATACCTCCAATATTTTCACCATTTGTTGTTCTAAATCTTTAATCTGTGCATTTAGCTCCATTAGTTTTTCATTCTTGGTATCCTCATTATCTAAATCTTGTTTTATTAATTCATTCATATCAACTAATTCTTCTTTTAAAGTTTCTAACCTGCCTAAAACCTCGAGTTTTAGGTATTCATGCTTATCATATGTTGTTGCTTTACTTACTAATGTTGATGTTTCTTCTAAATCAAATTCATCTCCTAAATCAGGGATGGTAACAGGTATTTGCGTTGTTTCTTGAATTTTGTCTTTTAATATGACTTGTTGATCTATTTCGCCATGTACTAAAAATATATGTTTTGGTCTTTTATCAAAAGAATAAACAAAGTTTAATAGCCATTCTTGATCTGCATGTCCTGAATATCCTTCTATATATTCAACTCTAGCAGCCACAACAAATTCTTCTCCAAAGATTTTTACTTTTTTTGCTCCATTAACTATCGAATATCCCAAGGTGCCTGGTGCTTGATATCCCACAAATAATACCGTATTTTTGGAATTCCATATATTATGTTTTAAATGTTGCTTTATTCTACCAACTTCACACATTCCACTTGCTGAAATAATTATTGAAGGGGTTGTGTCTTCGTTAATTAGTTTTGATTCATCTGAAGTTTTTGTAAGTCTGAGTCCCGGAAATTCTAGTGGATTGTCGCCTTTTTGCAAAACTTCTTTTATTTCATCATTAAACAAGTTCATGTTTTGTTTAAATATTTCTGTTGCAGAAATAGCAAGTGGGCTATCTACATATACTAAAGTTTTCATTAAAATTTCATATTTTCTTTTAAATTCGGCATCAGTGGTTTCTCTTTCTTTTATTTTATATAATTCATATAAAATTTCTTGCGTTCTTCCAACTGCAAATGATGGAATTATAACTCTACCACCTTTTTCTATAGTTTCTGTAACAATAGTTAAAAACTTATCCGCTCTATCGCTTACGTCCATATGTAATCTTCCGCCATATGTTGATTCCATAATTAAAAAGTCCGTATCTCTAATCATTGTTGGGGCATCCAGAAGTGGTAAATTATTGCTTCCTAAATCTCCTGTGAATACTAGTTTTTGTATTTTATCATTTTCTGTAACCCAAATTTCAAGGATTGCAGAACCTAACATGTGTCCTGCATCATTAAATCTAACTTTAATATTTTCATCTATATCAATTATTTCATCATATTGAATAGGTTTAAATATTTCTAAAGATTGAATGGCCTCTTCAACTGTATACATTGGTGGTTCTGGCATTTGACCTTCTCTTAGATGTTTCTTGTTTTTCCATTTTGCTTCAGTTTCTTGAATGTGTCCGCTGTCTGGCAACATTATTGTACACAAGTCATATGTAGCTTTTGTTGTATAAATGGGTTTTCTATATCCCTCTTTGTACAACTTGGGTATTCTGCCAGAATGGTCGATATGGGCATGGGTTAACAGCATGAAGTCAATATCGTTTATGTTAAACTCAAAAGCATCTAGGTTTTGTTGTTCTTCTGTTATTTTTCCTTGGTACATCCCACAATCTAACAAGAATTTTTTTCCTGCTCCTTCTACTAATATGTTTGAACCTGTTACGGTTTTTGCTGCTCCTAAAATTTTTACTTTCATTATTTTTTTCCTTTCTTTTTAAAATAATATTTAAAATCGTCCGTCCTTACAAAAACAAATTTATCTTCTTTCCCTTATTATTAGCTCCACTTTTTACATTGTCTGCAATTTCTAAGGTGGTGTCCAGGACTTCGCCATCATATATTTCTAACAATAGCTTTTTATGCATCACTTTTGATACCAATTTTATTTCATGTAAATCAATAATTTTTGTATCTAAAATTCTTACTAAAATATCAATGCTTTTTTCTAAGTCTTGTGTAATTCTAACAAAAACACTATATTCATATGCTTTTCGTAATATTAACCTTTCGGTCTTTTTTATATGTTTTTGTATTTCTGGGATATCCTTTATATATTCATTTTCATCTATTTTTATATATTTGTAATATCTAAATAAAAAAATTAAGTCTATAATAGCTTTTTTGTTATCAGTTTTAATTGTCTTTTTTTGCAAATTACTTAAAAAAATCTTTTGAAAGTTTATTATTTGTGCTTTTAAGCTTAAATCATTATTATGAATTTTTTCTAAATGTTTAATTTTTTTATACTCTTTTATAATTTCATTTTTTTCTTTAATATAATTTTGAGGTTCTAGCTTTACATTGTAGTTTTTAAGTTGTTCAAATAGTTTTTCTCTTTCACGTTTTAATAGTTCAAATAAATGTTTTTTGCTAAATATCTGGTTATTCAAAGGTAATTTTGAATTTCTTTTTTTATATTCACTATCTAAGAGTTCCTTATCTAATATTATATTGTCTATATCTTTTATTTTTTTGTTAATACGCCTTTTTTCTTTATATATATCTTCTAAATACTTAAGTCTGTTTTCAATATAATCCAAGGATTTTTTTGTATCTTTTCCTTTAGCGAGCAATTCTACGAATTCTTTCATAGAATCCTTAATCAGTATTTTTACCAATATATCAAACATTGCGTTCATACTAATAATTTTGTTCTTTTTTCCATAATAATGTGCTAATCTTATTTCTGCTTTGTCAATAAAGTTTTGTGTTGTGTCGTCACTAATTCTCCATTCTTCCATAAATTCAATTCCAAGCAAAACTAATGCATTAAAAAAAATTAAATTGTATAATGTCTCGTCTTGGCTTACTAATCCAGCATTCCAAGACCAACCATCAAAGTCGTAAATGATTTCTTTTGTGTTATGAATATACCCTAATTCTAAGACTTTTTTTAATTGTTGCTTTACAAAATTGTATTCTGATTTTATGTTATAGTTTTTTGTAACCATTTCTGCAACTCCAGCAAATAATGCATTTTCTGTAGGGTGTGCAAACATTATGCCATCTTCTACTACGGCACTTCTGCCTTGTTCTTTAAGTTCTTTGCCTTTATCTGAGTTTGGCTCAACGAGTATTATTTTATTGCATTGATAGTTTATTATGTTTATTGTTTCTTCTATAAATTGCTCTTTATCTTTTACGAGAATTTTTACTGTTTTATAGTCATCATAGCTGTTTTCTATTTTATAGAACATGCTTAATAGTAGACTTTTGGCGTTGGCTGTAAAGTCTTTTTTTTCTAGTACTTTTTCTAGTATGTTATTATAGTTTCTTCCTGTCATTTTGAAAAATATTTGATTTTTTGACAATGTTTCACCTGCTTTCTTAAAAAAATGTTGTCGCTGTTGTAGGGGCGAACATCGTTCGTCCTGCACTATAATTACACCGTTTTCAATAATATTATCTCTCGGACGAACAATGTTCGCCCCTACATTTACAATCTTTTTGTGCTACTCTGCATCCCTATGATATCAAAATTTTATGTTCTATTCTACATTGCTTTCCTCTGCCGAACTGCTCATTTTCAGTTCATCTAGTTGTGCTTGTGTTATAAGTACTTTTCTTGGTTTACTTCCTTCTGAAGCGGAGATTATTCCTCTTTCTTCCATTTGATCCATAATTCTTCCTGCTCTTGCATATCCAACTTTAAATTTTCTTTGAATGTATGAAGTTGAGGCTTGTCCCGTTTGGACAACCATGTCTATTGCTTCCATTAAAAATTCATCTGTATCATCATCATTATCTGCTAAATCCGCATCTTTATTGTTGTTTTTTTCAATTTTTTCCATAATATCTTCGTTATATTTTATATCTTTTCCTGATTTAATAAAATTAACCACTTCTTCAATTTCTGAATCTGAAACAAATGCTCCTTGTATTCTCTGCGGTTTATTTGAACCAATAGGTGCAAACAGCATGTCTCCTTTGCCCAATAACTTTTCAGCTCCATATTCATCTAATATTGTTCTTGAATCTACTCCCGAAGAAACCGCAAATGAAATTCTTGATGGAATATTTGCTTTAATAAGTCCTGTTATTACATCAACAGATGGTCTTTGTGTTGCTACAACTAAGTGCATTCCGTGCTGCTCTTGCCATTTGTGCCAGCCTACAAATGGAGTCTTCTACTTCTTTAGCTGCAACCATCATTAAATCTGCTAATTCATCAATAATTATTACTATTTTAGGAAGTTTTTCTCCTTCTCCTTGTACGCCTTTATTGTATCCTTCTAAATCCCTTACTCCTTTTTCTGCAAATAATTCATAACGGTGCACCATTTCTTGAACTGCCCATTGCAACGCACCGGCTGCTTTTTTTGCATCTGTAACAACTGGGATTAATAAATGTGGAATTCCGTTATACATTGCTAGTTCTACCACTTTTGGGTCAACCATAACTAGTTTTACTTCATTTGGTTTTGCCTTATATATAATACTCGCAATAAGTGTATTGATACAGACACTTTTTCCTGAACCAGTTGACCCCGCAATTAACATATGTGGCATTTTAGATATATCTGTTACAATTATCTCACCTGCTGCATCTTTTCCTAATGCAAAAGCGGTCTTTGTTTCTAAATCCAAAAACTCACTACTATCTATTATTTCTCTCAAAAATACCATTTCTTTTTCTTTGTTAGGTATTTCTATTCCAACCGCCTGCTTACCTGGTATTGGAGCTTCTATTCTTATTGTATCTGCAGCTAAATTTAGTGCTATATCGTCAGCTAAATTTGCAATTTTGCTAACTCTTACGCCTTCTGCAGGTTTTAATTCATATCTTGTAATTGTTGGTCCTACTGATATGTTTTCTACTTTGGCTGAAACTCCAAAGCTGTACAATGTTTTTTGAAGTTTTGTAGCAATTGCTGTTAAGTCCTTTTTTAAAGTATTTCTTTTAAGTTTAGGTTCTTTTAACAAACTAATTGGCGGAAATTCATATCTCATTTCTTCTTCTGTAAGTGCATGGTCTAAGTTTAGCACCTGTTTAGTAGCTTCTTCTTTAACAGGACTTTGTTCTGTAAATAAATTTTCGTGTTCTACATTGTTTCTTTTGGGTTCTTTTATGTTAAATTTAGGCTGTTCAAATTCTTCCTCTATATCTTGAACATATCTTTTTCCTGCTTTTTTTAACTTTTCATCTTTTTCTGATAAATCTAAGATTTCTAACTGTTCAAATTTTTCTTTCTTTCTCAATTCTCTTTCTTTTTTTCTTATTTCATCCTCTTTATCTCTCAAGGTTCTTTTTTCTTCTGCGTTTTCCATTGCTTCTTTTATTAACTTCCCAGGTCGTAATCCAAAACTAAATATTGCAATTATAATAATTAAACCCACAGAAAGAATATAGCTTCCTGCAACCCCCATAGTTATAAAAACATTCGCAATAACAGTTCCAAGTACTCCACCGCCAATGCCATTAGTGCCTAAATCATATGCCTTTTGCGACAAGTCAACTAAACTTTTCATTCCACTAAAAGTGCCATTTGAAAATTCACTTGTAGCCAATATTGTAGCGACTAATAATAGCATTATTAAATAAAAAATTAGTTTTCCTTTAATACCATCTTTTTTATTAAAAAATAAATAAATGGCTATTATAAAAAAACCAATAGGTAATATGTATTTTACCCAACTTATTAATCCACCTAATATTTCACTAACTGTTTTACCAACAATTCCAGATTCAGAAAACACAAAAACACTTAGCAAGATACTAAATATTAATATTATGATAATTTGTATATCTATTTTTAATTCACTATTCTTTTTTTTTCTACTTCTCGCCACTTTTATTATTCCTCCTGTAGATATTATTTCTCATACTCAATCCGCTTGTGGTAGTTAGTATATGATTTTTAAAAAGCTCCTCCAGGTCAAGGGGTAATCCGTATGCCTCAAAGGGCTGTCGCACGCTTTTTAAAAATCATATACTAACTACCACAAGCTACGTTACTTCATTTTGTTTTATTTTATTTTAATTCCTTTCTATTATTATCTATCGTTTCTAAAGTTTCTTGAAACTTTAGATTAACATATGAAGTTACTTCTTGAAATCTTTCTTCCATAGCTTTTATTTGAGTTTCTAAATCAATTAAAATGCCATCTGCATAATCTCTAGTTCCTTTATCAATCTCTCTTGACATTTCATTTGCGGTTGTGATAATTTCTTGCTTTTTTTCATATGCTTTTTTAGTAATTTCATGTTCATCAATCATAGAAATGATTCGATTTTCTGCCTCTTTTACAATTTCAGCAGCTTCTTTTTGTGCTTCTGCAATAATTCTTTCTCTTTCTTCTTTTATCCATTTTGCATGCTTTAACGCTTCTGGAAGATTTAATACTACTTCTTCTAATTTGTCTAATATTTTTTCCTGATCAATAAGCTTTTTATTTGTAAAGGGTATACCTCTACTCATTTCCAGCATATCTTCAATTTCTTCTAATAATGTGAAAATCTCCATTTTTTTATTTCCTTTCTGATGACACTTAAAATTATATTTTTACACTTGTTCCAAAAATATTAATAATACTCTACCATATTTTCTTATGTCCTTTATGTTAATGTCTATATCTGATATCTCCCCTATTTTTTCTTTTTCATCTGTTTCTATTACAATTATTCCATTTTGAGATAATAAATCATATTCAATAATTTTTTTTATTGCATCAATTAATAAATTTTTTTTATATGGTGGATCTAAAAATATTATATCGAATTCTCTAGTTTCTTCCTTCATTTTTTGCAAGACCGCTTTATAGTCCATCTCTAAAAGCATTACTTTGTCTTGAAATTTTGTCTTTATAATATTTTGCTGTATAATAAAGTTTGCCCTTCGAGATGAATCCGACAAAATGGTGAAGCTTGCTCCTCTGCTTACAGCTTCTAACCCCAAAGCCCCACTTCCTGCAAATAAATCTAAAACACTAGCATCTTCAATATATAATTGTATAATGCTAAATAATGATTCTTTTACTCTATCTAATGTTGGCCTTGTTGCTAATCCATCTAACGTATATAATTTTGTTCCTCTTGCAATACCACCAATAACTCTCATTTTTCCTCTTTACATAAAAAATACTTTGGTTGCGTACATTTTATGACGGTTTGCAAAATTTGTCAATAGGCTTAATCAAAATGTAACAAACACTTAATATAGGCGTAATATTATTACAAAAAAAGATATCCTATAGTTGTAATCCTGTTTAACAGGATTACATTATAGGACATCTTTTAATATATTAGGAATATTAAAACTATATCGTTATTATATATAAAGTTCTTGTATATTTCTCTTTATTTTCATTTGTATTATTTTTCAAGTTTTATCTACTAGGTGTATAAATGCCATATTCAATACTTTTAGAAGATTCAGGGTTTTTATTACCTTCATATACATTGCGAAGTTTATTATCTGAATATCCAGGTGTTAATATATTGTCTGCGTATACATCTTCTAATTTATTATCTGAATACTTAATAGGTAATACCTTATCTGTTATTACATCTGGAAGGTTATTATCTGTTACTACATCTGGGCTACTTGTGTTTACATCATCACCATTTACAACAGTTGTAAATGAAACAGATGCTGTTTCTCCACTTGTAACTACTACAGGCATTGTCATATTCTCAATACCAGCTCCCGAAAGAACACAATTATATGTGCCTGGTGCTAAATTAGAAATATTAACTTGACCATTATTAGATATAGTTGTAGCATAAACTGAATTGTTGTTTTCATCATAAACAGTTAAATCGAAATTTGCAGCATATTCATCATCATGAACGGTTGTTGTAGTCGTTTCGGTATTAGTTAATACGTTATCACCATATACAGTTTTAACATATTTATTTTTCCCTGTTACAGTTTTAACATATTGATAATCACCTGTTTCAGTTTTAACATATTGATATTCACCTGTTTCAGTTTTCACCAAGCTGTAATCCCCTGTTACAGTATTAGATAATTTCCATCCTGTAAATTCGTATTGACCTGTTGTATACCATGAGATGCCTCCTTCAAAGTGAACAAACAAATAAATTGTATCACCGTAATTAGCTGGCATGTCAATTTTAAGGGTTTGACCATTTCCTACTTGAGTATGCTTTACTTCACTAGTAGGATTACCAGTAAATTGTGCTGTAGATACTACAGCTCCTACATTTGCTGATATTAATCTGTTGTCAAAAGAAATTATAAGTTGGTTTCCCTCTATTTTCACATTGTAACCATATCCAATATCTGCATTAGGGTTATTTCCTTTGCTTGAGTCTGCGATATCAAAATTAATTCCTCCATCCTTACTTGCATCTGCAACATTAACAGAAACATAAGTCATACCATTATGCAATACGCCACCAAGTATATTACCATCTACAGGGTTACCACTATTTACCCAACTTACTAATGTGCCTGTATTATTATTTGTTATTTTCTTTTCAAATGTTGGTACATAGAAATCTTGTACGTTACGTGTATAGAAATCTTGTACATCACGTGTATAGAAATCTTGTACGTCACGTGTATAGAAATCTTGTACATCATGTGTATAGTACTTTTGTACATCGCGTGTATAGTAGTTTGTTGTATTTACTACATCATGTTGTTTCGTAACGTCAACGTTTACATTCATTGCTCCAACCATTGGAATTGTAGTATTGTTGAACACTGGTGCATACAATGGAACAAGTTGAGGTTGAGCATTAAAAAGGTCGTCACCAGTGCCTACACCATGTAAATAAGCAAGGTCAACTATTTTCCCACTTCCTGTATACCCATCAGAGTTAGCAATTACATCTTTTACAGCAGCTTTTTCAGCATCAGTTAAAGTGCTTGCATTAAAATAATCTGAATCAAGTTTAATAGCACCAAGTAATGTCCATATTACTGTTTGTGTAATTGTTCTATTTTGATTTACATCTCCATATTTATCTTCAATATAATTGAAAGCTGAAATAAATTTAGAAATATCACCAATTTCATTTGTTTGATCTTCTAGTGTACTAATTTTATAGCCAGAATATGAGAATCCCGTAGAACCAGCATGTGCACAAAAAGATGGATATTCTTGTCCTGTTATAGTGTTAGTTTCTCCAATGTAGAAAATATCACCGTTGTCATTAAGCACATCATTATTTGCTCCGATATTCCAAATTTTTTATATAATCACTGCTGTAACCATTAACAATCGTATAAAGAGCATTAGAATCGAATTGAGTTACTTTTCCGTTTGCACTAACATATATTGTTAAATCAGTTGGAGTTTTAAAAATCTTCTCGCCTTCAGTTGTAAGTTTTTCTACAACCTTGTAAGAACCTGGATTTGTAATACTACCAAAATCAATTTTTCCATCAGTTCCAATAGTTCCATTAGCAACTAAATCCCCTAGGCTTTCATCTGTATTTATTGCATAAAGCTCAAAACTCATATATTTGCTAAGATCACTTATATTAATATTATTAGTTTTTGCCCAATCTACGATATTAACGCCATCCACTGATTTTTCTATTTTTACAAGTATTTTTGTATCGTGTGGTTGAGGTTTATCTGGATCTGCTGTTCCGTTATGGAATCCACTAATATTGAATTGTATATTTCCACTTTCTTTTGTAACTACAAAGCTATCGCTATTATTATTGTTCCCTTTGTCTACATATGCAATTTGCCAGCCAGCTGGTGCTACAATTACCCATCCAGGATTATTGCCTCCACCGTTTGTTGATGGCCCCATATCGGAAGTCCACTTAAACACTTCACCATTTGTAAAAGTTATTTGCATATTAGTTATTGCAGCAAAATTGTTTCCTGAATATACAAGATGCCATACACTTGGATCTGTTGCATTTGCTGAATCCCCTAGGTAGAATACATTACTCCAACCATCTTTGCTGAAGTTACTACCACTACCTTTAAGATAAATGGTTTGATTAACATCTGTGTTTGGTGCTGCACTGTTGCTACTACTGTTGTTCCCATTTCCATTTCCGTTTCCGTTCCCATTGTTTCCATTACCATTACCATTTCCGTTATTTCCATTAGCTGCCATTACTCCTGGTGCAAATATTGCGATGCTCATAACTAACGCAATAATTAATGCCAAAATTTTAAATGCTAAAATTTTCCTCATTATTTTAAATTCCCCCTATTTTTAAATTTCCCCTATTTTATTATGAAGTTAAGGTTCTCCAATGTTTAAATTTAATTAATTTCTTAATTCGTATCTTTTGTATCTAAGGCTTCTCTATAGTTTTATTCCTTACTGTGATATTATATTACAATCTTTTAAATAATTCAATGGTTTTTATTTTTTTCTTGCCCTTTTTATCTGAAAATTTTGATACATTGTACCAAGAGTATTAAATAAAAAGTTTGTAATTGGTCTAAATACCATGTATAGTTCTCCTACAAATTCTGTAAAATCTCCATTAAATCCTTTTTTAAATTTATATATTCCATATTGTGGGTGATTTTCATCAACATGACCAGATACTCCCCTAAAATCATATATATCGCACTTTTTTTCTAATGCCCATTTTATCATTTCCCATTGGACTAAATAATTTGGCATAACATTTCTATGTTCATTTGAACTTGCACCATATAAATACCATACTTTATTCCCATAGTAAATCGCTATTGCACCAGATATGGGTTGTCCTTCATAATCTGCCATAATTACACGCAAATAGTTTTTTCCCATACAATCATACATTTTTTCAAAATATTCTAAAGGTCTAATTAAAAAGTCATCTCTACTTCCTGTTTCTACCATAATTCTATAAAAGTCTTTTAAATCTTCTTTTCCGCCATCTCTAATAGTAACTCCTTTTCTACCAGCCAAACGAATATTATACCTAGTTTTTTCATGAAAAGATTTAAGTAGTTCTTCTTCAGTTTTATCTTTCACGTTTAATCTAAAAACATATCTTGGCTGAATAACTTCACTAAAATCTTTTACATTTTCTTTTAATTTGAATCCAATTTCTTTTGCAATTTGTTTGAATTCTTCGTCTGTGTTTGATATATCTGGGTCTAAACGTAAAATAAATGCCTTATGTTTTTTAGCCAATTCTTTCACAGAATCAACAAGGGCTTTAAATGTTTGTTTGTCGTGTATGTCGCATACGGGGCCTCTAGGCGAATACATAATGCTTTTATTTAAAATTGGGACTTTTCTTATAAGTACACTCATGCTACCTTTAATGTTACCATTTTCATCTTCTACAATTATTGTTTCATTTATCCATTCTGATTTGACTTTTGCCCATTCTGGGGATTGTAAGAAATGTCCTTTTTTATTTGTTTGAATGAATTCAATATATTTTTGTTTGTTTGTTTCGTTAACTAATTTCATATTTCCTCCCATATATAAATTAACTACAATAGCCCGCTTCCGTGGTAGGTATGTATTTTCTATAAAAAATCAACTACAATATCCCGCTTCCGTGGCAATGTCGTCAACTTAAGGAATATTCTTAGAGTATCAATGTTTTACAGATGTCATTCTGAGACTTTCTACAGAGATTAGCTCACGAAGAATCTACTATTTACAGTAAGATTCTTCGTAAGATAATCTTTGAAGCAAGGCTCAGAATGACACAAGCTGTAACGTTACGTCTTAAGTTGACTGCATTGCTTCCGTGGTAGGTATATATTTTATTTAATGTATAAATATATAATAACCCACTAAAACTATTTCTGCTATTAGTATTACGGGTAATCCTATAGTGAAGTTGGCTTTTTTTGTCTTATGTCTGAATGCATACATTCCTGCAATCGTACCGATTCCGCCACCAAGTAGGGTAATTGTAAAAATTGTTTTTTCTTTTATTCTCCAATGATGCTTTTCAGCTTTGTATTTGTCTATTGCCATAATTAAGAAACCTAATAAATTTATTAATAATAAGTATAGTATTATATAGTTTACGTTATTTTTCAATAATTCTTGCACAATTTTCTCCTTAATTTATGTGTATAGCATACCACAATTATAATAATTTTACAAGATTTTCATATAATATTATTGCTATTGATTTTTATATAAAAAAACAATTGACAAATTGTTTTTAAAATGTTATAATTTCAATAGAAAATAAATGTAGCCAGTTCATATGATGCAGAAACATAGATATAGCGGTATCTATGTTTCATTTTTTTATATTAAAAAAACAGAACCAAGTAGCGGGCTCAGTTCTGTCCAAGACGATTGACTTAGTCTTTATTTTCCGTTTTCTCCTTGTTTTTTAGCTTTTCTTCTATAAGTCGGTCAATCAAAACAAGGATTAATGTTGCCATGTTCATGTAGATGCCTCCCTTCTGTCCATAAGATTGCTCTTAAAGCGAAGGACTAATGTATTATATAAGATATTTTTGCAAAAAATCTCGGAAAATTTGTCGAATATGAAAATAAATTATGTAAAGAATAAGTGTGTGGTGGAAGGTTAATTCACTTCCACCACACACCCTTTCATTTTAAGCTATCTTTCCATCGCCGTTTTGTTTTTCTATAGTTCTCCCTCATTTTTATAATGTTTTCATAAATAGACTCTATAGCTATAATAATCATCAAAAGGAGTATTCCTCCAAACAATCCAGAAACTACAAAACCAACCACAACGTACGATTCAAAAAATCTTAAAAATGGGGATTCGTTGTAGAGACTTCCCTGCTCTTTATACACTATTTCCATCCCTGAAACTTTTCCAACAACAACATTGCCAGATTTAAAATTAAAAATAATATTATTCTTATCTTCAATTTGAATATTTGTGACAATGTTGTTAGTATTATTTGGCCATTTGACTCGGATTACCCCATTCCATGCGATTTGTGGAGCAACATTTTTATAAAACTCCCTCTCTGCTACTTTAGTTAATTCCATATTCTTATCTTTATTAGCGTAGACTCTTTCTGCAAATTGCCCTCCCACAAATGTTGCTATTATAAACCAAATAAGTGCTCCATAAAAAATAAAGTTCTCACAGTTCACAAATTTTCGAACAGCATCCCATGTTTTGCTTACAAATTCCCGAAAGACATACCATAAAACCAAAAAAAATTCTTTCATATCATTCTCCTTAATTAAGGTTAACAAAAAATAACTCAATTTTCATTATTATACAATAACTTTCATAAAAAATCAAGTTTTTATGTAAATTCCTCCCTTACATCGTAAACAGGCTCAATTGATTACTTTCTGGCAACCCTTTCAAACAATCAAATCTATTCAACATCTCAATAATGCTTTTCCCAATTCCAGACTTCACCTTTAAATCATCTATCGACATAAATTTGCCTTCTTTGGTAGAAGTGTGAATCTTTTCTGCTGCAACGCCACCCAATCCTGGTATGCTATTTAATGGCGGACGTATGCCTTCTTCCTCCATAATAAATTTTGTAGAATGAGATTTATATAAATCCATTGGCAAAAATTTTATTCCTCTTTCATACATTTCCAAAACTACCTCTAAAATTGAATACATATTCTTATCTTTTGCAGAAGCGAAATTTCCTTGCATTTCAATTTCTCGCATTTTGTTTTTTACTTTTTCTTTACCATAAATCATAACATCACTATCAAATTCGTCTGCCCTTATTGAGAAATATGCTGTATAATATGCTTTTGGCTGATGCACCTTAAACCATGCAATTCTATATGCCATTGTTACATATGCTGCTGCATGTGCTTTAGGGAACATGTACTTTATTTTTTTGCATGAATCAATATACCAATTTGGTACATTATACTCTTTCATTTCTTCTTCCCATTCTGGCTTTAATCCCTTACCTTTACGTACAGCCTCCATTATGACGAAAGCTGATTTTGTAGGTAACCCTTGTTTAATCAAATATGTCATAATTTCATCTCTGGTACATATTGCTTCGTCTAATGTGGCTGTACCGTCTAATATTAAAGTTTGTGCATTACCCAGCCATACATCTGTACCATGTGAAAGCCCAGAAATTCTAATTAGTTCGTCAAATGTTTTAGGTTTGGTGTCTACCAACATACCCCTAACAAATTTCGTACCAAATTCAGGAACACCATAAGTTCCAACCTTTGAATTAATTTGCTCTGGCGTAACCCCAAGTGCTTCTGTTCCAGAAAATATTGACATTGTTTTTGGTTCATCCAATAAAACTTTTTGTGGGTCAATGCCTGTTAAATCATAAAGCATTTTTATCATTGTAGGATCATCATGCCCTAATATGTCTAACTTTAATAAGTTTGCATCGATAGAATGGTAATCAAAGTGGGTTGTAATAATATTTGATTTTGCATCATCTGCTGGATGCTGAACAGGACAAAATTCATATATTTCTCTTCCTGCAGGCACAACGATTATCCCTCCTGGATGTTGCCCAGTTGTTCTTTTTATTCCAGTACATCCTGCCGATAACCTAGCTATTTCTGCATTTGTAACTGGTATGTGTTTCTCCTCAAAATATTTCTTTACATAACCAAATGCTGTTTTATCGGCTATTGTACCTATTGTTCCCGCTTTGTATGTGCTTCCATCTTTAAATAATTCATCAACATATCTATGTGCCTTTGCTTGATATTCTCCTGAAAAATTCAAGTCGATATCTGGCTCTTTATCTCCATCAAAGCCTAGAAAAGTTTCAAATGGAATATCTATACCGTCCTTTTTAAGCAAAGTGCCACATTCTGGGCAATTTTTATCTGGCAAGTCCACCCCGCATTTTATTCCATAATCAGTAAAGTCTGAGTACTTACAATTATCACATCTATAATGTGGCAACAATGAATTTATTTCTGTTACACCTAGCAAATAAGCCACAAAAGAAGAACCTACTGAACCTCTTGAACCAACTAAGTATCCATCTTCATTTGATTTATGTACAAGTTTTTGTGCAATCATGTACATAACTGCAAAACCATTGTCAATAATAGATTTTAGCTCCTTCTCCACCCTTTCTTTTACTATTGTCGGTAAAACATCTCCATATAGTTCTTTTGCTTTTTCTTCTGAGATATTTCTAATCTCTATTTCAGAACCTGGTATTTCTGGTGGACATTTTTCTTTAGAAATTGGACTTATTTTTTCACATAAATCTGCTATTTTATTTGTATTTTCTACAACAACTTCATATGCCTTTTTTTCACCCAAATATGAGAATTCTTCTAGCATTTCTTCTGTTGTACGAAAGTATAGCGGAGCTTGCTCATCTGCATCTTTGTATCCTTGTCCTAACTGAATTATCCTTCTGTAAATCTCATCTTCTGGATTTAAAAAGTGTACATCTCCTGTTGCTACTACCAATTTATCTAGACTTTCTCCAGTTTCAATAATTTTTTTATTAATATTTTTTAATGCTTCAACATCAGCAACTACATTGCTATTTATTAAATGTTTATTATTCCCAATTGGTTGTATTTCTAAATAATCGTAAAACCTTGCAATTTCTTCAATTTCTTCATCTGTTTTTCCTTGCAAAATCGCCGAATACAACTCACCACGATCACATCCACTGCTAATAATTAGTCCCTCTGAATACTTCATATATAAGCTCTTTGGTATACGTGGTTTTTTATAAAAATAATTTAAATGTGAAAATGAAATTAATTTATATAAATTTTTTAATCCTTCCTGCGTTTTTGCTATTATTACAGCATGATACATTTCCATTTTTTTAAAATCTATATTTTTATCTAATGTCTCTTCTATTTCTGATACTCTTAAAACTTCTTTTTCTTTAAGCTTTTCAAGCATAATATTAAAAATCTTAATCAAAGTCATAACATCATCTAATGCTCTGTGTGCTACTTCTACTTGTATTTTTAAATTTTCTGCTATAACACCTAATTTATATTTTGGGAAATTCGGAAACAGTCCTTTAGCTAAAGCTACAGTATCTACATATGTATTGTTTATGGATAATCCTATCTTTTCTGCATTATATCTTAAAAATCCTAAATCGAAATTCGCATTATGTGCAACAAGAGTTGTTTCACCTATAAAGTCTAAAAATTTAGGTATAATCTGTTCTATTGTTTCTGCATTTTTTACCATATCGTCTGTAATGTTTGTTATTTCTGTAATTCGTGTTGGTATTGGTCTTTCAGGATTTACAAAACAAGTAAATTCATCTATTATTTTACCATCTTTAATTTTTACTGCTGCTATTTCTGTAATTTTTTCTGTTCTATATGAAAGCCCTGTTGTTTCAATATCAAGTACACAATATTCTGTATCTAAGCTTTTTTGTGAATGCCCAAATAAAATAGAACTTTTATCTGGAACTATATACGCTTCAACCCCATAAATAACCTTTATATCTAAATCTTTAGCTGCCTTATTAGCTTCTGGAAACGCTTGTGCAACTCCATGGTCAGTAATCGCAATTGCTTTCATTCCCCAATCTGCCGCTGTTTTAATTAAATTTGTTGCTGAACTAATACCGTCCATTTGGCTCATTTGGGTATGTAAATGCAATTCTACTCTTTTATTTTCAGCATTATCAATCCTTTTTTCCTTATTGGTTCCCGCTGTTTCAGCAATTGCTTTGCACATTATTCCAAGTTCCTTAGAAAATGGGTCAAATTGTGCATCTCCTGATATTCTAACGCCTCTTGCTTTATTTATTTTGTCTAAAATCTCTTTAGAACTTGCTTGGTCTTTAGCAAATATCTTGCTTGTAATGGTGCTTGTCCCATCAAAAACATTTATACTAATTAAAACTTTACCTGTTTTTAAATCTCGAGCTTCTTTACTAATAACCTCTCCTTCAATTACAACTGTTCCAGACTCTACGTTTAAGTCTATTATTTTTGAAATTTCACCTGTAATCGATTTTGATTTTCCATATATTGCCGACGTTAGGGCGTTACGGGTTGTGGTGCATGATTGTGCCTTGTGCGAATTTATGTCGTGTTCCGTTGTGCCGTGTTCCGTTGTGCCGTGGTTCGGGTGCAATCATGTGCTCCTACGTTATCAACATTAACCTCTACATCACTATTAAATTTTCTTCTTAAATATGTTTCAAAATCAATTAACTCACTTGGATCTACAGCATTTTGAGATACCAAATGAACAACTAATTTGTTACTTTTTTTATATAAATTTACTTCTTTCACTGTACAATGGGCTATGTTGCCTATTGCCACATAATCTTTAAAAACACTTTTAAGTTGCTTGTCCATTATTCACCCTCGCTCATTTATTATATATAATGTGTACCAAATCTTCTACTACTTTCTCAATATTAACTAACGACCCAAGTTTAACTTGGTTAATAAGAAAATTTTTATTCTTTAATCTTATTAATATATCCCCCATATGGAAATACTTTTGCAAATATGTTTGAAAGTATGATTTAAAATATTTTGGATTAGATAAATACATATTATCTATATCTTTATACAATATTTTTACTTCACGACGATTTCCATATTTTTTTAAGATTACCAATTGCTTTTCAAAAAACAGATATGCTGTTCTTTCAATTCTGTATTTCGAGATTAATAAACTAATTATAACATACAATGCATATATCACAATTATCATAAAAAAGTATGTTGCTCCTCCATTTGGTATTATAAGTGCACCAAAAAATATTAACACGATGATTGTTCCAATATGTTTACTTAAGAGCATGTACAATAAATTAAATTTAGGTTTTAGTTTTAAAAATGGTTCGATTTTTTCCATAATTCTTTTCCTTTCTTATACCCAATAATCCAGCCGCTTCCAGAGGTTAGTATATTACTAAATTATCCTCAGTACATCCCTATATGCTATATAAATTGATAGCACAATTAATATTATAAAGCCATAGGCTTGAATTTTTAATTCTAGTTCTCGTTTAATAGGTTTTCTTCTTATTGCTTCTATTAATAGTATAAGTATTTTGCTTCCGTCTAATGGCGGAATTGGTAATAAGTTTGTTACTCCAAGCGATAATGAAACTACTGCTAATAAATAAGCAAATTGTGCAAATCCTTTTGTTTGTGCTACAAGTTCTGAAATTCCAATTGGTCCCATAAATTGATCCATACCAATTTGTCCTGTAAACAACATTCTTAAGCTATCAAATAAGGTAAATAAGAATTCGCCTGAAGCAGATATTGCTGTTTGAAAATTGTTTATTATCATTATTAATACAAAATATACAACTAATCCAAATAATATGTTTAAAAGTCCACCAGCTAATAAAATAACAATTCTTTTCCAAATACTAGCTCTTGTATATGAATCAACATCGTCATTTGGTTCATCTGCACCTTTAAGTGAAACAAAACCTCCCAGCGGTATTATTCTTAACGTGTATTTTGTTCCATTTTTTTCTTTTGAATATATCTTTTTACCAAATCCAATTGCAAACTCTAATACATGAACTTTACAAAGCCTTGCTGCTAAATAATGTGCAAATTCATGTATAATTATTAAAACACCAAGTAAAAATGCTATTTTTATAATCGTAATTATCAATTTAATCCTCCACTAATATTTAATGGAATTAGCATATACTAGTTTCCAGAGTATAAGGTACTGTACAAAGTTAAGTACCGCTAGTGGTTTTAAGTATCTTTTTAAAAAATTGCCCGACAGCCCTTTGAGGCATACGGATTACTCCTTGACCCGGAGGGCATTTTTTAAAAAGATACTTAAAACCACGGGAGGTATGTACTCATAAAAGAGTACCTTATACTCTGGAAACGGATGTCTTTTTCTAATTTCATTAAATATATTTATATAAACATTAGTAAAAAGTATGCTACTGGAGCTATAAATATAACACTATCGAATCTATCAAGCATTCCACCATGCCCTGGTATTAGGTTACCAAAATCTTTTATTCCAGTATATCTTTTAACGCTAGATGCAGCAAAGTCTCCCATTTGCCCAATTATGCTTAATATTACACCAATAAATGCTACATATAAATATGATATACCTAGATGAAATACTGTATTAAATAAAATTGTAACTAACAGCATTAACACTACCGCTCCAACTATTCCAGCTATACATCCTTCAATTGATTTATTTGGACTAATTTTACTAAATTTATGTTTTCCAAACCTTTTCCCAATTTCATATGCAAAAACATCTGTACCCCATGATGCTGCAAAAACGTACCATATTAAATAATATCCATTAGTTCTTTCATATATAAGTGGCATAAACATTAAAAAGAATACTATATAGCATATCCCAAAAAATGTAATTGATATATCCGCTATATTTATTTCCATGTTAGTTTTAAATATTTCAATAAATAGTAATATTATCATAAAGAATAAGAATAATCCCATAAAAGTTAATATATGTTCTTTGGCTATAAATGGCATTACCGCTATAAAAGCTGCTGCAAAATATCCAATCCAAACAATTGGTTTGAACTTTTCTTTAAATGCTATTAAGAATTCATGTAACGCAAGTGCTGCAACTATTGCAAATGTTATGTCGACAACATAAATATTGTTCAATAACATTATTACAATTACTATGGGCATTCCTAGTAATGCTGATATGACTCTTTTCATGTGTTTATTCCTTTCTATCGAGAATATTTTAACCTGTGCCACCAAATCTTCTATTCCTATTTTGATATATTTTTATTGCCATATCCAAATCTTCTTCCTTAAAATCTGGCCAATGTTTATCTGGGAAATAAAATTCAGAATATGTACTTTGCCAAGTTAAAAATCCACTTAATCTTAATTCTCCACTTGTTCTTATTATTAAGTCTGGATCTGGTTGACCAGCCGTATATAGGTTATCTGAAATCATTTGCTCAGTTATATCATTTACCTTAATTTCGCCTGCTTCTACCTTGCTTGCTATATTTTTAACTGCTCGTACTATTTCCAGTCTGCCACCATAGTTAAAGGCTATATTAAATGTAGTTCCTGTATTGTTTTTTGTCTTTTCTGATACTTTAATTATCCTATTATAAAGGCTTTTATTTAACATTTCTATATCACCTAAAAATCGTATTCTTATATTTTCAGTATCAGCTCTTTTAAAGAATTCTTCTAAATAATATTCCAAAAGTCCCATCAATGCTCCAACTTCGTCTTTCGTTCGTTTCCAATTTTCTGTTGAAAATGCATATACTGTTAAATATTTAAGTCCGATTTTGTTTGCATATCTTACTATATTTTCTAATGTTTTTGCACCTTCTTTATGTCCGAAGCTTTGAATCAATTCCCTTATTTTTTGCCCATCTTCTGTTACCATCCATTATTATTCCAATGTGATTTGGTAAATTATTCATGCTTTTACTCCCTTTACAAAATTTACTTTTCTCTTTTTATTAAATAATTCAAAAAATCTTCCAATAATTTTATTTTTTCTTCACTTTTTGTTATTTCTGGAATTATTGATTTTGATTGGCTATAATAATCTTCCATTTTTTCTTTTGCATAATCTAAGGCACCTGTTTCTATCATGAAGTTTTTAATACTTTCTACATTTTTTATCGTTACATTTTCGTTATTCCCATATATTTTTTTAAATTCTTTTTTCTGATTTTCATTTAGTTTTTTTAATGTATGCATACTTAAAATTGTACTTTTACCTTCTTTTATATCTGACGTTATTGGTTTTCCTATTGTTTTTTCATCTCCAAATATTCCAAGAATATCGTCTTGTATTTGAAACATAATTCCAGCTAATTTCCCAAATTTTTCTAAAACTAATAGTCTTTCATTTTTTACTCCTGCTAAACTTGCTCCTACCTGTAATGGCCCAATAATTGTATAATACGCTGTTTTATTAATATTCATTCTTAATATTTCTTCTTCTGTTTGTGGTTTATTTTTCTCGAAATCTATATCTTGCAACTGTCCAATTATTGTGTTAAATATTGCATTATTAAAAATTTCTAATGCTCTAGTCTTATATTCTTCATTAAAGTTTGATTTTATAATTACTAGGTTTGATATTAAAAAAGCAAAATCTCCTAAACAAATTGCATTAGACATTGCATGATGATCCCCTCCTAATGCAATTTGTACAGCTGGTTTATTTCTTCTTGTCAAACTTTTATCTATTATATCATCATGAATTAAAAGTCCTGTTTGAATTATTTCAAACACTACAGCTGGAGTTACTATATTTTGCACATCTTGTCCACCAAAAATTTCGTATCCTAATTTTACTAAAACTGCTCGTATTCTCTTTCCTCCATCTGAAGCTTCAACAAAAGCATTAAAGCATTTATCTTTGTTATCCGTCTGTTCTTGAATTAGTAAATTGTACATTTTAAGTATATCTTGCATTTCTGCATTTATTAAATCAATGTTTTCTTTTATGTATTGCACAAAACTATTTTCCATTCTCTATGCTCCATTCTCCATGCTCTAGACCGTCATTACTTCCTTTTCCTTCTGCTCAATAAGTTTATCTATTTCTTCTGTTTTTCTGTCTGTAAGTTTTTGAATTTCATTTTCTGCTGTTCTTAAATCATCTTCTGAAATTTCTCCTGATTTTTCTTTTGCTTTTTGTTCATCTATTCCATCTCTTCTAATTGCTCTAATGCTTACCTTTGCATCTTCTGATAGCTTTTTAACTTCTTTGACAATTTCTTTTCTTTTTTCTTCGTTTAATTCTGGAAATGCTAAACGTATTACTCTTCCATCATTATTTGGATGAACTCCCAGTTCTGCCTTTATTAGTGCTTTTTCTATTTCTTTTAACAATGATGTTTCCCATGGTTGAATTACAATTAATCTAGCTTCTGGAACTGAAATTCCAGCAATTTGATTAATTGGTGTTTCTACTCCATAATATTCTACTGTTACTTTATTTAATATTGCAGGGTTTGCTCTACCTGCTCTTATTTCTGATAAACTTTCTCTCAATACGTTTATGGTTTTTTCCATTCTTTCTTCTAAATCTTTAAAATTCATAATTTTTCTTTCCTTTCTATATTCACATTACTTTCTAATACTTTTTAACAAAGTAGCTTGGGGTGGGTTAGTATATGCTTTTTAAAAAGCGAACGACAGCCCTTTGAGGCCCATGGAGTCCCCGGAGACTTGGAGGAGTTTTTTAAAAAGCATATACTAACCCACCCCAAGCGGACACTTTAGACAAAAAGCATTAAGAAATAACTAATTTACCCTTGTACCTATTTCTTTTCCTTGTACAACATCAACCATATTGTTTGGCCTATCTATTCCAAACACAATTATTGGTATGTTATTATCCTTGCACAAAGATGTAGCAGTTGAATCCATAACATTTAAGTCTTTATTTAAAATATCTAAATATGTTATTTTGTCATATTTGACAGCTGTAGAATCAGTTTTAGGGTCTCCTGAATATACCCCGTCTATTGTTTTTGCCAGCAATATTACTTCTGATGATGTTTCTGCCGCTCTTAATGCTGCTGCTGTATCTGTTGTAAAAAACGGATTTCCTGTACCTGCTCCAAATATAACTACTCTGCCTTTTTCTAAATGCCTTATTGCTCTTCTTTTTATGTATGGTTCTGCTATTTGCCTCATTTCTATAGCTGTTTGAGCTCTAGTTACTACTTTTTTTTCTTCCAATGCTTCTTGCAATGCTAGCGTATTAATTACTGTTGCAAGCATACCCATATAGTCAGATGTGGTTTTTTCCATCGTATGTCCATATCTGCCTCTCCAAAAATTTCCACCACCAACTACAATAGAAACCTGTACACCTAAATCTACAACTTGTTTTATGGCATCACATATACTTGATACTGTAATTGGATCTATTCCTGTTTTTTTGTCTCCTGCAAGTGCTTCTCCGCTTAATTTCAATAAGATTCGATTATATTTTACCAATAATAAATCACTCCCTTTTTTTACTTTTTAATATTCTATCATACTTTAAAAAATAAAACACTACTTTTTTAAAAAAAGTAATGTTTTTATTTTTACTATTTAACAGTTTTTAGCAAAATTTCATTTTCAACAAACTCTAGCTTACAAAATTTTCTAATACACTGTTCAACTCATCATCACCGTTAGCTCTTATTCCCGCATCTAACGCCTTAATATCTTCATCAGTTAAATACTCTGTTGTAAGCCCTGTATCCTTATAGAAAACTTTTTTGTTTGAATCGTCAATTTTATATAAAAGTATCTTACCATTTTCTTCTGTTACCAAATAATGCTTACCACAACTTGCATTAATACTCTCTGTTACAACAATTTCTTGTGGAGAAAAGCTTTCTAATTTATATTTTGGATTATCTTTAAAGTATTTTTCTGTAAATTCCTCTTGAGTTAAATTAACATATTTATCATCAATTTCATTGGTTTCCTTTATAGTATGTCCGCATTTTTCATAATACTTTTTAATGGTTATTTCTGTACTTGGAATTGTTTTATTTTCTTGCACATTCGTTAAAATAGTTTTCTCATATTGCTTAGCTTCTTCTACACATTCATCATCAATAAGTGCTAATCCGAGTTGTTCCTCCGATTACCCATGTTTTTATATTTAATTATATATAATCCAATATAAAAACTTACTATGCCCAATAATACTAACATGATTACAGTTAATAAGATGTACCAGATTCTTCTCATATATCCTCCGCTTGTTTTTACGTATTATGTCCAGCAATAAAAAACTTATACATTACTATGTATTCATCTTCATAGTAATGCTTAAATGAAGTTTTATAACCAAGCTGTCTTGCTATTGCTCCTATTAAATTTGAGTGTGGCAAGCCACTTTCTGAATATAGTTGTAATTGTTCTGCAATGTCTGATGCTAGACAATAGTCTTTTTTTATAGTTATATCTATTTTTGATTTTATTTCTTCAATTTGTTTTGAATTATTTTCTGACAATAGTTTTACATTTTGAATTTCATTCTGATTCGCTTCAATCTGGTCTAAAGCTAATCTCATGAAATCAAATATGTTTTTAGGCGTTTCCACTATTATCCTATATCTTTTTTCAACCTCAATAAAATACTTTCTTATCTTTCTCCCTATTTCATTGTTTTCTATCATTGCTATTTCTTTTGCAGTATCTATAGTCAAATAGTATTCTTTAAGTTTAGTTCCTAAGTTATCTTCTCCACGTTTCACAAATTTGTGAAACGTGAAAAAGTCCTCATTTTCTGCGAATTTATATTGTTGAATTCTCTGTTTAATCCAATCTGTAAACTTTCTTTTATTGCCCAATTTAATATGTAACTCTCTAGCATTTACTAACTGATCTTTATTTTCATCCTCATAAATTGGTATTAATTCATTTTCAATTATTTTATACTCCATAATAAGATTCTCCTTCTCTAAATTTTTAACCTTCTATCCGGTTTGATTAATTTTATCAAACCCATTTTTTTATTTTATCATTGTATCTATTTTAATCTCCCCTTTCATGTTAACTTGTATGGAAATTTCACCGTTAAGGTCTGTTCTAAATATTTTACATCCGCATCCCTTCTATCCTCTCCAGTACATCCAGATTTGGGTGTCCAAACATATTGTTTTTGCCAACTCCAATTACTGCAATTTTAGGCTTAATCAAATCTAAAATTTCTTGAATACTTGAAGTTTTTGAACCATGATGAGCAACTTTTAATATTGTAGATTGAAGAATTTCACTACCTTGATACTTTTTTATTAATTCCATTTCCCCTGGTGCTTCAATATCTCCAGTAAAAAGCATGCTAAATTTCCCATAATTTAACTTACAAACAATGCAATTGTTATTCATCTTATTTTCACTGATTCCAATATCTGTGGATGAAACTATATCGAAAAAAGTGTATTTATCTACATAAACTTTATCGCCTGTTTTCACCAGCATACAACCAACTTTCTTTTCTTTTATCACTGCAATAAACTTATCAAATTGTTCCGTTTTTTCCAATTGTCCAGCAATAACAACCGTTTTCACTTTTATATTTTCCAAAACCGCTATTAAGCCAGCTGAATGATCAGCATCAAAATGCGAAACCATAATATAGTCTAAACAGGTTATTCTTCTGTCTAAAAGATACGGCAATAATACATCTTTTCCAACTTCAAATGAAGATGTGTGTGTTATATTATCTTCTACATCTCCAAAGGTTTCTTTCCCACCTCCATCAATTAGAATTTTTTTATTAGTTTGTGTAATTATTAAAGTACTGTCCCCTTGTCCAACATCAATAAAATGTATATCTAAACCACTTCTATAATTATCAACTATTATTAACCCAATAGTATTTAAAAATATTATTAATATTGATATAACAGTAATTATTTTTTTATATTTTATACATTTAGATTTTAAAACTCTATGTTTGGTATTTTTACAAAACAAATATGTAAATAGCACTAAATAATATGATATTACATTCATCAAAAAAGGAGTTTTAACTAAAATTACTGCTCCTGGTAAATTAGCAAATATGCGAGAAACTTCAGTTAATAGGAAGAGACATAAATTTAGTACTTGCCCTAATACCTGAGCTAGTCCTAAAAATACATAAGAAACAAATAAAACCACAATTCCAAATAATGTAATTACTAAAACTAATGGAGCTGCCAATAAATTTGAGATAATAAAATATGTTGAAAAATTATTAAAATTATATAGAAGTATGGGAAGTATAAGGATTTGTGCAGATACACAAATTAGGATTCCTTCTTTGATATATTTTACAAATCTTTTATCTTTTTTGAATGAAAACATGTGTACAATCAATACTATCCCCAATGTTGCACCAAATGATAGTTGAAATCCTAAATCAAATAGCGTATATATGTTACTAAATAGCATTATCAAGCATGATAACGATAAATTGTTTAGTACGTCAGATTTTCTAAAAAATAAACCTGCTACTAATATAATTATACCCATTAATCCAGCCCTTACAACCGATGCAGTAAATCCTGTAATAAACATAAAAAATACTATAATTAAAATTGTAATAATGCTTATGGCTTTTCTGTTTAGCTTTAGCTTTTTTAGAATAAATAAACAAGCTACGATAATATAAACAATTTGTGTTCCAGATACTGCCAATAAATGTGTTAAACTTGTATTCTTAAAATTTTGTACTGTTTGCACATCAATTTCATCAGTAATACCAATCAATAGTCCTTTAAGCAAGTTCCCATTTTCATTAGGTAAAAATTTATTAATTTGAGTAATTATGCTGTTTTTTACCTTGTTTGAAAGTATAAAAAATTTGTTATATCCTTCTTTTTTTAAAATTCCTACATTGATATATTCTGCACTTACAATGCCATAAATATTTTGAGTTTTTAGATACTTTCTATAATCAAAACCTTTATAATTCCTTTGTTCGTCTGCCAGTTCAAAGCTTCCTTTTATTTTAACTAAATCACCATAATTTAATGCCGTATTATCTTTTTTCTTTATCTGCAAAATTAGCTTAGTATTTTTAAACTTATTATCATTATTTATATTAACGACTTCCAGCTTATATGTATCTGTATAAGCTTTTTCATTATTGTCGCTAATGATGTATCCTACAATTTCTACATCGCTAATATTTTTATACAAGTTATTATGTTTGTTTTCACAGTATATAGTAATAAGTAACCCAAGAAAGATAAATATTATAAAAGTGAAAATGGCTTGTTTTTTAAAAAACACTTTCGCATATCGAGATGTTGGGGCGAACTGCATTCGCCCGGGATTGTGTTTGTTCATGTCGTCGTTTGAAAAATAACCATATATAATAAATAATGATGCTTACAACAAAAATCGCAACAAAAAGAGCTATACTTATTTTAAAGTATAACCCCCATATTATTCCTATTATAAATCCTAAATTTGCAATTAAAATCGGTCGTTTCAAAAGTTCTTAATCAACCCTTTCTAATGTAATTTTATATTGGTCTTCCTTCGAAACCTATGTGAATTTCAGGCATTGTCATTCTGAGCCTTACTTCGTAGCCCGACTTACGAAGAATCTTACTTTATCTATTTTCATTTGTATACCTACCATTTAGTAAGATTCTTCGTGTGCAAAGCTTTGTAGCAATGCTCAGAATGACACCTACTTGTTTTTTGTAAGTATATCACATTTTATGTTTCGAAAGAAGTCTATTAAACTATCAAATAACTGTAATGTATGATGCTAAAACGTAACCTTCTACTCCTTTTGAAGTTTTAATTTGATACCAATTTCCAGATTGGCTCAAAATCGTAACTTGTGCATTTTGAGCTAAAGTTGTTAAAATTGCTGCTGTTGTTGAAGCAGATTTTCTAACATTTACTGAACTAACATTTACTTTCCCTGTTTTTTGCCCGGTTCCTCCTTGTTCAGTTCCTGTATCCCATACTATTTTATCAAAATTAATTATATCCTTATTATAAACCCAACCTAGTATTCCATCACATTGTATTCTAGACCAGTCATTTATTTTTTCTAAAGCTGTCATATCTGAATCTTCATTTACTGTTAATACTGTACTTGAAATAAAAGATGGCAGTATGTACATTGATGAGCCACTAGAAAGCATTATTTTACTGGTTGTTGGAACCTTTGTTGATGTGTTATTGCCACCTGGGTTTGTGTTCGTTGTATTATTGCTTATATTATTTGTGGTGTTATTTACAACGTTGTTTGATATATTGTTTGTGGTATTGTTCACCGCATTATTCGTTGTATTATTTGTAGTATTATTCACCGCATTGTTTGTGGTATTGTTTGTTGTATTCCCTGATATTGAGCCATTTAATGTAACATAATCTTTGTAAACATATCCTGTTTTCGAACCATTATCATATTTAATTTGATACCAGTCCCCAGATTGAGAAACAACATCTACTTTATCGCCTTTTATAAGGTTTCCTAAAATTTTTCCTGTTGTTGAAGGTGTGTCTCTTATTTTTAAGACATCAGCCTTTACTGTAACAGTGGCTCCAAAAGATATGTTAATAAAAATTAGAGATATAATAAGTATGGTTATAATTACAATAAGTATTTTCTTTAATTTCATAGATTCCTCCTTGTTAAGTTCGCTCACATATTGTTCTTATTATATATTGTTTATTTTAATTTGTCAAATGAATCTATGTTATTGTAAAGTCAACTGTTACTAGTTAATGGTTTCATCTAGTAACAATCAAGGTTAAATTATGCACACTCGAAACCCTATTGTTGAGTTCGCATCTCCGAGCAGCATACTGCACGTAGAAACTGTTAACATAATATACAAGCATCATAGAATCGCTACGTATAAGAAATGGACTACCTAAAGACATGAATGTGGGATAACAGTCTGCAAACCAGTTACTACTATTGCTTACCCAGACTTCATGCATTGCATCACCTACATGTGATACATTTCTTCCATCTGTAAAATCCGAAAAACTTGTTGCCATATAAACTGTACTTGAATTACTATATGCTGTTACCTCTCTTGTACTTTTTTTATTGTCTTGTTGTAAAATATATGCAAAATTATTTCCATTTGCATCTAAAAATGCGCTTCCCCTATAAACATACACCTCTGAACCATTATCTTGATATTCTGTATTATATGCTGCTACATATTCACATGCACCTCCATTTAAATCATACATTCCTGTCATGTTACCTGTTGAACTTGCTAATTGTCCTTGTGGTGTATTATATGTATATGAATTTGTTCCATCAAAATCCGCTCCTGCTGATATACTTCCTCCTGCATATCCTGTTTTCGCCATACCTCCTACATAATAATTATTTATTGTTACTTCTGTTCCATTTCTTCCATATTTACTATCTGTTAAGTATAATGCTGCTCCACATTCACTGTTTTTTTCTAGGTGACTATTATATTCTAAATGTCCTATATTACTTCCATAGTTTAATGAATTGGTATAACAGTTTGCTATGTTTATATTTACCCACGATGATACATTTGGCTTGCTTACCATTTTTATTGTACTACTTATGGCTACATTTCCTGGTGTAGATGAACTTCCGTTTGTTTCTCCACTCATTTCATATTTCGCTACCCAGAATCCAGATAATTCACTATCCCATTCTCCATTTGTATAACTATCGCTATGACCATCTAAAAATGCTGGATGTGGTATATAATCTGTATATCCTGCTGTTTTTACTCTTTCAGCATTACTAGGTAATATATTTCCAGCTACTGCTTTCCCATTTTTGTCTATCATTCCATATATTGTACTATAGCCTGTTATCCATGCTTGATTTGTGCTTGTTAATCCATTTATTCGATAATCATTTGCATGGTCTTTATTGTCAAAATATATTATCTTATATGCATATCTTGGTATCCATACAAAATAGCTTCCATCTGTTATTTTTACATTTGCCCAGTTGCTTGTGTGTCCGTCATTTGCTCCTGTTTGTTTTGTGTAATTATACCAGTTTTCTAGTTTGAAGTTTGCATCTCCTTCTTTTATTTCAACAGTATTATTTGATGGATTTTCTTTATCTATATCTCCAGAAGCTACTCCCCAATATACTTTTGTCATTCCAGTTCCTACATTTGGTGCCAATGGTGTTTGTATTACATTGTTATTTAAATCTAACCATGCTATTTCTATTACTCCTGTACTACCAGCCGTTGTGCTAATATTTCCAGGATCGGTTGCTGGATTATTTGTTGGTGGCGTCACTACTGGTGGCATTACTGGCGGAACTACTACTGGCGGTGTTACTATATTGTTTACTCCTGTATCGGTATTTGTTTCTTGCTGGTTTGTTGTCGTATTCGTTGTTGTATTCGTTGCTACTCCTTCTACAGTTGTGGTGAAGTCTGAATTTATTACTGCTGTGCCTCCATCTTTTTCTACTGTTATGGTTCCATCTTCATTATCTGTTACATTATATCCTTTTTCTCCTAGTATTCCAGCAAGGTCAGACATTGTTGCTCCACTATTATTAGCCTGCCAAAATTGCATTTGAGCATCTGTTATATCCATGTCTAATTGTTCTTTATATGCTGCTGCATTATATTTATTTGTCGAACTTTGTACTTTCCCAATTAATCCATTACTACCTGTTAGTGTTCCTATTGCCACTCCTGCTAAAATTAACATTACGATTACAGTTATTATTAAAGCTATTAAAGTTATGCCTTTTTCTTTTCTTATTAATTCTTTCATTTGTTTATTTATTCCTCCTTTTATAATAATGATTTGATTCTTAAGTAATTTAATATATATATTATTTCCATTTGTTTTTCAATAGGTGCATTCAGTCATATATTATATTGCCTGCCCCAGTACTGGCTTTGTAGTTTTATTATATTTACATTACATTCTCGTTACATTTACATTACAAGCATATTTTCCACATAAGCTTCTTGCATTATGACTATTTTTCATATATAATTATATTTAAAAAAATAAATAAAAACTTGACTGGAGAAAAAACATGGGAAAGTTAATTGCAAAAAATCCAAATGCTCGCCATAACTATATAATTTTAGATACTTTGGAGGTTGGTATTGTTTTAAATGGTACGGAAATTAAATCAATTAGAAATGGCAATGCAAATTTAAAAAATAGCTATGCCATTATTAAGAATGGCGAAGCATACATTATCGGATTGCATGTTAGCCCATATGAACAAGGCAATATCTTCAATAAAGATCCTTTACGAAATAGAAAACTGTTATTGAATAAATCAGAACTTAATAAGTTGATTGGTCGAATAAAACAACAAGGTGTAACTCTTGTACCTATTTCTATGTATTTTAAAAATAATTTTGTCAAAATCGAACTTGGTGTTGGAAAAGGAAAAAAACTCCACGACAAGCGTGAAGATTTGGCTAAAAAAGATGCCGACATGGATATACGAAGACACACAACGTTTACTAATACTCACTAAAGAAATAAAATTTTGATATCATAAGTACATAGAATAGCGTAAGTGGTAGGTATGTATTTTTAAAAAACTGCCCGACAGCCCTCCCAAGGCTACGGATTACCCCTTGACTTGGAGGGAGCTTTTTAAAAATACATACCTACCACGGAAGCGAAATATTGCAATTGATTTCTATATGGAGAGTATTATATAAATTAAATAATAAATTTTTTCTTTAAATAACTTTCCATAAACTCCATTATATTACCATCCATAACCGATTGAACATTGCCCGTCTCTGTTCCTGTTCTATGGTCTTTTACCATACTATACGGATGAAATACATATGAACGAATTTGGCTACCCCATGCTATATCTTTTTCTACCCCTTTTATACTTTCCATATGCTCTCTTTGTTCTTTTTCTTTTAGTGTAATCAATTTTGATTTTAGCATTTTTAAAGCTGTTTCTTTATTTTGAAGTTGAGAACGTTCCATTTGGCAACTTGTTACTATACCAGTTGGAATATGTGTAATCCTTACTGCAGATGAAGTTTTATTTACGTGTTGTCCCCCTGCCCCTGAAGCTCTATATGTATCTATTCTTAAATCATCTGAATTTATTTCTATTTCAATATCTTCATTTATCTCTGGCAAGACTTCAACAGAAGCAAAAGAAGTGTGTCTTCTTCCTCCAGAATCAAATGGTGAAATCCTTACCAATCTATGTACTCCAGCCTCTGACCTCAAATAGCCATATGCATTTTCTCCAGATATCAAAGCCGTTACACTTTTTATTCCTGCACCATCGCCTTCTAAAAAATCTAACTCTTGCACAGTAAATCCATTCGAATTAGCCCACTTGCAATACATACGATATAACATTTCAGCCCAATCTTGAGATTCCGTTCCTCCTGCACCTGGATGTAGTGTAATAATGGCATTGTTAGAATCGTATTTTTCTGTAAATAATGTTTTTAATTCTAATTTCTCAATCTCATTAATTAGATTACTTGTATTTTTTAATACTTCCTTTGCCAATTCTTCGTCTTTTTCAACAAGCAATAATTCATTTAATTCCGTTAAGTTTAAAAGCTCTGTTTGCAAAAAATCATATCCAGTTATTTTGTTTTTTATACTTTTAATTTCTTTTAAAATTGGTTCTGTTTTTTTTGAATCATCCCAAAAATGGCTGTCTAACGTTTTATTTTCTAACTCTTTTAATCGTACTCTAAGTGAATCTATTTCAAAGTGAATCACCTAAACTTGTTAATCTTGATTTGCAATTTAATAAATTTGTCCTATTTTCTTCTAATTCAATCATTATTCCACATCCTTTCTCTATTATGGTTCTAGTTAATCCTTTTTAAAAAAATAACTTGCGATAGTTAGTATATTTTTATCTTTCATAATCATCTTCTTCAACTTTTAAAACATTACTCGGACAAAGTACCTTTGTCGGTTCTTCAATAGCAAAAATATCTCTGCTCGGATACGCTGTTATTACTTTATTAGAATTAGATAATGTAACAATTGTTATATTGTCCAAAATCTTTCCATCTCCCATTTTACCTCCCATATATCCGCACCCTTCTACACGAATGCAATACATATCGCAGCCTTTTATAACTAATTTTTTCTCATTTCCTTTATTTCTTAAAAAATTATTCACCATATTCAAAACCTCTTTATATGTATATGGTTCTAAGAATATGCCATGAAGATCCTTGGTTAAATCATCGTTTGTATGCCTTTTTATATGATTGCCTCTTTCTAGTCTATTAATTGCACCATTATCATGCATTATTGATATTATGTTTTTCTCTATTTCTGTCAATCCTTCTCCTGCTTTTTTTGTTCGATATAATCCTTCTAAAGCAGGTCTTGCTACATTATCTTGTGGATCTTTGCTGATACAATATAAATACATCTTGTTTGCTTGATCCAACTTACCTTGCTTTTCATAAAGTTCTGCTAGCCTTAATCCCGCAGATTGTTTTTGCAAAGGTAAATTAATACAAGATAAAAGCAACCTCTCTGCTTCTACTTCTTTTTTTTGACTTATATATAAATCACTTAATTCAATTCTCGGTCCTACAGAGGTTGGGAATTGTTTTATACATTCTAAAAAATATTGTTCTGCCTCATTTATCTTTTCTTTGTATAAAATACTGTTGCGATCTAATCCTCTCGATTCAATTAACATTATTTTCCCCATATAAAATAATGCAAACTCATTTCCTCTATAATCTTCTAAATTTTTTAGAAAAATTTGTTTTGCCTTTTCATATTCTCCTTGTTTCATATACTCTATTGCCATTTTAAATTGTTTAATACGACTTTTGGCTGCTTTATCTAACGGTTTAATTCTAGTTCTAGGTATGTATTTCCTCATCTTACACCTCAATTAATTTATCACATAAAATTATACTACATATTATGTATATTGTCAATGTCACTGTGATACTACGCAAAGACGAAATGCGTATTGGCTATAAATCGCCATTCCATGCTTTTATATGGCTCTGTTGCATAATCAATTCCTATCCTTTTACTTGTCGTATAACTTGTGACATAGCCGTCATCTTCTATCCATATTTCATCTGAATCAACAAGATCTATTCCATTTAATTCTTTTCCTATATTCATTGCTTTTGTGAGTTTGCCCGGTCCGTTATATCCTTCAACTCCACGTATTAAAACTGCTTGCGGATGTTCCTTTTCTCCCGTTACTACATTTAACATATAATGTACACCATAACACAAGTATATATATGCGAAGCCTCCTTGTTCATACATAATCGCAGTACGTTTAGTTTTTCCTGCTCTAGCATGACACGCTGTATCTTCTTCTCCACAGTAGCTTTCCGTTTCTGTTATTCTATGTTTAATTATTTCCCCATTTTTAAGTTTTCTTACTAATATTTTTCCTATTAATTGTGGTGCAACTGTTAAGGCATCTTGTATATAAAAATTTTTATCAAGCTTTGCCACTGGTTCCTCCTTACTTCATTTTTTCTTTCATTTTAACCAATATATTTAGTGCACTAATTGGAGTTAATTCATCCAAATTAATTTTGTCTAATTCATGTGCTATTTCAGCTAATTTTATATTGTAAAAGTCTAGTTGTCCAGCTTCAAGCTCTTTTTCGGTTTTGCTTACTGTTTTAGAATTAATAATTGATTTTCTTTCAATATTTTTAAGAATCTCGTTTGCTCTTTTTGTAACAACTGGCGAAACTCCTGCCAATTTTGCAACATGTATTCCATAACTATCATCAGTTCCGCCTTCTACTATTTTCCTTAAAAATATTATATCTTCACCATTTTCCTTTACTGCAATTGAATAGTTTTTTATTCCATCTATTGTATCTTCTAAACCAATCAATTCATGATAGTGCGTTGCAAATAATGTTTTTGCACCGCATTTATCTTTATCTGCCATATATTCTACAACTGCCCACGCAATGGCTAATCCATCATATGTTGAAGTTCCCCTGCCTATTTCATCTAATAAAACTAAACTTTTTGAAGTGCAGTTTTTGATAATGTTTGCCACTTCCATCATTTCAACCATAAACGTACTTTGCCCAATACTTAAATCGTCTGAAGCACCAATTCTCGTGAAAATCTTATCTACCACGCCAATTTTAGCAAGTTTTGCTGGCACAAAACTTCCAATTTGAGCCATTATTGTAATTAATGCAATTTGTCGCATATATGTTGATTTACCTGCCATATTCGGTCCTGTTATAATTGAAAATCTGTGTGTATTGTTATCTAAATATGTATCATTACTTATAAATGTACCAGTAGGAAGCATTTTTTCTATAACTGGATGCCTGCCTTCTTTTACTTCAATTTCACCTGAATTTGTTATTTCTGGCTTAACGTAATTTAAGTCTTCTGCAGCAATGGCAAACGAAATCAATACATCTAAAGAGGAAATAATATTTGCTGTTTTTTGAATTCTTAGAATATTGTCTGATAATTCTTGACGAATTTGTAGGAAAATTTCATATTCTAGCCCACACATTTTTTCCCCAGCATTTAATATTTTTTCTTCCAATTCTTTTAATTCAGGCGTGACGTATCTTTCACAATTTGCCAATGTTTGCTTTCTAATATATGTATCTGGAACTAGGTTTAAATAGGATTTTGTTACTTCTAAATAATAGCCAAAGATTTTGTTATAACTAATTTTTAAATTTTTTATTCCAGTTTTTTCTTTTTCATTCGCTTCGATTTTTAAAAGCCACTGTTTACCTTCTGTTGAAGCTGTTTTATATTCATCTAACTCAGCATTGTATCCAAATTTTATCAAATCCCCATCTTTAAGCGAAATTGGAGGTTCTTCCACAATTGAATCATCAATTAATTTGTATATATCTTGTAACTCATCTAAATTATTAAATAATTCCTTTAGTAATGATGCACTAAACTGTTGCAAAAGATTTTTTATATTAGGTATTTGCGATATAGAACTTTTTAATGAAATTAAATCTCTTCCATTAGCATTCCCAAACGCAATTTTACCTATTAGTCTTTCAATATCATAAACTTTTTTTAAACCCATAATTAAATCATCTTTTGCAATTATTTCTCGCTTTAACTCTTCAACGGCGTCTAGCCTTTTATTTATTTCTATCGAATTCAACAATGGCTCATTAATCCATCTTCTTAACTCTCTAGCACCCATTGATGTAGACGTATTATCTAATACCCAAAGCAATGTGCCTTTTTTACCACTTTCACGCATTCTTTCTGTTAATTCTAAATTTCGTCTAGCTGTAACATCTAATGCCATATACTCCGTGACATTATAAATATATATTTTGTTAATATGTTCTAACTTTACCTTTTGTGTAGTATTCAAGTAATCTAACAGTGCATTAATTGCAGGTATGCAAAATGCATATTGTTTTAAATCTTTAACTTTTTCATCATTTGTATGTAGAAATTCATAATTTAAATTACTGCTATCTTCTTTAAAAGTGCTTTCATCAGCTTTTGTAATATATATATCTAAATTTTCACGAATTATATTTATTTCTGCTTCTGTAGAAAAGAGTAAATCATTTATAATAATTTCTTTTGGTGAATATTTGGCGATTTCGCTTAAAAGTTTTTCAAAGTTATTTATTTCTGTTATTTGAGAAGCATAAAAACCGCCTGTTGTTATGTCGCAAACTGCTAATCCAAAGTATGTTCCTTTTTTAAAAATACTCATAATGTAGTTGTTTTTCTTTTCATCAAGCATGTTAGTTTCCATCACTGTACCAGGTGTTACAATTCTTACTACTTCTCTTTTTACTAGCCCTTTTGCAATACTTGCATCTTCCATTTGCTCACATATTGCAACCTTGTAGCCTTTATCTATTAATTTTGAAATGTAACTTTCGGCTGAATGAAATGGCACTCCACACATTGGTGCTCTTTCTTTTTCTCCGCAATCTTTACCTGTTAAGGTTATTTCAAGTTCTCTTGAAGCTGTTAGTGCATCTTCAAAGAACATCTCGTAAAAGTCGCCGAGCCTGTAAAATAGTATGCAATCTTTATAATTTTTCTTGGTTTCCAAATATTGCTGCATCATTGGGGTCATGTGTTTGTCCTCCTTAAATTTTTCTAATACCAATATGCTAATTTTAAAAATGAGTTTACTAATTTTGTTTGTTCTTCCAAATCTTCAATATTTGATACATTATATTCTTTTCCATTTATATTTCTCGAACTTAATGTCCATAAAAATGCTTTCAATTTTGGGAATTTTGTAATATTGTTTTTCATAAAGGCTATTAAATCACATAATCTTTTATATATTTCGCTCTTCTTTTTTTCTTCTTCTGCGTATTTTTCTATATCTACAATTAATTCTAAAGGCTTAGCCATTTCTAGCCTATAATTACTTTCATCAAATGAATTTATGAAGTTAATGTAACTTTCACAAAAAATTCTATACATTATATTTCTCCTTAAATATTTTTAGTTTGTTTATAAATTCTGTTTTTTTACTTTCAAATAAGTCTTTTCTATTTAAAATTTCTTCTATAATGTTATTTAAAACTTCTTTATTGCATGTCGGTACTATTTGGTCTAAATCTTCTATATCTTTGGGAACAAGTCTGATAATTTTACTTGCAACTACATCTTCTTTTGCTAAAATATATACGCTAATATATTTAAAGTCTTCGAGTTTTTTTGCTCTTTGTTTATATGTTGGCGAAAGTAACGTACTTTCATACTCCAACATATCATAATCTCTTAATAATGTAAACACTTTTCCATATTTTGATGGATAGCCCAAATCTACGAAATCTATATCTACTGTGGCTCTGGTAGTATATTCACCTAATATACAAGCTCCTCCACCAATTATATAAATATCAAATGGTTCTAATTTGAACAGTTTTGTTACTTCTTCCATTTCGTGAAGTACTTCAATTAAATTATCTCTAATCATACTTACTCCTCTATAAATATACTTTGTTAATTATTGATTATTATCCTTTTAATATATATACGGTATTATCATTTTAGAATTTTTTTGATAGCTTTTATATTGCTCTCCAAATATTTTCAACAGCATTTTTTCTTCTACATGTATTCTATAAATGTACGCCAAAATAAACATAATTGGAACAATAATCAGTGAAAGCCAATTTCCCATTGTTAAACTTAAACCAATAAAAATTAAAAGGTCTGATAGGTAACCAGGGTGTCGAATATATTTGTATATTCCACTTGTTATAAGTGTATGATTCTCTGTTTCGCGAAGAATTCTAGTAAAAAAACGTCCCAATGTGGATAACGCAAAATAGCGTATAATCAGTCCAGTCGTCCCCAATATTATACCTATAATACTGACCCATATATTAAAAGCATTACAAATTTTTAAATAATTTAAAAGTGGTGAACATATCAAAAGAATAAGTGCTGTTCCCATTGCAATAGAGACAAAAGTTGTGCTTTTTTTATCAAATTTAGTACGATTCATATCTTTTGTATCTTTGCCTTTACGCACAAAATGTTCTATTAAGAAAAATCCTACTAAAAGAGCATAGCCAAATATGTAGATAATAATACTTCTCATTAAAATACCTCTTCTCCTATTTTACTACATAAATACGTTTTTTTGCAAGAAAAATTTGCAATTTTATGTTAAATATGTTAAACTTAAAAAGTACAGGCATTTACCTATATATTAATAATTCCTATGTTTTACAATAGGACACAACAACCCAATTGGAGGAATTACAATGAGCGAACAATTAGAAGTAACAGTACGAACACAATGTTTTAAATGCGGTGGCTCTGGTCTTATCGTGAACTGGTTGTGCCATAATGGCGCTGCAACAATTTGTAATGATTGTAATGGTAACGGATATACAACCTTAGAATATATCCCATTTACTGGTATTAAAGAAACAAAGGGAATTAAAAGGGTTTTTTACTCCAACGAATTTCAACATGTTTATACTGGGAAGCATACCTTACACAATGGTAAAACTCTTGATTTCAGCCAATTTGGTTGTACCTATGAGGAATGGAGAAATGGGATTAAGCCTATACCACTTCCAAAACGCAACCAAACTGGTATTAATAACCCTAAACCATGTCCCAAACGGGGGACAACTGTTGTGGATCCCAAGGAAGAAAGACTCGATTAAATGTAGAGCCTTGCTCGTTTTCGTCAAGCTAGCTGAGTTTATCTCGGCTAGTTTTTATTTGCTTGTGCGTTCGATATTATTTTCTACTTTCCCTCTTAAATACCATTGATGTTCCGAAGTTATCTTTATTTCTACAGTTTTTCCTATTAAATCAGAATTGCCTTCAAACACAATTATCTTATTTGCACTGTTTCTTCCAGTCAACATATTTTCATTGTTTTTACTAAATCCTTCTACCAGTATTTTTTCTGTTTTGCCTATGTATTTTTGATTATTCTTTTGAACCTCTGCATCTACTAGCTTTTTTAATCTATCAAATCTTTTATGTTTTATATCTTCTGAAATTTGGTCTTGAGCCTCTGCTGCTGGTGTTCCAATTCTTTTAGAATATATAAACATATATACTTGCTCAAATCCAACTTTTTTTACAACTTCTAGCGTGTCTTCAAAGTCTTCTTCTGTTTCTCCTGGAAATCCTACAATTATATCTGTTGAAAGCACTACATCTGGAATTTTGTTTTTAATTTTTTCAACTAAGTTTAAATACTGTTCTTTCGTATATTTTCTATTCATCAATTTAAGCACATTAGTACTTCCAGATTGTAAAGGCAAATGAATCCATCTACTTACCTTTTTATTTTCAGAAATAGCCTCTATTACTTCATCTGTAAAATCTTTTGGATGTGGAGATAAAAAACGAATGGTTTCTATGCCATCAATTTTTGCTACTTCTTTTAGTAGGATTGCAAAGTCCCAAGTTTGGTCAAGTGCATTTCCGTATTCAGAGTAGCGTAAACGGAGAGAGGTGTTGTCCGTGTAGGGGCGAACTGCGTTCGCCTGAGGAAGAAACACCTCTCGCAGTGGCATCTCGGGCGAACACAGTTCGCCCCTACATTTCCCTGCATACGAATTCACGTTTTGCCCCAGCAAAGTAATTTCTTTATAGCCTTCTTTTGCCAACTCCCTAACCTCGTTTAATATGTCCTGTGGACTTCTACTTCTTTCCCTACCCCTTACATACGGTACAATACAATAAGAACAAAAGTTATTACACCCATACATTATTATGACATTTGCTTTTTTATTATCATTTCGCTTTATTGGAAGTCCTTCGTAAATTTCACCATCTATATCGATAACATCCACTATTTTTTTCTTATTTTGCAACAAATTATATAAGTCTTCGGCAAACTTATATAATGTATGCGTTCCAAAGATTATATCAATAAATGGATAACTTTTTTTGATTTTTTCTGTAATGTGTTTTTCTTGCATCATGCAACCACATATTGCCACAATAGTGCCTTTTTCTTTGCGAAGTTTTTTTGTTTCTCCTATTTTGCCAAATAATTTTTCTTCTGAGTTTTCTCTTACACAACATGTGTTGAAAATTAATATATTTGCATCATGGGAATCTATTGTTTCGGCATATTGCATTTTCATAAGCATTCCCGCTATTTTTTCAGAATCATTTTCATTTAACTGACATCCCATAGTTATAATATGATATTTTAGATTTTTGCCTTTGTTTATTTTGCTTATTTTATCCATGTATTCTAATTGCGTTTTAACTTGTTCTGTCATTACTCCCCACAATTTCCTTTCTTTTATTTTCTTGTATTATTTTACTACGCCTACTATGTCTAATAATCCTCCGTCCAAGCATCAAGCCACTTTGTATATACTTCTCTATAATCAATTTCTTTTCTAATAAAATCAATATCTATACAACGGGTATCTTTTGCTTTCTCAAGAATGGATAAAGCTTCTGCTGAAATTTCAACACCTCTTGCATTGGTTCCTGCTTTTGGCATTTTAATATAATTTTCTCTACCTATCTTTCGCAAAATTTTATGCTGACTTTCTTTTGAAAATAATAATAACTTCCCTGTGCCATTCCAACAAATTTTAGCAATCATCATATCACAAGAAGGTGTATATGTATTTTTAAATTCAAGAGTCTTATGAGGGTCAACTGTCCATATCAATTTTATTGGTTGCCATTTATTATTGATTGTTGTCAATGTTTTAATTGATAATGGTGTGTCTTTCACATACACATCAACCTCTGGAGCAGTAATAGGTATATCAGGGTCAACTATATCTATTCCAAATTTATACATTAAAAGTGCAATTAATATACGTTCTCTAACAGAACCAATCTCCATACCTATTTTACCATTCCTCGAACTTTCTAATTCTGCTAACTGAAATAAATGAGGCAATTTGTTTTTCACTCTTTTTATTATTAAATTATCATCAAAGAGTTTGTTATATACACTTCCATTCATATTTTGTCTCCTCCATTGCTTCTATGTTTATTAAAATATTCCTTAGCATTTGTGCTATATGCCAAGCAAATACTGGTGCAACAGCATTTCCTACTTGCCTATATGCATCTGTTGTAGAACTAACAAAAACAAAATCATCTGGAAAAGTCTGTATCCTAGCGGCTTCACGAGCAGATAGCCTTCTTGGTAAAGAATAATGGAATTCTATATTACCGTGATGTTCTGCTCTCATAGTAGGAGCAGGCTTATCAGCACTAGTTTTTATATTACCTTGTTTTCCAGGAAATAATTTTGCTTTTGAATAGCCACAATTTGGCATAGAATTATGTTTATCTTCAGTAACTAAATCATCTATTGCTTGTTTAATTGTAACCCATGAATCTGTTGTATGTGTTGGTTTAGCCCATTCAAAATCCACATATACATCGTTTCTAATGCCAAGAATTATAACTCTTTCTCTATTTTGAGGGACACCGAAGTCAGCTGCATTAAATAATTTATAATCAACTTTATAACCAAGTTTGGCAAAATCTTCAGTTATAGTTTTAATAGCTAATCCGTTTTCCCAAGAAATCAAACCCTTTACATTTTCTGCAATAAAAATTTTAGGGGTTATTATTTCTACTGCTTTTACCATACTTTGATATAAATTTCCTCTTTGTACAGTCAATCCTTTTCGTTTACCTGCCAAACTAAAATCTTGACACGGAAATCCACCAATAATAATGTCTGCATTTGGAAGATTAATTTCATTGTCAAAAAAATTAGTTTGTTTATTATTATTGATGTTTAAAATTTCCGTAATATCTCCACATACAACATTTGTATTTGGAAAATTCAATTTATAAGTTTCTGTTGCTTTTTTATTTATATCATTAGCCCAAACAACATTAAACGGATTCTTTATATATTTTTTCCCTAAATAATGGAAATCTCCTTCTATACCTAAATCTAATCCACCACACCCTGAAAATAAAGAAATAACATCATATTTTTTTCTTACAGCAGGACATTGAGTATAGACTTCTCTTTTGTTATCTTTTTCAGTTTGTAGTTTTTCTTTTATTGTCATTTGCACTACCTCCCATTATTTCAAGCTGAATTTATTACTTTTAACAACAATCTTATTATATATTAAAAGTATAAATTTTGCCATACTTTTTTCTACAAAAATTTTTCATTTATTAAATATCTGCAACTCATATTTAAACATATGTTCGTCATTTTGTCAAGAGATTTTTTTCTATTTCTTCTCTATCATAATTTAAAATCCAATCATTGAATTTCTCATAAACTGGCTTCAAAGTTGATTTTGTTATTTCACTATCAGTTCAAGGTTTGAAAGATACTGCAATACTTTCTGTAGAAATAACGAATCTTCTTTTACCAAACATATACAGAGTTGTTGATTCCCCGAAATGTAAGTTATCATATTCATAATCTTCAATAATTATTTTGTAAACTAACCCTTGATATAAAGTTGTATTAATTACTCTATAATCTATCCCGAACTCTTTATATAAAACTACATTTTCTGAAATTTCACTTTTGTTATTTGTTTTCCATGCAAATATTGGCTCTTCATTTCTAATTACTCTGTCTACATCAATATAAATCATTCCACAATATAAAGTTACTAGAATTATTATTACTGATAAAACAATCCTTAAAGTTCTTTTACAATATTTAACTACGAGAGCAATTGATAAAAATAGTAAAGGCAAAACCCATATAACAAAATATTGAGGATACCATGTTAAATTATCTATTCTATTTTTAAAAGGATTTGTCATATTCATATTAATAATAACTAAAGTTACCATAACTATTATTGCTGACAAAATAATTTTTAAATTTTTTTTGCCATATCTAAATCCCAATCCTATTAATATAAATAATAATGAGAAAATTTCTATCAAAAAGCTCAGAAATCCAGCTCCCATTACTCCTAAAAATACTATTATTAGTAATACTATTGAAGAAACGACAATTAAGATAATTTTACTTTTCTTAATCATTTTACACCCCCACAACTTACTATTTATCTAGTAGCATTATATCACACATTTTTTCAGAATTAAATAAAAAATCTTATTTTAATATGCTCTAATTTGATTGATTTTTATAAAACGAATTTTTTCAATTTTTCGTTTTATAAAAATTTATATTACGAATTTTGCGTTTTTTTCATAATATAAATTTTATTTTAAAAACAATATTAAGTTACATATTTAAAAGGAGATCCCCTGTCCTAAAAAACTTTGGACAGGGGATTTAGCAAGTTGCTAAAATGTTGGCTCAAAACCTGTAGGTCTTGTTTGTTCGGTGTACCTCTTGTCACCGCATTTCTTACAGGTTTGGCTCCAGCGTTTTTTCTCGACGTCTCTGTAACCTTCAGGCTCAAACCAAGTATCGGAACCTTGCCCAACCAGTTTGTAGCCGTATGGTTCCTTTACGGTTTTAGGATCATATTTGGTTTCTCCCCACTCGTGGTTACAGCTCTTCATTTCCCGTTTAACCGAAGCCAACTCTCTTTCCAATTCTACCTTCCTATCTGCTAAGTTCATACCGTAGTCCTCCTTTTGATTTCTATATAGCATTTCGCTATACATAGATTTGTAAAACGATACTAATCCTATTATAGCATATTTATGTAAATTATGCAAAATATTTTCAAAAAAACATTGATATATAAGCACTTATGCCTTGCTATACTAAAAACCGTATGCTAACATCTCACACTATGGAAGTGAATGCCGATGTATAAGTGCAAAATCAGATTTTATAGTTTGCAAGCAGGTTTGACACTGTGTGCTATAACCCTTTCATATCAATAGATTTGGGACAAAAAAATAAATGCCTTTTTGTAGACATTTATTTCTTGTCATTTTACCAGAGTGGCTCCTCAAACCAAATACGAACTCGTTATTTTTGTTGATATATCAAACATTTCCTGCTTCTGACTCATATAAATGACTACATATTGACTACGTATGAAGCTTTTTACATATATTTTAGTTGTTCAATTTTTTATCTAATTCCATTACCTTTTTATCAAAATCTGAAATATAATTTTTATCTTGTATCTTCTTATATTTCTCATATTCACCATGTGCTTTTTTTTCTGCGTTTTCTTTGCTTATTTTCCCATGTCCTACTAATTTATTATATCGTCTAAATTCAATAGTTCTTTCAACTTCTTCTTTCCATTGTTCCATAGTCATTGCAATATTCCTTTTTGCATTATCTTCAGCAACATCTAAAAATATATTTACTAAATTATTTAATTGCTCTAGTTCGTTCTCTTCTAAACAGTTTTTAGCAATAGTTACATCACTTTTTAATATTTTACCGTCTGGACTTTCCTTCCATGAAGTTAGTCCCATATTTTCTTTAGAACTATCTATTCTTTCATATATTAGTTCACTTGCAGTTTTACCAGTTATGGCATAGTGAAATTTGTTTTGAACATTTGCAAAAAATTCTCTTGCTATATCACTATTACTTGAATAATCTATACTACATTCTGCAAATATATCTGTAATTTTTTGATAAAACATTCTCTCACTAGTTCTAATTAATTTGATTTTTTCTAGTAATCGTTGAAAATACTCTAAATCGCCTTTTTTACCTTCCATAAATCGCTTTTCATTTAATACCCAACCTTGCACCATATAATCCTTTATAATCTTATTAGCCCATGTTCTAAATTTTGTTGCTTTTCTACTATTTACTCTATATCCAACCGCAATAATTGCATCTAAATTATAAAATATTATAGTTCTTTTAACATCTCTATTGCCTTCTTTTTGAACTACCGAGATTTTCTCGGCAGTTGAATTTTCATTTAATTCCTGTTCTTTATAGATATTTCTTAAGTGTAATCCAATATTATCTGATGTTGTATCAAACAATTCTGCCATCGTTTTTTGTGATAACCATACATCTTCATTTGCATACACCACTTCAATATTTATATTACCTTCTTCATCATCATAAAAAATCAGAGTATTATTTTCAGTTAATTCATTACCCATAGTATTATTGCTCCTTTATCAATTATTCTTTGTAATTATATTACAATAAAGTACAAATTGCAATGCTTTATTTTGTATGAGCTAGAATCCGAATTCGGTTCTAAACCTGTTGTGTAAGGTATTCCAAGGTCTCTCGATTCTTCCTTTAGCTTGTGGCGAACCCGCAGGGATAAGGGTAACCCCTAAAATACTCATCTTCGTCCCGTATTGCGTTGTTGACTCAATAATACCTGCTAGTTGCTCTTCTAGCAGAAAAAGTCAAAGAAAAAAGCAAGATATTTCAATCCTGCTCCTTTATTTTCATACACATTATGAACCCACCTGCAAAATATTTTAGAGTTCTTGTATGAACAGTATGGCTCCTCAAGTTGGACTCGAACCAACGACCCTGCGGTTACTGCACTACATTAATTTACATTAACATTATGAATTAAATCATAATTTGTAGTCTGGACTTTATCTTTACCATATTCATATAAGAATTTAGGTAGGTGGTGTAAAGTCTCTACACATAGCTTTCGCCTTGCTCGGTATTGTCTTTTACAAGAGTTTCACCGACTTAGCCACCTTTGTCATTCATAAGTTTCCTTATGAAGCTGCTAACATTTTACAGCCGCATGCTCTACCAACTGAGCTATTGAGGAATATAAAACCTGGCGATTACCTATGTTTCCAGGGGGGAATCCCCCAAGTATTTTCGGCACATAAGAGCTTAACTTCTGTGTTCGGTATGGGTACAGGTGTTTCCTCTTCGTTATCATCACCAGATATGGTTGAATGTCTTTCATACACTCAAAAAT
>Ga0123354_10000146_pt1 | contig 55170 bp, 53 predicted proteins | sample TergutLab28metaG_2_FD_97872 | JGI IMG/M metagenome (GOLD analysis project Ga0123354, IMG submission 97872) | Labiotermes labralis P4 segment gut microbial communities from Petit-Saut dam, French Guiana - Lab288 P4 | ecosystem: Host-associated > Arthropoda: Insects > Digestive system > Gut ... | reverse complement strand
GGTATCGCCGAATTTGGTCCCTATTCCCCTTCTCCCCGCAACAACGTCAAATTCTTCTTTATCGCTCACGAAAGCGACAAGCTCTTATGCAACAAATTGTATCAAATCTTCAAAGAAGGTTGCGAAATCGAAAACAAAAACCTCGACGATCCCCTCTGTAAATTCAAACCCCTCGCCGAATACATCAAACAACCTTTCATAACCGACAAAAACGCTCATATATTCTTCAACAACCCCGACAACGCAATCTCCGAAATCGCAATTCTCCCGCATGCATTGGAACTCCCTAAAGCAACAATCCCTGCCCGTCTCCACTATCTACCCCATGAAGCGCGCTCGACTCCTGCGACGCCTTTCCTGCTCCCTGCTGCCCACCTTCGCAAAATCAAACCTCTGGTTTCTCTGATTTATCAAAATGTCAATCCACCCCCCCCTGATTCCTCCCTACCACAACCGTACCATCGCCGTACCAAGTCCGTATTTGCCCGTTTTTCTCCAATGAAAGCAATTCCCCGTTTTCTATGATAAAATGATTCCATTTCTCCTGTTTGTATTCCGTTTTGATTATTACATTTTCTTGCCTGATGCTCTCATTTTCTTACCGCAAGGTGCAAAAGAGTACCGCTGTGTACAAACGCTGCCGATTTCCGAAATCCGATTTTTTGCGTACCGGATGGAAACTCTACGCTTTTGGAAAATCGCCGTTCAACGCCGCTTTCGCCTACACTTTGGCGCACGCGATTAACGGGGCTTATCCCGACTACCAAATCAATCCGTCAAAAGTATTAGTCTCGCGCGGTCATCTCGCTCCTCCGTTGAATGCGCAGGCAATACCGATCGACGGTAGATGCTGATGCTGTCCATTGCCGACATTGCTGCATCCTGTTCAAAATAACCTATTTTACCGTTATCGGTTCCTTGGGGATAATATTGGTCGAGGCGAAATCTGTTTTTGAAAACATCCGAAAGGAAGAAAAAAATGTCGCCGAAGCGCTGAAACTCATCATTAAACTCTTTGAAAACAAAAAAGAATGTCGAAAAATGGTCGGGTGTCCCCCGAAACAAGGTTTTAACCTCCAATCAAAAATCACAATCCGATTGAAACAAACGGTTCTCCTGATAGTTTCAATCCTCTTTCATCAACGATACGATCCGCGTCCCCTGTCCCGTTGAAGTGATAAAACAAGTAAAAGCCCCCTTATCCGGTTGGCAAAACTTCCAAATTTGGTTCGGCAGATTTGCTATTCTTTTGCTTTTGCTTGCCGCTGTTTTCTGTGTCAAAAAGTCCCCGGCAGGGGACTTCAATTCTCAATTCTTCCCTTAGCTTCCTGTATTATTGAAAATATTTGATTTTTCCGAACATTTTAGTAATTTTGCCTTCATAAATCAATGGATGGATGATGAAGCGCAAAATTTCCAAGTAACACTATGAGTAACACTAAATAACTATTGTATGATTAAAAAAAGTTTTCTTTTGGGGCTTGTCTTGTTGACGGCGGGGCAGCTCTTGGTGGCACAGTCGTTTCAAGTAATTACCTTGAGCGCCGATGGCGAAGAAACAACTTATGCACTTTCGAATGTACAAAAGATTGTTTTCGACAACAACACGATGACTGTTAAGATGAAAGACGGCGATTCCGCGACCAACATTCTGCGCATCGGCTTTGCCCGCGATATCTCCGGTATCGATTATTCGAAATTAAAACTCAACGAAGTAAACGGAGTCGGCGGCGATTCCGACAAATTTTATGAACTGATCAATATCGGCGACTCGGATATTCCGCTGGAAGGATGTCAAATTATTTATAATGCTGCTCCAAATAATACAGGCGATCCTTTCCCGCCTAACAGAGAACAACTTACCTGGACGGGAACGCCCGGTCAAATGGCACAAGCCGGGAAATTGTTCAGTCTGATAGGTCGTGATACTCCGGGTTCATTCACCACCGGATTAACTGCAACGCGAATATTGATAATCACGCTTAAAGACCCCGACGGAAATACAATAGATAAATGTATCAGAGCAAAGGATACAGGCGAATATGCAATTGACGATCAATCGTTCTCGCGTGTTCCCGATGGAACGGGTCCCTTCTATTTCACAACGCCGACCCCCAATGCATTGAATGGCGAAGATGCGACCGGCTTGGTGTTGCTGCCTCAACCCGAAGGCACGGGAATCCAAAGCCTGAAACCGCAATCTGTTGATTTCGTATTTCCCAATCCCGTTAAAGAAAGCTTCACTATCAACGGCCTCAAAAAAGGCGCGCTAATAAGCATCTTCGATCTGGCGGGACGACTTCTGCAAACCGTCGCCTCACAAGAAAATGCTACCGTCGTTAACGTCTCGTCTCTGCAACAAGGAACCTATTTGTTGCGTGTGGGAGACCGTGCCGTTAAATTCGTAAAACAATAAACAAATCAATAATAAAAACACACAAAATGAAAACAAATACTATCTTACGCACTTTAATAATCTGTGCTTTTTTATTTGGCGTATCTGCAATGAATGCACAGACTAAAATCTATGTTTATCAATCGGATGGAACGGTCGCAGGATACAATGTTGCCGACATTGACAGCATCAGTTTCACCCCTCCCGCAACTTCAACGGTTGATTATACCAAATTAAAACTCAACGAAGTGAGCGGTGTAGGCGGCGATAATGAAAAATTTTATGAATTAATCAACACCGGCGACCTTGATATTCCGCTGGAGGGCTGCAAAATTTATTATAATGCAAACAGTAATGTCGGAGGCACCCTTCCTTCGGGAGAAGGAAATCTTACTTGGACGGGCTTATTCACGCAAACAATAAAAGCCGGGGAATTATTCTGCCTGATCGGTCGAAATAATGCAGGTTCATTCACAACGGGATTAACGGCGGCGCGAATATTGGTTATCACGCTTAAAGACCCCGACGGCAATGTAATAGATAAATGTATCAGAGCAAAAGATACCGGCGATTTTGCCGTTACGGATAAATCATTCTCGCGGATTCCCGATGGAACGGGACCTTTCTATTTCACCGAACCTTCGCCCGAATTAATGAACGGCACCGATGCATCAGGCTTGTTGGAAGTGCCGGTAACGCAAGAATAAAAAATATGGCACAAGAAATTGAAAGAAAATTTTTACTTGCGGGCGAATATAAGAGTTTAGCTGCGAAAACCATTCGGATTACCCAAGGCTACCTTTGTACCGATCACGAACACAATGTCAGGGTACGCATCCAAGACGATAAAGGATTTATAACAATCAAAGGTCCGAGCAATGCCGGGGGGATGAGCCGTTTCGAGTGGCAAAAGGAAATCTCTCCGGCAGAGGTGAAAGAGCTGTTGATGATTTGCGAACCGGGGATAATCGAAAAAACGCGCTACCTTGTTCCGGCAGGAAAGCATACTTTTGAAATAGATGAATTTTGCGGAGAAAATGAAGGATTAGTCGTTGCAGAAATAGAATTAGACTCGGAAAACGAAACATTTGAAAAGCCCGGATTTTTGGGGCAAGAAGTTACGGGAGATAGGAAATACTACAACGCCATGCTAACCAAAAACCCCTATAAAAATTGGTGAGAGCTGAAAACTCATGTGCTGAGAGTACAACCGGGCAACTCAAATTTTGAATAAACAAAAAATCAAATTATCTTTGCACATAATATCATTGGTTATTTTCCGACGGTTGTCCAAAAAAGGTGAAATTCCGACGGTCATAACGATAAACACAGATAAATGGATGAAGTAAGAATTTTAGTAGAAACCGTAGTAGAAGCATTACAAGAAAAGAAAGGAAGACGAATCGTAACAATGGATTTGTCGAGATTAGAGAATTCTATTTGTCAGTATTTTATTATTTGTCAAGGCAATACGCCAACACAAGTTTCCGCTTTATGCGATTCGGTTTGGGACATGGTTTCCGAGCGGCTGCATGAAAAACCGATAGGATCGGTCGGAATGAGAGAAGCGCAATGGATAGCCATGGATTATGGAACCGTGATGTTGCATCTGTTTATTCCTGATCTTCGAGAATATTATAATTTGGAAAACTTGTGGGCGGATGCAGCCATAACGGAAATTCAAGATATCGTATGAGCGAAAATAAAAATAAAAACCCCTATCCGTCGGGAAATAATAATAAACCTTTTAAATTCAACGTAAGTTGGATGTACGGCTTGATTATTATCATGGTATTGGCGGTTTTCTTCACAAATAATTCTCCCGAGAATAATAAGAAATTAGACTGGACCGAGTTTCAGAAATGGGCTGAAGCAAATGCATTCAGTAAAATGGTAGTCAACTTGTCGGATAGAAAAGTAGTGGCGACCATTAAGAATGATTTTGTCGTTGATATTTTAGGCGCCGAGATTCCTCCGAGCAGGAATCCGTGGCATAAACATTTGGAAGCAACGGCTACGGTTACCGTTCCTTCGGCAGATAAATTTACGGATTTTTATAACCGATGGGAAAGTGAAGTTTCGGGATTTGACGCTACCCTGACTTACGATGAAGGGAATAATTTGCTGTTGACAATACTTTTTCAAATCCTTCCTTTTGCCCTGCTCATATTTGTTTGGATCTTTCTGGCGCGCAGGATGTCGGGCGGGGGCGGCGGCGGATTATTCAGCGTAGGAAGAACAAAAGCGCAGCTATACGACAAATCGTCGCCTCAATCTCAGAAAATAACATTCAAAGATGTCGCAGGCTTGTCGGAAGCCAAACAAGAAGTGGAAGAAATTGTGGATTTCTTGAAAAAGCCGGCGAAATATACCGATTTAGGCGCCAAGATCCCAAAAGGAGCATTGCTGGTCGGACCTCCGGGAACCGGCAAGACCTTGTTGGCAAAAGCAGTTGCAGGTGAAGCCGATGTACCGTTTTTCTCCCTTTCGGGTTCCGATTTCGTGGAAATGTTTGTGGGTGTCGGAGCATCGCGAGTAAGGGATTTATTCCGGCAAGCCAAAGAAAAAGCCCCCTGCATTGTATTCATCGATGAAATTGACGCGGTGGGACGCGCTCGCGGAAGAAATCCGAACATGGGAGCGAATGATGAACGCGAAAATACTTTAAACCAGTTATTAACGGAAATGGACGGATTCGGTTCAAACAGCGGAGTAATCATTTTAGCAGCAACCAACCGCGCCGATATTTTGGATAAAGCGCTCTTGCGGGCAGGTCGATTCGACCGTCAAATAAATGTGGATTTGCCCGAATTAAGCGACCGAAAAGAAATTTTTATTGTCCATTTACGTGATATCAAAAAAGATGAATCGGTAGATACGGAATTTTTGGCGCGTCAGACGCCGGGATTCTCCGGAGCGGATATTGCCAACGTTTGCAACGAAGCGGCTTTAATAGCTGCCCGCAGCGGAAAGGAATCCGTACAGAAAGAAGATTTTATGAATGCGGTTGACCGGATTGTCGGCGGTTTGGAGAAAAAATCAAAAGTTACGACCTTGGATGAACGTCGAACCATTGCCATTCACGAGGCGGGACATGCTACGCTGAGTTGGATGTTGGAACATGCCGACCCGCTGGTAAAAGTCACCATCGTTCCTCGCGGAAAAGCATTGGGCGCGGCATGGTATATGCCCGAAGAAAGGCAAATCACGACATATCAACAGTTGCAGGACGACATGTGCGCCACTTTGGGCGGACGGGCTGCCGAAGATTTGGCTCTCGGAAAAATTTCCACAGGAGCTGCCAATGATTTGGAAAGGATTACCAAACAAGCCTACGCTATGGTTGTATATTACGGAATGAGCGACCGATTGCCGAATTTGAATTACTACGATTCTTCAGGGCAGGATTGGGGATTTACCAAACCCTACAGCGACGATACCGCTAATTTGATCGACGAAGAAGTGAAACGGATTATCGACGAACAATACAACCGCGCAAAAGCCCTTTTGACCGAATATAGCGCCAAACATCAAGAGCTGACGGATGTATTGTTGGAAAAAGAAGTAATTTATGCGGATGACCTGGAACGAATATTCGGTAAACGCAAGTGGCTGTCACGTTCACAGGAAATTTTGGCTCAACAGGAATTACTTACCGTCACTGACCAAACGACGCCCGAAAAACCGGGAGACGACTCAAACCCGAGCATAACAATCGGAAACGAATGAAAAACTTCTTTATACGTTTATTGACGGGGATTGTCTATGTGGGAACAATCACAATGGCTGTTTTGTGCTGTTCCTATACCTATCTCGCCTTGTTTATGATAATCATAATCCTTTGTTTGCTGGAATTTTACCGAATGATCAACATTCATCGGGAAACAAACATCAATCGGTATATCCATGCTGCGGGTGGTGCGCTTTTCTTTCTTACGGCTTTCCTGTATGTATCGGGAATTACCGGCCGAGCGGTTCTTTCTTTGTATTTGCTTTATATTATCGCGACGCTTATCTTTGAATTATATGCCGGACAAAAAAATCCGATTGGTCGTTTGGCGGGTATTTTCTTCGGACAAATATATATAGCCTTGCCTTTTTCGGTATTGAACCTGTCGGCGTTTCCTGATTCCGGTGTCAATCCTCCGGTTTACCAACCGATTTGGATAATGGCTTTGTTGCTGTTTATCTGGGCAAACGATACCGGCGCATATTTAATAGGCGTTCGGTTTGGAAAGCATCGGCTTTGGGAACGGATATCTCCCAAGAAATCGTGGGAAGGTTTTTTCGGAGGACTTGCATTTACGATTGCGACAGCTTTCATCTTTGCTTATTTTCATCCCGAAACCGGGATGTATCATTGGATAGCTCTCGCGGTGGGAGTCGTCGTTTTCGGCACCTGCGGCGATTTACTCGAATCGTTGATAAAACGCTCGGTGGAAGTCAAAGATTCCGGCAGTTTGTTGCCGGGTCACGGCGGTTTCCTGGACCGTTTCGACAGCCTGCTTCTTGCCGGATATGCTCTGCTGTTCTACATGCAACTGTTTATTCGAAATTAAACGCAATAATAATCATTCGGGGCATCCCTTTGCTGATAGCATTAGAATACTTAACCAAACTGAAATCGGTCAAATCGCTACGGTTTTTCTCCACAACGTTATTCAGTCCGAAACAAAAACGAATTTCGGGAGCAACTTTAATAATCGGAAGATAGAAATCGCATCCCAAACCGATGGTAAGACCGTAATTCATCGGTTTCAAAAGCAGCGTTTCACCTTTTTTCAAACCCAAATCAAGCGAGGAATAAGCGCCGGCAATAACATACGGACGATAATTATTCAAGCGCATCGAACGGAATTTCAAATCAAGCGGAACCATCAGATAATTGGAACGTACGGTGGTCTTATAACGTGCATCGGATCCCTGTTCGACAAATTCGAAAGCCTTATCACCGAAAGATAACGAAGGCGTAAAGCGAAGATTCATATACGGATTCAAAAACAAATCGGCAATCAGCCCGACGGAAAATCCCGGAGAATAATTGGGAATGGTAGCATACCAGGTTTCTCCGCTCGTTGCGTCGATTAGTCCCGAATTTGTCAACAGCAAATCCTGAAAATTCATTCCTACGGTAATTCCGAAATGATACAACTTATAATCGCCGTAGGGTTGATTCTTCACTTTTTGCTTTTGTGCGAAAAGACTGCTTACCAACAAGCAGAATCCGAAAATCAGATATATCTTTTTATTCATTAACGCTTTCATTGCATTAATAAAACGCAAAAACAAAAAGCTTATTGTGCACATTCCGGCGAAGCTCCACCCTGTTTCACTGTTTTATTCTTGCTATGTTCAATATTTACTGCGAAAACAATCATCTTTTTACCATCGGCTTTTTTCCGGTAACTTTCAACCAAATCAGCCATCAAATTTTCATCCTGCATTAATTCACCTAACTCATCTTGTGCATAATCGTTCATCTTTATTTTTATAGACGACAAATCCGGCGTAATTCCTGCAATATGCCTTACTTTAGCAAGATAACCTGCTTTTACAAATTCACTTAACTGTCCTGATGTGATTAATGTGTTAAACAAATCGGAAAAACCTTCGCCACTCATGCGTATTGGCGTAGCGGTTATTCCCAAAAATCGAGCTTCGGGATATATTTCCCATAATTTCTTGTAAGTAGTCGCTTTTGCATGATGACATTCATCAGATTCTGCGTTCTTGGATTCCACGCATCAAAACTGTTCTCTTTATAAAGCCATGTGCTCACTAAAATCAATGCCCGCAACGTGCGTGCCTTTGCATTCTTTGTCAAAACGACAAGAGCGAATACAATACCGGAAAAGTAGGCGCACATGGCAAACGTCCACGCCAAAAATACAGGTCGTATCTCCGGACGATTCCCGATTGCTGACAGCGACAGTTTAAATGGATTTCCATGTGAACCCAAATAAATTGTAAATGCAGGTACGATTATTAATGACAATACGCCGAATACCCAAATGAGTATTTTCATGCGTTGCCGGTATCCGGTGCGAAGCTTTCCATGCTTTTTCAAGTTATTATATGTTTTCACGGATAAATAGGTTTTTTTAGAAAGTAATTATTGCGCTTTATATTCTCTTGGTGACACTCCTACAATCCGTTTGAAATATTTCCCGAAAAACGATTGGTCGGCAAAATTTAATTCATCACCCACTTGCTGAATCGTCATATTGGTTGATTTCAGTAACGCTCTGGCTTCCAGTACGACATAATCGTCAATCCATTCGTTTGCTGTTTTTCCTGTAATTTCTTTCATCACTTTTGACAGATGTTTTGGCGTAATGAATAGCTTATCGGCATAAAATTCCAATCCTCTTTGTTGCTTATAATTAGCTTGCACCAAACTTAAAAAGTTCTCTACCAACGTTTCTTGATGCGGTTTCTTTTTTTCTTCAGATTGAGGTTGAAACTGAAAAGCAGCTCCATAAAAAAATGCTAACGTAAGATATCTTATCACTTCCATGCGGTAGGGATGATTTTGCGATTTGATAATTCGCTTCAGCATCTGAAAATAATCAACCATACTGTATAATTCCTCTTCTGTTAAAGAAACTACCGGGTTATCCTGTACAGAAAGTAAAAAGGGCAGCCTATTCTGTACGCTCAGCATTAAACCATCGATAAATTTTTTCGACATCACGATAAACAATCCTGAAAAATTATCGCTAAAATACTTATGTTCCAAAATTTGGTCAGGTAAAACAACAAGGAAGAACGGCGCTTCCGCCTTATAGGGCTTTAGATTGATATTTCCTTCGGATGTTCCCTCCGTGCAAATAATGACGGTTGTAACATCTATCTTGAAAGGATAATCGGTATTGGATTGTCGGGGCATTTTATCAAACAAGATGATATCATTGTCTATTGAGTCATACTCTGAATTTTCCAATTCTCCAAGCCAATTTAATGATGATACGTTTTTTTTCATATTCTATTTTTCTCGCAAAGATAGGGCTATTCATCGTAAAAGAAAAATAAAAACGCCCAAAAGGCTAAAATTAGAGAAAAATTGACCTTGTAAAGCGATAAACTACCCATTAATTTTGTCTCGGTTTTCAAAGTAGAGAAAACCCTAAATAAAAAATATTATAAACGATAAAACAGAATCAATATGAAACCCAAGATTAAAAAATTTCTCTTTTTAACATCTATCCTGATGTGTATTTCCATAACAGGATATTCGCAGGAACTCGCACCTTATCAACTGTCGCTTGAACAGGCTATCGAAATGGGAATGAAAAATCATCAGCAGTTGAAAATATCGCAGGCACAACTTGAAGTCAGCAAACAACAAGTTAAGGTAGCAAAATTAGATTGCTTGCCTTCTGTGTCTTTTTCAGCCGGTGCAGCCTATTTGGGCGATGCGCTTATTTTGAATAAAGATTGGTCGAAAGTACAAACCGAAAGTATGCCCCACTTTGGAAACACTTTTGGATTGCAGGCATCGCAACTGCTGTATAAAGGTGGCGTTATCAAAAAATCCATTGAAATGACAGAACTTCAACAGCAGTTGGCGGCATTAGACCTGATTGGTAACGAACAGGACATTAAATTCTTAATCATATCTAATTATTTGGATATTCAAAAATTAATGAATCAAATAAAAGTGCTTGAACAAAATAAAGCGCTTGCACAACAGTTGTTTGACAATGTTACAAAATTATATGGCGAAGATATGGTTACTCGCAATGAGCTGATAAGGGCAGATTTGCAAATCAAAAATATTGAACAGGCTATCCTTACGGCTAAAAATAACCAAGCTATCCTAAGCAATCAAATGAGTTATGTACTTGGATTGCCAAATAATATTCTGATTATACCAACGGAAAGTTTGGACAGCGCTATGATGATTCAACCATTATCCTATTACATAGATATGGCTCATCAACAACATCCTGCATTGAAAGCAGCCGAAAAAAATGTAGAGATAGCTGAAAAGAACATTGATATTCAAAAAACAAATGGATATCCTGCATTATCTGCTTTCGGTGGATATAACATGCAAAGACCGATAACTTCAACTACCCCTGTCATAGATATGTACAGTAATTCATGGCAGGTAGGACTTTCGCTTAGTTATGACCTTGATAACCTGTATAAAAACAAACGCAGAGTAAATTTAAGCAAAAGTCAGGCGCTTGTTTCACAGGAAGCTCTAACTTATAGCCAACAGAATGTTGAAATAGGAGTAAATTCTGCCTATCGCAAATTGCAGGAAGCCGAACAACAGGTTCAGATAGCAAATGAATCCAAGAAGTTAGCAAACGAAAATTACGAAATAGTCAAAAATAAATATTTGAATCAATTAGTCATTACTGCTGAAATGACCGATGCAAGTAATTCTAAACTGAATGTGGAATTGGAATATGCCAATGCCGTCATAAATGCCGTATTTCAATACTATAACCTGCTTAAATCCGCCGGTACACTTTAAAACAAAAATTAGATACTTATCAATAAACAAATTAAATTACAATAATATGGCAACGAATGATAAAACATCTTTTGAAAAAGCAAAAGCAAATAGAATAAAAACGAGAATTAACGTTACAGTAATCAACACTTTGGTATTCCTGTTCCTCGTAGTAGGGTTTTTCTGGTTAATTAGAAATTATTTTCATCTTGGTAGGAATGATTTTACCGATTCGGCGCAAGTCGAAGAATTTATCAATCCGGTCAATGCTCGCGTATCCGGTTATATTAAGGAAATCCGATTCATTGAACATCAGAAGGTACATAAAGGCGATACCCTGATTTTGATAGATGACCGTGAAATCCTTACGCAGTTGGAACAAGCCGAAGCCGCATACATGAATGCGTTAGCTTCAAGAAACGTAACGCTGTCGTCTGTGAACACAGTAGCAAATAACATAAACACAACCCAATCAAACATTGCAGGAGCTAAGGCAAGGTTAGATAATGCCGAAACAAACCTGAAACGTTATGAAAACTTGTTGAAATCCGAAGCAGTTACGAAGTATCAGTACGAGCAGGTAAAAACAGAATATGATGTGGCAAAATCGTCTTATGATGCGTTGATAAACCAAAAACAGACCGCCAATCTTTCTACAACAGAAACAAAAAGCCGGTTGGCTCTGAATGATGCAGAAATCAAGCGCACGGAAGCTGCTTTGGAAATGGCAAAACTGAACCTTTCCTATACTGTCATTACAGCGCCTTATGACGGCATCATGGGAAGAAGGTTGTTAGAGGAAGGACAACTTTTGCAGCAACCGGGGATGCAAGTGGCTACTATCGTGGCAGACAAGGATAAATGGGTAACGGCTAACTTTTTGGAAAGCCAAATGCCTAATGTTACAATCGGCAAAAAAGTAATGATGAAAGCGGATGCAATGGGCGGAAAAGAATTTGAAGGTATTGTAACGGCTATTTCAGCAGCCACAGGTTCAAAATATTCAAGTGTTCCGGTGGACAACAGTACAGGAAACTTCGTAAAAGTGCAACAGCGCCTTCCGGTACGCATCGAATTTACCGATAATAACGATAAAGAAGCCTTGCAAAATTTGAGGGCAGGAATGAATATGGATATTTACATTAAAAAATAATTAACAATGTATAATCAGGGATTATTTCATAAGTGGGTACCTAAACTCGTCGGAATAACGCTTATCATCGTGTTGGATGCTGTCATACTGTTCATCAATCCGTTTAATGCCGGAAATATCGGACACATGACAAGCAGCACAGGTATCATCACCGAGTATTACATGTGGGGAAGTTTTGCAACAATTATCGGTATGGCATTGGTTCTTCCGTTTGCTATGCGTATCAAATTACGCTTCCGTACAAAGGAACTTTTGCTTACAACTTACATTGTTATGGCTATTATGACTATGGTTGTAGCCTTAACAAGTTCAGGAGAAATTGTTGTCGTTGCCTGCCTTATTTTTGGAATTGCCAAGATGTTTGGTATGAATGAACTGCTTCTTCCTATTATGGGATTACTCGGTGGAGACAGAAAAAGGTTTTATGCCGTATATTATCCCATAGCGTTAAGTTCCGGGCAATTAAGTACATTTCTTACATCAAATCTTTCTCTTAACGTTGGCTGGCAGGAGTTGCATTATTATGCTGCGGCAATATTATTACTTGCAGGTATGATTTGCGTGATTTTTGTTCATAATAAGCATTATACCAAGGTAATGCCGTTTATATGTATTGATTGGCTCGGTTTGTTCTTTTTTGGAACGGCATTGATGAGCATGGCTTATATTTTCGCATTCGGCAAACAACAGGACTGGTTCAACTCACCATATATTTTCCGGGCGGCTGTTTTCGTAATTGTATCAATAGGGGCATTGGTAATAAGAGATTTAAATATAAAACGCCCGCTTCTTTCTTTCAAATTATACAAAATCAAAGATGTTCGCTACGGCATCGTTCTTTTGGTCGCACAGGGGATGTATATGGGAATAAGCGTTATCATGTCCACTTATACTTCCGCCGGTTTGGGATATAATTGGATGACAAACGGAGCTGTTGGTTTGATGACTTTACCCGGCATATTTCTGGCCGGTTTCGTAGCCTTTCATTGGACAAAAAACAGGGTACCTCTCAAAATGTATATATTTTCCGGTTTTGCCGCTTATTTTCTTTATACCGTGATGCTCTATTTTATGATGGTTCCGGAATTGAACATTTCACAACTGTACTTGCCTCAACTGTTAAACGGATACGGTATGTGCGCCTTGTTCATATCAATATGGATATATGCACTTGATAAAGTTCCGTTGAATAGCATGATACAATCTGTAGCTCCTGTTATGGTGTTCAGAAGTTTTGTCATGATGGCGTTCTTCACCTCGTTGTTCGGATGGTTGATTTATAAATTTCAATGGCAAAGTATCGGTGATTTGGCTTCTTCAATTGATTCTCTGACCACGAGTCACAATCCGGGCGTGGGTTCCCTGCGGGATATTCAGATAGATGCCGTAATGGCGTCCTGTAAAAAACTGCTCGGCTATATAATCATAGCCGGATTAGGTATTCTGACGTTTGTACTTTTCCACCAATTCGGCAGATTAAAATACAGAATAGCTGAAGTACAGGCGTATCAAGCAGGAAAGAAAAAACAACCGGTATTGGCTGAGCAAATTATGGATATTGCCGGGTCTATTTGAGAAATTAATAAAAGCAATCCAATGGAGAACCGGAAATTGTAGAAATATATACGCGAGGATTGTGACACATAGGAAAAAATTCCGGAGTTTGCTGTTTTTCAATGTTACGCGGCGCCGGATTTTCCGTAACAACAGTATATCCCATCGGCTGTTGATGAGCAGCGCCATACATTGCCGCTGCCGATAACAATCCCATTTTGCGGAGAGACAGGATTATGTCTTGTCCTGATTTTTCTTTACAGATTACTCCTGTATTCCTCATCAAACCTGCACAAAGGTTGTTGTAACTATTGGATGTTTTGAATAACTTCATCCAATACAGGTAAAGTGTTTGCCGCAAACATCAATTGCTTCAATTCATTATTGTATGCGCGGAAAACAGCAGGTAAATTTAATATTTGTTCTGTTTCTGCGAATACTTTTGCCTTTGAAATGGATTGGTGAGATTGTGAATTTTTGTACAATCCGTCTTCATAGGTTACATGATGCATGGCTTCCGTAAATTCATCGGATTGAATAAAATTTTGATATTCAGAAACATTCAACAACCGGTAAATATCATATACGCCCCGGATATGTTTGGCTATTAGTATTTCATAATCATTATCGTATGATAGTCTTGTCAATCTTGAGATTTTATCACATAAAGTTCGTTTCGGGTCTATTGTCTGTACTTCAAAAGTATACAGTCCGAAGCGAGTTAGAATATCGTTGCTTTCAATTTCTTTCAGGTATTCGGCAATAATAGGCTGTATCTGTCGCTTTTGCCTGGGATAATACATCATTGATTTATCTTCCAATGTACAGCATTTGATTTCCACTTCCAAATTTTCTTTAAGTCCGGCGCTTTCGTAATGTGTATCATACGAAAAAGCTAATTTACGGAAATTCCCGCCTGTCTTGGACAATTCCTCTACATACATTTCCTTGTTCTTTTCGATGACAAAATGGGAAACATTACGGGTTAATGTTTTTTCTGCTTGTTTGGAAGAAATCGGATTACCGGAATAGACAAATATATCCAAATCCTCTGAAAATCTGTTGATTAAACCGTATGCTTTGGAAAGCGAAGTCCCTCCTTTGAAGTAGATACTGCCTGAAAAATCGGAAAACGCAAATTTTTTGAGTATCTTGGATACCCAATAATCTTTCTCAACGTGCGATTGTTCATATCCAAAATGATTCGCGGAAATTCTACCAACTCCCTGAAAGCCTCGCTATGTAAATGTAAATTCATACTTATGAGCTTTTAAACGGAAAATCAAACCGCGTTGTCGAACAGATGGTTGCAACAAGTTGTTCTTCCAAATCCCTGTTATTATTTTCATGCAACATTCGACTAAGTATTTTTCTGACCCTTGACGGATAATTTTTCGACAAAGATACTAATTTTTCAAGGTCTGCATATTCCAATGACGATACATGTAACTTGAAAATTCTGTCATAAGCTGCCTGTGGACTTGTACCGGGTATGTTACGGTAATCTTTTATTGCGTCCAAAATCCGTATTAGCCGTAACGTTTGACTGTCATCGGGAACATCTGTATAGGCTTTTACACATTCAACGGACAATTTTTCAAACCTGAACGCACGTACCGGATACCGGACGGCAATGGTAATTACCGAAGGAACTTGTTCCGTCAATGACATTTTATTGTAAATGTACGTCCCTGTTAAATATCCATTCAATTTATTAGTCAGGTAATTTAACTGTTCGTCTTGGTACACAGGTAGGTATCCTAACCCTAAACTTGACTGCTTGGGTTTGTAGTAAGCCCCTTTTTCTATCCGAGCCAATTTATTAGATTTGGATAAACCGGAAAGAATCACTGCTACATTAGCGAATTTGGATAAAGGAAAAGTAAGGTCTTTGAAAGTAAATATCTTACCTTCCGGAATTAATTCTATTTGCTTTTGTATGTCCGACTTAAATGATATCATACATTGAAAAACTTTCTGTAAAGATATAAATTAATTATGTATTTACATGTAAACACATAAATATTTTTTGTATGATGAGGGTTCAATTATTTATATATTGGGAATTTTTGCGTCCAAAACCTCCTTTTTCACAGATTAATCAAAAAATAATTATTTGTTAATCAGTATAATAGATTCAAATAGCAGATATTTTTTACATTTACTTTTACCAAGTTGGGAATTTAGGTTTTTGCGACTTCCGACCTTTGTCGAAAATATTTTGATTATGGATGTTATCACAATCGAATCGCAGGCATACAGGGAGTTGGTTACAAAAATCAATTTTAGATAAAAAAGGACTTTAAATGTACTCTTCATAACATTCATTTTTAAATTACAAAATTACTTTTAATAACTCGAAATGAAATGTTTGCAGCACTGCCAAATCACGACAACGGACTGCCAATTTCGGACATTCTGTGACCTATTTTTAAGTTTTAGAGTAGGTTACGATTTAGCGAAAAAAACCTGTCTTTTTTGGGCATTTAAATGTCTTTCCTCCCTGACATACATATAACGAAAAAGTCCTACAATCATCTGATATTGTAGGACTTGTCTTAACCGTGTCGCCTCTTGTCTTAGGCTTTCCGCGGAGAGACAGGGATTCGAACCCCGGGAACCTCGCAGTTCAACGGTTTTCAAGACCGCCGCAATAGACCACTCTGCCATCTCTCCTTTTCAAAACGATGCAAAGGAACAACTTTTTTTTTGCTTTACCAAACTTTCAGCGATTTTTATGACCGCGACATGAATTGCGTCCGGAAAATAGCTTTCAGTTCTTCTTTTATTTGCTTAATATCTACTTTCTCTTTCAATTCTTTTTCAAGAGATGTGACGCCTTTGTCTTTGAATCCGCAAGGATTAATTAATCCAAAATACGACAAATCCGTAGAAATATTCAGCGCAAACCCGTGCATCGTCACATAACGGTTACTTTTAACCCCGATCGCGCATATTTTTCTCGTTTTTTGCGGATCACCGGCTTGAAGCCATACGCCGGCAGCCCCCGCAAGCCGCTCGCCTTTCAGTGTGTACCGATCTAATAATCGGATGATTATTTCTTCCAAAAGAAAAATGTACGATTTCAATCCTATATGAAATGCTTCCAAATCGATTATCGGATAACCGACCAATTGTCCGGGTCCATGATACGTTACATCTCCGCCTCTATCAACGGGATATAATTCAACTTGCTTTTCTTTCAATGATTTTTCCGGAAATAGAAGATTGGAAGTCGAACCGTTTTTCCCAATCGTGATTACGTGCGGATGTTCGCAAAAAACAATTGTATTTCGGGTTTCTTTGTGTTCTGATTTTTGATGAATAGCTGCTTCAAACAGTTCCTTCTGCTTTCGGAAAGCTTCCGGATAAGGAATAAGTCCCCAATCGACAAAACTTAAATCATTCATTCCCTTCTTCTTTCTCTTTTTTCTTTGGCTCGTCGAAATCAACCGGCATTATTTTATTCATAAGCGACGTTATTTTTACTTGTCGTTTTAAAAGGTAAGCGCTTGGCTTGGCGGAATTAAATTCTCTCGGATTAGGAAGTGTAGCCGCTATCAATGCAGCTTCCGGAATGGTCAGCTTATCGGCTGTGGTCTCAAAATGCGCTTTTGCAACTGCTTGGGCACCGAAAATCCCATCTCCCATCTCTATGGAATTTAAGTAAACCTCCATGATGCGTTCCTTTCCCCAAACAAACTCTATCAAAACCGTATAATAGGCTTCAAGCCCTTTTCGAATCCAGGAACGATTCGGCAAAAGAAAAACATTTCTTGCGGTTTGTTGAGAAATAGTACTTGCACCCCGCAGTCGCTTTCCTTTTGCCGCGTCTTGTTGTGCAATTTCTATTTGATCTACGTCAAAACCGTTATGTACAAGAAACAAGTTGTCTTCCGATGCAACAACGGCGTGAATCAGATGAGGTGAAATCTCCGACAAAGGAACCCATTGGTGTTCAAGCCGAATTTGTTTATTATCCTTAATCTGCTCAATCGAACGGGTCAGCATTAAAGGAGTATAATAAACCGGAACAAATTTGTAAAGGATTACTAAAAATAAACTCAGGATAAAAAGAGTTAACACCAGATTTCTCATCCAGCGTACAACTCGCAGTAATCCCTTTTTTACCCGACTGTAATTCATAATTCATAATTTATAATTCATTCACAACATGAATGGTTTGACAAGCTGCCAAGGCGGCGGTTTCTGTTCTCAAACGGCTTTTCCCCAACGAAACGGGAATATATCCGTATTCTTTGGCAGATTTGATTTCTTCTTCGCTGAAATCGCCTTCCGGACCAATCAGTATCCTTGCATTTTCATGTTTTCGACAGGCTTGTGCTAAAGGACTTTTTTCTTCGGGATAACAATGGGCTATGAATTTTCTGCCGTCGAAATGTTGTCCGATATATTCCTTGAAACCGGTCATTGCTTGTAATTCCGGAAGCCGGGCTTTTTCCGACTGTTTCATGGCTGAAATCATAATTTTACGAAGGCGATCGATGGAAATTTCTTTTCGTTCGGAAAACCGACAATCGAGAAAACTGATTTTGTCTATCCCGATTTCGGTTGCTTTTTCAGCAAACCATTCGACACGATCAAAATTTTTGGTTGGAGCCAAAGCGATTTCGATTCTTCCTCTCCAAAGCGGATCTTGGGGAATCGTTTTCAACAAATTAACTCGGCACCGGTTTAAGTGAACTTCCGCTATTTCGGCTTCATAAAAATACCCTTTTCCGTCGGTTAACCGAAGGCTGTCTCCCGGTTGCATCCTTAACACTTTTAAGCAATGATGTGCTTCCGTTTCAGGGAGTTGCCGGTTCAATGCAATATCCGGAGCGTAGAACAACATCTATTTGAATTGAATCGTTTGAACGCTAATCAATCGGTCATAACGCCCACCCATCGGTCGAAAATAAACCATCACCCGATATTCATTTTCCGTTTGATAAAAGTTACCTTCAATCGCTGCGGTTCTGCCGGGCGATCGGTTGTCTTTACCGGTAACATATAAATAATTGTAATACCCTTCTTTTAACAATACCGTTTTGATATAGCCTTTATCCGAAACGCTATAATCCATCTGACTGCGTTCATCCAAAATATTGTTGAAAGCCTCGCCGAGAATATACACTTTTTCCTCAAAAGGTTCTTCGCAAGGAAGGTAAAAATGAACAATTTGATAATCGGCTTCGTAACTGTAATCTATGCCTGACAGAGTCCGCACAACAAATCTGCCATTGATATCTTCCGTAAACGAATAAGTGCGCCCGCTGCGGATTCTATCGGGTCTTAAAATGGTATGATAATACGGTGCATGAAACTCTACCGATTCGATGTTCAGTCCGGGATATTGGTGCGTAATCATTTCGAAACTGCGGTATTCATTACCCGCATCGAAAATCAGCGCCGGGTTATGTTCGAAAATCAGCTTGTTGTTTTGAACCATTAACGGTTTCACCAATGCCGCCTCATTATCGATTCGGTTATTTTGCTGAACATATACTTTCAAATCTTGCATCGGCGTTTTCACTTCGTTTCCGTAAGTTACCGAAAAATTAACCTGCTGGTATGAATTATTCATCCCTTTATCGGTTTGAGAAGTAACTTGCATCGAAACCGTTGCGCTTGTTGGTTCAACTACCGAAAAACAAGCGTTCAAAATCGGCTTGTCGCTGTTTTCCGGAAACACCTGCACCAAATAATTTCCCGATACTCTCAGATATACATCGTCATTGGGAAATGTTAAATGATAGTTCACATAATCCATGGTTGTATTATACGATATCGCATAATCATCGATGATGCGGTGTTGAAACCCTCTCATGTATTCCGATTGAATCAATTGCGACGGAGTCCAGTCGGCATTGCAATGAGTTAATGTATAAGTATAAACGCGCGGCTCCGGTTCAAGCATATCGAAACTGATATCTATCAACCGATCGCTTTCCAATTCAATGATGGGCGCTGCAAGGGGTTGATCCACAACACTCACTTGCAACGATTTTACTCGATCGGAAAATGCGGCGGTTTGAACGTTCCGGGCAAAACCGGTTGCTGAAAAAACTACGCTCACTAAAACAAAAATAAAAACAATTCTTCTCAAATTTATACTCGTTTTTTGCATTATTCGGTACAAACTTACAAGAAAATTTTCGAATTTACAAACTAAGGAATGAAAAATAAACAAAACATCGATTTCCCCTCTTGTACCGAAAACTCCCTGTTTTGTGTGTAAAAACGTTTACTTTATTCAATTTATTATAAAAAATTTGGTTATCATTATTTTTTTTATTTCCTTTGTCTTGTAAAAAATTGTTTAATTATTTAAAACTATTTGCCTATTGATGAACATTACTCTTATAACCTAAAAAATAAAAGTAATGACAAATTTGAAGATGCTGAGCGACGAGGAGTTGGTAGGCGCTTATGCGCAAGGCAATAATTCTGCTTTTGATATTCTGCTGAATCGTCACAAGGACACGGTTTATTCTTATATATATTTTATTGTCAGAAATCGGGAATTAGCGGAAGATATATTTCAAGAAACTTTTGTTAAGGCGATTATTACTATCAAACAAGGTCGTTATACCGAAAACGGTAAGTTCCGCGCCTGGATCAGTCGAATTGCTCACAATTTAATTATCGACAATTATCGTCAAGAAAAAAACGAACAAACCATTTCCAACGATGATTGCGAAATTGATCTTTTTAATAATTCCAAACTGTCGGAAGGAACCGTCGAAGACGAGATGATTAAAACACAAATCTTAGCCGACGTGAAAAAATTAGTAGGTTATCTCCCCGATAATCAAAGAGAGGTTTTATTATTGCGTTATTATCAAGATTTAAGTTTCAAGGAAATTGCCGACATCACGGGTGTGAGTATTAATACCGCATTGGGTCGAATGCGTTATGCTATTCTTAATATGCGACGTATGGCTGAAGAAAAAAATATGATTTTAACTGCCGATTGATTTTTTCAAATCGGCTACAATATAATTTCAACGCCTGCGTTTAAATAGGTAGAAAAAACAAACAATTCTGCCTATGCAACAAAAATTTACACTTACAAAAAATGAACAGCCGTTTTCGATCGATTCGAAAAAAGAAATGCAGGCTGTTTTTCCTAAAGCACAAACGCTTGATTTGATTAAACAGTTTGCTTGCGTTTACCATTCGGAAGGAAAGTTGCCTCTGCCGTTAGCTGCTATGGTATTAAATTAACGATTCCTGATTCGTAAATAGTAAATGATAAATTGTAAACAATCATGATTCTTGCCCCTTCGATATTGTCGGTCGATTTTTTGCATTTGGGAAAGATAATAGAAATCATCAACCGAAGTGAAGCCGATTGTCTGCACTTGGATGTAATGGATGGAGTCTTTGTTCCGAATTTGTCTTTCGGTTTTCCGGTAATAAAACAAATAGCAAAAGCTGCAACAAAACCGATGGACGTGCATCTGATGATTGTAGAACCGCAAAAATTCATTACTCAATTCCGCGATTTGGGCGTGCGGGCTTTGACCGTTCATTACGAAGCTTGCACGCATTTGCACGGAACCCTGATGAAAATTAAGGAAACGGGAATGAAGGCCGGTATCGCCCTCAATCCACATACGCCGGTAGAACTCCTGACCGATATTCTTGACGAAGTGGATAAAGTATTGATTATGTCTGTTAATCCGGGATTCGGCGGACAGAAATTTATTCCTCGTTCAGTTGATAAAGCACTCCGGTTGAAAACGATGATCGAGCAAAGAAATTTGCAGACGCTTATCCAGGTCGATGGAGGAATTAATCTCGAAACCGGGAAAAGAATGACAGATGCAGGAACCGATATATTAGTTGTCGGTAGTTCAATTTTTAAAGCAAAAAATCCCGAAGAAATGATTCGACAATTAAAAATCGAATTGTCATCCCGCGTTTGACGCGGGATCCCCTGAAGGAGTTGTTGACGATTATCGGGGGATTGCGTGTCAAGCGTAATGACAAAAAGCATTAATATTTTATGATCAAAACCTTACGGCAAGCCGTGTTCTTGCGGCTGACATTATTTTTTGCGTTCGGAATCATTCTTCAAACACAAAAAAATCTTTTCCCTTTTTGGGTGTATTGCGCCGCATTTTCTTTACCGATTCTTTTCCTCTCATTGTTTGTGAAAAAAATCTCGACTTATCGTTGGCGTTGGCTTTTCGGAATCGGCTTATTTCTTTTGTGCGCTTCTTCGGCAGGGATTTTAATATGGACGAATTGGAATCATTCGGAATGGACCGAAGATGAGGGAACCCGAAGTTATTATGTGCAACTGATCGACGAACCCGTGAAAAAGCCCCAAACGTGGATGTGTAAAGTAAAAACCGGCGACAAAATCATTCTCATTTATCTCCCGATCGATAGCATTTCTTCTTCATTGTCTCCTTCGGATTGGCTTGTGATTCACACGAATGTTGAAAAAAACGATCAATTCAATCTTCGTAAACAAGGAATTTCGGCTCGTGCTTTCGTTGCTAAAAACAATTGGGAAAAAATAAAACCAACGACGAGACAACGCTTTAACTTTCGTTTCTATTCGTTAAAATGTCGGCGTATCGTCATAAACCGACTCAAAAAGATTTTGCCTGATGAACAATTATTTACCATTGCTACGGCAATTTCATTCGGCTACGTCAGTGAAATGGACAGAGACACACGGCAAATATTCACCGGTGCCGGATGCGCTCATATTTTAGCTATCAGCGGATTGCATTTTGCTTTTATTTATAGCGCGCTTAATGCTTTATTTTCTTTTATGGGCAACAAACGGCGGGGAAGAATTGTTAAGCAATTGATTATTTTACCCGGACTGTGGGCGTTTGCTTTTTTTACCGGGATGCATCCTTCAGTTACCCGGGCAGTGATTATGATTACAATTTGGGGAATCGGAAATGCTTTTTTTGTTCAAGCATTAACGGTTAATACATTAGGCTTTGCCGCTTTTTTTATCCTTTTATGCAATCCTTTCAATTTGTTTGATATCGGTTTTCAATTAAGTTTTTCGGCAGTTTTCGCTATTCTATTTATGAATCCTTATTTAATATCTATTTATCATTCTCGTAATCCAATGATTAATTATTGTTGGGAATTATCCTGTACTTCTACCGCTGCGCAATTGGGAACAGCTCCCTTGAGCATGTATTATTTCAATCAATTCCCGCTGCTTTATTTGATTTCGAATCTTTTTGCCATTCCTCTTGCCTGTATTTTGTTGCTTTTGATTCCTTTGACATTATTCGTCAGTTTTTTGTTCGGAAATCAGCCGGCTTTATTATTTCCCTTGCAGAAATTGTTACAGATTTTTATTAGCGGTTTGAAGATTTTAGCGGAGATTCCGAATGGAGTTATTACAGATATCCGATTGAGTGTAAAAGACGCCGTAAACCTGACTTTGGGAATTGTTTTTTCTTTTTTGCTCGTAACAAAAAAACGTATGATTTACCTCTGTTTACTGATAATCCTTGTGGCATTGCAAGTATTTTATTACCTTTGCAGTTCTTGATTGTGAATATAATAGTACAAATTATGTTAAATAAGATTATCGCTGAAGAAAGTATTCAAAAAGCAAAAAAACTGATTAATAAATACGATAAGATTATTATTGTTACCCATACTTCGCCCGACGGTGATGCTTTAGGTTCCTCGTTGGCTCTTTATCATTTTTTAACGGAATACGGGAAACAAGTAAATGTGATTATTCCCAACGAATTTCCCGATTTTTTGCAATGGATGCCCGGTACAGACCAAATTATTATTGCGGAAGGAAATCTTTCTTTGGCAAGCGAAACCTTGGAAGCAGCCGAACTCATCTTTTTCGTCGATTTCAATGTTCTGCAAAGAATTGAACAATTAGAACCGTCAATAATAAAATCTCGTGCAGCCAAAATTCTCATAGACCACCATTTATATCCGGAGATTTTAACTGACGTCACGATTTCGCATCCCGAAATATCATCCACTTCCGAATTGATTTTCAGGTTTATTTGCCGAATGGGCTATTTTGATTATATCGATAAACCGTGCGCCGAATGTATTTACACGGGGATGATGATGGATACGGGTGCTTTTACCTTCAACTCGAACAGTCCGCATATCTATTATATCATCAGTGAATTGCTGCAGAAAGGAATTGACAAGGACGCCATTTATTCTCAAATCTACAATAAATACAGCGAACGTAAAATTCGAATGCAAGGCTATATTTTATATCATAAAATGAAAATATTTCGAGACTGCAAAACCTCTTTGATGTCTTTATCCTACGAAGAACACCAACGATTCCGCTCTCAAAAAGGCGATACAGAAGGTTTTGTCAATATCCCCCTGTCTATCGAAAATGTTCTGTTCTCTGCATTCATCCGAGAAGAGAAAGAGGTGGTTCGAATTTCGCTTCGTTCGAAAGGTGATTTTCCGGCAAATCAATTTGCTCGTGAAGTCTTTGGCGGTGGCGGTCATTTGAATGCTGCCGGCGCTGAATTTTACGGAAAATTGGAAGATGCGCTCCGGTTATTTACAGAAGCTTTACCTCGTTATAAGCGCTTATTGAAATAAATTAACGATTTATAAGATATGCGGCGAGTTACTTAAAGAATTTTTTACTTAACTTTGCGGGGAAATTATAAAACAACAGATCAATGAAAAAAGGGGCATTAGGGAGGGTGATTTTGATTGTAATTGCTTCTTGTATTACATTCTCTTGCAACCAATCAAAAAGTTTGCAGGAACTTTTACAGGAAGAAAGAAAGGCTATCGACAAATTTATTTCCATGAATGATTTGGTGATCTTAAAAAATTATCCTAAAGACGGAGTTTTCAAAGAAAATGAGTATTATAGAACCGACGACGGTCTGTTTTTTCAGGTGGTTGACTCGGGTAATGGCATCAGAGCCCAACTATTGGACGACGTTTCTGTTCGTTTTGACTATTTTCAATTTGTGAAAGATGCTGCATCGGGTGATACAACAAAATATGGTTTCCCTTTTACTTCAACTTACTATAGCACCGGCGTTTTAATTTCTTCCAATGGTCAACCTTACTCTTTTGTATATGGCATTTCGCAGACCTATTCATCATCTTATTCTCCGGCATGCCAATCTTGGGTAATTCCGTTGACGTATGTTGGCGAAGGGGCTGTTTTAAACATGATAATCCCATCTACACTCGGTGCTTATAACGATTATAATAATGTTACTCCTGTATTTTATAAAAATCTGAAATATACACGTTTTAATTGATTCATAATGTCTTTAATTAAATCTATATCAGGTATTCGAGGAACCATGGGAGGAAAAGCGGGAGAAGGCTTGTCGCCACTCGATATTGTAAAATTTACAGCCGCTTATGCTGCGTTCATTCGCTTGAAAAATCCCGATTCTCGAACGATCGTGCTGGGACGCGACGCACGTATTTCCGGTGAAATGGTGCGGCAATTGGTTGTCGGAACTTTATTGGGTATGGGTTTTGATGTGACTGACATCGGATTAGCTTCAACCCCGACTACCGAATTAGCGGTTACGATGGAAAAAGCCGACGGCGGAATTATTTTGACCGCTTCTCATAATCCGAAACAATGGAATGCCTTGAAATTATTAAATGATAAAGGTGAATTTCTGAATGCCGACGAAGGAAACGAAATATTACGAATTGCGGAAGCAGAGGATTTTGTTTTTGCCGATGCAGACCGCTTGGGAAAAATACGAACTGATGATTCTTATATGCAAAAGCATATCAATCATGTTTTGTCTTTGAATTTAGTGAATGTTGATGCCATACGGAATGCCCGATTCACGGTCGCTTTCGACGCAGTCAATTCGGTGGGTGGAATTGTTCTTCCGGAACTGCTCAAAGCCTTGGGAGTTGAGCGAATTATCGGAATCAATGCAGAACCTACGGGAATCTTTGCACATAATCCCGAACCGCTACCCGAACATTTGACCGAAATTGCCGAAGTGGTGAAAAAAGAAAAAGCAGATGTCGGTTTTGTTGTGGACCCCGATGTCGATCGCTTAGCAATTATTACCGAAAAAGGAGAAATGTTTGGAGAAGAATATACATTGGTCTCCGTTGCCGATTATGTTTTGCAGCATACGCCCGGCAATACGGTCTCCAATCTCAGTTCGACCCGTGCATTGCGTGATATAACAGAAAAACACGGAAAAACTTACACAGCTTCGGCAGTAGGCGAAGTCAATGTAGTCGCTCAAATGAAGGCAACCAATGCCGGCATCGGAGGTGAAGGAAATGGCGGAATCATCTATCCCGAGTCGCATTACGGACGAGATGCCTTGGTGGGAATCGGTTTATTTTTAACGCAATTGGCAAAATCGGCTAAGACGACAAGCGAACTTCGCGCTCAATATCCTTCTTATGTCATGGCAAAACATCGCATGGAACTGACTCCGGATACCGATATCGACGCTTTATTGCAAGCAATAAAAGCGAAATATGCCGATTATCCGGTGAACGATATCGACGGCGTAAAAATTGATTTCCCGAATAAATGGGTTCATTTCCGGCGATCCAACACCGAACCTATTATTCGGATTTATGCGGAAGCACCAACCAAAGAAGCAGCGGAGGAGCTGATACAAACGTGTCGTTGCGGACTTGATCCGCAATCCGATGAATGTTAGATTAATATTATTTAAAAAATAAACAGTATGGTAAGTTATAAAGAATTAGGCTTAGTAAACTCTCGTGAGATTTTCAAAAAAGCTTTCGAAGGGAAATATGCGGTTCCTGCGTTTAATTTCAACAATATGGAACAAATGCAAGCAATTATTCAAGCTTGTGTGGAAGAATCTTCTCCCGTTATATTGCAAGTATCGAGCGGAGCACGTAAATATGCTAATCAAACGATCTTGCGCTACATTGCACAAGGTGCGGTGGAATATGCCAAAGAATTGGGAAAAAACATCCCGATTGTTCTTCATCTCGATCACGGCGATACGCTTGAATTGTGCAAAAGCTGTATCGAATATGGTTTTTCGTCGGTGATGATCGACGGCTCGCATCATCCCTATGATAAAAACATAGAAATAACCCGCAGCGTTGTTGAATATGCTCACAAATATGATGTTACCGTCGAAGGAGAGTTAGGCGTTTTAGCCGGCATCGAAGACGATGTGCAAGCTGAACATCATACCTACACCCAACCGGAAGAAGTGGAAGACTTTGTAAACAAAACAGGCGTTGACTCCCTGGCGATTTCCATCGGTACTTCTCACGGCGCTAATAAATTTAAACCTGAACAATGTACGCGCAATGCCGACGGTGTATTAATTCCGCCTCCTTTGCGTTTCGATATTCTGGAAGAAGTGGAAAAACGGATTCCCGGATTCCCCATCGTACTGCACGGAGCCTCCTCAGTCCCTCCCAAATATGTAGAAGTTATCAACAATCACGGAGGTAAATTAAAAGATACCATCGGTATTCCGGAAGAAGAATTGCGTCATGCAGCTCAATCAGCCGTATGTAAAATCAACATCGACTCCGACGGACGTTTGGCGATGACCGCTGCAATCCGTGAAACTTTCGATGAACATCCCGAATGGTTCGATCCCCGCCAATATTTAGGACCGGCTCGCGAATGGCTGAAAGAATTGTACAAACACAAATTGATACATGTATTAGGTTCTGCGGGAAAAGCGTAAATATAAAAGAACTTGATTGACTATGTTCCCGCTTGCCGGGACGATAAACAAACGGCAGAGTTTTCTTAGGTGCGAAACTTTGCCGTTTGTTTTTGTTTATGATAATAAGAATTGCATTATTCAACCGAATCCTGCGGGCAGATTATTTGCGGGTATTTCGTAAGCATATTCCGGGTTGCGAGACCGAGATCGGTATCTCGATTGGGTTTACCGGTCGGCGCCAAACCTCCGTTACCGTCCACTGCATTGGAAGTCCATGGCATGACTCCCTGCCAGCCGTTAAGATACGCGTGCTCGTAATCGGTAATGATAGAATTGTCGTTGATTCCGTAGAGACCCCTTCCCGTACCTCTTGCGGAACATTCTCCGAGAATCGCCGGTTTTGAAGGATCCAAACCCCAGCCTCCCGACCAGCCTGTATTTTTATTGCCTTCAAGCTTGCCGTATGGAGATAAATAATGCGGAACGCCGTACCATTCGCCCACCCAGTCGTAATAATGAGGAGACCAGAAATCCAGATACGCTTTAGAATTATTGGATAAATCCTTCAAATAGGTATCGGATACTTTATTGCCTTGATAACCGGTCCCGTCGGCATTCCATTTCGGACTGGCGATTCCAACGGTAACCAGCACCCGACTGTTCTCGTGAATAGCTGCCGCATTGATCGCAAAAAAATAGGAAATGTTATCCCACGAAATTTTGCCGCATTCACTGTTTTCATGCACCCAGTCGGGTTCGTTCATGAGATCGATGCTCCAAAGATAGGGATTGTCCTTAAACTTGTTTAAAAAAGGAATCGTATAATTATCCACGAAAGACTTGGAAGCAGCTTTGCTTGTAATCATGGCGCGCCATCTCGATGCTTGCGAGCTTTTAAAATGATCAAAAGAAGTAATGGTAGCCATGATATAGACTTTGTGTTTTTTCGCCAGTTCTAAGAGGTTTGCCACATCTGCCCAATGTTTTTCCGATGCGCCGCTGACATTACCGGCGGAATCAATGATAATCGCATTGTTTTCGTTATTGCAATTGATCCATATACGGGTAGCATTAATCCCTGCATCACGCAACCGGGCAAATTCATCATCCCACCATCGGCTGTTATAGGATCCTCCAAAATCATTCCAATTGTTCCACGGGGTATTGACGCCGTTGATCCATATCCGTTTTCCGTCAACTGCAAATTCCTTATTGTCGGTGACGTATATTCTTTCACGGGTGGTGGTTTCCGACACAACCTTGCTGCACATGAACAGCATCAACAGAATCACGGCAACAAAAGCCGATTTCATTAAATTTATAGTATTCATCGTTATTCAATTTTTGTTAAAAACTAAAACACAAAGATAGAATTTTTCCGCCGAAAAAACGGTATGAAAATAGAAAATTATCTTGTGGTACGGCACCAACCAAATGAAAAATAATAGCTAACTTTGGCAAACCAACAATAGAAGAACATGCAATATAAATGGTTTTTATGTATATCACTCTTAATAATGGGGAGTGCCTGCAATCGTAATTCCATAGACAGAGAAGCGTTAGTTATGCGAAACAACCCGAAAATTACGGGCATTGACACACTTTCTTCTTTATCGGTCGGAAACGGAGAGTTTGCAATGACCGTAGATTTTACCGGACTGCAAACTTTTCCGGAATATTATAAAAACGGAGTACCTTTGGGAACTCAATCCAATTGGGGATGGCACAGCTTTCCCAATTACAACCATTACCGGCACGAGGAAACCCTTAAAAATTTTGATTTCGGACGAGGCAGACTTGAACCCTATGCCGTTCAGGATAAAGATGCCGATCAAAGAACGAAGGAAGCGGTTCAATGGTTTCGTTCCAATCCGCATCGTCTGCATCTGGGAATTATCGGATTGGAATTGGAAGACAACATTCGACCGGCTGATATCGGGAATATAAATCAGAAATTGGATTTATGGAACGGGTGTATTCACAGCAAATTTACTCTTTTTGGTAATAATGTGAAAGTAACAACCGTTTGTCATCCGCAAAAAGATTTGATAAGCGCGAAAATATCCTCAAGCATGCGTCCTGAGGTTAAATTTAATTTTGCCTATCCGACCGGAGGATTTGCGGATTACGGATGTGATTGGACAAAAACCGAGTTGCATAATACCACTATTATTCATCAAGACCAACACTCGGTTACCATGGAAAGAAAAATCGATGAAACCGTTTATTTTGTAAATATCGCATGGGAAGGAAAAGCGGATTTTATTGAAAAAGAAAAGAATTATTTCGTGTTGTCGTCTGCCGGCAGAAATTTATCTTTCAGTTGTTCATTTACGGAAAAACCGGTAACGGAACCTCAACCCGGCTTTTCGGAAACGAAACAAGCGGCAAAAATATATTGGAATACATATTGGAAAAAAGGTGCAGCAGTTGATTTCTCGGAATGCAAGGATCCCCGCGCCAAAGAACTGGAGCGCAGGGTCGTACTTTCTCAATATCTATTGGCTGTTCAGTGTGCAGGCGCTGCTCCGCCTCAAGAAACAGGGCTTACCTATAACTCATGGTATGGTAAGTTTCATTTGGAAATGATTTGGTGGCATCAGGCGCAGTTCGCTTTATGGGGACATCCCGAATTGTTGGATCGTACGCTGTCCTGGTATCAAAAGGCATATCCTGTAGCCAAAGAAATTGCCGGGCGTCAAGGATTTGCCGGCGTTCGATGGATGAAAATGACCGATCCGTCCGGTATGGAAGCCCCTTCTTCCATCGGTTCATTTCTTATTTGGCAACAACCGCATTTGATTTACTTGGCCGAGCTGCTTTATCGGCAAAATCCTTCACAGGAAATAATCGACAAATATTATAATCTGATAGAGGCAACCGCCGAATTTATGTATTCCTTTGCGACTTATGATAAAATAAACGATCGTTATATTTTGAAGGGAATTATTCCCGCTCAGGAAACCCTTCCTCCCGAAGACACTTTTAATCCGCCCTTTGAACTGTCGTATTGGCATTGCGCCTTATTGATGGCTCAACAATGGCGAGAACGGGCAGGAAAAGCGCGAAACCCGGATTGGGACAATCTTATTGAAAAATTATCGCATTTATCGGAAAAAAACGGACTTTATTTGGCAGCCGAATCGGTTCCGGATACCTGCCAAAACGAACTGTATAATTCCGATCATCCGGCGGTGTTGGGCGCTTTCGGAATGTTGCCCGATTCGAAACAGTTTGATAAAGAAACGATGAAAAATACCCTTCATTGGGTTTTGGAAAACTGGGATTGGAATCAAACCTGGGGATGGGATTATCCGATGATTGCCATGAATGCCACCCGCTTGGGAGAACCCGAAAAAGCAATTGATGCGCTCTTGATGGATAAAAGGGCAAATACTTATTTATTAAACGGACACAATTACCGGGATAATCGGCTGCGAATTTATCTTCCCGGAAACGGCGGATTATTAGCTGCTATAGCCATGATGTGTGCGGGATGGGACGGATGCCGAATCGCCAATCCCGGATTCCCCGAAGACGGGAATTGGAATGTGAAATGGGAAGGATTATCACCCATACCCTGATAATTTTTATTCAAATACTTGCATAGTATTGATTTATTTCCGATTTTTGGCACTTCAATTGAAACAATATTTACTAATAAAAAGAACATATTATGACAGATACACAATGGAATAAGCTCGTTGCGGTGATAAACGGCAGTCCGCAAACCGATGTACCGGCGGGTTTTATCATAGACAGTCCCTGGTTACCTAACTGGTATGGAATCAGTCTTTTGGATTATTTTTCGAACGATGAATGCTGGCTCAAGGCAAATCTTGCTGCAGTCGAAGCTTTCCCTGAAGTCATGTTTCTTCCCGGTTTTTGGAGCGAATATGGAATGTGTACCGAACCATCGGCTTTCGGAGCAAAATGTATTTTTTGGAAAAATGAATTTCCCTTTGCCGCCAAAATTATCGCCAATCCCGAAGATATCGACGGATTGGCTGTACCTAATCCCGAAACCGACGGTTTACTGCCTTTCATGCTCAATCGTTTGGTCAAAGCACAACCGGCTATCGAAGCAGCCGGACATCGTATTCGGTTTTCGGTATCGCGCGGACCCATGAATATAGCATCATTCCTGATGGGTACCACCGAATTGATGATGGCTATCGTGATGGATCCCGATCGGATACATCGCCTGATGCGTATCATTACCGATTTTCTGAAACAATGGCATGAGCTGCAACGAAAGACCTTCCCTTCAATCGACGGGATAATGATGCTGGACGATATTGTGGGATTTGTCGGCGAAGAAGATTTCCTGACTTTCGGATTTCCTTACATCAAAGAAATATACGATGCAGCGCCTTCAAAAGTAAAGTTTTTCCACAATGATGCCGATTTTATGGTTTCGGTGAAGCACTATCCCGACATGGGCGTTAATCTGTTCAATCCGGGAATTCAAATGAGTATCAATGAAATCAAAGAGGCTTCAGATAACAGGCTTACGGTTTTGGGAAGCATCCCTCCACGCGATGTTCTGGCGGCAGGTACTCCCGAACAAGTGAAACAGGCAACATTGACCATGCTCAAAGAATTGAATGACAACTCCCGCTTTATACTCTCGTGTGCCGGAGGAATGCCTCCCGGCGTTACCAACGAGAACCTGCACGCACTTATTCAGGCATGCAAAGATCGACTTTCATAAAGAATTTGAAGTAAAAACAGGAATAAATCAAAAAAATAATGAGCAAAACAACCATAACAGCAGCAGTAAAATCCGGAAAGATTCTCGTTTCCGACGGAGCATGGGGAACTTTCCTTCAACAAAAAGGTTTACAAGCGGGCGAATGTCCCGAACTTTGGAATTTAAACCGTCCCGATGATATAAGAGAAATCGCCCGAAGCTATATCGAAGCCGGCGCCGACATGATTGAAACCAACAGCTTCGGTGGAACATCATTCAAACTCAAGCATTTCGGTTTAGCCGACAATGTTTCGCAAATCAATGAAGAAGCCGCCCGGTTATCAAGAGAAGCGGCCGGAGCCGACCGGTGGGTAATCGGTTCGGTAGGTCCCACCGGAAAAATGATTTTCATGGGCGACGTAACGGAAGAAGAGCTCTACGACGCTTTCAAAATGCAGGTCATCGCATTGGAAAAAGGCGGAGCCGATGCTATTTGTATAGAAACGATGATTGATGTGGATGAAGCCGTAGCAGCTATTCGCGCAGCAAAAGAGAACACAAGTTTGGAAATTATCTGCACATTCACCTTCGATGCTATTGACGAAAACGAATATCGAACCATGATGGGAATTTCCCCTGCCGAGGCTGCCGAGGCTTCTGTTAATGCAGGCGCCGACATAATCGGAACGAATTGCGGAAACGGACTGGAAAAGATGATACGTATTATAGAGCAAATGCGGGAAGTTGCCCCGGATATCCCGATTTTGGTTCATGCCAATGCCGGTTTGCCGGAAATAATAAACGGTGAAATCACTTATCCCGAAACGCCTGAACAAATAAGGGAACTGATTCCGCAAATTGTTCGTGCCGGCGCCAATATCATCGGAGGATGCTGCGGAACGACTCCCGCTCATATTGCGGTAATAAAAGAAACAGTAAGCAATCTAACAAATAAAAATTAAAACTAATGAATACGATTTTAGAAAAACTGTCGGAATGTGTTGAAATAGGGAAAGTAAATCTGGCTACTCCATTTCCTCCGCAAATGAAAGGACTGCCGGGTGCGGATGAATATACGCGGGAAGCCTTGCAAGAAGGTGTTTCTCCGGTTGATATTTTGAATCAGGCGCTAATACCGGCAATGGAAAGGGTGGGGCAGAAGTTTTCGGAACACAAGATATTTGTTCCTCAAATGTTGATTTCCGCCAAAGCGATGAATGCTTCCATGCAACACCTGAAACCCTATTTTCAAACAGGTGAAGTAAAACGGAAAGGCACTTTCATTATTGGTACGATATTCGGCGATTTGCATGACATCGGGAAAAATTTGACCGCTATGATGATTGAAGGCGCAGGTTGGGAAGTGATAGACTTGGGGGTTGACGTAAAAACCGAAGCCTTTACAAATGCTCTACGGCAACATCCGGAAGCCATTGTCGGCATATCCGCTTTGTTGACTACCACGATGAGCAACATGCAGCCGGCGGTTAAAGCAATCAAGGAACTGTCTCCTGCTACCAAAGTGATTTTGGGAGGCGCTCCCTTATCGTTCGAATTTGCCAAAAGCATTGGTGCAGATGCCTATGCCAAAGACCCGCAGGAAGGAACGAAATGGTTGGATATGGTAAATAAATCGGTGGGATAAAAGCAAAATGGAACTTCTTTTCATCCGTGTCCTCGCAAAACTTCTCGGGCGATTTGTACCCGAATATGCGTATTGATTAAACCAATAGCGTTAAAAAATGTCTAATGACAAACGTTTTTTAACAAAATAATGAATCGGTTTTACAAGAAACATTCATTTTGTCATACCCGGATGCATCAGACTGTATGGCTATCTGCTTTGTTGCTGGGAATTTGTTGTTCGGCACTTGCACAAACGGGACGTCAGGTTATACTTGAAGGGAAGGTAATTAATGCAAAAACGAACGAACCGGTTCCGTATGCGATGTTGCAATCTCTTAAAATAAATGATGGAACGCTTACGGATGAAACCGGCAAGTATTTCTTGAAATTCAATCAGCCTGCGGGACAAATAGCAGTTTCAGCCATAGGATTCAGATCAGACACGATTGATTCAAATCGTTTGACAGCCGGCAATAGTGTAATAAAACTCGTTCCGGTGACGCAGGAATTGAAAGAAGTGGTTGTCAAGCCGACAAAAGTCAGATACAAGAATAAAGGCAATCCCGCTGTGGAACTGATTGAAAAGGTGATCGCTCACAAAGAGTCGAATCAGAAAGGCACATGGGATTTTCTTGAATACCGGAAATATGAAAAGATACTGATGGGACTGAGCAATTTTACGGAAAGGTTCCCTCCGGAAAAAACATCCCCCCGATTGCAATTCATATACAATTATGTTGACACGACTTATCTGAAAGGGAGGCAAGTGCTTCCACTCTACTTGCAAGAAAAACTCGCCGAAGTGTATCAATCTAAAAACCCGTCTCATTCCAAAGAGGTGGTAGCAGCAACGCAATCAGTCGATTTCGGTAAATATTTCAATATGGACGGAATTTCCACTTATTTGAAAAACATTTACGAAGACATTAACCTCTATGACAACAATATTAACTTTTTAACCAATCAATTTGTCAGTCCTATTGCCAATTTGGCGACTTCCTTTTACAAATATTTTATTATCGACACGACCGTTGTGGATAACACCCGCTGCGTGAACCTGTTTTTTACTCCCCGCAATAAGGCCGACATGCTTTTTCAGGGCTATTTATACATAACGCTCGATAGCGCTTATGCAGTAAAAAAAGCTGTCTTCACGGTAAATAAAAAGATTAATCTGAATTGGATTAAAGAAGTAAATATCGACTTTGACTACAGTCCCAATCCCGAACAGGGATGGTTGCCTTCCAGAGAAAAGTTAGGCATTGATTTCGGTTTGCCAAATTCTGCATTGGGCATTTACGGACAAAGGGTTACCACATACGCCGACTACAAGGTCAATATGCCGAGAGAAGAGCGATTTTACAAGTCGGAAACAGTGACACTCGACAGCGCTTCCGAGCGCTCAAAAAGTTATTGGATGGCAAATCGTCCCCAACCGCTTTCATCCTCCGAAGCGGGAATTTATTCCATGATCGACACCCTGACGCAGGTGCCTGACGTTAAACTAAAGCTCGATTTGACTTATTTATTTGTCTTTGGGTATAAAAGAATAGGAAATTTTACGGTTGGATCTATCTACGACTTGTATGCAAGTAACCCGGTGGAAGGCTTGCGAGTGCAGGTGGGCGGCACGACAACGAGCGACTTAAGTCTTCATTTTTATTTGGGAGCTTACGGCGCTTACGGATTTCGAGATAAAACTTTCAAATACTCTGCTACCGGAGCAATCGGGCTGACGAAGAAAAGCATTTTCCGGTTTCCCGCCAATTACCTTCGGGTAGCTTACCAATACGATGCGCAAACGCCCGGCAACGAATTGGAGATAAGCCAACCTTCGAACCCGATGTCGATATTTTTATGGGGGAATTATAATAAGTTTTTCTATAACAGAATATTTCAAATAGATCAATTACACGAATACAAAAACCGGTTTTCCTACGATATCGGATACAAAAACATACATGAAACGCCGCACGGAGTCCTTTATTTTAATTATACCGATTATACTCTCAGGCAAAATGATAAACCCTATCTGCTCCTCTCCGAATTGTTTTGCAAGCTGCGGTATGCTCCGAATGAAAAATTTTATCAGGAACAGTTAGACCGTTATCCGATGACGACTGTTTATCCGATTATAGAACTGGATTATACGATAGGAAATAAAATAATTGGCAATGATTACAATTATCAAAAATTACGCCTTTCCATATCCAAAAGGTTTTGGCTTTCGACGCTTGGATACTCCGATGTGTTGCTGGAAGGGGGAAAACTTTTCGGCTCTGTTCCTTATCCCTTGCTTTTCATTCATAAAGCAACGCAGACCTATTTTTTTGACGACACCCAATACAATACAATGAATTTTCTCGAATTTGTAAGCGATCAGTATGCCTCGCTCAGTATTGATCATAGTTTTAATGGATTTATTTTTAATCAAATACCTTTGCTGAAAAAATTGAACTGGAGAGAATTTATTTCGGGTAAAGCGCTTTACGGAGGCATCCGCCGGGATAATAATCCTGAATACAACAGCCGACTTTTCCGATTTCCGTCGGGCATAGAAGACGCTACTTCTACTTATCCCCTGTCCGATACGCCTTATGTGGAAGTGAGCGCCGGCGTCGGAAATATCTTCCGCATCCTGCGCGTCGATTTCGTGAAACGCTTAACCTATCTCGATCATCCCTATACCTCCGGTCTCGGCATTCGTTTGAGTATGAAATTGGATTTTTGAGCGAGCCCATTGATTTATGAAGGCAAAATTACTAAAATGTTCGGAAAAATCAAATATTTTCAATCATACAGGAAGCTAAGGGAAGAATTGAGAATTGAAAACTTTGATGTCAAAATAGTATAACAGCTTGCAAAAATAGTGTAATAAATATCCGGAATCTTGCATTACCTTTGTTGCGTTCTTTATGTTTAACTAAATAAAACCTTTGTATGATTAATTATGCGTTAGTGGAAAATGCGTTGGCTCCAAATCCCAACGGTTATGTTGCCGTGGTTTCGAGCCCCGAAACCAAAGACCTTAATGCGGTGATCGACTTCATGATTGCCGAAGGAACAGGATTAACTCGACCGCAAGCTTTGGCTTACTTCGAAAAGTTGATCCAAACCATTGAGTATTTTGTGGGACAGGGACACCGGGTAGTGACTCCCTTGGTGCGCGTTAAATCGAGCATCAGAGGCGTGTTTACCGGACCGGACGATTATTTCGATTCTTCTCGTCACAAAATCAACATCCGAACATCTTCCGGTTTGCGTTTGTTGGATTTGGCAACCAAAATCAAATTGGAAAAAGTGGATACGGCGCAACAAACACCCGTTCTTCGTTCGTTTATCGACGGCGTTTATAAAACCGTCAACACTCTTGCCGTTTCAGACGGATACGGTACAATCAAGGGACGTCGTTTGAAATTTGATGAAGACGACAGCCGTTTAGGCGTATTTTTTATCTCCGAAGACAATCCCGGAGACGAAATACCCATGGCAGGATATTTGGAAATCATGCCTTCAAAGCTGCATTTCAAAATTCCGCTTCTTCCTGCCGGATACTACAGGATCATCGTTAAAACTTTGGCGCGCAACTGCGTTAACGTGTTGCAAGGGGAATTGAGACACAAGATCCAAGTGGAGTAGTCCATGGATTCGCCGATTTCCAATCCCATTGATATGGGGAAAAGTATCGCCGACTTTGGATTCGTGATCATGGCTGCCGCCGGTTATCTGGTGTATTCGGCAATAATTATTTTCTTCTTCGTGAAATGGTTTGTTCGTATGGTCGATGGAATTACTGTAACTCATCAACAGGCAATCAACGAAATGTTGCAATTAGTGAGAGAAATATACAAAATGCTTAAAACGCTTTACGACAAACTTGCTTAAACAATTATGAATTATGAATTATGAATTATGATTTTATGGAGCATTATTTATAATTTATAATTCATAATTCATTCTCTTAACAACTAAAATCTTAATTATATAAATCTTATGGCTGATATCAATCTATTGGTTCCCTTCATCCTGAAATGGGAAGGAGGATTTGTGAATGACCCGAACGACCTCGGAGGTCCGACCAACGGGGGCGTTACTTTGAAAACCTGGAAGGAGTGCGGATACGACAAGAACAACGACGGCATTATTGACGAGGAAGACTTGAAGCAGATTTTCCGAAGCGACCTTGTCGAGTGCGTCTTAAAACCTCATTATTGGGACCGCTGGCAAGCGTCGAGAATAAGAAATCAGTCTGTTGCCAACCTGCTGGTGGATTGGGTGTGGACAAGCGGAACAATCGGAATAAAGACTCCTCAACGTCTGTTGAACCTCCAACCGGACGGAGTGGTCGGTGAAAAAACCCTCGCGGCTGTCAACAATTATCCCGATCAAAAGGAATTATTCGACCGGCTCAAAGCGGAAAGAGCCGCCTATATCGAAAAAATCTGCGAGCAGAGGCCCGCTAATCGCAGCTTCAAAAAGGGATGGTTAAACCGGTTGAACGACATTAAGTTCTCGCTCGCCGTCATTACTGTGTTTCTGATGAGTTGCTTGCCCGGCTGCAAATCCGTTTCATCGGCGGAAAACACCCGGTTTGATAAAGAGACTGTCGTCAATTCGGAAAAAGAATCGGAAGAGCTGATTAAATCGCAATCAAACCGGATTTTTTCCCGACATGCGGATTCGGAAGAAACAGACGAAACGATTACGAAAACAATTACCGTCCGATTCGACACGTCTTTAACCCCTAAAGTGAACTCTGCCCCTAAATCCCCTAAAGGGGACTTTCTATTATTTAATCTTCCGATCAAGGAAATTTCGAAAACCGTTGCGGTGCGGGGAAAAGCGGTGCGGAGATCGGTTCTTGAGGATGGCGGATTGCTGCGTACAGATTCGACAATTGTTCACAACACGGAATCGGCAGTACTGCGGGAAAAAGCGAACATCCTGCAAAAGACCGACGCCGTGTCAATTCCCTATCATTGGATGTGGTTGTTCGTTGCGCCGGTTATCCTTTTGATCGGATTCGGATGGTTCATCAAACGTAAAATCACCGATTTTTTTAGCTGATGCTGTAAATAGGGTCGGACTGTTGCAACACTACAGTCCGACTGTAATGACACTGCAGTCGGATTTGAATGATGTAGCAGTTCGACTATATTATACAACATCAGCTAAGAATGAGGTGAAGGTATTGCATAAAAAAAATAGTAAATGGTAAATAGTAAATGGTAAATCCAAAATCGTAATTCCTAATTCCTAATTCATTCTCGCCTTTCCCGGCGTCATTCCTTTGTATTGTTTAAACACGTCATTAAAATATTGCGGCGTATTAAAACCGCAGCTGAAAGCAATTCCCGAAATCGTATCGTCGGTCTTCAGCAAAATCAGCGCAGCCTCTTCAACTCGAACGATATTCAAATAATCTTTGAATGTTATTCCCGTATGTTGTCTAAAGAAACGGCAAAAATGGGCGTTCGAAAATCCGGTTATTCCTGCAACTTCACTTATTTTTATGGGGTTTCGGAAATTTTCTTTCACATAATTCTTTATTTTATTGATTTTTCCTGCCACCTGCGACGAGTCGGCGGAAGCGGGCAATACTTCTGTCAGGGTTATTGTGTCATCTGCCGAGGCAAGCATATTCATTATCCGAAATATCTGTTCGAACGATTCATATCCGAAAGCCTTTCTCAAACCATCAATTGAATCTTTTACCCGGCGCATCAGCGCATCGGAAAGAAGAAGTCTGCTGCCCGACGAGCGTCGCAGGAAAGCGCCGATGAAAGCGAGCGGTTGGTAATGAAAAAAGTCGATAAGGAAATCAGAAAAAACAATTTGTATAATCGTTTTGATGCCGGCGGGGTCCGGTAGCGCCGGGCGAAATCCGGGAGAGACAACGAGAAGCAAACATTCTTCTTCTCGCAAAATGAATATCAACGAATAGTGAAAGATCGCCTGTTTGAGCTTGACAAATGCCGCAGGCGACGATTCGACAACAGAAAATAATTCATTGGAGAGCAACATAGCTGTAAGTGATTGTTGATTCACATCAGTAATTTATACTTTCACTTACTACTCTCTTCACGGGTAAAATAAACCGTTCCAACAAGGAAATATCTTTCGTAACAATATCCGCTTGTCCCTGCATATTCGACATGCAAGGCAATTCCTTTTTGTAAGTGGTAATCAGTCGCTCAGGAAGGATTATTTCTACTGTATAATAAACGGATTCACCGCTTGAGGCAGGCGCCAGAGAAATATTTTGCACGATTCCACGAAGAATGCCGTATTCGTTCTCGGGAAAATTATCGAGACGGATATTCACTTTTTGGCCCAATTTCACTTTACCCGATCGGGCAACCGGAAGCAAGGCTTTGCCAATCATAGAAAAATCACCGGAAGGAATGATGGTAAATATTTCGTTTCCGGGCGAAACATTTTGATTGATTGTCCAGTAATTGGTGAACGTTATTTTTCCGGCGACCGGCGATTTCAGCACATAACTTAATTCCCAAGTCTCAATTTCCGTCCTGATTTGTGAAATAAGCGATAGAAGTTGCGTATAGAGTCCATTGAATTTTTCAACGTCCTGGTAGTTTGTATCCAATAATGATTCCTTCAGTTGGGATATCTGTATTCGCATGGCTTCAACGGAAGATTGGATGTTTTCAGAAGATAAAACACTTTGAAGGTATTGATTTTTCGAGTTTTCCAATTCTTCATCGGAAATAACCCCGGTGATATGCAACAGCGAATCACGTCGAAATTGATTTTGAATAAGCGACAATTGTTCTCGGATAATTGTTTGTTGACGCAACAAGGTTTTGTATTGTTGTTCATATTGAACCATTCGTTCTTTGGTCATAGCCGTTTTTTGCGGATAATATAACAGGCGTTTGTATTCCCTGTATTCAAAAAGAGTAATATAGAAATTGGCGTACAAGGTTTGCATAGCACCTACCTGTAAATCTTTGTTGAGAAGCTTAGGTAATGAATCTCCGTCTAAATTTAAATTAGTCAAGTAGGTTTGCAGCATTTCAACATCCCGGGTGCGGGCAGGATTATCAATAACCGCTAAATATTCTCCGGCTTTTACATCTTGATTATCCATCACGAACAATTCGTTGAGTTTCCCCGATGAACGGGCGAGGACAGTCGCCGGCGGATTCCTTCCGGTCAACACAATGCGGGCGGAAATAACATCCGGATATTTAATAATGGCGCTGCCTGCCAACAAAATAATAACAGCAAAAGCCAAAACGGTAATTCCCCACCGCAATATCCAAGGCGGAACGTTACCAAGTACTTCTTGAAATTCTTCGCTGCGTAATTCAATGTCCGGACCATGATTTTTAGGATTTATATGATTGTCTTGATTATTTGTTTGCATTCTGTTATTAATCTTGTTCATCTTGAAAATCTTGTGAGAATAATGGATCAGATTCCTAATTCCAACTGATTCTTCACCAATGTATAATACGCTCCTTTCTTTTTTGTCAATTCGGCATGTGTACCTTCTTCCACGATTATTCCCTTTTCAAGCACAATAATATTATCGGCTTGTTGCACCGTGCTTAATCGGTGAGCAACAATCACTACCGTTTTTCCTTTGTAAAATTCTTTCAGATTATTCAAAATAATTCGTTCATTATTAGCATCCAAAGCATTGGTTGCTTCGTCGAAAAACAGGAAATCGGGATTTTTATAAACAGCCCGGGCAATCAAGAGTCGTTGCCGTTGTCCTTGACTGATTCCGTTGCCTTCCATTCCGATTTTCGTGCTGTATTTTAAGGGAAGCGATTCGATAAATTCTTTAATATTCGCTGTTTTTACCGCTTGAATAAGTTTTTCTTTATCCAAAGCCGTTTCGTCCGGAACGATATTATTGGCAATATTATCCGAAAAAATAAAACCGTCTTGCAGAACAGCACCCGTATGTTGACGCCAAACATGCGGATTGATTTCTTTAAGAGGAGTTTGATCGACTCTAATTTCACCTGCTTGCGGTTCGTAAAACCCCAGTAAAAGTTTTATTAATGTCGTCTTTCCGCTACCGCTGGCGCCAACGACAGCCGTTACTTGGTTTGCCGGAATAGTCAATCGGAGACGATGTAACACGTAATCCCGTGGAGAACCGCTATAACTGAATGAAATATCCCGGATATTTATAGTTTTGTCTTCCGGAATATCATTGACCTGAAACGCCGACTTTTGATCCTCGTCGGGCTTGTTATGGATTTCGTTCAGACGCTCCAGGCTGATTTTTGCATCCTGCAGCGATTGAACAAAGCCTATCACCTGCCCGATGGGCGCCGATAATTGTCCGATAATATAACTGATCGACATCATCATTCCCAAAGTCAGGCTGCCGTCAATCACTAATTTGGCTGCGAAAAAAGTGATGACCAACGAAGTGGTTTGACTGAAAAAAATAGAACCCGTTTGTTGGTATTGCCCCAATGCCAAACCTTTCATGCTGATTTTAAACAATTTTACCTGAATCCGTTCCCATTTCCATCGGTATTGTTTTTCGATGTTGTTGAGTTTTATTTCTTGCATTCCGGTAATCAGATGCACCAGATTTCCCCTGTCGGCGGCAGCTTGGGAGAAACGTTTGTAATCGAGCTTTCGCCTATAGCTCATGAACGACAGTATCCACAGGATATAAAGCGTGTTTCCGGCAGCGAAAATAAACAGGATGCCTATGTTATAATAAGCTAATATAAATGCAAAAACAAAGAAATTGACAAAAGAAAAAAGCGTAGTGAGCGATGTGCCTGTGAGGAACGATTCAATGCGGTTGTGGTCGCCGATGCGTTGCATAATATCGCCGATATTTTTGGAATCGAAAAAGCGAACCGGCAGCTTCATCAATTTAATCAAAAAATCGGATATCAGAGAGATATTGATGCGGGTGCTGACGTGCAGTGAAATCCAATTGCGGATAAATTCGACAGCCGACTGCGTTAGGAACAATACCAATTGGGCAATCAATATCAAAGTTATAAAGCTTAAATTATGATTGCCGATACCCTGATCGACCACAGCTTGCGTGAGAAAAGGGAAAATCAATTGCAGCACGCCGGCTATTCCCATACCAATAATCAATTGCAGAATTTGCGATTGGTGCGGTTTCAGGTAATTGAAAAAATAACTCAAATTCCGTTCTTGCGTCCTTTTTTCGTCTTCTTGTTTGTAAAATTCGGGCGTAGGTTTCAACGACAAGGCAATGCCTATATCGTAGCTTTCTGACTTGGAACTGATCCACCGGCTTAAAAACTCCTCTTTGGTCAAAATATGCAACCCGCCGGAAGGGTCGGCAATGTGAAATCGCTCATCCGGCACTGCGGACTTGATCCGCAATCCTCTTCTTTTCTTTATCTTATACAAAACCACAAAATGACCTTGGTTCCAATGCAAAATACAAGGCAACGGCATATCTTCGACCAATTTTTCGACAGAAAGGCGATAGCCGGTTGTGCGAAATCCAATCTTTTCTGCAGCATCACTGATACCCATCATGGAAACACCCGACCGTGTAATAAATGCATTTTCCCGCAAGGTTTGCAGACTGTAGTGGCGCCCATAATGCTTGGCAATCATGCGCAGGCAGGTGGGACCGCAGTCCATGGTGTCGAGCTGGTGAAAGATGGGGAAAGGGTTAGTCATTTTTTTGATGTTTTTCGTAATTCGGTTCAATAGAATCGGGCGTGGTTTCAATTAAAAGTATGACTCCCGACCACATTTGGATGAATACTGAAATAGGAACAGATATTTTTTTGCCATTCTGAATATAGTGAATTTTATCAAGATCGACTTTGTAAACTACAACGAAGTCACTGTTTGCTTGAGTAATAAATGGACATTCGATATTGATAAGATCATTTTCTTTATCTTCAATCGTTATACCTGCATTTTTGACTCCATAATCGGAAAGCATCCGGGAAATGCCGAATAAGCTGTATTTATACAGGTTTTTGTTGAAGTATTCATTTGAAAAATCAGTGGTGTGTTTTATCTTTAACAGTTCAAGACAAGATGTGAATACATTATAATTTTTTTGATCAGTCGCCTTATGATTACGCCACATTTCCATGAAAGTCTCACAATAGGGCGTTCGTTTGGCAACATCCCACCATCTTTCTGAGTATTGACAGAATGGATCGATCCATGGCTTAGCTGTTATATAATGTAGAATTTTAAAATTGTCAGAGGTACATTCGTTTGCTATGACATTATATTCATATCCAAATTTGGTATACGCTCTATTTTTGGACTCCCATATATTGAGAGCACACTGATCGTCATGGATGATAATGTCGTAATGTGTGTTTTTCGCTATATCCATAAGTTGCTCGAACATTTTGTCTTTACGCCATTTGGCACAGTTGAACAAGAGAATGCCGTTGTTGATTTGCGGAAAATCTTCGGTCAGTCCGTGCAGCAGATTCCATTCTTGCCACGGACCGCTTTTTGCAGCAGCAAACGCATGCTCTTGCTCATTTTGTATAAAATTAGTATCCCATAAAGGGGAAATGTCGCCAACGGCAATCATGTCGGCATCCATATAAAGAGCCTTTTCTGCTTTGCATATATGAGGAATAAGAAAGCGAACATAACCGATCGTCGGTTTACTGAGATACGAGAATTGGTAAACTTTAACGCCGCGCAAAAGATTCCACTGTGCGTCGTTAATTATTATGAATTCTACACTCGCATTGAATTTCTCGACCATGGAGCCAATCATTTTTTTGTCTACTCCGGATATTTCCGAGCATAATATACTGACATTAAGGTGCCTCGAAGTATTTTCCAATACGGAAAGAATCGTTACGGCTGCAAATTTCATATAACTTCCCGTAAGAGTAAAATATAATTCAATTGATTCAGAATCAATTGAATTGTAATTATGATGCTTTCTTATGGTCATAACAACAATTTATTAGTCAACTTTATATATCTGTTCGTCTATTTGTACCGGTATAGCAAATATTCATTAATTCCAATATCATCAATTGACGCAGTCCTATCAAGCCAATTATCTTACAAATGAACATACAAAGCGTTTGGAAATTGTAAAGTTTCAGTATAATTTTCGCTTCATTCAGCCAGCTTATTAATTCCGGTGAATAATCGCTTGCATTTTCATTTCGATAAAATCCTATTGTCTCAATCACTTCATTGATATCTATTTCCTTAATCAGTTCTTTGGCTGCATAAACAAAATGGGGGGAAGCCGCCGAAGCTTCCTGAAATGACAGTGATAAAGCATTTTTTTGTTCTTGACTGTCGATACAACCTAATGCTTTTGTAAGCAGATAAATTCCAAGCGAAAAAAACGAATCTTCCGAAAAATCATCAGCCAACAATTTCAAAGCGACTTCAATTGTTTGCTGATGAAAGCCGATGTATTGCTGCGAATAATCCGTTAACTTGAATTTATTCCATGTTATTGAATTATTCCGGTAATTACCCCAAATGGCCTTACCGTAAGGAAATGAAATTTTGTTTGTCGAAGGATTTTGATCAAGAAATAGTTGAAAACAACTTTGAATTTCGTCGGTATAGTTGTTGTTATCATTAATAAAAGAAGCAAAAATTATTCGTATATGTTCGCCTTTTTCTCCGGAAAAGGAGATAAGGCAATTACAAAATCGGTTTTGCCTTTCTTGATAGAAATTCATAATACAACTAATAAGTTCAGTCCACATTTCACGGGCATAAAATACGGAAAGAAAATACCACTGCTTTTCATTTCGTGTATAAGGAATTTGCAACAATGAGTTCATGACAATATTATTTCTTTCGACATATCAAAATTTTTATAGACCATGCCCTTTCCAAAACCTTCCGGATTAACAATGGATTGAGCTTTTATTTGTTTGCAGGCTTCTTGATAATTAATCGCAGAGCTTAATAATACAAATATTTTTGCTTTTAATTCATGGTCTTCAATTTTGTAAAATGTCCTGCCTTTGAAATCAATTGCGGTTAATTCTTTATGTATTTCATATTTGATACCATTTTCCTGAATACATATTGTATCATTGTTTTCATTCCAGATTCCGCTTAAAATATCTTCCTGTATTACTACTCTGCGTCCTTCACCGGGAAAGAATTCATTGCTGTTTGAAGTTTCGGGAAATACATTTAACTGTGAATTATCGACCAATGTACATTGTTCCGTAGTGTAATCTTTACATAACAGCAGAATACCCGAAGTATAGGGATTGATATAAGTAATGTATATTTGGGTTGCATTCTTTGTCCTGTATTCTTCCGAAATACGGTCTTCGTCAGCATGTAAAACGAAACGGGAGAATTCGGAATTATGAAAGCTCACTGGTTTTAATCCGCTAGATATCAAACGGTTTTGAAAATCATTGTCTTCATATCCATAGCCTTTCAGGGCTTCGTTGTAACCACGTATGGATATAAAATCTCCGGTTCGCACACAAACACGGCCATAAGTATCATTGAGTGAATAATCATTGACATAAAATATATTATCGAATTTGGAAAATTCTTCCAACATAAAAGCGGCAAACCCTTTTCCCAAAAAATTGTCTGCATCCAAATTACATAAAATATCGGCATTCGCTAAACGAAAAGCCATATTCCGGCTGTGGCTCCTAAAATAATATTGAGGTTCTAAAGTTTTATAATAGAACAACATTCCACTTTCAATGTATGGCATCATGTTTTGATAAACCCATTGTTCTAAACCGTCTTGGGAATTATAGTCCAACAAGACAAATTCCACTTCTTCGGGTAGATAATTATCCTGAATATTTTTTTCAAGTGTTTGCTGCAAATGCTGCATACGATTCATACAGGTAATGCAAAATGCTACCTTTTTAGGCTTTAGACTTGCATTCATATTTACCAATAAATCTTTTTCTTTCCGATTCGGAACTTATCAGGTATTATTCGCTGCAAATCTACCGGCTCTGAATATTTCCGTTTGAACCGTACCAAATGATAAAGCATCGCTTCAAATTGTTTACGATAACTTAACGTCCCTTTATCCCATAGCATATTACCGACAAAGCCTTCGACGATTTGAAACTCAAAATAGGCTTTCAACTTGTTTTCTTCCTGCAGCCTCCGGACAACATGAGTCATGCTTTCTATTTCTGTCTTAATTTCGCTGTAATGCAAGCCTTTTTCAAATGCTTCAAAAGCGAAATTTGTTTCGTCGAAAAAGAAATTACGAGGATCAGTAAATACTTTCTTATAATCCTTACTTTGTTTGAATAATTCTCGCATATATTCATTGTTCCGATACAAAGCAAAGCAGCCTGTTAGATAATCATGACGAGCGCTGATAATATCGTATTCATTCAACAATTCATCAGTCATAAACGACCGGATATTTCCAAAAATGACATCCACATCACAATAACCCCAAAAATCATAGTCTTTGATATAATCCCCCAAAATAAATCCATAAGCAGGTTTGAAATCGCAAAGTTTATAACCTGATTCGACAGTTACTTCAAATCCCAATGCTCTCGTTGCGTCTGCTTTGAATTGTTCAATCGAATAAGGAATGATTTTTACATTTGGTGGCAGATTGAGTTTGGTATCAATATTGCTTGCAAAAATAAGAAAGTCAACCATTGGATTGAAGCGGCAGGAATGAAGGAAATAGGGGAAAAACCATGGGTAGTCGCCTATATAAGCCATAATAAATAAGATTTGACGCATGCTTCTTTTCGATTAACTATAAATAAATTGTTTACACATTATATTCCCTCTAATATTGTTTCAATTTTATCTAATGAATCGGCTCCATGTTTTGGATTAGCTATAATCTTCCCTTGTTTGTCGATTAAGACAAAATGAGGCACCGTACTCACGTTGTATAATGAAGTCAAAGTATCTTTATTTTGAACATTTAAAACTTGTAACCAGCCATCTAATTTATATTTTTTAATAGTATTAGCCCAACCGGCTGAATCTTCGTCTAAAGATATACTGATAATTGTTAACCCCTTTTCATTATACTTATTGTATAAATCTTTTAATTGAGGTATTTTTTCTACACAGGGAATGCACCAGCTTGCCCAAAAATCCAATAATACATAATTTTTACTTTTATAATCAGATAATTGGATTGTTCTACCCGCAAAATCTTTTCGCATAAAAGAAGGAGCAAAAGTTCCAATCAGGGTATCTTCCTCAATGTCTTTTGCAGTCTCTTTTTCACTTTCACAGTCTTTGATTTGTTTTATGGCAAGTCTTCCCATTATACTTGTTTTTGACTGTTCAGGTAATTGGTTGTAAATATTTTGAATTGAATCAATAGGAATAGAAACGGATTTTACAATCTGGTTTAATAAATCAGGAATTATTTGATACGATTTGTGTTTCAAAATAAAATCCAAATACTTTTTATCCAACGTCACTCTTGTATTTGCATATTCCGCTTTAGTCTGATTAAAAAGATTTAAGAGACTGTCAGGATTGTCGTTGTGTAAATTCATTTGAAGAATAATATTATTCATAGATTCTAATTCTTCGTAGTAAGCCTTTTGTTCGAATTCAATTTCTTTTCTTAATTCAATATTTTCCTTTTCAACCTTCGTCCCTAATAATTCATAAGCGTAAGGTTTATCTTTATTGATTTGCAGTTTCATTGACGTTGGTTCTAAATACAATTGGACAGAAATCACAACATCAAAACCATCAAAAATCAGTTCAGCAGCAGTTAATTTATTAATAGTTCCTTCAAATAGAAATTTTCCGTTTATTATTTTTGCCGTATCTGTTATCTCTTGTAATTCATTGTTTTTCAGTGTATAATAATACAGTACAATATGTTCGGTATCTTTAGCGCCTTCTATAAAACCTTCTAATTTAAACGAATCAGATGGATTGTTATTACACGCAACCAAACTAATAAAAATAGATGTCCAAAAAAATAATCTTTTCATAAAATACAACGGACTAAAAACAATAGCGCCCAAATTTAATCAGCTATTGCTATATAAAGGACGCTATTGTGTTAAAATAATAATAATGTCAAAGCATGCAATTTGCAATTTACAAATTGTAGTATGCATTCTAATTAACTTTTAATGACCAAGTAATTAGGCACAATGAGATGTGCCATCTGCGTAGCATTGAATACAAATTTGATTAGATGCGCAATCAGATTTATTTTTGCACCCAGACTTTCCATCACACCCATAGCTTCCACCCATCACGTTCTTCAGTTCTTTTTCGCTGAGGATTTCTGAAATCCCGCGCAAGCTAATTTTTTTCATTTCTTTCATACAAATTAGTTTTTAAAATTATTATTTAAATATTTAACACTTTTGTTACATTTTGCAATCATTGATCGCATGATTGATCCTGCCTGCACTCGGCAAGGATTATTTAGCGTTAACGCTAAATTCATCATTAAAATAGGGTCTGCTGTTAAATTCAGTATTGCTCATTTTTTAAGATTTTTCTATCAAAAGTCCTATTTCGGCACTTTTTTCGTGCGTTAAATGCGCTAAAATTGATTTTTATGAATAGAAAGTCAGGCAAACTAAATTGGATGAATTTTCAAATGCAAGGTTTTTGAGCACTTCTGTTAATTTTCCATGCACTTTTATCATAAAAATATATCGAAACAAATTGATTATCATTATATTGCAAATTTAACAGCAGACCCGAAATAGATTCTTATATACTTTTACACACAGAATAGAGTTTGTCCTTTTGATCACTCTGTCTGATATCTATTACTTCCATTCTTTTATCCGGATAAACCAAAAGCGCATAAGGAATAGTGCCACTTGGATTATATTTCTGTACATCCTTATTATCTTGTGCCATCAGACTTCGCCATGGAATCTCTTTTTCTCGCATCAATTTTCTCCAATAATCTCTCGTTTTTTCTTCGTCTATAGAGATATAGGTTATGTCTAATCGGTCTTGTAAATTACTATAAATTTCTTTTAGATCCGGTATCATTTCGTGACAAGGCACACACCATGATGCAGAGAATACAATTAGATTCATTCGGGTAGAATCTTGAATCACCGGCTCTAACTTTCTTGTATCCCATGTAGGAAGCATTATATTTGAAAAAGTATAATAATTGTTTATATAATTGAATATTTTCTTACCCCAATTTGATTGCCGATTTGTCTCTGAAAAGGAATTATACAATTTTTGTAAGTCTTCTTTTGTCTTAAATTTTTCCAAATTTTTTCGTATTGAGGCAATTAAAAAACGCGAATCAGGATATTTCTCAATTATTTCCAAATATCGTGTAAGATATTCATTATATGTAATATTGTTACCTTCTAATGAAGTAAAAGTCCCAAATGATAAATGTGTAAATAATAGTTCAAAATCTGTATTAGTAAAAAAAGGAATTAAAAAATAATCAATATGCAAATCTGCTGTAAAAGTATTTTCTGCTTTCATTTCAGCTCCAAATCGACAAAACCACTGATCTTTATATGTTTCATTTTTCAAATACTTTAAGTCTATTCTTTTAATTTTTCTATCTAAAAATATGATTCCATAATTATTTAAAGTATCTCCGTTTTGACCGCTAAGGAAGTAGATTCTATATTGGGTATTTAAATCTGCATTTTTTGGTTTAGAAATCAAGTGAAAATGAACAATTGAATTATATATACTATCGGGAATTACAAAATTCCAATTCGTTGCATCAAAAGTTGTAGCAGGAATAGAAACAGTCATAGCACCATGATCTTCTACCTTTCCTCCCACCATAAATAATGAATCAAATTGAACTCCTTCTATATGAAGTTGCAAATGATAATCTTGTGCAATTAAAGCATTAACTGTATGCAATAGAATAAACAATAAAAAGCTTTTTTTCCCAAAATCATGCAATCTTTTATCTGATATACTGATATCCATATAATACATTAATTAATTATCAAAAATGTGTCAAAATTCAGATTTTTATTAACTTTTTTATTTATTATTCACACACAAAAATACATATAAAAACACATTTTAACACATTTTTGAAATAAAATTTAATCCTAACTCTACATACACTTGCATCCTTCATTTGTTGTTTGAGTACACGTTCCCCCACCTGAAGGACCACAAGTTCCGGAACAAGATAATGAACAGCCATTAGCAATCGCTTCGCTACCCCCCATTATATTCTTCAATTCTTTTTCACTAAGGATTTCTGAAATTCCTCTTAAATTTATTTTCTTCATAAGACAAAAAATTAATTGATTAATAAATATTTTAAAACTCTCTCGTATATTCTTGTACAAATCATATTTCAACTTTAAATGTCGTAAAATATCGCAAATCTTCGATTTTATAATTGTCCGACAATTTATAACCGTTCACTAAAATCATAGGCGTTGCCCTCAGTTGCGTTTTTACTTTCCATGCTTCATGCTTTTGAAATTCAGCTTCAATCTCCGGATTTGTCATATCTAATTGTAAATTTTCAAATAACTTCTCTTTCAACGTTTTGCCTTTTTCAAACCAATTGCCGATAATCTGTTCAAACTCTTTATGATCTTTTTCCAAATAAACGCCAATTAAGTATTTATTAGCATAATCCAAATCAGGTTTAAAGGATGAAAACAAATATTGCACGCAAGCCTTTCGATTAGTATCCTGCAAAAACTTTTCTACTCTTTTGTGCATCTTTGCGCAAGGATCGCAAAACGGATTGGTGAGAATGCTTACCTTCAACTGCGCATCCGGATTTCCGAAAAAAATTTGGGAATCGTCTTTGCTCACTTCATAATGGGGTTGCTGAACAAGCAAAGTTCTGAAAACGTCTTCATTGGCTTTGACAGCATTGATTTCCTGTCGCGTTTGTTCGATTTCTCCACCTCTACTAATGGACGGAATCAAAAGATTTAAGCCAAAAATCAAAATAGAATATACAGAAGCGATAAAAATGAATAACCGAATAATTGAATAACTGAGATTTGGTATTTGGATATAGCCAAATAAATAATTGATGATAAAAATAGCCCACAGTAAAACCTGCACAATCAAACAAAGCGGACACCACTGAAGTGCCTTCGTTTTTTGATACCAAATACTCCAGAAAGAATAAGGGAGTGTTAAGATATTTAAGAGAGCTAAAAGTGTGACCGCAAGAGGAAAAAATAACAATAACAAAACATTTGCAGAAAAATACCCTAATCCGATTTCACTCCAGCCGAAAACACCCCACAGTTTTGACGCATCCGATTCCAACACGTTGTTGCAATCGCTTTTGCTGAACAACGAACATATTTTATCGACATATTGGCTATGAATATGCATCTGTTTCAAAACCAATAAACAGCCGATATAAACGCCGATTAAATTGACTAACAGCAACAATGAGATTCCTGCATCGATAAATAACAACCGGCTGATATAAGCGATTCCAAAAATCAGGATACCTGCTGAAAAAATAATTAATTTTTGAGTGATGCCCCATAATTCCTTTTTCCTATGTTCCTTATAATTTGGTTCTATAGAATGGGGGGTCGTTTCGGCTAAAAGAATAATGCCTGACCATGCTTGGATAAATTGTGAAACGGAAAGAGTTATCTTTTTGTTGTTCCAAAGATAACTGACTTTTTCCGCATCCACTTTATAAACAATAATGAAATCGTTACCGGTATGTGCAATAAACGGACAATCAATCCTAAATAAGTCGTTTTCTTTATCCGTAATTCGAGTCCCGGCGTTTTCAATCTTGTAATCAGACAATATCTTTGAAAGTCCGTACAGATTATATTTGTACGGATGCTCGTTGAAATACCGGTTAGAAAAATCTTGAGTGTGTTTTACCTTCAGTAAACCAAGAAAATTAGTAAGAATATTTGTCCCTTTTAAGCGCATAAATTTATTTTTTGTCCCTATTTTATATCTCAAATTCCCCCGACAAATCCGTCTGTGAATTAACAAATTCGATGGTATATACTCCCGGTTCAAAGGAAGTAATATCAATCAACAACTGCTGTCCGGCATACGCGTTTACCGATTCATGATAAACTGTGTTTCCCGTTTCGTCATAAATAGACACATCAATTGTTCCCAATGTCTCATAAAAATCCGCTTCGATAAACTCGTCGTCAGTTATAAAAGCTTGAATGGATATTATTAAAGATCTTAGTTTAGCTGTCGGCAAATTACTACTCAAAGGAATTTCCTTTGCTGCGTCTTTGCTTTCATTTGTTGTTCCTTCCGTAATTGATATTGAGCCTAAGCAACCCAAAAATAATAGAACCATATACTTTTTCATCTTGATATAATTTTTAGAAATTCGATTGCAAATGTATATTGTCGGAAAGTAGTATGCAATAGGATTCAAGCCTCACTCAACTTTTTTTAAAATATCAAATCACTATATTGCTGTTAATAAACATAATGACCTAATCCCGACTCATCTTTTTTTCAACTTTTCTTCCCGAAACAAGCTCAAAAAAGAACCCGACAGGTTCATATATCGGATTCGGGAAAGCCCTCACAATGACGATGCGTCAAAATTGTTCTTTAAAAAATTCGATAAACCCCTTTCCTCTTGTCATACCAAGCTTTTTCCTCAAGTCGGAACGGATTCTTCGAACCATGTTGATCGTTGTTCCGAGAATGATCGCTATTTGATTGTCATCGAAATCTGTTTCGCAACTCAGGCAACCGATGCGAAATTCCTGTTCGCTCATTTGCGGATATTTGTTGCGTATTTGTCTGTATAGTCCGTCTTTGATAGTATCAATTATTTGATACAATGTATTCCAATCCAAGCTATCCTTCCCATGAACAATCTCGTTGAACCGTTTCAACAACCTATGCCCGCTTTTCTGCTCGCTTTCGCTCAGCGTGCTTTTTAACAATGCGGTTTTTGTTACAATATCGAATTTTTCGAGCAACAGTTGATTAAAAGCGATGTGTTCTTTGGAATAATTTTCCTCTATCTCGCGGTTTCTTTCTTTTTCTTTGGAATAATCATCGGACATTTTTTGCATACTTTCGTAATTTTGCTCGATTTTCAGTAAAAGTCTTTTATTTTGTCGCGACTTCAGATAAAATAAAAAAATGATTATCTCGATTACGATTATTGCTCCCGATAAGCCGATCGAAGCTGCAAGAAATTTGATATCCGAATCTTTTTTTGAAGTTCTCAGTTTTTCAAAATCGTATTTCCCCTGAATTTCCAACAGCGCATTGTTTTTTTCGCTGTCAAATACCTCCATGGTATAGCGATGGTATTCTTGATAATAATGGAGGGCATCTTGATAACGATTTTGTTTTCTTGCCATTTCAAACATTAATAGATTAGAAGAAAGCAAAAGCTGCGGATCATTGATTTTCAATTCCGTAGCTTTGTCTAAGTAAATATTTACCGAATCAATATTATCTTCAATAGCATACACCTGAGCTAAATTTAACAATATCCTTGCCTGTTCCACACTATCATCAGGAAAAGCAAGCGCTTCATTGAATAGCTTTTTCGCTTGTCCGTATAAACATTGCTCTCTACATGCAACACCAATACTTTGTTTTACGCCGGATTTCAGTTTCGGTAGATTGTATAAATCTGCCTGTTTCAGACTTTCGTTATAGTAATAAAAAGCGCTGTCTGTGTTATTGTTTAACAAAAAGCAATCGCCTATTATTCTCAAAGCACTTATTGTGCTTTTGTGATTTTGGGCTTTATCATACATTTCTACTGCGTTTTTGAGTAACTCAATCGCATTTTCATACGAGCGATGCTCTCGATGGAGAATGCCCCGATTGCCTTGTATCAATCCTTTCAGGTTATAATCATCGGTTGGCTTAGCCAATTGTTCTGCTTCTGCATAAGCATCGAATGCTTTTTTCACACTGTCGCGTTCTTGCCACAGCCGTCCGCAATAGAAAGCCGCCAAGGCAGCATTGCGCCGGTCTTTCTTCCCAACGTAATAATCTTTGACGGCAAAGATCACCGTATCGGAAGTTATATCTTTATCGCTTTTGTCTTTGGCTTGAATCAAAAGCAATTGATACCGATTGAACATATTTTGGTTCAATTCTTCGGGGAATAGAATGGTATTAAGTAAATGCAACGCACTATCGGGTTGTTGCTCAAGTATATTCTCCGCATCCGAGAGAATGTTTTTTTCTTCCTTTTGACTCGAACAAGAGCCAAAAGAAAATAGCAAAAAGATTAGTAAAAATTTCAATAGAGCAAGCGATTTGTTCATAAATATTAATTTTGGGGACAAATTTACATAAAATTTTGTCATCCTTTAACATTTATCCGCTCTTTTCTTTTGCTCCACACGCACGTATCGAACGGGAAAATCGGTAAATCTTCTCCGGTTTTTACTTCTTGAAATTCTTCACTGTGTAATTCAATGTCTTAAGCATGATTTTAAGAATTTAATGTTTCGCACTTCATAACCCTCAGAAAAAAAGAGGGACAATAGATAAAAAAGTAGCATATTTTTTGCTAATATCATTGGAAATTATTAATTTAGCAACGTTCTAACGAAACTATAAAATATGCTGCGAAACAAAGGTAAAACAAAAATTAAAGAATCCGGAACGGATTTGATATCGGTAGCCTGATGTGAAACATCAGGTGACGAAATGAATGAACCGCACCCAAGCGGC
>Ga0123354_10000145_pt1 | contig 55296 bp, 26 predicted proteins | sample TergutLab28metaG_2_FD_97872 | JGI IMG/M metagenome (GOLD analysis project Ga0123354, IMG submission 97872) | Labiotermes labralis P4 segment gut microbial communities from Petit-Saut dam, French Guiana - Lab288 P4 | ecosystem: Host-associated > Arthropoda: Insects > Digestive system > Gut ... | reverse complement strand
GTCGGTGGAAGACATGATTCTGTTTACTTCAATAATAATCTAATGCAGTGTGTTTACAACCAGCGTTCAAAATGACCGCCTTCGGCCTCGGTACACAGTCTGGTCCATTCTAACTTTCTGGAGAGGAATGTATTCTAAGAAGGCTGGCAGTAAGCTTTCCAAAAATTTAGTGGAAAAGTCACCTGTCAGTCGTTGTGTACATTCGCCATGTGACCTGCTAGAGGTTACTGGCAAGTGTAATTTTTATTTCAGGAATCTCATCCCCAAGTTATGATATAGAGTCACCGGGCATTCTGTAGATTATGCGTTGTCTGGTATATGCGTTAGAAAGAGAGTTTTCTGGAATTAAGAATTTGTGGTTTATTGTTTTTATTATGTGGCATATAAAGTGAGTGTGTGAAGTTGGTGCGTGTCTGGGATTAAAGGAAGTAAACACTCGCTTCTCGATTCAATAAAACTCTCGTTCCGGCGTAACTGCTTGTATGTGTATGTGTGTGTGTGTGTGTGTGTGTGTAAATATATATATATATACACACACACACACACATACGCTTCCAACAACCCTTTAGCGCTACACGTGCAAACTTAGTTTCCGGTTGTGTGGAAATGTTCTAAAGTATGTGTAAGTGTTTTATGAACGTTGATTTCACCGTTCTAAAAAAAAAGATTTCCGTTTGCGGAATAGGACTTTATGATAGAATCAGCTATTGCCTGATGTTTGTATTTTGCCGCCGGTTTAGTTTTTCCCAAAGTTTCGAAGGAGATATGTTTTTTTCCTAATTTCGGGAACTAACAATATAATCTACCCATACAGTTTCAACCCAATATAACTGAATCCTCAACAACACCTCTGTGCAAATCTGAAATCTCGCACATTACACTGATTTTTTAAGTACATGACATGCATTTGCTGCTACTAAGTAAGTGAGCTTTATAGATAGAAGTACAGATTAAATTAATCGCTACCACATTGTCTGCCTCAAGACTTGTGATATGCACAGAAAGGATGTCTGCTGAAATTTCGCGCTGGACTGCTTAGCGGTACGTCTTCGGCATAATTATGAAATGATCTTGAGAGACTTCCATTGTCTATGTGATTATTGTTATTTCCTTCACTTTCACACTACACGTGCGCCCTAGCTTCAGTCAAGAGAACGCCGTATTTCAGTATTGGCGTATTTATTGTTATTATTATTATTATCCTTGTTATCATCTTTATGCAGGTTATTTACAATTACATACCTGAAACAAACTATGTTTCTAAGGTATATATTTTCGCAGCTGTTCTCTTTTTACAACTTGTGCTACATGTAACATTATTTCGCCCTGAATTATATTTTGTACTTTCACATTAGCACATTTCATATTATGTGTGTGCAGTGCCAAATATGGGTGTTTTTTCAGTTCATTAATTTCATTCTTTCTTGGTATGTTGCTCGGGTATTGTGTGAGTGATTTTGAAATTATTATTATTTTTATTATTATTATTAACTTTATATGATTGGTACACAATATACTAAATAATACTTGGTGTCGTCGACACAATGTATGTATAAACTTGTATACAACGTTCAGGTACGTACGTCATGAACGTAAACAGCTGCTATTTCCTTTTAAGTCACAAAATTATACTGGTGCTTACTGTTTTGCATTGAAGGTTTTCGCGACAGCGAAAATCCAAACGGTGATTTTCAGAATAATGACTTATTTTGCCCGTTATATGAATACACGTCACAGAGCAAAATAATGTCTCCATCATCAACAACGTATAATATATACTGAATATTAGTTCAGATGTAGTCTGCGCCCTATAGTACAATTGAAAGAAACGCCCGATTGCTTAACGACATTTGAGTTGCGTATGTAACTTAACTGTACTGGTGACTTAGGTTTGCACGTTTATTCTCCTTTGTGTTTCATTCACTTCTTGTTTCGCTGAAAGTAATTGAACTAGTAAACGAAACTACTGAAACCTCAGTCCATCTCTGGGACGAGGACGGATTACTAGATCCCTGGAGTTCTGAACATTTGATCACGTAGTTTCGACGTGCTTCCCAAAATGACTAGTTTCATTGTTAGCATTGAATGTTGTTAAGAACACTGAAAATTGTCCATAGACACCCTGTGATCCTCTTCCACTGGAATCCCTGAACTATGGCGACTGGCGAATTATAATTACGCGAGTGACGGGATGTGCAGTAAACAGCAGCAACAATAGGCTATGTACAACAACTGGGTAGAGTTTTATATACATGGATCCGTGCATCGTGAATAGAATTTAACAATTTTCCAACTAGATGCAACTTATTCAGTTTATTACATTACTGTAGGCAGCTCTACATATTTCGGGTGTTGACACCCATCATCAGGAGCTCGTACAAATCTAAATAGAGCTTCTGGTATTGATTAACCGGATCTACTACCATCCGCTTTCGTTGTTGAGTTGGAACTGATTCATGTGTGTCGTACGGTAGGTAGACGTGTCTAATATTGTCACTCCACAGGTAAAGCACACTAATTTTAACATGACCTCTTCACTTCATTTCACCACCTGCAAATACCCTCCACTGTACGACCCGTTTTACCCCTCTTCACTGCACTACACGTCACTTCCTTCACTTCACTTCACTTCACTTCATTTCACTTCACTTCACTTCACTACACTGTTTAGATAATTTTCAACACATTCATCTTTCCTTCATTTCACCACCTTAATAAATTTTCTAACCGTCTCTCTAAAAAAATATTTGGTTTACAGGGGAGAGTCCCTAAAATTTCTGCAGGTAACCGGTTCCAGAGTAGGATGGTCCTATTAACAAAGAAATATTTCCCGATATCCGTCCTTTGCCTCCTGTTCCTGATTTTCCGTTCATGATCGACACTTCTCAGGTAGTTGGGCCGTTGTAATCTGTCACCTATAGGCTTTCACGCTCTTTCTCCAGTTTACGCTTTGAAGGGAGCACATATACGTGATATCTTTCTACGCTCCAAAAATGTTTCCCATTTCGATTCGTTCGTATGATATGCAAATTTAGCCGCTTTATTTTGCACCCTGTCTAACGAATATATTTGTCCCTCCCTGTGCGGATCCCAGCATGCAGCCCCATATTCAAGAGTCGGACCTACTAGTGTCATGTAGGCCAAACATTTGGTGCTACTATTCCCCATTTTTGAATATACGCATTATGAAATGTAGTGCGTTCCAGGCCTTTTTCGCCGTGTAGTTGACATGATCAGGCCAACTTAAGTCGCTGCGTAAGTTTATTCCCAAGTATTTACAAATGCTCGCTTCCGGAATTAATTCACCCCCTAATGTATAATTTATTGAGTTCTTCACCCGGGTCCTCGTAAAGCGAACTGCCTTAAATTTACTTGGATTTATTTTTATCACATTTTCAGCCGCCCAATCCACCAGCCTGTCCAGATTTTTCTGCAACATTTCAATGTCCTCATTATTAATAATTCTTTATATATTACACAATTATCAGCGAAAAGTCTACTAGTTGACTCAGTGTTCCTCCAAATATCGTATTGTTCTTGGTTCGATGTGTGTTGGAGATTCGGTGTGGTTGGGTTCGGGTGGTATCCGTCTTGCAGGCTGAAGCCTGCAAGACGGATACCACTCCAACCCAACCACACCGAATCGTCAACACACATCGAACCAAGAACAATACGACCAGTTTGGTAATTCAACAGAATAGTCGCAAGCTCCTGATGATGGATACATGAATGTCCGAAACATGTTGATACATAAGAAGTGAAATAAATTGACAAGTGACATCAAGTTGGTCTTTTATTCTTCAACTATCACAATGATGCACGGTCCAATAAACATAAGATTAATGAATGTTGTTAGGACTGGCACCTTTTTTATTTAATCGTTTGGGAGACGACGCTGAGGAGAGCTCAGTAGACCCGAAAGGCGTGCCAGTTTGTCGTAATACGAGTACGTACTACTGGTGGGTAGAACTTTTAATTTGATGTATTGTGTATTTGTGCAAGTGATATGAAGCCACAAGGTATGTTTAAGCACAGAGAGTAGCTACAAAACTTGGAGGAGGAGCGCGTGTTATATGAGTCTGAGGAAAATATTTCTTACTAATTGAGGGAAAGTAATATAAGAGAAGACAAGGGGAGGAAGAACGAAAGCCATTGGATACTGGAAACCAAGATTTTATTATGAAGTCTGATGAATTTAAAATGATATGGAAGATGCCTTCTCTTACACTGTCGGAGGTATTGGTAACTCTGCCAAAAGGAAAGTGGCATTCAGTGTGAGGACTTCGTTTGACCGCCATTAATATTGTTTTCATGTGTTCCTAGAGTGGTGAGGTACTGAACGTATGGAAAGTAGGTCTAGGTTTATTGTTACTGTTCCTGTATACTGTTGGACAGATATTACGTTTCAGTGTGCTCTAATAGATTCGGACATTACCATTTGCTTTTTACTGCCAGATAACAGTTGGGCGTGATTGAGGTTATGGGAGACACTGTGGCTCTCATCACCCCATTGTTGATGTAATTTTCAGATGTCAGTTTAAATGGAAAACTCTCAAAAGTTTCAGATTTATTATTATTATTATTATTATCATCATCATCATCATTTGGAATAGTAGTAGTAACAGCAGCAGCAGCATTAATAACTGAAACTGGATTTGTAACTCCTGAGTTTTCCGTGTTTAATATCCGTGACACACACAGCAAGTACTGAGAAGGCTGAAAGGTGTACAGAATAGCTGCATGATGTAACAAACATTCGTTCAGTCTTTAATTGTAAAAGTATCCAAATATACTACTAATTTATTTTATTTATTATTTTGGTGGTACACTTGTAATATGTAACTATCATCTCACTATATACAGAGGAATAAAGGTCGATGCAGCCTGGAGCCCACCCAGCCTCCTCTAAATAGGTACCGGGTCTTTCCCGGGGGTAAAGTGCGCCCGGAGCGTGCTGCTGACCACTCACTCCCTTCTAGGGTCGCGGTCATGGAAGAGTAGAGCTATAACTCTATCCACCCTCTGGGTCACACCGGGTCTGTAACGGGATCACTTTACCTTTACATATATATATATATATATGCGTGTGTGTGTGTGTCAAAAGCTATTTTATGTGTTAAAGCAACCATTTTGTGTCGTTGATAGAAATAGTGATTTACTAGACATTTGAAATAATTCTTTAGGTATGACTTGTAGTTTTTGTTTCATTTCAACTTTTCCTTATGTGGTTCCAATCTCTTCTTTCTACTCTGTCACGAGAAAACGCGCCAGTTACGTAGATCACTGACAATAGCTGTTAATGCATTCAAGAAAAGGCCGTAACGAATACCTGGACATGTCGGTAGGTAAGAAATGGGTACAGAATTTTAGGTACTGAACTCTGGGGCCAATCCAATCCCTTTATTTCCCGGAGATAAAGCGGCCAGATGAAGCTGATCATTCGCATCCATTTAGCAAAGAAGATAAAGATGCTTGTACAGTACAACGTCCCATATTTTCGTGGTTTGTTGCTAATTTAAGCACAGGGACAAACGTACATTCATCAATACTTCTTAGTGGTTGTTTGTTTGAGAAGTAGGTTGTTGTATCAGTTTATACAGTTAATCCTTCCAGTGCTGTGAATCTTCTACAGGTAACGTCCTTGTATCTAAGAAATAGGTAATTTTTTTTTTGTATGGGTGCTTCTTGGTGTGCTAATTTTGAGGTTTGCTGACCGTGCATCTCAGTATATTTATCTTAGCAATTAACCAACTTGATGCACAAAATTTTGTTTTACAATAAGTTTATTTCATGCCTCTACATGTTTCGAACACCATGTACTCATTATCAGGAGGCCAAAATTTTATTATACAGCCTCTGTTATCATCACACCTATAGGTGGCCGTCCCGAGCACACCTGTGCACGGGACGGCCACCTATAGGTGTGATGATACCAGAGGCTGTATAATACAATTTTGGCCTCATGACGATGAGCACATTGTGCTCGAAACATGTACAGGCATAAAATAAACTTATTGTAAAACAAAATTTTTTGCATCAAGTTGCTTCATTACTAAGATAAACATCGGTGTGCTAAATGTACCCCGTAATTTAGGGCTGCTTTAGAGCAGGCAGTTCCGTGAAACAAACACGAAAAAGAATCTTTGCGACATTTGAGTTTTCCACAGTGGAGAATGTGAAGATTGCTGGCTTCTGAGTTATTATGCCATGCAGCCTGGTAAAAGTGCACCAAAATGTCGTTGGGTCCTCTGCCTTTATCAGTAGGGTTTTATACCCGGCTTTTTTGTGATCCTCCTCGTCACAGTGAATATTGGGGGAGGGGGTATAGACGAGAGAGAAGATGCACCAAATCGAAATTACAGAAAACATCCCCTTTTATTGAAGTCGAACCACTTAATGTTCACCAGAGCACACACTAACACATCCTACTCGCTGCCTTGATGTTATCAAAGTGATACCGTGGATAATGCTTTCGCCACAAAAGTCAGTCACTCTGTTGGCCACTTAACATACATTCTGTAATACGATCCCTGCGCACCTGCAACAACAGTTGCTAAACGGAGAGCCCAAGGCCGGAATTAACAGAGTGAGGAGAACTTGCCGACGCATAATGTAAACAAAATTTACGAGTTTTAGATAAAGCCGTTACATCTCAGGGAAGCCTCTTCCCGGGTTCGAACCTAGAACGGGTAGCTTCAGGTTTTTTTGTTGTTAAGATTGAGATGGAGTGGTTGCCTGACTCATCTGCGCAATTCTTCCATAATACACGGCGTCATATCCGAGAATACATGAAGCATAGAAATATTCTTTCCTTTAAATAAAATTTTGAGTGTTGTTAGAAATTTTTTCCTTTTTAATTGAAGTTCTTACAATGTTAGAAACTTGAGCTTTAATGTAGGAGTGACAAGGTGCATAAATCGAATGATTCAAGGCGCGAGTTGCGTTTGTTTTCCACTGAACAACAATCATACTTATACCGATCTTGTAATGAATGTCTCAGCCCTTACAGCGCAGAGATAAGAATTCGTTTCCGAGGGAAAGTACTTCAAACAACCAAGAAGTTAGTTTCGCGACCCACTTTTGTTAGCGCCTTCTGTATCGCAACCCACACTGAATTGTAATCAATCACTGAGGCGAGAGACTCGCCGTATACACAATATTTCTTCTGGTATAATGAGCGGAGTGTCTACTGAAACATTTGCCGTTGAAGGTTTTGATGCACTTGGTAACCCTCTTCATGTTTGATGCATAAACTCGAGGAATGTATCTATTGTTAGACGAGCAGCTGCGCAAAAGGAAAATTAATTCCATAGGGCGCATGATAGTTTTTTTGGCCCCAGAATTATTCTACTTTTTCCCTCCAGTTTTGAAAGAATTTTGTGAGAGTAACTTCCATTGTTGGCGAAGAATGGTTTAATGAGGAATCGGTGCTATTTTACGTGTTCTTATATGTTTGGTCACTGAGGAAACACTTCAACTCTCCAGCGTTGCTTATGAGAAGGAATAGCGCATTTAGTGTAGTTACTATGCTACTGGCTGCACGAGCTACAAGCAAGTTTTGATATCCGAAAGAAGCAACATTTTTTCCCCGATGCTTCTAGACCAGTTCCATGGTCCATTCAGCTTCCTATTCAGGGAGTGGCGGTGGTTCTTTCCCAGCAGATGGTGCGTGAAGATCACAAATCACCTCCGAGCTCACCCGTTCCGTGTTCTATCCCGGAAACAGGCTTCCTTAATTTGTAAAATTTTATTTTAAACTTCTATAGAATATTTCTTAAATGTTTAGCTTGGTTAGTCGACATCCTTTCTTCTTCCCCACGATTTCTCCTCAGACCATTAGATTAAAGACACATTGTTGCAGAAGTGTGAATTTTGAGAGAGAGATACAGAGATTGAGTGACAGAGATGAATATCGGCTGGCCGATAGAAATATTTATTTGTGTGAGGCGCGGCAAATTTTAGCCATTTGCTTTCGATAATGGCATCAGGCGATAGCACTCTGGGCTGGAATTTTTCAAACGCGTGTTTGAACAAGAAATAGGTTATCCCCGTGAATTATTCGAGGTATTGAAGCAGCCATAACAAGTGTATGTATATGTGTGTGTGTGTGTGTGTGCAAATCACAAAGTTGCTGTAGTGATTTAATGTAAATCGAGATCTATATAGTAGTGATGTATCTTTCCTTTGGAAAGTGTAATCGACTGGATTATTTATTGTGTTATTTGTTTATCGGTTACTTTTTCTACTGATATTAAATGGCCAGTGTTTTAAAAAAAGGATTTGTGAAAAATAAAGTTCAAATACCATTGAACATCATAAATTTGGGACATCTGTTTTTTGTTATCCCGATCAACAAATGCACAATTTTTATATATAATATTTTGTATATCCTAAATGCTTCTACCTGTTTCAATACATCTGCATCATTTTCAGACAGCCTTAACCTTGTGCTTGCTAAAGTTACAAAATTATTAACGCTATTAAAATTACAAATCAATAAAACAGCAGAGAAAAATGTGATCGTTTTTTAATGATAAAATCTATAAAATGTTAATAAAATGTGGAATTTGTCGTTTAGTGGCTGCATATACAATCTGGACGGTCCAGATTGTATATGCAGGAGTTTGGACTTAAAATTTCAAACTTAATTTTGTATTGATAACACGTTTACCTTCATCGATTAAAAGGCAAAGAAATATATAGGTGGTCTGCTTCACCAACAACTTCGACGGCCTCTCTCACCAGTCACCTTCCACCCTTCCGTAGTGTCCCTGAGAGAGTGATAGAATCAAAATCTCCGCTGAGTTTAGCACTAAAGAAGTCGAGAGTCAGTACACACCCGGGCACAAAGAAGAAGATCGGTTGTACTTCCTTCTATTACTAGGATTAAGAAAGCGTGGAATTGTAGAAATATACTCACTCTTCCTCATGTGCTTCAGTGGCACGTTGCTTAATTAAGCAAAAGACATTTTTAACTTTACTCTTGACATCGTTTGTACCAATATACTTCGTCGTGGAGTGGGCTGTGACAAATGAAATATTCATATTAACCACGTGTAACATAACTTGCAATGAATATCGTGACTGTTTTAGGGGGAAGAGTGAATGAGTATGGAAGAGGTTTCAAAATATATAATTCCATGGAGCTGAGTCCTTAATTTACTGAGAGGTATTCAGTTAGCCTAGAAATTTCCCGAATTTTATAGAACCCGAATCTTCGTCACATGTTCACCAGAACATACAGGTTGTCCATGTCTTGAGCTAGATGAATCCAGCCTGTACCCATCCACCCTACTCCGATCGACTTCAACGTTATCAAAAACTTACATCCATTTGTTCAGCGTAGGAGGCTCCACGCCATAATGATGAGACTGAGTTCCGGTGTTTTTAAACATGGTGATTGTGTAGGGCAGGGATTTGTTAGCCACCCGCCCAACCACCAGGCTGGACGGATACTACTTCTGGGCTGTTTTCAACTGTTTACTCACTCTACTCACAAGTTCCTTCCTTATTTTGAGACCGTCTCCCGCACACGGAACCAGAGGACGTAATCGTAGAGAACCATCTAACGTGGATCGTAACCTATATAATTAACCGTCGTTTGTGGTCGCATTTGCTTGCCTTTACATTATGGTTACTTTTCAGAAAACACTCGATTTCACAGCCAGGAATATTCAAATAATACTTTCGAAACCTAATGTTAGTGAACTTACATAACCTTGAATTCAAGGATCTAAATTTCCCCAGAATTCTTTTGTCTGGACTTTCCGCAAACCCAGTATTCTCGACCCTGAAATTCGTGCAAATTTGTGGAAAGTTTTTTAGTATAACGGCTCGATGTATGTTTCTAAGAACTGCAATGTTTCTACGGTCGTCTTACGCTCTTGTACGTTCTAGTCGAGCGGATCTACTATACAGATGTCTGTAATCAACACGACCGCACTAGACTACTTTGCCAACGGCGTCTCTTGCTGACGAGTAGCCAAACACACAGTCCAATGAGATGAACTTTAAATCGATTTAAATCATCCTGACGATAATACATTACACATTCGTTTTCTGAGTTTCTGGATTTCATCAGTGGTTTGTAGTATTTGAGATATCACGACGTTTCAGAAACCATATCAGTTTCCGTATCCAGACGACTGAGCGTGTCTACTTATTCGTGTCGTGACATATGCATATGCCGCTCCATTTTCCACCGGAGGACGGAAAGATATCCATTCGTACAAAAGCTATTGTCTGAAATAACGAATGTTTGACAGACCCGAAAATGAAGTGATTATAAGCGAAACTTTTATGTAATATAAACTGCCATAGGGAATGTCATGGGTACTTACTGGACGTGTCTTGTTTCAGTGGACTTCTTATTAAATACTATGGCTGTGAATGCCGAGTGATTCAAAGTTCTACATGTCGCTTTCACTGAGGAAGTGTATGCCTCGTGTAAGCTGCAGAAAGGAGAGAGAGAGAGAGAGAGAGAGAGAGTTCAAGCAGGAAGTAAGTTATGGCAGTGTTTCTACATTTCCATGATGATTCTGCTATGTAATTGTTTAGTAACATTTATAGATGGGGCAAATGGTTCATTCTTTATTAAACTTGCATTTCATAATAATAATAATAATAATAACTGCAATTGGGTTGTCACCAGGTGGCAGTGGTTATTTTACATGTATACAAAATATGAAATTGGTTACTAATAAATTTAAGTCTGGAGGACTACATGAGAAGCATGTGGTGGCAATGTGGAATCTTTGGAACCATCTCGGCATTTGCTTATACACAGGGAAACCAAGAAAAACTTTTGTCGAGGTGGCCGGTCCCAGGACCTTCTGAATACTGACTTCTAGCCAGCAGTCCGGCATCTAAATTAAAGACAGCAACAAACACAAGAAGAAATATAGAAATCCCATACCCAGATATATCTGAGCTACATTTATTCCCAATTTAGGTCGTACATTTAACATCTTAATCACAGTGATAAATTGTGACGAAGACGAATAACTAAAATATGAAACATGCTAACACCGTATGTCATAAATACATGCTTCATTTTTGGATAAGCACAAAAAAATTCAAGGAGTTTGGATTAATTTTTACATCAGCGTCATCATTAAAATGTATATTTTCTTACTGGTTTGTTAGTGTGTTTAAAGTTGTCATAACTACGCTAGTTTTTGTTAGTGCCAGTATTCTATACCTCTCTTTTCTGCGTTCTCAGTACAGCTTTTCAAGCATGTTCTTCACTAAGACCGGCACTTCCGAGCTCTACCAATATATCTGTTTCCTCTTTGTGGTATTTGTAGAATATAGTTTTGCTGTTATTTATTGAATCAAATAAAACTTGCCTAATAAATTTTAAATTAACGCAATTTTAAGCTAGCGTTTTCTCCACGCCACGTGTATAGATAGTACAGACGTTATTCTTTTTTACTGAACCACTTAAGTAGGAACAGCTTGCAGTAAGACGGCTTCCGTTTGCCAATAATTTAGGAGGGCCATTGTGTTGCACATCCTGTCGCTTATAATTAGTTGTAATCTTCTTAAACAGAAGACACATAAGGTAAGATTCTTTGTTCAACATGCCAAGATTCGGTACTTCGAATCTTCCTCTGTAAGCGCCTAACAGCAAGCGATATATCACGTTACGTATTGTGAAGAATGAAATTCTATCGCTTCACCGAAATGGCAGTGATAAGAGAGCGTGCAACTGAAATTGATCCCCTGAAATTATGCAATTTCAGGTCTTATTGGATACGTCGTTAGCCCTTGTCCCTTTTGTGCGACGCAATCACTGGCACTTTACTGCCTCGGCTTGCACTGCCAATCGGCAGCCGCCCCTCCCCCATATAATGACTCCCATTGCTTCTCAGGGTCTTCGAATAGGGAACAGACAATGGTAGATTCCTTACCAGCTTGTACATTTCTCTCTTGGAAGGTTTTATCGATCGTTTACCCTTCGATAAAGCCTCTTTCTGCCGTTATATTCCTCCGAAACGGGGAGAGTGATTTCTGGTAGGAAATTCAATATGATAATTAACACGTCTTCATATTCCGAAGTTCCGAGTGCGGATCTAATTTGGGTACCTTTTGCCTTATGCGATTTTCGCAAATATTCCCAGTCATTACAGACTGGGAGAATATTTTAAAGCGCCCTGCGACCAATTTCTTTAAGTCAATACCCTCTTATAACTCAACACAAAATAACCAGTGTACGTGTAACGTAACATTCTGGCACGTTCGCGTAACTATTGTTCCAGTGGAAGCACAACAATCAATTCTCTGTGTATTGTTGAGATGCACGTCGCTGCTATCTATACAGACATTTGGAGCTTTGCACAATAATCCTTTCATGGAAATGTTTTGTGTCAGTTTCATAAAACGTATGTTGGTATGTAATGGCCCACCTTCGCATATTTCTGCTGCAGATAGTTGGCTTGTTTAGCTGTTTATGTAGTATCAGCCTGTACCATGCTACGAGTTTGTTTTGATATTTACTGCATGATTCAGCTCTTTTTCCAAGTAATGAAGCAGAGACGCGCAGGAAGAAGACGGTCAGTTGCTTCGGGAGGAAACAGTCCAAACGTTCTAAGTGTGAAATATTTTCCAGTGTTATAAAAATAATTATCTCCATGAAATGGAGCTGTTGTTTGGATACACGATTCGGTAAGTCAGTCATTGCTTGCCATTTGATTTGTTACCCGTGATAAATTTCCCAGATTGGTGATCATCGCTTGTCCAAATTAGAAAAGAAGGGCATTTTGGCCTCAAAATGTTGTTTATTGGCAAACGGGTAAACTATAGACCTAGTAATTATCTTTATGCACTTACTAAGGTAATATTTTTGTTGCTATGATTAACCACAAAGCCCTGGTGTTAACGTAGCTAATGTGATGCAGAAAATCGGTGGCAAAGGTGTTGAAAGAAGGAGCTGAGCACTTCCAAAATCAACATTATGTGTGCGTAACATAAGATATAATACAGCATCGTTAAACTTGTTTTGGCATGCCATAATGTGATTTGACATAGGTAGAAAAAATTACAACCAGAAAAATCTGATAATCTTCTTATGATTTGTGAAAGTAATTCTGCATCTAGCAACCCTTTTCACCGTACGACCTCTTGCCAGAACTGCGTTGAATAAATTGTGGTCTCTCAGTACTCATTCCAGTTCGCCTGCAGTTCGAGCACATTACAAGTCTACATATAAAGTGCCTGAAGCTGCTCTTCCTTAGACGTACAATTTCGCTTAGCAAATCGGAATAACAGAAATGTCGTTGCGCATTTTCTCAGTTTTTGTAAACGTTGCCATAAAACATCTACACGTCAGACGGAATTAAATCAATTATGAAGCAGTAAGTCTTAAATATTGTGAATGTTGTCTGTATTCTTTCCTTACTTATCCGGCACGAAATTCTCATATTTTCTGCCCCGCTTTTATTGTCATCTGTGGCCTGGTCGGCACTACCATGTTTTCCTACATTATCTCATAAACGCCACGGTTTTCGGAAAAGGTTTTTGGACATAAATTTCGTGTTTTGGTTTTCTCTACACCTTTTGCTTGAAACATTCTCATTCTAAGAAAAATTCAGCTATGTGTGTTACCATATATGTACATACATTTTCATGCAAAGAACCCGTTATTCTTGTTAGATTTTGATGAAAATTGAACATTTTGTACAGATTTTCGAAAAATACTCAAAAATATCAATGTCGTGAAAATCAGTTCAGTGGAAGTCGAATTGTTTCTTGTGGACGGACAGAAAGACGAACAAAACGGACAAGCAGACGGAAGAATAGACAACCATAATAAAACTGTTAGTCACTCTTCGCAATTTGGCGAAAGCGCTTAATTAGCCTCTTATCCGACCCTATATACCTCGTACGTGAAAGCCAGGCAGAGAAATTTAATATACCGTACATACACCACGGACGTCAAGATATGTGCATAGTTATGAGTTAAAATTTCACGGATATTTGTTAGCTTTGCTGGTAAAAGTACCTGTAAGTTCAAGTTAACTGCAATTTAGGGTATGGGCTTCCCTCACTTACTGTGTAATCATTGTGTTTCGGGTTACATCACTTTGATACGAATTTCTCTTACGGCCCTTTCGTATTCGCATTATTTTAGCCCATTGCTTCGCGTTTCCTTTTATGATTTGACAGGCGTTATTTATCGACGTTATTCTTTGGCCATCTGTTTGGTCGCAGTTGCCATCCACACTACGTGCATATACTGTGTTTGATCGGCGTTAACGTAGGATTTGTGTTCATTATGACCCTATATTGTGTTTGTACAGAATTTGATGTAAACTGGTGTTAGACTGCGACCAGTGTCGCCAATTAGACCTATTCAACAACTTTTCTCTACATTCTTTGCTGTACTGGCAGTCATGATCCTTTATGTTTAAGGCTTTTGAGGTTATCAGAAAGGAGATTATGTACAGTGATTTTGGGGGAGTATGTCACCCCATGAGTTCGTAAATGTGTATCAGCCTTTCGGGAAATTTGTTACTTTTCTCTTCAGGGTAGAACAATAAGCGGAGGACGGTGGGAAGTGGTGAGATATAAGGTAAGGTGACAGGATATGTGTTGTTGGAGAGATGCAGTGGGGGATGATGGCACAAGAGTGACAGTGTACCGAAAGGAGATGAATGGGTAAAAATGTGTACAGTATAAACAAAAATGAAATGTTTAAAATAATAGAAGTATTCTCTTCCCACTCACGAAGGCATGTTGTGGAGATAGTGGTACAGCTCCACTCATTCGTAACCACGGCACATTTTGGAGGTACCAATGTAATAGGAGGTTGGGTGAGCATCAGATCCGGTCTGCAAGTTTTGGAGAAGAGAAATATTTCTTGGCCTTTCCGATAATTTTTTTCCAAATACAAACGGACACAATTATCTTTTGCCATGCGTTGACTGAAGGGGAAATCGTCATCAGCTTGGCCACACCAAGACTTCACCCTTTTAGTCACTCGTAGCTTAAAAGGTGTCTGTTTAGTTCCCGTAGGTCGCAGCTGTGTTCTGCAATAGGAGCCTTGCTACGGCGTGCGGCGTGTGAAGTCCACGCAAAGTGCTGATAGAGATATTATAAAATTATTTTACCACAGAATACCGTGTAAGCTAAGAACCATGGCTTTGCTTGGTGTTTTGGGCGCTGCCAAATTTTGATGGTGGGTTAAAGCAACCACTCCCGAGACGTCCTTCGAGGTGTCGTGAGATGAAAAATAAGCTAGAGGGGCGCTGGTATATATCCAAAGTTCTGCGCGGGCTCCATGCTCCGTACGGGGGTGTATCAGTGTGTCCGTTGGTCCACAATCTGAACAGATCTCTGTTTCCATCAGATGAATATTACAGCCTCACATTCGTGGGCACGAGGTCGTAGATCACCAAATACCGCACAGGCCCTGCCGCATCCTTCACGACTACTTGCGACAAGATTCTCCACACTAAGTGCAAGTTTATGGACGGGGACATGTTCATAATCTTTACACTCCAAGCCACGGACTTCGTGCCCGCGTGGACATCCAACGTTCCCCAAACGCGCCTTTAATAGATGTTATCCGATTCCCACATTTATTGGAGGTAATAGTTTCTCAGACATTCCAATGTTCTGGGAATCGCAGTTAAACAAGGGGTGGGTTTACGATTGGGGAAAAATTATCCCCAAATCGAAATCATATAGCCGTCAAAGAACTGGACAGATGGCGTTGTACATTGCATGTCAGGAAAAAGAGACTGCTGCATTTAAGCCCAAATTTTATGAGTTACATCCCTCCCTCTCCATCTCGCGCCTGAAGGGTCATAGTACCTTCATATCTCCGTCTGCAAATGAACCAGGTAATTGAAATTATAAGTTGTAGGACTTCCTGAAAGGGGAGGCCGTGTTTGTCCAGACATCTAAAAGGCCGAGGCGACGTTCCACGCGAACCAAGGCTCTACTAAAATCCCACCCACGTGCAGTCCTCTTAGAAATAAACGCATTTGAAATCCCAACCCATGATCACGTCGTACGGAAGAGATCGGAGTAAGTATAACAGGTCCATATTATATATATTTTAACGTGTCTGTCTGTAATATGTCCCACACGGTGTGTGTAGAATGACAACGCTGACCCTTACATAGACTGCCACAATTCCACCTGCCGAGAGCAAGCGAGTGACTCTTGCTAAAACAGTTCCCTCTTTGGCCAATATACCCGTCCCTCGACGTGTGTCGGCAATGTTTTAAACACACTATGTAGCCAACGATGCTACACACGCCCTCAGTTATACCGCCTGCAGAAGCAGGATGTCAGTGGCCCGTTATAGGCCAAGCCTGTCAACATACCTAATCCTGTCCGCAAAGAGTATCTTTTGATATTTAGTGTCGGTATCTTGTGAAGTGAATCCATTGCGTAGGTATGGTGGCATTTCCGAATTACTACACGTCGTCCATCGCATGCGACATCCAATTTTCCAATGTTGTGTAGTATGATGTTCCGTGTGGCAAATATGTTTCACATTTTCTCCGCACCTCTCGTAAGTACCGAGCGTAAATGACAGATTCTAAATTTGCCTCCGCACGAAAATCTCTTCAATCTCGGGTTGGTAGGGAAAATTATGTAATGTCTACAGCTTAAACTCGTATATTTCATGAATGTTTGAAGTACTTACGTTCTGATTTGCTCCATTGAAAGAAATAGTGTTTCTTCTCTAGTGAAATTTATTGCAGTGCTCTAAATTTACTCTGACACCGGCTTCGTGCCCGCTGTCGATTACTTCGATCAGAGTAGTTTTGTGATCTGGTTAACTGGTCCTCTAGTCCGGCGGAAACGCCAGATTACCTCGTCGTGTCGTCGTCCGTTTCAGTAGCCATCAGGCAATCTTCTCCCGCCATATTATTAGGATTTCTCCTAGAAACCTGTGTGCCTCCGCCTGGCATTCTTGGTTGGTGATGTAATTAGATAAAAGGTTGTCCGCAGGTAACACAGATATTAATCCATCATTCGTCGGGTTCTGCGAGGGTACACCTCCCGCATCTACCGACTCTGCAACCATCATGTGCTGGCCCTGCTCCTGTACAGTTGTCTGGTCTGAAATGTAACTCCAGTATTTGCGTTAGGGTGTCCATTTATCAGTTGTTTCGGGGTTGTGCACGTCACATGAGTCAAATTGGCCAGCACGGTAATGCCACCTAGTATCAGTTGCGGCCCCACCTCTACCCAATTGCACCATTTGCGCCCTCGTTTGTTGTAGATTTTGTCGCTTAGTGTTCACAGTTCGAAGTCCCTGGAACTCTCCTGTGCCGTATGGTCTGCAGCATTGCCCACAAAGCAGGTGACTGGCAGTCCCACGTAGGATATCAGTACCAATAATTGTCTGTATATAGTTTATACGGAATGTGCTTGTTCAGGTCCATTGTAACTAGTCGTGTGCCAATCGCCGCTTCATAGCGGTATGTATTTGGGCATTTTTTATCTGTTATTTCCTTACGATACCGGATTTAAGCATTTCTGTTTGATTGACGTCAGCAGGCAATTTGGGCGGTAAGTTGGCTACTTGGACGTGCCTCCTGCCCTGCCTGGCGGGGCACCTGTTTCATAGTTATATATCGCTGTAATTTTTTGCGGTCAACTAATGCAGTTAACGCATGTGCCTGCGCGAAATTATCACTGCTGAACAAAATTTAATTTTTTTTGTCCCACAGACTTCAATTATTGAACTTAGCAGTACGTTTTATACTGAATTCAGATACGTACATGTATTTTTTTATCTGGAAAAGTTTCAAATATACAGAAGAATTGAAATGTGCAAAATAGTACTTTACGTGCTCTTGAAACAAGCAGAAACTTTCCTCTAAAATGTAGAGTCGTATGACTTACCCCGGAATATGGCGTCATTTACATTCCTCTTCAGTGTCCAGCAATAGTCTGCTACTATACTTGAGGTCCACTTGCCTTGGTACCGTTATTCCATAGCCATAATATCTTGGTGAAATCTTTCACCATGTTCGTCACTGACTTCGACGAGTTTTTCTGGGAAAATTTCCAAATGTTATTCCAGAAAGAGGATTTTCATACTCATATTGCATCCCATAGCTTTATACGAAGTCAACAGGTGCTGCACAACGTCCTGATGGTTCGCTGCTTTTTGACTTCCTAAGAAGTCCTTGCAAATCCTCTTAAGTGACAACCATGCATTTCTTTCGGTCTAATTCCGGTCTTCATTGAACTATTTATCTTGCACCATTTCCCTTATCTGGTGTCCTATAAATATGCCCTCCTTGATTTTAGTGTCACTCATATTTGGGAACTTATTCCTCACATATTCGAATCCACAGCCGGTTGTATCCATACCTTGCACAAAGCTTTTCATTAGGCCCAGCTTTATGTACAAAGGGGCAGATAAATTATCTTCGTAAGAACAAAAAGAATACTGACGACATTTTTTCTCCCCTGGCGTCAGCGATATCCCATTAGGTCACAGTTTATTTACATAGTGATTCTTCTTTTTCCGGCTGAGTCACTCGCACAGGTAATAGCAGTATTTTATGTAACCGTGTTGCTTTCCGAGTAACAGCGCCACAACCTTGAGATCACCACATAACTTCCACTTAAATTCCTCATGCTTAGTCGTTTCCAGGATGTTTTCACAAATTTCCTTCATGTTGGCTGCATGAACCAAAGGAATGAAGGGGAATCTATTTCCGTTGTGGAGTAGAACCACCTTCAAGCTTGCTTTTGACGAATCAATGAACTAGCGCCAATGATCTGTGCTATATTCATGGCCAAGAACTTCCATAATGGAACAAACATCATTGCAAAACACGGCTCCATATTTCTGGGAGAAGAAATCCTTGAATTCTTCATGGCACCCACGGTAAAAACACACCTTAATGGCCTGGCGCAGAAGATTCCAGCCCTTTAACCTGAAGCGAAAAGAATGGGCGATTCAGAAATTCTGGAAACATATTCAGCGTCCAAAAACGCATCAGAAACAGACGTTTTTCCTCCTGGGACAAAGTATTTTTTCACCATGTTATAAAAACTTGCCGTTTAGGCCCATCTATCTGGATCGTCGTAACTTTATTCTCGTCCATTAGTCGATGCTTATTTACCCATTCGTGAATATCAAAAGCCGATATTTTCGAGCTTTCTTTATAGAAAGTACACACCTGTTATACTTTTATGGCTTCGTTTATAACAAAGCAAAACGAAACACAAAGAGAAAGTACTGTATCACTGGATAGCACTCGCCCACGTATAGATTTGGGATGGAAGTAAACATCACCACCCGCACCTTGCGACTGCTCGATCCAGACTATTTATTCAAACTCAGGGTTTTCCAGCCCGTAGTGTAGTCGCTATACCGCTAGACTGGTTCATTTAAATGTACTATAAAATAATTTACTAGTTTGAAGTAGGTGGGATTTTTTTTATGTATGGTGCAAAATAAAATAAAACAAGAGGAAGGATCTGTGTAGTAGAGAAAAACATTTAGGAATGTCGCAGCCCTATAAAGAGCCGTCAGATTTGGAACAAAGTAAGACGCACTGCAATGAAAGGAAATGGGGTAACGAAAATCGAAATATCAGCCATAGGATTTAACGTTGCAGACGATGCTTGTTGCGTGTGTGCTTGTATTCTGCTGTGCGATGTTTAATCAAATCCCTGTCAGCTGTAATTCTTGTTTTGTTCTATTTGTAATAGGCGTGATATTTCATTTAAATTTTTGTGCGCCTTTACTTATTTGATCGAAGTTACTGTGCAATACATTTTCTTTGCGTCCGTACAATGGTTGATCGGATTTACTAGGAATCACATTTTGTGTGTACCTGTACTCTGTTTGGTCGGTGTTACTGTGTGTTACATTTCGTGTGAGCTGGTACAATATTTTATCGGATTTACTGTGCATTATAACTCATGCGCGCCGGTACACTGATTGATCGGTGTTACTGTACTTTACATTTCTTGTGAGCTGGTACTGTGTTTGATCGGATTTACTCTGCATTATAATTCATGCGCTCCTGTACACCGTGTGATCTGTGTTACTGTGCGTTATATTTCGTGTGTGCCTGTACACTGTTTGATCGGAGTTAATCTGTAGTGCTATGCATGTGCAAGCCGGACGTGTTTTGCTGCGATGCAGAAGGATTACATCGGCCCAACTGTACGTAATACCATGCGAAGAGGTTGCCAGGACTTGATGCATGCCCAAGATTTAAGCGGCTGTGTTATTATCCTGTGTAAGTAACCTTGTTTGGCAACATGTTAACTCTGGTCTTTACTCAGATGGGACAACTGAATTCAAGGGCACGCTTCATGTATGCTTAAACCTTGACTCGTAACTGTCCCTTCAAAACTGCAAGATCTGGGTAGTGGAAAAAAATTTAGCATGAAAATTCTTATGCATGCGTAAAATTGTGAAGTTTTATGTGTTTAAATTCATTCTGGGTCCTCTTGTGATGAAGGTGCTTTTCCTTAACTTTGAAGCACTATAGTCTTCTAAGTAAATTCTTTTTCTACCTCACAGTAAGAAAGATTACTTCCATTACAAAAGCAAACAGTAAACGTTTTCCTATCTGTTCTTTATTAAGAGTATAATATGGAACGCACAAATATATTGAGAGGGCAGAGTGAAGTACCTAATGTTAAAACAGGCGATACATATAGAAAGAGCTGTGCTTTATAGGGCTATAGGCTTTTATGTAAGGTTGTTCGGACGCATAATGTGAATTATATTACTGACGTAAATAATCACAAGGAAAACGGGAATTTTTGGATGAAATTTTTCTGAAGTAGTTAACATGAAACCGCTTGTTCTAGTCTACTTTCCTTAACATCAAAGAAACGGCCGTTTCTATTTTACTGTGACCTATGTGGTTTTCAGTGTGTTCAATAATGTATAAACAACGGAATGATGTAGGACGGCATGCCACAGGAATTTTTTCAGAGTTATATTTAACGACGTGGTTGCAGTGAACTTGACAGAAGGAGCTGGTGTAAGACTATTATGAGTTCCGAAAATTGACACACAAATTATAAGTTCTCTTTGACATAAATTTCGAAACTGTATTGCTTAGAACCTTTGCGTTGCAAGGCGATGGCTGAACACTAATTTGAGCTACATAGTTGTAAATTCATAAAGCATTTTATTGTAAATATGTAAACAAACTTTTATATATTTTGGTTATTTTGCCTTGATAAGTCAAACTTTGCCGTGAATAGAATATCACATATGAGTTCATCATAACGCATAGGAATATAGTGGTTGGTGTGTTGGAAGATGTAAAATATATAGGATTGCTTATAAAACTTTTGTGTATACTTCTGAAAGAACAGCTGTTTGTTTGGGCGTGATGGGAGCCTGTGTTTTAATGGAACTGATTGCTAATGCTGAGACTAACTATACACTGTGACCTAGGAATCAGTAACGTGAGTTGAGTCTATTGATACATTCAGTTCTGCGTTTAGAATTATACAATTTAAATAGCCCTCAATTCCTTGTTTATTAACATCAGGCATGCATACTCTTTAAGATGTCATTCCAGCCTGCTTGGAGACAGATAAGGAAAAGCATAAACAGTTTATTTGGGCCGAGGATCTAACGCGGGGTAATAAGAAGTCGAATAATTACAAATCTGGGAAGTTCAGTTAAATTAAGATGGAGTTGCTTGCTTAACGAGTCATGGACAGAAATATTGTCTCTAATTGTGGAAGTTTTGGGGATATTCCTTTCAGCTGCATACAAGTTCAGTTTTGCGAATAGAAAGTTGGAACCTCTCTTATATGACAGGTCACAGTGTAACGAAAATCTTTTTCACGAAAGTCATCAAATATTCCTCGCATATCCAACTCTGTGACCAGCTGCAACTAACCCTACAGTGCAACCGCAAAAACGTTATTAGCTGAACATGTTGTCTGAATCATTGTGAAACTTGGGACGAAGCCCAGCCACGACCAGCTATTAGCTGTCGTCAAGACAGCCTTGTTTTTCGGTGAGACACCACGTATATTTTCGGGTCAATGTTCAACCTTTGTGGGTGGAATAGAAGAAACCTTGATCTACCTTGAAGAAAGGCACCTGTCGAGAAAGGCTCTGAGGATCACCCAGCCTCCTATACCGCGGTACCGGGTCTTTCCCACGGGTAAAGCGGCCAGGGCCTGGCGTTTACAACCCACTCCATCTAGCTCAGAGGATAAAGAATATGTAGAACTATACCTCTACTCCCCGTCTGGGTATTCGTGGCCTGTTCTAGAGTGAAATTTACTTTTTACCCTGAAGATAGATGAAGAGCGTTTCACCGAAGCGTTGCTGCCCACCAAAGAGACTGCGTTGTTTCACAGCACACAAGACGGTATATTTATGTTCACTGACATAACAACCTGAATACTCAGGTTCTGTTAGCTAAGTTTGCTTCATTAAGGATTTCAGGTATGGGTATTTATTCTCATTTCTGTCGCTTATATGCAGGTTTTATGTTAGTAACTGCAAATAAAATTGTGTATGTAAGGTCAGGTGTTGCAGCGGATAGAATTATTTAACTTCAACTAACAGGTTTTGTGGTGATGAAAGTCCGTATTTTGAATATGATGAGAAAGGAGGGAACCATAATTTAGAGCGCCGCCTTTTGTAAGCTATGCAATTGTATGCAGCTGATGAGTTATCTCTACAATAAACATACAGAGCGTGCTGCTGTCTGATGATTGCGGTTGGACTTGGTAATCGTTAGGTACACTCTATCTACTGTAAATTAATATGTACAATTGCACACGCAGTATCTCTCAGCACGTAATGCTTGAAATTTCATTTCACGGGTTGCGAAATATAAGCATGATCCGAAAATTTGGTCGCTCCCGGTCTGCTGTTGTTTTTCCACATTTGCCTTCATGATTTCTTGTTAAAGATAGTACAAAACTGACGATATCAACAATAAAGTTGATAGTAGCATTATGCTCCATTTTTGCATTCTTATAAAACAACCTCATAAAACTGAAAGTATGTAAACTGCAAATAAATAACAGAATTTGGCAAACTTAGCTTGTATTTAAAAAACAAAGGTCTGTTGAATAATTTAAGAAATCTAAACAAACCGTAGCAACAATCATAAGGTTTACAGGGAATGCGTCTCAGTTTCATCTAAAGTTTTGCTTCACTTCGACAAATATTAGCCAACAAAAACGCCTGAACATACGTCATGCTTTTTTGTCAGATGCCTATTGACATTGAAAGGGATTATCAGTTATAAGGAAATATTTCATTTCTCATATTTATTCAAAACAACCTTACCTGTTTCACAGTTTTCGCTCCGAAATCACAGCCGACCGAAGAATGTTAACAGCCACTACGCAAGGATGTCAAAGCAATGAGCAAAAACGAAAAAATCCTTACTTAAGGGTATGAAACCCAAAACCAGATATGCTTAAAAGCCAGGTAGCTCTTTCCAAAATTACTTTTGAACAGCACATTGCAATTGTTTCCCTTTTGAAAGAGATGCCCACAAATTCATATTTACGGGGGGCAAAAAGCAGTACAGTAAAAATCATGCAAGAAGTAATTTCTGCGCGACTTGTCGTAGAACACAAGTGTTGGGCTAACGAAGTGGCTTATGGCCTAGTCTCCAAAATTATCTGTCTTCAACAAAATATGATTTTTAATTATCCCATATGCTATCAGACAAACTGCATCAAGCTATACGATATGTGTTTGTGTGTAGTGCGCCTCACACAAACGAGACAAAACATACATTTATCTACATTTGCAGGACAGGATCCAATTCCGATTTGCGAAATAGACTTTTGTAGTATATGAAATCAGCTGGCAAATAGACAATTGTAAACAACATATAAATAATACTGTTTATAACAATTTATAATCAGCATTTTATAAAATTTTAAACACTGACTTTTAACCTGTACATTTTATATTCGTAGGCATTATTGACTATTTTATTGCTGTAAGTTTTAATAATATTGTGTCAGCTCCCTGATTATGACAGTTAAGCCGAAACATGTAGGAGCGAGTAAGGAATGAAATACATAATAGTAGGAAGGTACATTTGTTGGTACTGTAAGGATTTGCCCTTTATACGGTTCAGTTTCGAAAAGAAGTCTTCCAGGTATTGTTATTTGTTTTAACGATAAACATACCTTCTCACTTACAAAACGTAATATAAGAGTTAAGGTACAGGTAAGGTATAGTAATTCCATTACAGGCCTGGACAGGCCCTGAGGGTTCCAGGAGGATGAGGCTCCCAAATTTCAAGACACTCGGCACATGAAAGTGGTAAGGTTGTCAGCCCTAAGCACCGGCCGGCCTTACCCCCCAGGAAATATTCCTGGTACTCATTTCTGTTAGAGCCTGAGTCAACCGCAGGGCCATAGTGCGGCCGGAAGGATTATGTCAATAAAAAATTCAAATTACACCATCGGGAATCGAACCCGCGACCTTCCGGTTTGTAGCGCAGTGCCTCAACCGACTGCGCCACCGCGTGCCCCCTGTTTAATATCAGAGACAGAAATTATAGTACTATATTGCTAAATTTTACGCTGAGAACGTCCAACACTTGTCACCTTGAGTTGGGCTTCTCTTTAATCTTTCTTTCTGAAACTTAATTTTTGAATGCCATTTCTTTCCTCTTACGTTCTCCGAATTATAATTTTCGCAAATGACAATGTTAAATAAATTTACTTTTGAATTTGTTTAATTTACTTGTATTACAGCAACGAAATCCAAAAATCTTTCCGACTAACCACATGGAGTGAATTCCTTCCTTATAATGAGCAGTCGAGATTAAAGCATTATCCTGCCTTTCGGAGAACCCGAAGATTTATAACGTGTTCACAAGAGTCCGCTACTGGCCGTTATCCTGACTTCGACGTAGCCAAATCAAAGCTTTGTTTCTTATATGAACGTAGACGAAAATACTTTCCCCTTTCAAAAATTGGTATTGACCTCCGTTAGCAAAAGCGAACTGCAGAAAATTGCACTAAAGCTGTAATGTAAATTCCAACAAAATTGAACATTGTTTTCTTGGGCTGTGAAGCATTGCTTTCGAGTAGCTATGCACCAGCTATTCGAAAAAGCCTGAAGATTCACTCATAAGGGTAGATGTATCAGAATATACATTATCATATCCATCGGACAGTAACCCTTAGAATCAACGCGATAAAACCCTAAAATCCCACCGATTTAAAGTACGTAGACTGTGTGTGTAATCCGGTGTCCTTTTTCAGTATTTCAGTAATGAATTTCCCTGTTTTCTGATACTGTTCTACCAATTCTCCCATCTTTTACCAATATATTTAATTATGGTACTTTATATTCGTTCTCGTTATTGTGCAAAAAACACATAACCATCTCCTTTCGCGGGAGTGACGTTTCTGAAAACCACCCGCCGAAAAGCAAAGCCGCGAAGGGCCAAATTAAAATCTTAAGAAAAAATGACTTTTCAGAGATAGTCACACATGGAAATTGGTGGTATATAACCTTTTTACGTAGGACATTTCTTTGTGGTATATAAACGACATTGGAGAAATAAGAGCAGTAATGACAGCAGTGTTTGTAACAATTTGCTGTGTACTGTGCTGTAACATGTTTCGGCTCTTTTGAAAAGCAACCGTTAGGAAATGTAAAGTATGTACTGAAAGAAGGATTGTGACGTAGATCAATAAGAGTTTTTATTTTATCGTGCAGTATGTGATAAACTTTCGTTAAGTATTTGACACTGTTTGATGATAGCTTTCTAAAAGCACCGAAACATGTTGCAATAAAATGAACAGGGAATCATTACATACTTAGATGTCATTGGCCGCTCTTATTACTGCATTGTCAAATATAAAAATTAATAACTCAGATAAAGTAGAGGAATATGATTTGTTTTTGGATTAATTCAATATTCCTGAATGAAATTTGGTAAGACGATCAAAGGGCAAAGAACGAAGGGCGGAGCAGCAGAGGGAAATCTTGTTGAGAAATAAGCCATCACCGTTTCACTGCGTACAAGTGTGGCTTCCTTGTGTCTTATCACGACGATCGCTTACATTAGCACGACCTCGAATGAGCAGGGAAAACTCACAGCGAAGCCTGAGTTTTACCACAACAATTCTTCAAAGTATAAACACAGACGAAGGAGTACGGTTCTATTATGTCATAAAAGCCTTTATTATATGTTTATTTTTCTCGACCCAGTACCTTGAATATAGTTTTACTTCATCGTGAATCTCTTCGGATATTATTTTTTCACCCCTGACAGTTCAGTACTTTGTTTGGTTTTAGAGCTATTAAGCAAACGAAGAAAGGGATTTTCTAACAAATTCCTGCTCTTCCGTGTATTTTTCATAATCCACTGTACGATCAGCTGGTTGATACTCTACATAGAATTGCCATTACATACCGGTAAAGGGAAGCGTAGAATCAGTGCTATCTACGAAATACATCAAAATGGTTTACATGTATTAATCTAGATAACGGGAAAACCAATGCATCACGAGCTCTCAACCGCAGCTGTGACCAAAGGTCACTTGTCAGAACCACGCATCATATAACCCCCACTTTCCATTCTGCAGGCCCGTGGTTGTAAGTTTGCCATGATGCATGCTGGTCGTCTAGCACCAATTTTTGTTAATAGCAGACATACCAGTGAAATCGGCATGCCTAGCGTCCACTGGGTAAGCGGACTGAGCAGAAGCTAGGGTTTCCTGGATGCGAAGTGTGTGGTAGTCCATACTCATGTACGTGTAGTTAGATATTAATTTGCTTTCACGCCCCAACAGCCTTCATGAATTATCAGAAAGGAACGAGGTGACACTTAGTGTAACACTTTACACTAATTTTAATTTCATTTTGTCATTTGTTACTTGTTTTGTGTTTATTGATCTCCATAATCATAACACTACTATGCGACACGAAACTGAACCCAAATCTCGTTAATTTGCCTTTGTAAAGTGGAGTAAAGAAGCACGTGCTGTTAATTACTTTTAATTCCATGGGTTGCCACATTTGCTGTGCAGCTTTATGTCACTGAAATTTTTGTAAATCACACATGAGCGTAAAGGAGAGAGAATGAAAAGCGGAGACTTTATTGTTAATTTGAGTGGTGACAGCAAACAATATTTGCGTAAAATTTCACCGGAAATTGTTCATTAAGAGTAAGAGTTACATGAATGATTGTAAACCCTCTCAATTTGGGAAATTTTGTTTTAATATAGGGTACTATACATTTTGGGGACCGCGGTAGCACAATGGTTAAGGTGCTGTGCTACAAATCAGAAGTTTGCTGGTTCGATCCCAGCTGTCGTCAGTGGATTTTTCATTGACATAAAATCCTTCCGATCGCACTATGGCCCGGGGGCGACTCAGCCTCTAACAGAAATGAGTACCAGGAGTATTTCCTGGGGGTAAAGGCGGTCGGTGCGTAAGTTTGACAACCTATCACTATCCTGTGCCGTTGTCACGAAATCTGGAAACCTTAACTTTCTGGAACCTTCTGGGCCCCCGCGGGTCTGTAACGGGACTGCTTTGCATTTTTACTATAAATTTCACTTTATATGGTCGAGTCGAAATGACACTTTAATTCAATTTGCAGCCCTAATCACGAAATCACTTTTATGCAACGTGTAAATAAGATTACTGTTGTCTGGAATGTGAAAACATGTATTTCCGCAGATAGGTGTCAAAGTTTCGGAGTAACCTGGTTTATTTTTTCACAACTGTTCTGCATCGAGGCTGGAGGCAGCAAGTTTCGTCGACATAGTGTTTGCCTGCTGAAGGACAGAGCGTCATATCAAAGACAACACAATTTCTTTTTAACTGCCGTGGACATTTAAAAACTGAAAAGCAGAAAGGTAAAGCTGTCCCATTAAAGGACTTGGCAGGCCATTAGGGATCCAAGAGGATGAGTCTCCTAGAATTTCTAAAAAAATCGGCACATGAATGTGCTAAGGTTTCAAGCCTTATGCACCGGCCGCCATTACCCCCAGGAGATATCCCTAGTACTTATTTCTGTCAGAGGCTGAGTCGACCTCGGAGCCATCATGCAATGCAGCCGGAAGGATTAAGTCAATGACAAATCCCACAAAGCCTATTGGGACTCGAAACCACAATCTTCCAAACTGAAGAATGTTGAGCGTTTTTTCGATGTCAACCTTATGCAGGTCTGATTGTTTTGTATTAAAGTACTCTAATTGGCGTTATTTTTATTCACAACGTTGTGGATTGTACTAAGTACTAATAATTGGAGGGATGTTGCTGAATATTCTATTTCAGAGTTTTGTCTTTTCTTGACCCTGACTTTCTGCAAGGCACACCAATATGGCTTCCTTGCGTAATTTGATGTGTTTCATAGCAGTGTTGAAACTGCAAGTCTAAGAATCTTCGAAATGTCTGTAACTATTTAGCAGCGGACTCAGGGTAACGTCCCAGAAGACTTGTGTCATCTGTGTCACTGCCACGATTCACTACTATCAGGAGCCATGTTTATGCACCTCTCTGAAATTGTAATGAACTTAACCTGTTTTCAATGTTCCCAGGTTTGAGTAGTCCCGGTCGTGAGAGCTTAAGTTATGATGGGCAAACAGTGCGGCAGATACTGTATGTGGCTCCTTCTGTCGGATGCGAAAGACAGTACAGTAAAATTCTCTGGACCATGTATCAGAGTTCCACCACGGAAATATCCGTTCCTTATAGCGGTAACATACTTTCGTGTACAGTCTGTATGTCTGTCTGATGTTCCTGCATTTACCAAGAATAGGCTGTCGTCGTATCAAAGAACTTCCTTTCCTACGCCATGCTGGAATGTAGGATCATCTCTCAACATGTTCTAGATCTGTAGAACAAGCAAATGAAGATTAATGTGACAGTCTGTGCTGATAATATCCGGACAGTGTGAACTGTTGTTCTTCACCGGAAATGTGCTGGGCGTCACCCTTTGTCTCCATCCCCCGCCTCCCGAATCCGCCATGCAGAGCACGCCTAACTCTGCAATATTTCTCCTTTTCTCAGCTGCTGAACTTGTTTTAGAGAAGCACGCTCCTAGCGACAGAACATGCCATTTTGAACATGTGACCTTCCATTGTATGCATGTCGACATTTTTCGGCCTTCTGTAAAATTCAGAAAACTGTATGAAAACAATGAGGCGTAAGGTTAAATTTTTCATTTACGTAACTTCGGGCTTTGATGAAATTTAAATGAGCGTCCGTAGCAAATATTAATAAACTACGCACATTTTCCATCAGATTATCTTCACGCTTCTCAATGTAAAAGGCAAACATTCTTAGTAAACTAATGGTACTGATATGTTACTTTTATTTCATTTCGTCTTAATTTCTTGAGCAACACTGGGAACAATACTGCTTCCTGTAACACGCAGTATAATACATGTACGTTGAGGTTAATCGGGAATTTTTTTTGAGGAACTGAACAATATACAGAAAGAAAATAATTCTAATTTTGATGTATCATCGTCAGAAAAATGAATGTAAAATTCTTTGCACGCTTACTTGCACCACGCAATGATGGTATGAAGCGAAATGTAACAAAATCTTAACATCAGGACTAGATACAGGTATGTAAGTAGTCAGCTTCAATCCCCGGCTGATTTTTCCTCGATACACCTTGAACAGGAAGCTGGCTGAGGAATAGAGACCGTCTCGATGCCTCTAAGAAGAGAAGAAATTTTCTGCTGTGCTCGAATTTAAACCTACGTAACTCGTTCTTCCATCTTCTACCCTAGTACAATCACTGTAATCCTCTACACTTGACTTTTAAACTTGAATAAGTAATGTGTTACCCTAGCTTCAGAAAGTTGGTCTTTCGAAAACTAAAGTAACTAAGACCGTTAAATGTCATTTCTGTTCTCGTACACATGTCTCAGTTTGTTGCCCTAAAAGGCATTTCACTCTAAGGGTCTTTGGTCCTCTAAAGTTTTCAACATGCTAGTGGGTCAATCCGCAGGGGCAGAGGATGTTACTTTTTGGTCATATTTCGTCAGGCTTAGTTCAGTAGTAGAAAATAGAACACGCCCCACAGAATGACGCTAATGACTCTGAAGTCGATTCGGTCTTCCATGCTAATGTCCTGAAAACTCTCACACAACAACACGGAAAAGAAACTGCATACGATTTTAAAATCTTACAAGGTGGAAATGAAAAATTTTGACTTTATGCGGATAAATGCACTGAGTGCAAAGGGCAAGCTCTGAGAGACAATTTTTTGAAGAAGTAATTTCCACAGTAGAAACGTTGTACTATGTGAAATTTGTTTTCAGTTCTTGCAGTGTGTACCGACTTTTTTGTATTTCTCCCTTGAGCCGGTGCAGAGTAGCGAGTAAAGTGACTGCGCTCTGGTCCAGATGATAGGGGATTCAAATTCCAGCAGGTGCAAAATTTCATCGCTTCTGCACAAGGACCAAACCGGCTGTGAGTCCCATTCAATGACTATCAGAGATTCCTTGCTGGGGTAAGGCTGACCATTCACCCACTCACCTTCTTCTAGAGCCGAGATTTCCATTCTGCCTGAATGTCTTCATGGCATGCAGGCAGAACTTATCTTTGCCTTCTTCGTTTTTTAATCATTAATTTAAATCTTATTTGGTTTTCTCTGCTAACTTTTCAGTTTGAAACAGAGTTCTAAACCTCTTGTTGTGAACTCTTAAGTATGTAAACTTAAAATACATTTTTTATTTAATAACCCTTAAATAATGCATTATTTAAGTATGTTTTCTTAATAACAATTCTTCTTGGAAAATATTTTTATTTTGTTGTTCACCACAAATATTCCTTCTCGTAAAGTTTTAGATTATTTTCTGTAGGGTGTTTCATTAAATAGAGCTTTCTAATCTACAGGTTGAGCATAAAATCTTTCCCTGATTACAAACATTTATTACAAGAAAACTACAGTACGTGGAATATTTTTTAATGTAACTCAAGAAGTTTTTTTTTATTTACAACAAATTAGTACACTTCAACATATGCGCCTTTTGTTGCACGGAGGACGTCTAATTGCTAATCAATTTCTCCTCACGTGTTCTCCAACATGTCCTCAGTTACTGAAGCAAAAACTTCTGTTATTCTTGCCTTCAGATTTATAATATCTGGAACTGGTGTCGAAAACACTTTGTCCTTAACATACCCCATAAAAAGAAGTCAAGGGGGGGGGGTTGATACCCGGCGATCGTGGTGGCCAGGGTGTCGGACCATCTTTCCCAATCCATCTTTTTGGAAATGTTGCATCCAAAAACCAAATGTTACAATAAACACATGACATATAATTTTACAAATGAACTTAAGTAATGGTAAAAAAATATGTTTGTATTCCACGTAGTTTTCTTGTAATAAATCTTTGTTATCAGGGGAAGACTTTGTGCTCACCCTGTATGTTAATGTTCTAGAATTAAAGAACATCGTGCGCCTTCAGCAGCATCTCTTCCTACGGACGTGGCAGATAGCCCCGCCCCCTTGCGGAGAGACGCCACAAATAGACGTCTTATAAAAATTCATATTACGGTCATTACTTTCATTCCCATTCCCAAACTTCTTGTGATCTGCGCTTCAGGTGCACTACAGTTTACCTTCCCGCAGTCTAGTCGCTCTAAATATCTCCCACTAGTGTGCCACCCGTCCCGTAATTAGTTTAAATCACATTATCCAAATCGAAGATCCTAGTATTCTATATGTAAACTTGCTCTGAATTACCTTCCTAACAGCTTCATAGCCGGTCCCAGTGGCCGCGCGGTCTAAGGCGTAGGTCTGCGGCCTCTCGCCTGCTGAGATTCTGGGTTCGAATCCCACTGGAGGCATGGATGTCTGTCTATTGTGAATGTTATGTGTTGTCAAGTAGAGTTCTCTGCGACGAGCTGATCACTTGTCCAGAGGAGTCCTACCGACTGTGGTGCGTCGTTGTGTGTGATCTAGAAACCTCAAGAATGAGGAGGCCATGGCCCACGTTGGGCCGCAGCGCCACAGGTAAAAAAAAAAATTCTTAACCTTATGATGGCGTGAAGAAGGCTATATTTATAATAATTTATAAAGCTTCTTAAAATGGCTGAACTTTATCTCACACAATTGTGGTTTAAATTAAAATTACTTTCTGTCATATCTCATTCTGATATAGTCCTTGAGATAATATGAATACTTGAGGGTTGTTTCACTGTGCATCTTCCTCATGAAAGAAAGTGAAATGCCTACTTGACACAAATAGGTAATTTTATTGATGTATTCTTAGCTCTACATGTTTCGGGCACATACGCCCATAATCAGGAGAATTAGATGTTGAGTTACAGCATAAGTTTTTCTGCACCGTGTTTTGGATGGGTGGTGGTCTTGAGAGCCGCTGCGTGGGTCGTGTGTGCGGTGCGGATGGTGCCGTGCCGCATGGCACCATCCGCACCGCACACACGACCCACGCAGCGGCTCTCAAGACCACCACCCATCCAAAACACGGTGCAGAAAACCTTATGCTGTAACTCAACATCTAATTCTCCTGATTATGGGCGTATGTGCCCGAAACATGTAGAGCTAAGAATACATCAATAAAATTACCTATTTGTGTCAAGTTGGCATTTCACTTTGTTTCATACTATGAATAATGCGAAGCCACTAACATGTATATTTTCCGTGTACATTAAGACAGAGAAGTTTGAAATTACAATGCGAGTGGTTTGTGGTAATCAACAAAAGACTTACCTTAAAATGTCAGTGAACACTCTGGGAAATATTGTGTGTGTAATTTGGAGTCTAAACTGTACTGTTCACGCAGTGTGTGACTTAACAATACACCCAGAACTTGTTTTACGCTCTAGTTGCCTTCCTGAGCAGTTGACATAATTAAACAAGGCGTAAATATACTAGATAGGCAATGTGCGTATAACTTAATATTGAGACGCGTTCGCATAACCTTTGTTCTGTGGGAAAGCAATATGTATTACGTATTCTGAGTGTGTATAAATAACCTATTTATCCAGTAGGCAGAGCGCATGCGCCGCATTATACGTTCATCTGTAGACTTTAAAACCACACCGTACTTTCCAAATAATTTCATAAAGGGAATTTTCGGAAGTTAATTTACTGAGCATAAAATGAGTGTTTTGATTTTATCTACAAATTTTATCCGAAACATTTTTCATTCTAAAATAAATGAGCGAGAAACCATCAGAAATACATGTAGGTCTTCATGAAAAGTATCCGTTATTCTTGACGGATTTTAATGAAAGATGAATTTCTTCGACAAATTTTCGAAAAATATTTAAATATCAAATTCCATGAAAATCCGTCCAGCGGAACAAACATGGGCAAACAGAGAGACATGAAGAATCCAATAGTCACTTTTTGCACTGTCGCGAACGCATCTAAAAGTGATATCCCCATCAGAAATACGGAGTTAGCCTAATACAGTGCAACCAGCCAAAGATTGTTATACGGAAAATGAGAGCACATAGTAAGAAGTGTTGTAAGTTAGCAAGCTGCGTATAAGGAATAAAGGCGCAGAACAAATGAGCGTGAAACGAAAGCTGGATTGAATGCGTTGGTGAAGGTATGATGTACAAACACGTGGAATATGCCATGGACCGGTTCGTGAACATCTGCATAAGTAATAAGCGGCAGTTGGATGTAGCAAAACTTTGCGGCTTATTTCTACATAATATATAATTGTAATTTTCGGAGACCAGTAAATCAAATTAGTACATCGAGAGATAGAAAAGCCAGTAGGTCGTTGTTCCACAAAAATTAGTGACGTCACGGACGGTGACACAGCATCGTGTGCCGATAAATAATTCGGGTCCAGTGCATTGTTACAGTACCGTGTCAAATGTCTGTCGGGTCTGGATGCTACATAATTGAAAGCGGCTTTAGTGCTGAAGGATGTAATTTCATTTACACCTGAAATACAATACTGTGTTCGAATTTCATTCAGCCAACAATCGTAGCAGCCAAAACAAAGAAGAAATGATATCCAAATCTCGTAATAATAAATAACGAATTGCAATGCGAACGAATGTATAATACAGTGCCAGATAATAGCCTTGAAGTGAGGGAGTGCGTTTATAGTTTGAGTAATTAACACCCTGTTTTCCGTGGCCGTCATAACTGCCTTGTCGTGTGTGTTCTGTGCGAGGGACGTACTCTTGACGAACAAACATATTTCTGTATTAGATAAAGACTGCTTTCACTGTGAGTTGATGGCCGCGGTTGAAGAAACCATTCGGCATCGACCACGTAACACAAAATGGCATAACCAGGAGGCAGCACTCTCCAAGATGAATTTGACGTCCTGATACGAGGGAAAAGAAGGAGACAGGCAGTATACTTCTAATGTAACACCGAAGCTCGTTCTTGCAACCATCGTTGTCGTGGAAAAGCAGTAACTATTACATATACTTTGTGTTTGTTTTAGACTTGGTTATCCAGCATGCATTACGCATGCTCCATATATTGCCAAATGTGGGCTGTCCGGATTTACAATATTTTTCCGCATTATCTCGTAAACAGCAAATTTTTGAAAAAGTTATTGAACATTAAATGCGTGTTTTGATTTTCTTTACACTTTTTAAAGGTTTCTCGTTCTAACAAGAGTTGATAGAGTTCTGATAAAAATATATATTTTTATTCATTTAAATGCCCGTTTTCTTGTCAGATTTTAATGGAACTTGAATGTGTTCGACATATATTACAAAATTACATAAATATCAAATTTAATGACAATCCGTCCAGGGGTAGCCGAGATGTTCCATACGGACAGACGGACAGTCATAACGAGCTAATAGTCGCTTTTCGCAATTTTGCGAACGCTGCAGCAAAAGTGATTTTAGGTACGTGCTGAAGCCGAAAAAAGACTTCAGTATTGGGTGTGTTCTTCGTGAGGTACACAATGCAAAAAGAAAAGTTGACTATGGAATATATTACAAAATGTTGAACCACCAGTTGGAAACTGTCATAAAAATTTAACACTTTATATACTCCTAGAAATCACAGAATATATGTGATGGAAATAACTAGATAGACTGACTGACAGAGAGACAGACGGACGGACTGATGAACGAATGGACTGACAGACGGAAGGATGAGTGAATGGATGGACGGACTGACGGATATTTTTGCATAGCAACCTGTAAGACAAAAGATTCTGCACCGAATGATAGCAAACATTTCCTGACCTCAATCTGCTCTTAATTTATTCCGAAATAGAATTTTGAGGACTGACGGATATACAAGCTTTTATTTCGTAATTAAACATGTAAGGGATTTACTCTTTTTTCGTATTTTCCCTTTCAACTTCGACACAGTGGCAAAATGATGACTTATTTGAAACTTCGATACTAACTTCAGTTTTGTATCCTGATCAGTTGCACATTAATGGTAAAGTAGCCATTATTTTTCAAGGTCCTGAAATAAACAACTGTTTCAGTAGGACTGATGCTTTGCGAGCCATTGAATCCAACAAAAATATTTTGAAATACGTGTATCACATGGCTTAAAGTGTAATACATCAGTCAGAGATACATCCAAGTGAATAGCGAAAGACCAAAGCCATGCGATTACATATTTTTTCCCGTCGTCCTGCTTCAGTTTTGCATTTCATCATTTTTTTGTATTAATGAACACGAACTGAAATCAACTGAACTACGTAAGGTGACGTTTTATTAATTGAGGACTGCACGTAGCATGTTTAATAACACGAAGTATTCTGTAATTGGTGGTACTGAAATACACTGCAAAAATTTTTCTGAAAAGTGTGCAGTTCTTTAATTGTTTATTTACTTAGCGATGTTGTCAAGTGGTAAGTTATTATTTTGCGTTGATAGTAGATGAATTATGTACCACAAGATTATTTGTGAGACTGATAAGGAAGGCAGAATTATCTGGAGAAAAACTGTCTCATTACTACTGCAGATAGTCCAAGACAAATGATACGTGATGTAGCAGATGGAACCCAGACCTGCTCCGTGAGAAGCCGGTTTAACCTAGTGTGTTACTGGAGCTACGCAAATCACCAACCTTCAGCAAAACAATTAGTCCAATGTAAATATGATAATTATTGCAAAGTTTACTCTTTCGTCAGTATTACACTGTGTATGAGAGCTGAACAGTTTTTCAGCAAGTAATGCACATTGCGGACATTCTAGCTGCAGGTTTTATAGGTTAAGATGTCTGCAAAACCAGTCGCGGTCCGGAATGTGAGGGACAATGGAAGTTAAAATATGCAGTTTAGTGCAGGTCTGTGATCAGTCGGTAATTTAAGGCTCTGTGGAGTATGCATGCTAGTTGCTTCCGGGTTGTGTATATCCGTCTTAGAGTTAGCAGTAGTTCAGCATGCTTGTGGCTCTGCACGTTAATAAATTTGTCATATTCAGTAAACAGAATTAGACATTTGAAAGTTTTACCTTTCAGTGAGACAGCTAAAGTTTTCAAACAAAAAAAAATTTCTGTTTTAAGTTACGTTGTGGTCCTTCGCCTATGGGAAAAAGTCAATTTCACTTTCAGTCTAACCATTTGGTGTCTAACTGCCTCAGTGACAGGCTTAGTTACTAAATGCCTGTCTTATTGGCTAATTGCATGGTACAGATTCTTCCTTTTTCAGCTGCCAGTTTGCTTAAAAAGTCTATTCTTGTAGGACCCTAATTATTTAGCGTCTTCAGTAAATCCAATTTGTCTGCCGACTGTGAACTTGAATGTAGTTAAAGCGTAGTCTCGATTTGTAATTACACTATATCAGGTTAACATTTTAAAGCCCAGCGGTTACTTTACGTATATCCAAGTTTAATACTCAAAACTTCTACGTTCTGCTCACACCATATATTTTTTGTCCGGAATTCAAATCAAACATCCATTATTTTCCTATGCAACATTAACTAGTTGATTTTTATAAATGAAACGGAATGTATTTCCTGGCAGTACGAACTAAACGCGTGTCCGTAATTTAGCTTAAACTTGGTCTTTGAAGTGTCAAAATCTTCGTAATAAGATCCTCCAGTTTATATACATATAAGACTTCCAAAAGTCACTCATTTTAGCCTTCTCTGATTCAAATGCCGTATAAATTTACAGTTTATTTACGCTTATGGCAGTGTTCCTTCATCGTCGTTATCACACACATCATCACTATCATCATCATTACCGATATCAACAGCAATAGATTCCGGCCTCTTCCGGTTGCAAGTATTAACTTATCCTTCTGTATCTTTTCTCTGACACCTAATGTATGTGTTCTTTGGTGTATATTTATAGAACTGCTTCGAAATTCGGTTATGCTTCTTTTTTTTAATTCTTAAAACTTCACCGCGGTTGTAATGACATTTTATTTGTAGCTGATGAATGAAAACAAAGAACTTGCTGTTAGAAGAGTGGCTGCTGGCATCGTATTCTTGAAAGAATATTACAACATACTTCAAACTGAACGTGGCGGTAAGTCGCTGGCAGTTATTAGTTCAACTTTAATGTAATTAATTGTGGACAAAATGGCCAAAGCTTCCATCAAGTTTAAGTACAGATTTGAAAGTATTACTGGGGTGCTGGTAAGTACTTAGCCCGACCAGGAAAGAAACAAGCTCGGAAGCATGTCAGGGACGCGCGCGATTTCAACAACATCGAGTCGCGAACTGTCATCAAGTTTTTTTTTTCATGCAAGGCAAGACGCCTAAGGAAATTCACGCCATTCTAACAGAAGCATTACCCTGTTTCCTTCCTGCTACGGCTAAGGACTTATCAGCACCCATGTATTAGCCGTGTGAGACATAACTTCCCTGGTCGTTTTGCTCTGATATTTTTCCAGATCTCTATTGACTTTAGACAGAGTAATGATAACAAGAAACTGTTCCCATTCTTTGATAATAAACACGCTAAATAATTTTTGTCATTGTGGTAGAAATACTTGCTGAACTAAATTATACTAAGTTATCTCTTCAAGACAAATTTTGAAAGAACTCTTAATTAAACTAGATGGGATGAGTGAACTATATAGCACACATGGAAAAGACAAAAAGGCGTACAAATGTTTGGTTGTAAACCGAGAGGGAGAGGCCACTTGCAAAATATAGACGAACATGAGAAGTTAATGTGAAGATTGTTCTTAACTAAACAGTTGTAGGGTGTGGAAAGGATTCGTACGGTGTAAAACGACGAACTGTAGTGAGCACGGAAATGAAATATTAACTTTAACAAAGAGCCGGAAAAGCCTCTGGTCATTGCAGTCAATTTATCAGCTAAGCAAAACGGTAAGCATATTACGGATCACACTGAATATCGTTTTACTATCAACAACTCAAGTTACAACCCTCAAAACAAAATTTAAAAAATAATCATTTAGTATCAAGCTGACAAAATATTTACACTGAATCGGACAATCATAAGGAATTCTTTCCAAAAAGCTTTTAGCCAGAAAAGCTTTATTTACATTTGTACTCTTAAAAATAATGGCTCTTATTGCCCGGTAACCATCTCATTTTTTAGACTGACTAGCTCTCGAATATTTTTTCGATTTAATAAGTGTAGTTATCCCTAAAATGTTAAAACTTTTATAGATATATACACGTTTTCGGAAGATCCTCCGATTATTACCACATCCAGCCGAAACATGCCGTAGTTCTGAAAACGCATTGCTAATATTTGCACATTTTCCTGTAGTTTTATGGGGGCGCCTTGGTTTGTAAACACCAGCCCTGAGCTTTTTGAGCCAGTGTAAAATCAAGTCGACAGTGTTGTACAAATGTGTTTTCAGACTTTCATATTGCGAAGAATATGTTATTGTCAAATGGGGTAACATGTTTCTCAGCAACGCTATTTGTCACGACGATAAATCAAGTTGTTAGATTTACCCAAGTAACACCTCGCACAGCAAGGCTTGGTTGTGACCGAATGATTATGAAATGCACACATCACATTTGCCGCAAAGTGCATTTTATTCCTCGGTGCTTGTAATAGCCAAATGGTGCTGCTAAGTTCACCTCGTCGAATTTATCCTGACGTTACTCTCTTTCGACGATTGCAACAGCTCTGTGAACTGCAAATATAACACATACGGTACGTGTAAATGTAGGTCTCCCAAGGACTCTAGGGACACCAGCTAACGAATGTGCCCTAGTTGCTGTTGTGTAAGGACCGCGTGCTTAGGCTCATGTGATGTTACGCGAGAAATTGGGTTCTTCCAGAAGAAAGCGTTTGAATTACTTCATCATATTCAATTGTATACTTGCCACAATTTGTAGATTACACATCAGTTTCCAGTCCTGTACGGATTAAATTTGTGAATTTCTACGGCAAAAACTTGCTGCAGGTGAGCTTATTCCTCACGAACTTCTGTGGACGGGAAATGGGTTTTGACGCATGGAAGTGTGTTGCAAGTCCGCAGCAGACACACTTGGGTGTGGACAATACTAATGCCATCCGCGAACGTGGATGTAGTGTTATAGAGTCAAACTTTGGGCTGATATATTCCGTAACATTATCTTTGGCCCCATTTACTACTTTATAGTCTAACTGAGCCGCGATATAGTAATTTTCCTGAAACAGTTCTACCGGCGATGCTTCAAGATGTCTTTGGCACGACGGAGTCTCAGCACACCGTGGAGAATACGTCCGGCAGTCGTTCAACGTGGCATATCCATGAAGGAGAATGGACGTATAGGAGTAATTGCTTGGCCTCCTGGGTTACTGTGTCTAACTCCGATGGGTTTTTCATATGGGGACACCGAAATGAGCAGTCCCTGTCAGGACAACCGAAGATCCGTGGCGCGACATCAGGCACCTTTGACGAAGGTGGTTGCATACTTCTCAGCGTCTGTTCAAAAAACTTCATGCGACGCACAGCCATCTGCCCTGAATTGAAATGAGGGTAATCTGAACACCTGCAGCAACCGTGAGGCGCCAATGGATTAATCGTTTGATATCTTTGGCTATTAGTCGGAGACGAGTATATCTAAAACCAAACGTTCCACGACACAGGATGTGTAATGTTTTGTACTTACCATTAGGATGGAATCAAGCTGTGGAAAGTTAGTATATTTATAACTCCCTTACCCTTCCTTACTTCTGTCACTGTGCGCCCTGTCCCGTAGTGAAAAGACTACGAGTGGTATGCTTGCTCTAAGTTGTGTGCTAAGTTGATTCAGCATCATGAAATAATCTGCGAACATCCCATAGCTGTTTCGGTGACCCAGCACTGTGTCTTCCTACGTCTGGAAATTTAGGTGTCATTAGCAAAGAAGAAGATGCCCAAGTTAACAGGACGCATATTTTGGCAGACTTCTTCTGTGGGTCAGCATTAACTTTCTCTACACAAACAAACCATACGCCAGAATAGGATCGTATTCTTTACTCCGCAGAGACTTGCAGTTCAGGCAGTAACAATGCTTGACTAAGCAGTAAGATATATGATGAAATGTGCTGCGAGAGAGTATGAGAAAATTGTGTTCCTCTGGTGCTCGTAATATTGCTGTGGTATGATACTTGAGTTATACCTGCGTACTAGTAGGCATACAAATTACCAGTTAGTCAAAATGATACTTAGCAGCCCGTGAATAAAGTAATAAATCAAGATAAGTCACATTGATCAGTCAGAACATTTCTTTATCAAGCCCTTAATTTGTTTTTAAAAAGCAGCATATCAGATTCAACAAAACGTTGTCTTACAGAGTTCATTACCAGCCTTTTCAGGATGGTATAATCCATATCGTACGTTATCTTTATACAAAAACCGTGCATTTTCTCAAAAGCCCAAAATAATAGACGAATGGCTTATTTGACGCCTGTTATACACCAAAGTCTAAATATAGTAATTTGGTCGGTCATACGTATTGAGTACTACAAAGAATGAAAATTAACTCCAGTGCAGCCTAAGTACAGGTAAAATTACCCTGCATAATAGAAACGACGAAAATGGTATTCCAGATTGTAATCAATGACGAATTATTTCCTTTTTTCTTATTCTTTTTTCTGAGATTTTTCCTTTTTATCTTATATATATATATATGTGTGTGTGTGTGTGTGTGTGTGTGTGTTGTTACTCATCTCATACTCACAGTTTTACTAGATATGTAGTTTAAGTTTTTCCAGTACCTGTACACTGGATTTACCGTGGCGCGGGTTAAGAATTTTATCATTGTGTTCAGTGAAGCAGGTACACTGCAGGTGTTACGCAGTGCCAATTGAGTGGAACAGGAACTATCGGTTAAGTTTGTGGGTGGTGTTTCTGGAGAGAAGTGCAGTAAACTTGTAAGGTTGTTTAAAACTGTTTCGAAATCCTTCTGTTGTACACGAGTGTCGGGAAGCCCCATGTGGGTTTCTGTCACCTGTGGGAATTGGAGGCGTGCTGAGCTGGACTTTTGCACACGGGAGTGCTGCTATAAATACAGCCCAGGGAATGTCAGTGCGGTCAGGCACGAACTTTATTTGTCAAACAAAGTCACAACCTTCAAAACGTAACTTTACTATGACTTCAGCCAAGTTATTTAACGATTACGGGTGGAAAGTGAGGGGTATAAATTTTCTTCAAGAATTAGATTCGATAGTACATTTTAAATGCTTATCGTACTTGACGGGGAAACTGCTTAACACGTTTTCTTCATATGTGTAATATCTTAGATTGAAATTTCAGCCCGGAGAGCAGCTGTCCCAAAGCGTCAGTTTACGTTTAGTCACCCGCTGCAAATACAGAAGAGCTAACTACCTCAAATTAGGGCACAACTGTTCACCTCCACACCGTGATTCTGCACTCATTATTTATCCTGTCATTAAAATGTTTCCTTCTAACGTTCTTAGTCTTGACCCCCATCTGACTACTCGTTACAGGTGTAGAGGTTATTATTACACTTGCTCACATTCAGTGACACTCATACACACTCACTCGGTATGACTCCCCCGGATGGAGGATCGTTCCATCTCAGAGAACTTTACCTGTCAGCACACAGCACACATAACAGACAGACATCCATGCCTCCGGCGGAATTTGAACATGCAACCCCAGCAACAAGCGGCCGCAGACCGACGCTTCAGACTGTGTAGCCACTGGGATCGTCTTGAAAGTCTTCTTATTTGTTACTGACAGCGTCATTAATTAAAGTACAAATATAAAAATAATAACAAATAAACAATTAACAAATTCTCACTGAAATTCCAATTTCAAGTTTTATTTGGAAGGTACAATATAACTAATACCACGCCATAGTCTTCATAATCTTTCGTTTTAAGTTTATTAAACTGGGACCAAATGATTTCTCCATAAGTCATGAAGAGTTTCACTACATTTAGTCGAGTCGTTACTAGAAATCACTTTCATTCCATTTGTTTTATAATTTGGGCAGTGCCGGTTATGTGATGTTTCATCACGTCAGACCGATATTCAAGTACCCTAATATCCAGTTTCGCTTTCTGCCGAGTGACTTGATATTCTGTATAGCCTCAGACGACTCCTCTTTTACAACATTCCCACGTGCATCGATTCAGAACACAAGAGCTTCATACCTGAACATTTCCAGTTCATGTGACAGCGCTATATTAAGATCTGATACTTAGCTAAGGTGTACAGTAGCCACGGTTGCTAATGCAGTGTGGCTATAGTATTTTTTCGAAACTTTATTCCAAATTTAATCAAAAATGTCTTTATTACTTACTGCCTACACCTACCTGGTAAACTGAAGTTGGAGAAATCAACTCTATTTGAAACACCGTTCGTACGTATTCACCAAAATACATCACTATACAATTCACAAGATAGTAGTTCCTTTGTTACGGCTATGAAAATCAGAAAAGTCAGAGGCTTTTATCAGCAGTTTTTTTCATTTCCTCCAGGAAATGTTTTAGGGATGAATTTAAACACTGGTCATGACGCCTTTTTCAGATGCCTTTCTGTATCGCAGATATCTTTCCTTCTACTGACAGCAAACAATTTATGCAGTTAAGAAGCCTTAGTTGTATACAGTAGACAAGAAAACTGCAGTCCGGATAGCGTGCATTATTATTTAACAAAGGCATAACAAAATTGATACTATCGATGTATCCAAAATATTGCAGGTAATGCCATCGAAACCCCTTACAGAATTAAAGGGACTGTACTGGTTTTGAAGCAGAAAGTCGGAATAAGCTCCTTGCTCTTCGGTTCCTCTGTCGAAGCAGTTTTCTTCCTGTCTTCCCTTTTAAACTATCGCTGTATGTCAGTTTCACTATAGAGGAAATTCATGAAACAAAAATATTAAACTTTCGTCACAGAAATCTTTCTAAAAATATGTCATTGTAAAGTAAAATATTTGTTTCTTTGGTCTCTCGACGGTGTCTTTTAAACACATTTTTCGTTTCTTTGTGAATTTGATTCCCATTATTTGCAGAGAATGTGCAAACTTAGGTTCTCTTAGCAATTCCCTCACGTACAAGTTGTTTTTCTCTCACCCTCGAAGCTAAATCTTTCCGCTTGAGGTCGACATATTATAGCAGATATAGGAGACGTAGCTTTCTCACACCATTCCTCTCTGTAAGTGAAGTAGATAATCAACTCTGGGGAAGAGACAAATAAGAAGCCGTACAATGTGGCGCCATCTCACAGTGACAACGACCGTGTATGGAACAGTTCCGGAGTTTCCGTCAGTCTGCGGAAAGTTTAGCAACAGATGTCACTCCTAAGATGGAGAGAGACAAGCACGGAGTTTGAGAAAACATTACACCATATCTGAACTGTTTTGCCATTCTTTTTAAAACTTCACCAGATTCAAGGAGTGCTTAGCGATAAGGTCTTTTGTGTGGGATTGCGCTGAGTGTGGTTCCTGGGTGGCTGTCTTCTCTGACCTTTAAAGTGAAAGTAACATTTGCCTCTGCCAATGATGGCATTCTAATTCTTTTTTTATTTCTCACTTAAATTTCTTGTGATTCCTCACTCTTTATCTTACCCTTAAGCGCGTCCGCAAAATTTCGAAACGCAACTACTAGCTTTGTCATATCTGTCTGTCCTTCTACCCGTCCGTCTTTCCACAAGCAATAACTTGGCTACTACTGGACGGATTTTCATGAAAGTTTATTGAGTATTTTTCTAAAAACTGTAGATAGAATTCAAATTCCATTAAAATCTGACAAGAATAACGGGTACTTTACATACAGACCTATTTACATCTTTTATGATACCTCGCTCAATTCTTAGAATGAGAAATGCTTCAAAATGTTTTTGAAAAAGTCAGCACACATTTTGTTTTCAATAACATTTTTCTGAAAGTCGTGCCTTTTGTGAAATAATGTGGGAAAATATAGCAGGTCCAGACTGGCCATAGATGATATATAATAGAGTCATGCGCTTTGCTTGCTGGATAACTAATGCTAAAGACACACATTTGGATTAAGTAATACTTCTTGCTTTTCCACAGCAACGATGGTTTCGCGAACGCCCAGGAATATTAAATTTACACGTCAATTGCGTGTATTGTCGCTATTCTTTCGTTTTTCCCCCCCAGTTCCTGTCAGTTCTTGCTTTCTTAACCAGTTTCCTTTTCATGTTTCAACTCTTCTTCAATTATGTTTTCCTTTTTCGTTTTTCTGCTTTTTCATTTATCTCCTCCCAGGTCCCTCCTATTTTTTGTCTACGCTGTATCTCTCTCCTACTTTCATTTTTGTTTTTTATATACTTATTTCTTCTTCTTTATTCACATTTCATCACTTTAATTTGTATCTTAAGCTCCGTTGTTACCACTCTTTACATGTAACTTTCCTTATTTTTATTTTCTTGATTTCTACCAGTTATTTCCGTACTTAACGTCTCCCATTACTTCCACTCCTTTCATTTCCGTTGTCCTTGCTTCAGTCTCATTTTTATTTTTGTGAAGTTAATAGCCTAGTTAATTTATTCTCATTCAAGACATTGTTGACGGGAGCAGGGAGTTATTGCTGTCATCCTCATAGTTATGGGCATCATCATCGTTATCGTCATCATCATCTTCGTTGTCATCATCATCATCGTCACCATGATTATCACCATTGTCATCAAATTTGTCACATCCACGTCCTTTTCGCTCGCCAGCTGATAAGTTTATACCTAAAGAGCAAGTCCTCTTATTTCGTTTAATATTTGTTGGGTATAGAGTGAGGTAGTCAATTTACGTCTCTGATTCTTTGCTCCACAATTTAAATCAAATTATGAAATAATGGGAGAGCCTAGGATACTCGAAATCCATATCAGAAAGTTTATGATACATCATTCTAAAGTGTAAGGTAAATATTATACTGATTTATAAGCCTACCCATAGTAAACGGGACCGCAGTAGCACAGCTACAAATCGGAAGGTCGCTGGTTCGATCGCAGGTGGTGTCCTTTGAAATTTCATTGACATAAATTTCTTCCGATCGCACTATGACCCTGGGGTCGACTCAGCCTTTAACAGAAATGAGTACCAGGAGAATTTCCTGGGGGTAAAGGCAGCCGGTGCGTAAGGCTGACAACCTTACCATCATCCTGTGCTGTTGTCATGAAATCTGGGAACCTTAACTTCCTGGGACCCTCTAGGCCTCTCCAGGCCTGTAGCGGGACTACTTTACTTTTACCTTTACCCATAGTAAACAATGGTCAAAGTTCTTCCTAAGAACTTATTCTTTTACATATTAAAGAGCCCTTCCACACACAAGTGACAGGGAATGTGTGGTGTCTATACATTACCTTGATGAAAGTATATCGTTGGAGATTACTGAGCACAAAATTGGATGTAACGTCATAAAATACAGGGTGATTCAGGAAGAAAGGTCAGTAGTTAGGGGGCGATTGTATGGTCATTGTGAGAAAAAAGTTCGTATGAACAATGTATCTAAATCTAAATGGTTACAGAGACAGAGCTGTTTAAACCTATAAATGCAAAAGCACTGTGTTTGGTAATAAAGAAGAGAAATTACATGCTTTTCATTTATTTTAATTTAATGTTTAAATGACACACAGAAATAACAGATTTGTTATAGTTCACAATGAATGTTCGAAAATCCCAACGTAAACCTCAGTGTACTTTGCGACTTGGGTATGAAGATGGCATGTTGTTTGATTTGATCTTCACTTTTCTTTAGGCTGATAATGGCATCCAAAACGCGACCGATCTCTTCGTCTCGTGATTCCATCCTTCTTTCTTAAACTTCGGTCTTCATCCAACCCCACACAAAAATACCTAACTGCTTCAGGTCTGGAAAGTCCAACGGTTCTATCTCGGTGACAATTGAGAATTAAACTTACGTTCCTACGATATTTTTTCTCGCAATGACCAGTACCATCACTGACCAAACTATAGACCTTTTTTCCACAAACATTATTTATGCATATTATCCAATCAATCTACATCTGATATATTTTAATAAAATTCTGCTAAAATTCTACTGATTGAAAGTTATTTGACCTAGTGAGACAAATCAAAACTTCACGCAGCAAATTATAATAATTTAAACCGATCACATAATATAGAATACGTAAGTATATTTACGAATTACATGCTCTTCACACAGCAAACTACAGTGAGAGAGACAGCTCCATAGTCCGATATAGTAGATGGTTACATTGTTGTAGTACGTATTAACGAATACAGATAACTTGTTAATTTGGAATTTGATCGAAATTCGTGACGGATACAGGAATAATCTTTTGAAATATTTTAACCAATTTTCTGCACGGAATGTTTACTATGTGAAAATATGGAAGTCAGCGTCTTAAAAGGTAATACTTTGTGATTAGTATAATGTTCCTAACGCAATTTATATTAGCTTAATGATACTTTAGTAAAAAACCGAAACATGTAACTAGGTACGAATATTTTATTAATTAATGTTTGTGTCAAGTGATATTTGACAATATTTATTGGGTATTATATTTGCACAATCGGAAGTACCAAAATAGAAAATATTCCCATTTAGTTTAGCAACCTCTTAGGACCCCAACAGCATACTTATCAGTACTTGAAAGTCGGAGACGTTGCTGCTGGAGATGGCGAACACCATACATTTATGAGAAGTGAGCCTACATGGAAGTAGGTTATTTTCTGTATGGTTGACAGTCTGTCTGTTTTAGTAAACATTTTATTTTTAACTGAATGTTCATACCTAAATAACTGAAAGCATAAGCTACCGAAATCACAAGCTTTTTGATATTTATAAGGGAGCACAAATTTAACTTTTAAGAACTCAATAATGTGAGATAAAATTTTCCAGAATTATCATTGCTAACTTTTAAATGCACATAATCTAATGCATTGTGTAAGTTTTTTAATGGTCATCTCGACTACTTTGATTTAATCACATTTTTTCCGACTTTTTATGATATATGAAAGTATGTAAACAGCAGCTACTTGCAGAACCTCGGCTTTGTTTCTTCCCTTATTTGTCCTTGTAATATTCCATTTATTTACACCCGATTTTCAGATACGCTCCGATTTTATTGATCATTCCTTTGTGTTCGGAGAAGGAAATTTAATACTTTTCGGTTTTATGTTCTGAAGAAATAGAAACTGGTAGCACCGAGAAGTGCTACACCGCTTTATGTCAGCTGGTTTTTGTATCCGAGTCAGGGTTCTGACGAGATTACCGACACTTTTCTTCTTGATGAAAACTTTCTGTTTGAATACCGTGACATTGACACCAGCGTAAATATCTGAGTTTTGTAACAAAGAACTTCATAAAAACTTACAGACGAGTGTTTGCTTGTAACTTTTGTTGAGAATCCTTACTTTATTCCAGTCACGAGTTGAGACGTGATTCGCTTATCTTCTCAAGGGATCGCTGAACGGCTGACAGCGAGCATTCATTAAGGAAGGTGCTGGAAGAAGACGATTAATTACAACACACTAGTATAAACAGTAATTAGCCGCTATCTTCTGCTTATTCCATGAAATGATCCCTCTTCTTTGGCAACATTTTCTCCAGTCCATTTATCCGGCGTAAGAAGTACTTTCTTTGCAGTCTAACACGCAGACCGAAAACACTGTTGCAAAGAGATTTGTGTTGTACTAAAAATGGGATTAGATCGATAGACTGTCAGCTGTCTGAAAATAAACACGTACGTTGAAATTTATTTGAAATGCATTCCAACATTAATACTCTTAAAGTAACGACAGTGAAAGCAAAACGTTTTCAGTTGAGAGGTTAATAGCATATCATGCATAAAAGTTTTTGAAGCAAACGGCAGTTCTCTGTATTCATTTTGACTGGAGAGACAGCAGAAAACCAAGAAAGGTTCGAAACAACCAGTAGTCTGGCGTGAATTGAAGGTTCCTGTGTTACCGCTTAATTAATATCCTTCAAATGTGTGATTTCTGCAAACTTCATAAGTCCGTGAAAAATTTAAAAAAATCGCAACAAATAAACTACTCAACGGATCATGGTAGTTCTTACGCCGACAGAGAGAGAAATTCTCCAAGTTTTTTTTACATATTTCACAGATGCTCAATGTATCTACTTTTGGTAATACGGTAGACATCTATGCGATAGTCCATCTCGTTCCACACGCGTGTCAGCATATCACGGTCGACCAGAGCCACGGCAGCGTTGATACGGTTACGAAAATCTGGAGATTAGCGGGGAGTGGGGGCACAAAGACGGTGTCCTTCACAAACCCCCAAGAAAAACTCGCACGGGGTTAAATCCGGGGACCGGGGTGGCCACCGCATTAACGCGTCATCTTTTTTCCTGTGCGTCCTACCCACCTTTGTGGCAAGTTTCGATTGAGATACCCTTGCACGTCTTTGTAGTGAGCCGGAGAGCCGTCTTGTTGAAAGATGTAATCATTACTGTCTTCATTCAACTGTGGCATCAGCCAGTTTTCTAACATGTTTCACGGACTTATGGAAAAAAAAACCTATTATATAAGGTCAAGATACTTTAAAACTTTTACTTAAATACAGAAATTTATTCACTCCAGGCGTTACTAATCTACTCCGATTAATTCCTTTGTGCGCAGTTTTCTTTGTGTAGTTGTTGGTTTTTCACCTGTTAAATAGATTCCCTTTACTGCAACACGAACACCCTATTCACTTATGGATTTTGTTTGGATGCTGTCCCCTTCAATTACACTTTCGTACCCTACCTCACATGTAACCGAAATTTCAGGGGTTCTGACAAGGTTTGAAAAGTCTCCAACTTTAATATTACATTGTGAATGAGAGTTATCAGGCTGTACTACTATGACTTATTATCTGACTTGACAGATGTTAGATTATTTATGTCTAATGATATTACAGAAGGCGAAAACTTCTTATTCGTCATTAAGAACTGCATTAAGAACAAAAAATGTGAAAGCAGGTATTTCTTCACTCATTCTCTGCACTCGATGGACATCATATTTAAACCTCAGTATTATTTTTTTCAATTTCAGCTCCCGGTAATGAATGAACAGGAGAGTGGTAGAATCCAGACTCCGTGGAAAAGAGGAAAAATCTGTCAGCCTGCAGAGAATTATCCCCAATTCCTCGATCATTTCGGTCGTAGCCTAATTACTCTACTGTCTGACCTCGTATGAGTCCCAATTACGTGACTCAGTGAGAAAGCGTCAAAGAAGAGAGTAGAAAATATAACACTGGCGAATTAATTCATCGCACTCTGGATCGAAATGTCACTGAAACTGGCTGGTCGTCCATGACGTAAGAAACGTCGTAGGGGATGATAGGATGAATATTAAATGCTAAGCTTTTTCTCCCGTTTTGTATTGAGCATTAATAGAAGCAAAATATTTAATTAAAAAAATATTATTTGGCTTAGCCACAAAGCCATTATTGAACATAATCTAAAACAAAGTTACCAGAACGCCTTTATGGTTGCTCGGGTTGCTAACAAATCTGGGCCAAACTTTTTCTCTCTGTGTCCAAATTATATGTTTCACTTTGCGTCTGTTTATCGGTTGTTTTTTTAAATTTCTTCTTCATTAAGGAAGCTGTTGTGCATTATTATGACGAATAAACGAGGATACATTGAGGTAAAATCTCGATCATAAACTGCAGTTTTAGCGATCTACTTTACTCCTGTCGTCTCAATCACCACCAGAAGCCTACACTTTCGTTGTCTTTCCCTCAAGCAACACTATTCTCATAAAACCACTTCAGCTTTGAAAAGCTGGCGATTTTCACGAATGAAGGATTTTTTTAAACCTGCAAATTGCACTGACAGTAAATGCAGTTCTCTGCTATGTCGCAGCCCATGTATTCGACAATGAATTGTCCGAGAAGTATATAAACCACATATTTTGGTACTTCGTTACCAAGGTTTCGGAGCAATTTATTCCAACCATGTAGATAGAAGTATAAGCTACTCGCTAATTGGAGAAAGGAAGGGCAGAAAACTTTAAGTCAGCCAATAAGAGATAGTGGTCCTAAAATGAGGTTAGTCATTTGGAACTGAAAGAGCACGGGTAGGAATCGAGGGGTATAGGTGAGAAGGGTCTTAGAGGGAAAGATAGAACTTCAAGAGATTACTGGTGTCTAGACATTGTATATTATTTGTTATCCAAAATAGAAACAAGGCGTATCGCGAATATAGTCTGTTCCCTTCCTCAAATGAAATGTCGTGTCTAGTAATTCAGCCGTTTCTTTTTTTGTTCGACCTGTTTGTTTTCTGCGGCTTTACCTGAGGACCTGAACTGATCGAGTTGCCGAAATGTTGAGCAGTCCTCTGAATACGGAACGTCGGAAAAGCCCAGAAGCTTTTTAAGTCGTAGCTATTCGTACAATATACGTAAAGATGTCAGGATGCCTTACGGGAGAAAACGGAGAGTGAAAGTAGAGTGCTATAGCACAGATTTGAGGGTTAGCATTTAATATTGCTAAGTCACAACTTAGATGCTTGTTCTTCTTTGTTTCCATTTATTCTGTGACCCTCTACCCAGGGAAACTTATTTTCCGACCCAGTGGATGGAGGCAGCAGGTTCGTTCGAATCAACCAGACTGCTAGTTGTGACACTCAACACAACAGTCTTTAAACTTGTAAAATCTATTTAAAAAACAAAAAAATTCACTTTAATTTCATAATGTATTTTTATTCACAATGTGTTCACCATAGTGTTTCGGTCAGTAATCCGGCCTTCTTCAGGGTGATGATACAAGAATACAGTTGTTGTTAAATGTATCACCATCACTCCACAGTAATAAAATATATAGTTTCCTATAAAACATTACTTTTGAATAATAATGGAAAAATAGTATAACTAAAAAATGGCTAATTATAAAGAAGTATAATTTCAAATTAGCCATTTTTATATATTATTTTACATTATTATTCAAAAGTAAAAGTTTAAAAAAGTTATATAACTTTAATATTAAGAGCGATGATAAAAAATTTATTTACAACGGTATCCTTGTATCATTACCCCGAAGAAGGCGTACTATTTGCCGAAACATGTTGGTGAACATATTATAAATAAAAATACATAATAAAGTTACAATGAATTTGTTGGTTTTATATATACATTTTACAAATCTAATTAATGCACGGAACATGGAACACATTTTAAAAGTCGCCAGTTTCTTTGCCGTGTGTATCGCACAACTTGTCACTTCTCTGTGTTATGCGAACGAACCGTCCTTGTTTAAATATTCCTATATATTTTTTTTTATTTATGTTAAAATTCAAGTATAAAACTTGGGGCAAATATTCGCCGACATTTGTTAAAACTATATAAATATTACTCTTGTGATTAATAGGCTGTACCCAGCTTTCAGAAAAAACTAATATTTTACACGCCTGATCAATTCTACGAAGCTGTATGTTAAACAGCCTAAACCACTACTTACACTTTAATCTTAAAACACGAAATATAGTGGTCGAGTAAGTCTGTATAGATATAGATATTCCAACTTATCAATGGTCGTGACCTACAATCTTGATCTATTTTAACATTTCTAAAGTCTGGTTTTTCGATTTAGGTATTGTCTGGTTGTTAATCACAAAATCCTTTCAGGTTTGAATACTTCACAACCAACGGATAAAGCTCAAATACAAATAGTACATTTTTGTACAACATAATTAACTCTTTCAATGCAGAGTTAAATCCCATCTGCCATTTGCTGGCATTATTAGGAGCTCACCCTATTCTCCACGTTAGCAGGATAAGGGTTAAACGGGAGAGTTTATGAAGAAACTTTATTCTGTAGTTGGAAACAGTGCGGAGAATTACAAAGTCGGAAGTCGAAATAAAGTAACAGATTACATAAATATATTCATTTCCGAAAAAAGTCTCTTTTGAACTCATTTCGGCGATCAGATTAGTCAGTTAATAATTTCCAATTTCAGTTTTCTGCATCAGACTCTATGACATGGCTTTTTAATTCATCATTCAAACGTTTTTCAATTTCTACCAATGCAGATAAATCCATTAAACTGCTGTTTGTTTTTGTCTACACCCATTAATCGCAATTGACATATATTATTCAAATATAATTGAAACTTTTTAAGCAATGTTGACCAGTCTGCCAATACCAGATGTGCTGGATCCGAGGGAAAATCAGTCATACCAATCAAGGAGGACAACGTTTTTTTATATCATCAATTTGGGGCCTGGGGAGACATTATGGAGCGGCAGGCAATGGTTAAACTGTAATTGGAATTGGTTCTAACGTACCCTCATTCATTGTGCATGTTTAAATTGTGGATCACGAAACAAAATGTCAGTCTGCGGGGCGTGGTTGATGTCGCTGTCTATCACGGCAGTTTGCTGTGCCAAAAGCGGCCAGCACTTCCTAATATATGTTGTGTTGTTTCACAGATGAACACAAGTTACACTTCTAGAAGCAATTTATTGAACTGACGCACATACGGAAAGCATTTAATCATTTTCCCATTTTTAAAGAATCGCTTTTTTTTCGGAATTTGGCTCTAGTTGCGTCATCATGTAAAAGTAAGAAACATACTTTGTTATTAAGACTGAGGTAGTCTTTGTCTTCCAAGGTTATGTGCTAACTCTACTTACTGGCTAATTAATACTATTACCATCAAACACAAGTTACTTACTGCACAACAATATTCTGTTAACAGTCAGCTACACGTTTCGGTTCACGTGACCATCTTCAGGTTTCATATATTCTAAGCATTAAAGGAGAAGTAAAGTGCAATATTTGTGTGAGATGTCAGCTTTACATAATATACTTACACATGTAAATTGTACTGAAAATTTTCTTTGTTGTAGCAAACATTTTCATGTGTCAGTTATGGGTTTAAGCAATGAGATCCGAAAATTAAATAAAAAGTTTTAAAATATACAGTTAAAAATTGAAAATTGTTGTAAGTTGATTTTTTGTAATTACCTACATTCTTATATGTGCACCTCTAGCGTAAATCTTCCATTTATTCTTTCTGAGTCCAGTTGTGAATTTACAGCGTCCGAGAAGTTGTCTTTAAAATTGTGGAAGTAAATCATGTGTGTTATTTTCGTGAATGTTCGTATTAAGTCTCGTTTTTTGCTGTTATTTAAGGTGTCATTTTTGTTGTGTATTACTTGTTGTTAGTGCAAGTACTGAGTCTACCTGATGGTGGAATTGAACCGCATTCCGAAACACAGTATTTCTTTAGCCAAAGCGAAACGTAATAAAACATCCACTATATGTGATATTTTAGCAGTTTATATATGTGAGAAATTTCTTGTCACTGGATGTCTGCTGACTACTGGAGAATCGGTGTATATCCTTGGCTTATTAATCAATGGTTGTAGTTGCCCCTAGGGTATGTATACAGCCGGATGAGAGAACAAAGAATTAATAATTATGCAGAAACTCGTGAAAGGAAACAGTGGTGATCTAAATTCATGTAAAGTTGCAGAATTTTCATGAGCGGTCTGAGGAAACCCACAAATACTGGTCGTGATTTTTATGTTATTCGTACCGTGCAGGCTGTTAAAATTTATACATCAAACAAAAAACGCACTAAACAAAAAAATATGACAAATCTTACTCTCCTGCATGTTTCGGCACCGGAGCGTCATCCTCAAGGAAGACTTTCAGGCCTAAGGAATACAATCCCACCACTTCATTTAAGTAAGTATCGTCCTCATTGGACTGATTAAAATATTAAAATTCTAAAATACGTAAAATTGATAAGCAAGAAATACAATGTTGTAATGTTAAATAATATTTGATTAAGCATATTTGTTGGTTGATTTATTAACTGGTGGTGATATCCGATCTTCGGCCCTATGTTTGAGCTCTGAAACTCCCGAATATATGTATCAGCGGTGTTAAATACTCGCTATGTCTCTTGTCCAGACAACGTTATTTTTTTTTAGGCTCATGAGAAAAATTTCGAAAGCGGTCATTAGCTTCATAATTTCGGCTCCCAGTGGATTAATTTTCATGAAATTTTTTTATTTGAGGACTTTTCGATAATACGTGGAGAAAGTGAAGATTTAATTAAAGCATGACGGGAATGAAGGATATTTCGTATCACTCACTATGTACGTTTATGACAATACCGCGCTGAATTTTTCCTATAATGAGATATTTTTGGACAAAATTTAAGAGAAAAATTAAAAACACATTTTATGTTCAGTGAAGTTTTCCGAAATTCGGGGCGTTTATGATGTAATATGGGAAAAAATGGCAGTTACGTATGCTAGAATTGACAATAAAACACAAAGCAGAAAAGATGCGATTTGCGTGCTTCATATTTAAGGCAGATTGCAAATATATACTCATAATATTTAATAATCATTTTTTAAACATTAGTACGGAACATTTTGTAACGCGGCTGCAGTAAAAAGGGAACTCATTGTTGCATTTCCAGGACAACACTGAACACACTTATATTGTTGACATTTTTGCGTTTTTATGGAAAGAATGTCTACGCGAACTCTGCACAGTATAACATTGCAGTACGTTGTCCTAATATTTTTATTAACTACATTAAGAATGCTTTCTGAATTATCGAGGGCAGTCCATAAAGAAACCGAACTTTTAAAAATTTATTGCTCTACTTACAACATAATCAAACTTGTCACATTCAAAGTACTCCCCTCCACTCTCAATACACCGCTTCCAACGTTTTTTACATTTCTGTAGCGCGTCCTGGAACGTGTTTTGCGGGACTGCGCGAAGGTCCCGTATCGAATTTTCTTCTATCTCCTCTACTGTCTGAAATCGGCGACCTTTTAGTGAGGATTTTCACTTCGGGAAAAAGAAAAAGTCCGCAGGGGCCAAATCTGGGGAGCAGGGCGGCTGGGGGACAACAGTCGTCTCATGCTTCGTCAAAAATTCATGGATAAGGAGTGACGCGTCAGCAGACGCGGCACAAATTTTGTGGCAACACGACACATCTTCAGTTTTTCGTTCAAAATCGGGTGGCACGAACTTTTACAGATTCCTACTTCTTCGGCAACTTCACGGACAGTTAGGCGACGATTTTGACGAATC
>Ga0123354_10000144_pt1 | contig 55320 bp, 53 predicted proteins | sample TergutLab28metaG_2_FD_97872 | JGI IMG/M metagenome (GOLD analysis project Ga0123354, IMG submission 97872) | Labiotermes labralis P4 segment gut microbial communities from Petit-Saut dam, French Guiana - Lab288 P4 | ecosystem: Host-associated > Arthropoda: Insects > Digestive system > Gut ... | reverse complement strand
TGCTGCAATTGCCATTGGCTGCAATAAAAAAATTAATAGCACAAATGACACCATTAATTTCCATAAAATTTTCTTTTTGATACTTCTTTTTTCTCCATTCATTATTGTATCCCCCTTTAATAATATAAAAAAACCCTATCGAAAAATTTTACAATAAAACTTTTCTTTTGATAAAATCCTACACCTTTTTAAAAAACTTGTCAATACTTTTTTTAAAAAAATTTGTTTATTTTCTGCGGGTTTCGTCAAATATTACTTTAAAAAAAGTAAGGTAATATTTGACAAAATATAAATTGTTGGAGTAACAGAGGAAAGGAACACAAATGCAAATATACTGTCTAATATTCTAAAATGGAAAGATAGATATCTACTAAAAATGCAAAAGGACATATCTCGAAATTGGGATATGTCCTAATATATATATATTATCTGAAAAAGCCTTTTTTCTCTTTTTCTGGTGGCTTTTCCTGTCCTTTTTTAGTTAATACATATGGCCTACCATCTTCTGATTCTGGTCTTACTAGAGAAACATTGGAATATTCTCCTGCAAAAATTTTAAACATTGCACCACTTATGCTCTCATCAAAAACTGTTTTCAAACTTCTAGCACCACTATTCAACTGTACAGCCCTTTCTGCTAACCAGTTAACGAAATCATCATTATAACTAAATTCTATTCCCAATAATTCAAATAATTTTTTATATGTATTTAATGGACTGAAATCTGACTCTACTAATATTTTTTTAATGTCTTTTTCTTTTAACGGACTCATTTTAACAAACTTCGAAAATCTACCAATAAGCTCTCTAATAATTCCATAATTAGTAAAGTCTTCAGTTGTTACGTCTTTATAATTATCTACATCTACTTGTGTACGTTCTTTATCAGCACCAACTCCTATTTGTTGAGTATTAGTATCTTTTACAATTCCTGTAAATGCCCCTAATGCAACAACTGTAAGTCTTGATGTGTCAAATTTCTTACCATCAACGTAAAATTCTGATCCGTCTAACAACTTTAATAATCCTCTTTGAACTCCTGCCCTGGAAACGTGAGATTGATTATCTTCAGGTTTTTCAGCCAACTTGTCAAATTCGTCTATTACTAATATTCCTCTTTCTGCAAGTTGTACATCTCCACCTGCTGCTGACATTAAATCATTAAACATATCTGATATTTTACGACCTTGATATCCAGTTTCAGATAATGAAGTGGCATCTTGAATAACAATAGGTATTTTATAAAGTCTCGAAATACGTTTTAATATTTCAGTTTTACCTGTCCCAGTTGAACCAAAAATCAATAGATTTTCTTTTAATTTTGCAATTAAATCAATATCTAATTTTGATTTTACAACTGTTTGATTTTTAAATAGAGTTGTAAGTATTTGCATTATTTGCTCATCTTGAGATATTATTGTCTTTTTTATAAAAGAGTACATTTTAGATATATTTGATGTTTTTTCGAACGCTTCTTCATCAAAATCAGATGATTTTTCACTGAAGGTTTCATCACAAATTCTAATTAGTTTTTTATCTATAAGCCTTGATAAAGAAGTTGGTGATTTTTCACTACGAATATAATACTTACCATTTCTTTTAATTAGGTTATTTCTTATACCTTCAAAATTAACCCTATTATCATTTGCTTTTACTGCCTCGTTCATATTTAATAAAATTACAACATATTCAGTTTCATTTCCATCTTCATTTAATTGAGCAGCAAGTATTCCTGCTGATTTTCCAGTTACAATGTGAAAAAGCTCATTATCTTCTGTATTAGCAAATGATAAACCCATTACAATATCTTCAAAAGTAAAAATTTCTTGTTCTTTTTTATCATGTGTTATATGTCGTTTTCTAAATAAATATGCTAAACTTGCATTCATTAAAGTTCTCCTTATTTTTCAAATTATGTTATTTCTTATCAATTCCGATTATTATTGTATTCTACCATAATTTTGCAATATTACGCTGTTATTTTAACATATTTTATGTAAATTGTAAAGACTTAAAATCGTATATATTATTTTATAAAAGAAAAAATGCTAACAATAGTTATACTACATTAGCATTTTTTCTTTGATTACTTGCGTATCATAATCATAATTTTACTTCGCCGTGAAATGATTATTCAATAATTGCTTCACTTTCTTCTGGCAATACCCATTTTCCTTGCTTATCAAAGAGCAAACCACGAACATCTACCATCATATGAGCCTTTTTAAAGGTGCTTAAGTCTTTTCTATCAATCACATGTCCTCGATAAATCCAACATGGATTGCCTCTGTCTGTCATTACTTCTTTTTCGATAGGCAAACTATTCAGCCACTCTATATCTTTGTGTTCCTCACACCATTCCGTATGACCTCTCATACAACAAAACCCCATGTTAGGTGTAAGTTGTTCATAGCGGTCTATAAAAGCGTCAAAATCTTCTTTAGTTTCAAACCTACCTTTGTACAACAACACTTTAAGGTATATGTTGGACTTGAAATTTTTTTGACTGGGGATACTGTCTTTATTTTCAGGATAAACCGAAATATTGATAGTATCACAAATCCCATCTAACGCCTTTATACTCTCTGGTTTCGTGTAGTTGGTGGTAATTACAGTGAAAAAGCCCATGTCTTTAGACATCTGTGCTATTTCAATGATGTTTGGGTGTAATGTTGGTTCTCCACCACCAATGAGAACAGTTTTAATGCCCGTTTCTTTTGCATGAGTCAGAGAGCGTGCAACCTCTTCCATTGTCATAAAGCCTTTAATCGGTTGGTTCTCCGAATCCCTGCAAAACACACAATTCATATTACATTCATGGGTAACCCAAAGTGTAAAATTTTCATGTGTCTTAACTTCTGGTGTCCACATAAGACAATGCTCCTTTCATGTTTTTGATTTTGCTTAAACTAACACAATCGTGCTTGATAATAAAAATTCCTCTTGAAATTTTGCCTACATATTGTAAGACTTACAACAAAGTGTATCACAAATTAACATAATTTGCAATTTAATTTTATAAATGGCGGTGGCAAGTTATTGCGGGCGGATAATATCCGCCCATACATTTCACGCAACAAAAAAAGCCAACCTTTTACAATTGACTGTCGCCTTAATCGCCTGGTGCGACGATAATATCTTTTGGTGCCTCGAATTGGAATCGAACCAATGACACAAGGATTTTCAGTTTTTTGACTTATTTAATATATAACGATATTTAATAATAAATAACATTTGTTAAAGTCCTGTTGTTTCTAGTGTTAAGACTAAATAATTTATATAAAGACCAACATTAAAGACTTTCAGAAAAACTCACTTTTTAAGAAGTTTGTTAGAACTTCTGTTAGAACTTTTTTAACATAATAGTTAAGCTACTATTGATATTGTACTACTTATCCTATGAAAATGCTTTAAAACTAATTTTAGAGCTTAATTAAATATACTAAAACGAGAACATATTTGTAATTCTTAAGAAATTAGAAATTACAAATGTGTTTTTGTTTTTTAAAGAGATGCCACTACCTCTATAAACGTGAAAGGTGTAATGAGCCGACGCAAAAAAATTCATTCGTATTAGTATAAATAGTCTAATTGTACAAAGTGCGTAAGTAGGATTTTTCAACATAAACCTACAATAAAAAAAGAGTATGGGCGGCAAAACTCGGATTAGGGATTTGCAATTGTAAAAAGTGTGGACGAGTATGCACAAAGTTATATCTATATAACGACAATTGCAGTAGCAATGCTACCTACTAGACTGCCATGAAAACGAAGTGACCGACTGACGGTTTCAGTTAAATATGGTGTAGTAATTTATATTTACAAAAATGGGATTACTACTCCATTTCCACTTCACTCCCTCCCTCTGGTTTCTATATTTCATTTAAAATATTATTTAATTTCATGTTTTATATATAACTTAATAACCCCTATTTTATTGTTTGAAGATTATTAACATAAATTTTCTTCTTGGCTTTTCTTCGATTTTGTGGTAGAATTGTACTAATTGAAAAAAGAGGTGAGCAGTATTCATAAAAATAATCCCAATTATAGACGATGGAAAAAAAGAAATGATGAAAAAAATTATAAAAGTAAATTAAAACGCAACAAAAGACATAAACATGTTAATAGAAATGAGTTGAAAAAACTACAAAGTGTTAAAGATGCAATACCTTTTAAAACTTTTATAGTTCCATCTATTTTTAGTATAATAGATAATCCAGAAGAAACAATCAATTTTTTTAATAAAATTATTACTCAGGTAGAAAATATAAGAATTAACGAGAATAAAAGTTTTTCACGTAATTTTTTAATAAATATGGAGAATACTACTCATATAACATGTGATGCACTAATGTATTTATTAACAATAATAAGAAATACGAGGGGCGTTAAATTATTACCAATAAATTGGAGAGGAAATTTTCCTAAAGATAAAGAAATGAATCAATTTTTGAAGAATTCGGGATTTTTAAAATATATGGAAACAGCAAAGGAAAATTTAATTAGGACAAGTAGAAATATACAAATTGAAACAGGAAAAGGCTATGTATATACCGATGGAATTGATATTAGGAAAAAAGTAATTGATTTTACTTGCAAAAAAGTAAATAAAAGTAATATTGAAATAAATTTTTTATTTACCATGTTAACAGAAATGATAACTAACATATCAGATCACGCATATGATAAAGAAAACCTTTTTGAGCATAGTTGGTATATTTTTGTAGAAAATGATGCTGATAAAATAAAGTATACTTTTATGGACAATGGATTAGGAATACCAACCACCATTAAAAAGAAAAGGTTTGAAGAGTTTTTAGAAAGTTTTAATTTGGATAAAGAATACAAATATATTGAGGCTGGAGTGAGCGGAATTGAAAAAAGAAGCAAAACTGGACAAATCGAAAGAGGAAATGGATTACCATCAATTTATGAACAGTTTACTAGTAACAAGATTAGTAATTTAGTAATAATATCAAATAGAGCATATTATTTAAAAGATTACTCAAGAGATTTAGAAAATGATTTAAAAGGAACTATATTTTGTTGGGAAATTAAAAAGGAGGACGTTATAGATGGAAATTAATGTTGTTAAGGAATATACAGATAAACCAGGTGCAAGATACGAATATCAAGGGCCAAAATCAGGTGAAAAGTTTAGAGATGAATTATTGTATCCTAAATTTATTAAGAGCGTAGAAAATAATGAAATATTGACAGTGAATTTAGATGGAGGATACGGATATGGTTCTTCCTTTTTAGAAGAGGCTTTTGGTGGTCTTGTACGAAGGTTGAAAAAAGAAAATGATGAAAAATATAAAAAGGTTCAAAATATATTGATAATATCTAATGATAACAAAACTTGGATTGAAAAAATAAAAGGATATATTGAAGAAGCAGTAGCCAATCCTTTGAGTAAGGAGAGCTAAAATGAGTAAGAATAAGATTTTAATAATTTGTGTTATTTTAGCAATACTTTTAGCTGTTTTTATAATTCTAGGAGCCATTTTTTCTAATAGCTGTATGTTATTTAATTATAATCTAATGGATATATTAACTGTCGTAGCAGTGTCATTTGTAATATTGTTTCTCACAATATTCACAGATGACAGGAGAAAAAAGAATGAAAAAGTTGAGGATGTTATTGGTTTATTACAACAGAAACTTCATAAAGTTTTTGATAATAAGCCAATAGAAGTGGACAAGCATTCTGAATACTTGTATTCATTCAAATACATAGATAATAAAATAAGAGTTCTTGAAGAGTTGTCAAAATATTTAAGCTGCAATGATGAAATAAAAGGAATAAAAAGTGAAAAGCAAAAACTTGATGATTTTATAACCGAAAATATTTGTCAAGGTAATACATATTTTACTGGAGATGCTGTTAAGGACAAAATACCAAATATCTTGTGTAATATTGATACACATTTAGATAATATTATCTTAAATATTTATAACACTAAATAATTAATATTTTTATAAAAATATTTTATGATTTAATTAAATAGTTAACACTTGTAGTCTTTATACTTCAGGTGTTTTTATTTTATAGAAATTCTATAAAATAAAAACACCTAACTAAAAAAATAATCGTATATCTATGTAAAAATTATCAATTTTCGGAACGAAAAATTGATATATAGCAAAATGAAATTTTGCTCGAATAGGGTATGTCAAAGCTTTTGACTCATATTCGCCAGCATGGTCTGTAGACCCCCCTGTTTAGGGATAACTCCCTAATACCCATTTGCTCGCTGAGAGAAAATTTTTTAAAAAGGAGATGTAAAATATAATGGTAAGTGATGTAGAAATATATGATAAAATTTTTCTTTCATATGGAAAAATTTTATATAGGTTAAATAAAGAAAATATTACTAGAAAAGATGGTTCGAAAATAACAATGAAAGATTTAATGCAAGCCATACATATAATGCTAGAAAAACATCCTACTTGCAGATGGAGAAGTGAGAGGATGAGAAGCAAAAGATTTTATGTTTTAGTAGAAGGATATGCATGGTTATTGCAAGTATATTTTCAAAAAGAAAAACCACAACTTGATGCGGATATAGATTTCTTTTTAGATAGGATAAGACAATATAAGGAATTATTAAAACTTGAATCAAATAGAAAATTTGGTTATAAAGAAATGACTATTAGTGAATTAACAAAATATTTTGAAAAATCTAAGTTAACAGTACAAAGAGGAATAGCAAAAATGCTTGTGGAAGGCTATTCAGAATATAAGTATCATCAAGATGGCAAAACAGTAATTAAAGTTGAGGGTGTAGAATGGCTTTGTAAAAATGTGTTTAAACGTAAGTATTTGGAGTTGCTAGAACAATACAAAATGGAGTTAACAGAGAAATATATTGAGGCAGGGTATCCGTATGACCATTTCTTTTGAAGGAATTAGAATATAGAAACTAATTAACTCTTGAATTTTTTTATAATTTGTAGTATTCTAATAAAATGAAAGATGGAAAAATAGTAATAGATTCACATAGCCATATTGGAATAGATATGATTCATGGGGAAACAGATGTAAACGAATACATAATTTTTGCAGATAATCAAGGAATTGATTACTCATTTCTTATGCCAGTACCCGCGCCAGTAATTAATAGTAAAAGAGTTTTGTACTGGAATTATAGTAATGAGTTCTGTTATCGTAGTGATTTTGCGAATTTGCAACAAAATGGATTTTATAGTCCTTATGAAGTTGCTAACGATTATTATGATAAAAAAATTAAAGAGCTAAATACAAAAAGAATTTCTTTTGTTCCGTTAATTCATCCTAAACTTGATGACTATAATTCTTTAATGAGATTATATGAAAAATATAATCCAACAGCTTTAAAAATACATGGAGTTAGTGCAGGAGCTGGTCCAAATGATGTTAATATAGGAATAATTAAATTCTTAAGAGAAAATAACATTCCTTTGATATTACATACTGATTTTGATAACAATTTGGAAAACGGCTCTGGGGTAAGCACCACACGAAGAATAAATAGTCCTAAAGATTGGGCGAGTTTTATTATAGAAAACAATTTAAAGGCAATTTTAAATCATGGTGCGAGATTGGATTTAGAGACATTTGCATTAGTAAACGGCTCAAATAATTTAACAGTCGCTATTGGACCAGAAGTGCTGATGATGACTGAACCAAGTCGATTAATGATTGAACCAAGTTTATTAAAACAACATGGATATCTAGGTGTTATTAAAAAATATTTAGATATAGATAAAATTATTTTTGATATTGATTATAATTGGAATACTTTAAGTTTAGAAAATAGAACACTAGATTATGATTCGTTAAATAGAGTTACACAAATATTTAATGAAAATGAGGCGAAACAAGTTTTTTCTTCAAATTTAGTAAATTTCTTTAATCTAAAAGAATTATCTCATAATTTTGGCGAAACAAAAGGTATTAGTGTTAATAATAAAGGTGTAGAAGAAAGATAGAAGGAGTAGATATATTATGCAAAGAAAAATAATAGCAATAGGTGGCGGAGAAAACGGTAGAGAAGGTTACCCTTATGAAACAAAAGAAATAGACGAGGAAATTGTAAAACAAACAAATATGAAAAACCCACAGTTTTTATTTGTAGGATTTGCTAGTGGAAGGTTTGAGAATTCTTATTTTGATGTTATGAATAATATATATTCAAAATTAGGCTGTAACACGGATATATTAAGCACAAATGAAATAGAAAACTCAAGAATAGTAAAAGAAAAAATAGAACAAGCTAATATAATTTATGTTGGTGGTGGCAATACACTAAAATTAATGACTTTATTTAGAAAACACAAAATAGATGACTTATTAAAAAAAGCATATCAAAATGGCACAATATTATGTGGTGTTAGTGCTGGCGGAATATGTTGGTGTGATTTTCGGAAATTCAGATTCAAGAAAGTTTACAAGCAACAGCACACAATTAATAAAGGTTACAGGATTAGGATTGATTAAAGTGTTGTTTTGTCCACACTATAATATAGAAAAACATAGACAAGAAGATTTAAAGCGAATGATGAAAAACACATATAAAATACCAGCGTTAGCATTAGAAAACGGTGTAGCACTAGAAGTAATTGATGATAAGTATAGATTAATACGAAGTATACCAAATACTCATGCTTATAAGTGTTATTGGAGCGAAGGTAACTATATTAAACAAGAAATAGAAATTATGTCCGAATTTAAGCCGATTAGTGAATTGTATAAAAAGTAAAAAACAAAACCCCAGTCAACGATAATAATCGTATCATGGGGTTTTGCTTTTGGCTAATCGTTATAACGATTAGGTTAAGGATTATTTGCTTATGGTGTTAGACGTTTCGGACCTCTGTAAAGGTACGTTACTTCACGGACATTGGACAGGTCGAGGAGTTTCATAATCATTCGTGTTAACCCAAAACCATATCCGCCATGCGGAACGGTGCCATATTCGAAGAAGCGAAGGTAATGCTCAAGGGACTCGAGTAATTTCGGATCCTTATTGCTGACCTGCTTCTCCAAAATCTGGGCTTTTAGAACATCGTACCGATGTTCACGTTGGGCTCCCGATGTAACCTCTAACCCTTTATACAAAAGGTCGAAGCTACAAGTAAGAGTTTGGTCCTGTGGGTTACGCATATGGTAGAACGGACGGGCCGTGACTGGGTAATCTGTTACGAAAACCCAATCATGGTCGTACGTTTCCTTAACGTATCCCGACAGTAACCGCTCTTCTTCGGGTTCCAGGTCATCGTCTTTTTCAGACTTATAACCTGTCGCACGAATGATTTTCTTTGCCTCTTTTATGGTGATTCTCGGAAATGGTACAGACGGGACAATGACTTGTTTGCCGTAAAGTTCTTCGATTGAAGAACCTAACTTCTCTTTGATTTGACTCATAAAGAAGTTTACCCAGTTTTCCTCGAACGCCATAACATCGGCGAAAGAGTCAATCCACGAGATTTCGCAGTCCACGCTGGTGAACTCCGTGTCGTGTCTCGACGTGAAACTCGGATTAGCCCTGAAAACAGGACCAATTTCGAAAACACGGTCAAAACCTGCATTCATCGCCATTTGTTTGTAAAACTGGGGCGATTGAGACAGATACGCAGTTCCACCAAAGTACGGAAGATGAAATAATTCACTCCCGGACTCGCTGGCTGTTGCCATGAGCTTTGGAGAATGGATTTCAAGAAACCCGTTCTTAGTCCAAAACTCTCGCATTGCCTGCTCGGCAACGGTTTGAATTTTGAAGATTAAGAGTTTTTCGGGTTGCCGTAAATCGAGATATCTCCAGTCAAGGCGAACGTCAAGCGTACTGTCCTTGCAGATGGGTAATTCGGGTTTGGCTGTTGATACAACCTTCAACTCGCTCACTGCCACCTCAAGACCGCCAAGCTTGACGGATTGATTTGAAATAGCAGTTCCCACAGCTTCAATTGTTGACTCTTGGGTAAGATTTCCAACAATCGAAGCGAGTTCAGGCTTTCCGTGTGCATCGATATACAGTTGTACTTTGCCTGTGTGGTCGCGCAACACAACGAATTGGTTACGCTTCATTGCCCGAATTGTGTCCACAAAACCACAAACACGGACTTCTGTGTTTAGTGAGCTTGGCAGCTCACAGATGAGTGTTCTCTTCATAAAGGCTCCTTGTTACGGATAAATTTTACGCCCCATACTTCTTGGGAAAGGCATTGCTTCTCTTACATGTGGTAGCTGAAATAGCCACCGAATAAGTCTTTCAACACCCATTCCTAATCCGCAATGAGGGACAGTTCCATAAGTTCTCAGTTCTTTGAACCAAGAATATTTTGGGTTTAAATCTTTGCCCTTTTCCTTCAGCCGAGCTTCCAGTTCAGAAACATCAGTAATCTTGTCTGCAATACCTAATATCTCACCAAAACCTCTGGTGGCAATTAAGTCTGCAGTATAGGTTACTTCCGGATCACTTTCCAGTATTTTGTACGGAAAGCCTTCGATAGCTCGTGCGTTTTCGGTAATCCATACTGGGGATTTAAAGTAATTAGCTAAAAAATCCTCAGCAATGTCATTGATGCTTTTCCCAAATTCAACGGAAATGCCGTTACTGTTAAGTAACTTAATAGCTTCTCGATATGTGATTCTGGGAAATGGCGGATATTTTCCGTCATTGCAAAAACCGCCGGTGCCAAGTTGCTGGCATATTTCTTCGCTGAAGGGTTCTACTTCGCGTATAACGCTTGAAACAAGCGATTCTACAACAGAGAAGAAATCTTCAAACTCACAAAATGCCAACTCGGCTTTTATGTGCCAATACTCTGTCAGATGGCGTTTGCTAACGCTTTCCGCCCCACGAAAACTGGGTCCAACGTTGTACACCTTTTCTAGTGCGTGAACCACACTTTCAAGGTAGAATCCAACACATTGGGTAAGGAAAAGGTCTTGGTCATTGACATTTACAGCAATTCCCGTATCTTCGCTGTAAAGCAAAATAGGGGTAATTATTGGTGCTGTGATGTCAAAGTAGCCATTCGACCTAAACCAGTTGTGTACTGCTCCCAGTACGAGATGCCTCGCTTTGAGTGCAGCCATGACCTTTGGGTTTCTTATAAACAGATGTCTGTTCTCTTGAACATAGTCTGTATGTTTTGAACCAAAGACGTCAAAACTGCTACGAGGCGATGGGGATAAATTCCGCGACACGTCTCCTAAGAGAACCATGTCAGTGGCTTCAAGCTCTTTTGACCCATTATTTGGATTAACACTAACAGTGCCAACCACCTTAACGGATTGTTCAGCTTTCAGCTTTGCCGTAATGCCCGTCAGATTGCTTACTACTTGTATGCAACCTGTGGAGTCGCAGATATCAAAGAATTCAGTTCGTTTGGAAGTGCGTTTGCTGACTATCCAGCCAAGCAATGTAACGCTCGTCCCAACGCCTAAATTCTTTATATCTGAAACATAGAATTGTTTCTTCATGACGAGTTCCTCCGTGTTAAGTTTTCAATGTACTGTGAAGTTGTTGTTTTTTGTCTTGGTGCAAATCCTCCTTTTTCAAAAAATTGGATAATATAATTATACCACAAAACTTTACATAATTCAATGTTTGCATTGATGTATCGCTGTTTCATGCTTGTTATTAGTATAAAGCCAAGTAATAGCTTTTCCCATATATTTCCAATATAATCTAGTAAACACATTTACCTAACGTTTTTTACACTTCAATTTTTTTACTTTCTAACATTAAAGCTAAGCCGTCAAGAACCCCAGACTTGTATAGTTTCTCACTAAAATAAGCATCCACTTCCTTAGAAGTTTCAATGTGATTTTCTACGCACTCTGTAATTTGTTTTTTCGTTTCTTTAAAACCATTTGGTAAATTATCCAAGCTGATTTCTAACTTTTCTCTAGTTTGTAGTTGTTTATTATGCAAAACCTTTAGATTCTTTTTATCCTCTTTTGAAACAGAAGATATAGTGTCATTTCTCTGGATAAACAAATCCTGTAATATATTATTGTCTATAACACTTGATAAATCTGTAATTGTTATCATTATTCCACCTCCTCAATTAACAAAGTTTAGTTAATTATAATTCATATTAATACAAAAGTCAACTAAACTTTGTTAACATTTTTATCTAAACTTTGTTATGATTATATGCAAGGTGGGTGAAATATTATATGACACTAAATGAAGCAATAAAAACAAGAATACTTAATTTGTGTAAAGAAAGAAATATAACTGTAAATAAACTAGCTACTTTGTCTGGAATATATCAATCAACTGTAAATAATATATTAGTAGGATTTAGTAAGTCGCCTAAAGCTATTACTGTATATAGAATATGTCAGGGGCTAAATATAGAGTTGCATGAATTTTATAATGATAAATTATTTAAGAATTTAGATGATGATTAAAATTTTAAAAGTGGGCTATTAAACCCACTTTCATATATATACTTCTTCGTGTTTGATTTCTTTTGCCTCAAATTCAGGTGCTGTTACTTTAGACTCGGATACTATTTTAGATGCAAGCACTACTTTCTTTTCTATGCTTTCATCTAATAAATCCACAACTGTCTTCGGTATATTAGGCTGGTTGTGTAAAAAATCAATAATATAATCAATATCTGCTTCGCATTTTTCAAATTCTTCTACATCTTTTAACATTTTATTAGACCTAGAATCACTATCTTTATTGCATTTGGTAGCTTGTATATATTTTTTTATGTTTTCAAATGAAACTAAATTAGACATAAAAAAACTCCTTTCGACGAGATATTGGATTAGTTTTTATATAATACCAATATACCAAAAGGAATTTCAAAAGTCAACTATAAATATTAAATTTTGTAATATTTATGACTGGTTATTTTTACTACTTAATAATCTCATTATTAACTTAATCATTGCAAATATTGACTCTACATCCTTTTCTTTATACTTAGATAAAAGTTTTGAAGTCTCTTCGTCTATATTGCTTACTCTTCCCAAAAGGAGATAGTCAGCCGATAATTTATTTTCACTACAAATATCTATTATTTTTCCAACCGATAGGCAATTATCCCCTCTTTCCACTGTAGTATAATATTGACTGGAAAGCCCGAATAAGCTTAGCAAATTCTGATTTAGTCATTCTCATATTATCTCTAGTTTCCTTTAATCTCCCTGCTATCTCAACTTTTCTTTTTTTTGATAATTCTTCCTTCATTTTATACCTCGATATTTATTTGATTTTTATATATTTTACTATGTTTATATTTTTACGTAAATAAATTATTTCTTTATAATTTTTTATATTTTTTTATAATAATATGGCATAAAATATCAACTTATGATATATTTAGTATAAAAAATTAATAATTATCGAGGTGATAAGAATATGGAAAATAAACCAATGTCTTTTATTTTAATTGAAGATAATGAAGAAGAATGTCTATCATATCAAAATTATTTTTTAACCAGAGATGATATACGTTTGGTTGCAACAGCAAATTCGAGTGAAAAAGGTATAGAATATGTACAAACCTATATCCCTGATGCAATTATACTTGATATAGAGTTAAATATCGGTCGTGGTTCAGGTATACAATTTTTAAATACATTAAAGAACATTAAATTTGATACTCTACCTCTAATTGCCGTAATTACCCATATTTTTGACCCAGAAACTTATAATTATGCTCATATGAATGGTGCTAATTTTGTGATTTATAAGCTAAAAGAAGATTACTCTCCTCAATTAGTTGTAGAAGATTTATTTGCACTCTGGAAAAATCGTTCAAATGTAAAAGGTACTTTCAATAACAACAATAATGTTGAAAGCATTGCAGAACGTAGAGACAGAATCTCAAGCAGAATTCATGCGGAATTAAACAAATTTAGCATGCCTTCTTCTTTAAAAGGAAAAGGATACATTCACGATGCAATACTTTACGATGTTTTAGATGAAGAGAAATCTCAAAACATGACTGCTTCTCAATATATAACAATAAAACATAACGCGAAAAGTCAATCTAATATTACCAATAATATACAAACAGCAATAGAACACGCTTGGGATAATACGGCACCAGAGGAACTAAAAAAATTATATCCTATTGAACTTAGTTATAAGACAATTGTTCCCACACCTACGCAATTCATATCCTACATTTCAAATAAGATTAAGACATCGTTATAAACTTTTCTAAAATTTACTAACTTTTTTTATTGAAAGATACTATTTATATATTTATTTAATAAATAGTATCCTTTTTTTGTGTCGAAATCACACAAAAGAAGGAGGGAATTAACATGGGTTTTTTTGATTGGTTAGGCAAATTATTAAAATTCTAAATAACTATGGATAATTATAACATAGTATTACTAACAACTTGACAGGATAAGTGTTGTCATTTTCAACATTTATCTTGTTTTTTATTTATTTTTATAATATACTAAAAATGCTATTATTATACAAATTGTGAGGGTTGTGTAGTATGTTTGATATTAATACCTTGAATGTCTTAATACGAATAATATTTATAAATATCTGTGTAAGTTATGTATTTATAAAAAACAGCAATAATATGAAATTAAATTACTATGAATATATTGGACTGATAATAAATATTATAGTGGTTTCCATTATATTTATTTTATTGCGAGAAAATATTGATATAATATCTAGATTTTTCATATCATATACATTATATATTTTAATTATTAAACTAATTAGTAAAAGAAGCTTCTCTGATATAATATTTCTCACAATTATATCTGTGGCTATAAGTTTAATGTCATTTGTATTTTCATCAGCAATATATTACTTTATATTAACAAGAATACCTTTTTTAAGTGTTAATACTGAAAATATAGTTCCCAATATTATAATAGGAATAGTACAAAGCATATTAGTATATAGCTTATTTAAAATCAACATCTTTAAATGTGGTTTTTCTTTTTTAAAAGAAACCTCAAAAACAAAGGAAACAAGCTTCATTATGGGTTCAATAATTGGTATTATCGCATTAGCAATTCTTATTATGTATGGAATAATAGACAATACAATAGTTAGAATATATTTTACCGCTATACTGCTAATTCTAAGTGTTATTTTTTATAAATGGATTCGCAAACAAATGAAAAGATATCTTAAAAATGATACCCTTTATGAAATGATTAATTTCCTAGAAAAAGAAATTAAAAGTAAAGATGAAAAGCTCGCTATTGCCAAGAAAATAAAGCATAATTATAGCAATAGAATTGCTGCAATGGAACTAGCTGTTGAATCTGCAAATGAATTAACACCAGATTTTAAAAAAGCTGTCAAAACTCTTGCAACAGATTTTAGAAAAGATAATATGCCATCTATAAACATAACAAATCTGCCAATTACTGGTATTTTAGGAGTTGATAGCGCATTTACTTATATGTTATCGGAAGCGGAAAAGGATAAGATTGAGTTTAATTTAACTTTAAATGATAGTCTTTGTATTAGTTATATGGTTAAAAATACTATTTCTGAAGGGGAATTGATAACAATAATTAATAACCATATTAGAAATTCTATAATTGCAATAAATTCAAATAAGAAAAATAGTAAAAGGATTCTTTGTATTCTAGGTCTTATGGATAATTGCTATGGTTTTTCTGTATCTGACACAGGAATAGCCTTTGAAATCGACACTTTACTATGTCTTGGTTTAAAAGAGGTTACTACTCATGAAAACAAAGGTGGAAACGGTATTGGACTTATGACTGCATTTGAAATAGCTCGAAAATATAATGCCAGTATAATAATTGAAGAAAATACACCAAGTGAAATAGGATATACTAAGACTATTTCAGTTCTCTTTGACAACAAGAATGAATACAAAATTCGCTCTTATCGTGCTGATGAACTACAATCAAAAAACAAAGATAATAGAATTATTATTGAAAAATTATAAACTTAACTATCCTTCACTTTCAGCAGCCATTTTTCAAAATCTTTTTTGCTCATTTTGCCACTATCTATATCTTCCCTAACTTTTTTGTATTGATTTCTAAAAGATTCCAAGTCATCAATATATTTTTGATTTTCAGGGTTTCTTCTCACTCTTAGTAATTTTTGTTGATAGGTATTCCTATAAAGCCTAGCAACATCATCGTCTGCTAATAATTTCTTTTTATATGAAACAAAACCTATTTCCTTACAGGTTTTTCCATCTTTATAAACATTATTACAATACACCTCGTCCGTTCTACTGGTTGTTACAAAGTGTTTACCGCAGTTTTGGCATATTTTAATTGGAAACTTATTTATGCATATAAGTTCCGATAACTCAATTAATAGTATTTGCTTAATGTCTTCACTTTCCAAAGTGTGCGGTGTTAGAACAATTTTATTTTTTTCCTTAATCATTTCAAAAATCTCTTTATTCTTTACATCTTTAATCGCATCTTTTTCATCAGTTCTAAGAATTGATATGATAGACGGATCCATATTAACTAACCTTACTGTTATTTTTTCGCTGTTAAAATAGTTTAGAGCCTTTCCATAGTTATTACTATAACTTTTTACAAAATATCTTTGATAAGGACTTAAATCCTTTATATCTTCTAAATTATCCATATATAAGTAATTAATATCACTAATAAAATTTAATCTGATTTTTTCTAGTATTTTACCATAGTCCTTTACTATTGTATTAAGTATAAGATAATATTCTTCTTTTGAGAGAAATCTTTTCACATCTTCCTTATAACCCAGTTCTTTTAAAACTCCCCATATGATTGCAAGACTATATTTATCAATTAATAATTTTAAGTTATCAAATTCAGTAAACTTGCAATTTATAAAATCACATAATAATGTTCCTGCGATATTCGATTGTATTTTAGGCGTGAATTGATACTTATATTGTATATTCTTATCTTGCAAAATATTTTTCTTCTGCTCATTTGTATATCTCTCCTCTTGATTTATTTGCTCTTGGGTCAACCTAACTCGTTCTTCATTAATAGTATAATATTTAGAATATTCATGATACTCAAAATATTCTTTTCTATTTATTCTATCCACAAATATACTCATTTTTATATCTTTTAAAAAATCTTTTTCTAAATCACTCATGACAAAACTCCTTATATTTCAATATTTTTTAGACTTCAATAAAAACTTTTGTTATTTTATGATAATATTTTAACATAACCTATTGACAAATGCAAGAGCAAATGATAAAATAACTAAAATATTTGATATTATATTTTTAGTATAAAATATCAAGATGCATTTAGTATCATTATGCTCAAAAAAATGTAGACAAAAAAATAACCAATAGAGGAGGTGACGTTTACCAGTGGAGAAGAAAGAACAGGTTTTAGATCTATTTTATAATCAACGTTTAAAAGAGTGGCAAATTGCAGGAATGGTTTCTGTATCTCAACCATATGTTCATAAAATTATTAGTAAAGATAAAAGACATATCAAGGAACGATTAAAGCGAAAAGCTGAAAATTTAGAAAAACGAAAATTGTATCTAATTGAATACAACAAAAATTATTCTAGACCTAAAAAGGAAGATATAGCGTACGAAGCAATGAAATTACAGCACCTTAAAGATGTTATGAAATTATCTTCTAGTAGCAGTAACGGTTTTATATCTAATGATTCATACAGGAAATGGAATTCAAGTTCATACACATATAACCCAAAAACGCAGAGGCTTGAAATACTTAAAAGGCTAAAGGTTTCCATAGATATTCCAAAACATATCAGCACAAAGCGAAAATTAAGACCTCAGAAATACAAGAAACGATATTACTTTTCCACTTATTAGACTTATTATATTTATTATAATCTAGTCTTTTTTATTGAAAGAAATGAGGTGAGAGAAGTTTTATGCTTAATATTAGAGAAAACTATACAATGATGTTTACTAATTATCCAGATGTAGTAAACATTGACCAAATGAGAGCCATGTTAGGGGGAATTGGCATTACGCTAGCATATAGGTTATTGCAAAATAAAATAATACATAGTATTAAAATCGGCAGAGAATATAAAATCCCTAAAGCTAGTATTATTGCATATTTAACACGAAATGATTAATTATATATTGAATTTATAACCTACTATATGATATTATTATTTTCAATATCAATAGTAGGTTAAATTTAAGCTGTTATGCGGAAGGAGGAAGTATGTTAAATCAAGTAGCAGGTAGCCTACAAGAAAAAAAGGGAATATATTATGCAGTTTTATATCATCAATTAAATGGAGAGTGGAAAAGAAAATGGATTTCCACAAAAATAAAAGCTATAAAAGGCAATAAGAAAAAAGCCGAGTTAAAATTAGACCAAATTAAAAAAGACTTCTACAATACTTTAACTAATACAAAAGATACCGAAACAACAAACATTCTATTTGTTGATTTTATGAAGGATTGGCTAAAAATCATAAAGCATTCTATACAAAGCACTACTTATATGGGGTATTCAAAATTAATTAATGGTAGAATGAGTAAATATTTTACACAAAACAAATTAAAACTGGTAGAATTAAGACCAAAGCATATACAAGATTTTTACGAATATTTATCAGAAGAAGGGTTGAGTGGCAATAGTATTACTCGTTATCATGCTAATATTAGAAAGGCATTACAATATGCAGTAAAAACAGATTTAATCGAGAGTAATCCAGCTGATAAAATCGAGAAACCTCAAAAAGAAAATTACATCGCACAATTTTATGTGGCAGAAGAAATAGACAAATTATTTGAAGTTACTAAAGGTACTAAAATCGAAATACCAGTAATGTTTGGTGCATATTATGGACTTCGTAGAAGTGAGGTTGTAGGACTTAAATGGAAAGCAATAGACTTTGACAATAAAACCATAACTATTGAACATGTTGTTGTAGATATAGTTACAAATGGTAAAAGAGAAGTCATTGGTAGAGATAGCACGAAAAATAAATCAAGCAACAGAACTCTCCCATTAATTCCAGAGATAGAAGCTGTATTAATAGCATTAAGAGAAAAACAAAAAGAAAATATGAAATTATATAAAGACAGTTACAACAAGAAGTATAAAGAATATATTTGTGTAGATGATTTAGGCAATCTAATTAATTTGGATTATATTTCACATTCTTTTGTTAAATTACTAAAAAAGCATGGATTAAAAAAGATTAGATTCCATGACCTTCGCCATAGTTGTGCCAGTTTGTTGCTAAAACAAGGCAGAAATATAAAACATATCCAGGTATGGTTGGGGCATTCTAATTACAATACTACCGCAAATATATATGGACACTTAGAAGTAACAGAAGAAATGAACACAAATGCAAATATAATGTCTAATATATTGAATATGAATAAAGGGAACCAAGAAGAAAAAGAAAAAGTACCTGTCCGCTAAAACAAATACTTAATTTCAATTTTTGAATTATGTTAGAACTTTTGTTAGAACTTTCAACAAAAATTGTTCTTGGTGCCTTCAACTGGAATCGAACCAGTGACACGCAGATTTTCAGTCTGCTGCTCTACCAACTGAGCTATGAAGGCGAATTACACAGATTTTGGCAGAACGCATTTTTGTATTAAATTCTAAAGATTTTTGTAATTTATACGTAGTCATTTGGAGAGCCGAGACCGTTGATTTTCAGTCCTTTGCTCTACCGACTGAGCTATCGAGGCAAAAATAATGGCGACCCGGAACGGGCTCGAACCGTCGACCTCTAGCGTGACAGGCTAGCGTTCTAACCAACTGAACTACCGGGCCAAAAAAAATGGTGGGCGCTATAGGGCTCGAACCTATGACCCCCTGCTTGTAAGGCAGATGCTCTACCAGCTGAGCTAAGCGCCCATTTTTTTTATTTGTCTTACGACAAATAACAGTATACTAAATTAATTCTAAATTGTCAAGTATTTTTTTTCATATTTTTCCCAATTTTGCACACTTCCCCTCTTGACTTAATACTGTATATAATATATTATGTGGAATATCAGGAGGAGTGAACTATGTGTGGAATTGTTGGATATGTTGGAAACAGAAAATCAAGTGAAATACTTCTAAATGGGCTTTCCAGATTAGAATATAGAGGATATGATTCTGCTGGAATTGCTACAATGGAACGAAATAAAATAGCTTGCATAAAAACTAAGGGTAAAGTTAAGAGTTTAATTGATTTAGAAAAAGAAAATTCTTTAAATGGAGCTATTGGAATCGCACATACCAGGTGGGCAACACACGGCAAACCTTCAACAGAAAATTCTCATCCTCATTTAGATAATTCAAAAAAATTTGCTGTTGTACATAATGGAATTATTGAAAATTATAAAGAATTAAAGTCATTTTTGCAAAAAAATGGATATACTTTCTATTCCCAAACAGATACTGAAATTATTCCAAACTTAATCGCATATTACTATAAAAAAATGACTCCTCGTTTTTTAGAGGCAGTGCAACTGGCTTGCAATGACCTAATTGGAAGCTTTGCAATAGCTGTTTTATCTACATACGAACCAAACAAAATAATTGCCGTAAGAAAAGATAGTCCACTAGTTATTGGCAAAAGTAATTTTGAAACATATATATGTTCAGATGTTCTTGGAATTTTAGCCTATACAAAGGATTTTTATATTTTAAATGATTATGAATATGCTGAAATTTCAAAAGATGAAATTAAATTTTTCAACAAAACCCTACAACCTATTGAAAAAGAAATTAAAAGCATTGAATGGGATTTTTCCACTGCTGAAAAAAACGGATACGATGATTTCATGCTAAAAGAAATATATGAACAGCCAATATCTATTCGTGAAACTATTGGTTCTAAGCTACCTATAGATGCTCCAAGCAATTTAGATGAGATTACTTTCACAAGAAAATATCTTTCATCTTTAAATAAAATATTTATAATCGGCTGTGGTACAGCCATGCACGCTGGATTAGTTGCAAAAGCAATGTTCGAGAATCTTTGCAACATACCTGTTGAAGTAGATATCGCTTCAGAATTTAGATACAGAAACCCAATTATAAACGAAAAGACCCTTGCAATTTTTATTAGCCAATCTGGCGAAACAGCCGATACTATTGCCGCATTGAAACTTGCCAAATCAAAAGGAGCTAAGACTCTTGCCATATGTAACGTCATAGAAAGTACTATCACGCGTGAAGCAGATTATACAATATATACACACGCTGGACCAGAAATTGCTGTTGCTTCAACAAAAGCATATACTTCACAATTAATACTATTAGCAATAATTGCTATACACTTCGCAGAAGTTCTAAAAAGTACAGATACTGAAACCTTAAATACTTTTAAAAATGATATTTTAAGCATTTCAAACAAGGTGTCTGAAATCCTAGAAAATATTGACATTCTAAAAGAATTTGCTCAAGATAACTGCAATATAGAGCATGCATTTTTTATTGGTAGAAGAATGGATTATTTAGTCTCATTAGAGGGTTCATTAAAATTAAAAGAAATAACTTATATACATTCGGAAGGATACGCAGCTGGCGAACTTAAACATGGCCCAATTGCATTAATTGAAAATGGAATTAATGTTATAACAATAATTACTGACCAAGAATTAATGGATAAAACTTTAAGCAATGTACACGAAGTAATTTCGCGTGGTGCCAGAATCTTTGCAATAACTAATTTAAACTTCCCACATAACGATTTTGACTATTTTTTAAATATTCCTAAAACAAATGAATTATTATCTCCAATACTCTCAGTTATACCACTTCAACTAATTTCATATTACATTGCAAAAGAAAAAGGCTTAGATGTTGATAAGCCAAGAAATTTGGCAAAATCTGTAACGGTGGAGTAATTTAAATTCTATAAAAAAGAGAGAGCGTTTTAAACACACTCTCTATCTTAATTTGATACTGTTATCTTAAATATGATGAAATAATAATTTCTTTCTAGTCACCGTCTCCCGCCCTCTTCCGGCTTTCTAAGCTTACGGCCCTCTGAAAAATACAGAAAACTTCGTACAGCGAACATGTTGTGAACAATAACTTCAAGTATTTGTAATAAAATTACTAAATATGCCTGAAATTGAAAACCTACCCACATTTCGAATCGAAAACACACGTTGTTCGTATGACCTTCATAACGTATCCAAAAAAAGTTTGTAGCAACATTATATAACAAAAAAGTAAAAAAGTAAATACATTATGTCATTTTTTTATGAAATTTTGTTGTATACATGTCATTTTTTATGAAATTTTTGTTATTATTTGATCGTTTTTCCCTAAAATATACGCTTGTGGTGCTTAGTATATGTTTTTCATACCCCTATAATTTTCTTTACATACTTTATCTTAGAAAGTATATATGTAACTAAATAGCTAACTACAAGCGTTCCAAATATTTCTATTACCACTATTACCTCCAACGGTACATTTGCAAAAACAGAACTTCCATTAATTAGTTTGTGTATTTCATTCATAAATAATACATGTATTAAATATACCCCAAATGTTAGGCTACCTAAGCGTGACAAGACTTTACCAACTTTTTCTTTTAATTCAATTTTCTTAAATAAGTACGTAATAAAAATAAATACCGACACTGCCTCAAAGAAAACTAAAACATTTTCTCTATTATACATAACGCCGTTAAATCCGCCAGTAGATAACACATTAGTCATAATTGCAAGACCTATTGCAGATATTACCCCTAACACATATGTAATTTTTCTATATCTCTCTTTAATACCATATGTTGTAATATAATGTCCCAAAAACATAAAACCTATATATACAAATATTACTGGAAGTGATAGTACACTTACTTGTATATGAAAATAAATATTAGTAAGGTCACTTATTGTTGGTATAAAAAATGCACCCACAAATAATATAATAATAAGTAATTCAAGGTTCTTTTTATCTAATTTATCTGCAAGAATCCTAAAAAATGGTATGAAAAAATACAGCGTTATTATTAGATTCAAATACCATAAATGATATCGAGTTCCTCCTTGAGATAACATTTCATTAAAGAAATTATATACCGTACCAGAATAATCTCCAATTCTAACTGAATCAAAAAAGTATATAATATTCCAAACAATAAATGGAATCAACACTTTCGAAAACCTTTTTTTAAGAAATTCTCCATATGTTTCATTCTTTCTATTTGGTAATAATAAACTTCCAGTAACCATCAAAAATACTGGTACAGCATACCTAAAGTAGCTGTCTATCACCGATATAAAATTCCAAAAACCATTTTTATAACCCCATCGGTTATAAACGTATAAGCTGCTTACGTGTACAATAACTACTGCAAAAACAGCCGCCATTCTTAAAATATCAAAATATACAATTCTTTTTTTAGTTACTACTTTTTCCAATTCGTTCCTCCCTTTTACTCCAATATGAATCGGACGAACAATGTTCGCCCCTACCTATGCTCTATTCACAGCAGTATGGTCTATTATAAATACTTTTTCAAAAATTCACCTGTATATGATTTTTTATTCTCCGCCACTTGCTCTGGTGCACCAGTTGCTACTATTTGCCCTCCATTGTCCCCACCTTCTGGTCCTAAATCAATTATATAGTCAGATGTTTTAATCAAATCTAAATTATGTTCAATTACAATTATGCTATTACCTGTGTCTACTAGCTTTTGCAGAATCTGCTCCAACCTATATACGTCATCAATATGTAATCCTGTTGTTGGTTCATCTAAAATATATAACGTTTTCCCAGTAGCTCTTTTTGAAAGTTCTGTTGCAAGTTTGATTCTTTGTGCCTCTCCACCAGATAATGTTGTTGAAGGTTGTCCCAGCTTAATATATTCTAATCCTACATCATACAAAGTCTTAATCTTGGGCTTTATCTTAGGAAAATTAGTAAAAAACTCTAACGCTTCTTCCACCGTCATATCCAAAACATCAGAAATACTTTTCCCTTTATATTTCACCTCTAATGTTTCTTTATTATACCTCTTGCCTTTACACACTTCACAAGGTACATAAACATCTGGCAAAAAGTGCATCGCAATTTTTAAAATACCATCCCCTTGGCAAGCTTCACATCTTCCTCCTGATACATTAAAACTAAACCTTCCTTTTTCATACCCTCTAATTTTAGCTTCATTTGTAGAAGCAAAAACATCTCTTATTGAATCAAATACTCCAGTATATGTTGCAGGATTTGACCTTGGAGTTCTACCAATTGGCGATTGGTCTATATTTATAATTTTATCAATATTTTCTAGCCCCTTTATTTCTTTACATTTGCCTGGTTTTTCATTTGAGCCATGAAGCTCTTTCATTACATTTTTATAAAGTATTTCATTTATTAATGTACTCTTTCCTGAACCAGAAACACCTGTAACGCAAATAAATAACCCTAGTGGAATTTTTACATTAATATTTTTTAGATTATTTTCTTTTGCACCAAATATTTCAATCGCTTTACCATTTTGTTTTCTTCTTATCTCTGGCATTTCTATTTTTTTCTTTCCGCTTAAATATTGACCAGTTATCGATTCTGGCACTTGTTTGATTTCTTCTATAGTACCTTGTGCAATAACTTGTCCCCCATGAATCCCAGCTCTTGGACCTATATCAATAATCTGGTCTGCTGCATACATTGTATCTTCATCATGTTCAACTACAAGCAATGTATTTCCTAAATTTCTAAGTTTTTTTAATGTTGTAATCAATTTACTATTATCTTTTTGATGAAGCCCAATACTTGGTTCATCTAATATATATAATACTCCTGTAAGTCCTGACCCAATTTGTGTAGCGAGTCGTATCCTTTGTGCCTCTCCACCAGATAAACTACCAGCATTTCTTGCAAGAGTGAGGTAATCCAACCCCACATCTATCAAAAATTGTAACCTTTTGTTTAATTCCTTTTCAATTTGGTCAGCAATAATTTTTTCTTTTTTAGTTAATTGTAAACTATTTAAATACTCTTTTATTTTTACAATCGACATGTTTGTTAATTCGTATACGTTCTTACTCCCTACTTTTACCGAAAGACTTTCCTTTTTTAATCTTGCACCATTACACATAGCACATTCACTGTTGCTCATATACATTTCATAAAAATCTCTCATGCCTTGAGATTTTGTTTCTGAATACCTTCTTTCAAGTGTTGGAATTACTCCTTCAAAAGGAGCACTATATATTCTAAGACCCAATGAAGATTGATACTTAAAGTCTATTTTTTCTGTCCCTGTACCATATAGTATTTTTTCTAAAAACTCCCTTGGCAACTTTTTAATTGATTTATGAATATCAACATTATAATGCTTTGCCACACTTTCGAAATACATTTTAGCCATTGTCTCATTTTTCTTCATACTGCTCGCACCAAATGCTTTTACTCCATCGTATAGCGTTTTATTTTTGTCTGGAATTATTAAATCTTCATCCATTTTCATTAAATAGCCTAAGCCAGTACAGGCAGGGCATGCACCATATGGATTATTAAAAGAAAACATCCTTGGTGTTAATTCTTCAAAACTTATATTACAATCTGGACATGCATAATTTGTGCTAAAGAGCATTGCCGTGTGGTCTTTGGCATAGGTCGATTTCTTCGCCTTGCCATCTGGGTTGCCAGGGACGTCGACTCCTACATTTTTTACAATATCTATTGACACTAAACCACTTGCATGTTTTAATGCTGTTTCAACTGATTCAGATAAGCGATTTCTAATATCTTTGTGAATTACTAATCTATCAACTACTATATCCAGATTATGCTTTTTATTTTTATCAATTTTTATATCATCTGATATTTCTAAAATTTCACCATCAAGTCTCACTCTAACAAAGCCTTCTTTTTGGAACTCATCTAATAGTTTTGTAAATTCTCCTTTTCTTCCTCTAATAACTGGAGCAAAAACTTGAATTTTTGTATCTTCTTCTAGCTCCATAATATGATCAACAATTTGATCTATTGTTTGCTTTTCAATCTTCTTCCCACAGTTTGGGCAATAAGGAATGCCTATTCTAGCATAAAGTAAACGAATATAATCATAAATTTCTGTAACCGTTCCAACTGTTGATCTAGGATTTCTTGAAGTAGATTTTTGGTCAATAGAAATAGCTGGAGAAAGTCCATCAATTGACTCTACATCTGGCTTTTCCATTAACCCTAAAAATTGCCTCGCATATGCTGAAAGGCTTTCTACATATCTTCTTTGCCCTTCTGCATAAATTGTATCAAACGCCAAAGAAGACTTCCCTGAACCAGAAAGTCCTGTAATAACAATAAGTTTGTCTCGTGGTATTTCTAAGTCTATGTTTTTTAAATTATGTTCTTTTGCACCTTTAATTACTATCTTGTCGTTCATATTTTTTCCCCCATTTGTTTATTTTATATTTTTTTCGGGGGAATGTCAATACTTACTCTTTTATCTCCTTCGCCAATTTCCCAATAGCTTTGGTTTCAATACGAGATACATAGCAACATTTTTACGACTAAAGAAAAACATTATTCATAAATTAAATATTACACAGAAAATAGGCATTTACACTATGCCTATTTTTGTCAAAAAGAGAATTCTTTATTAATTTAATAAGTAAAGATTACTTACTAACTGCACTATCTCAAAAAATGCGACAGTTAATCTAAAAACCGATTGTCGCATTTTCACATTAATTTATATAATTGTTATTTCTTCTTCCACTTCAGTTCCAATTGGTATAATATTTAAACTATCATTTTCGTAATAATATCTACACATATATTCTAAATACTCTTTCATCTCTTTTATATCTATTTTGTATTTTTGTACATCTTCAGGTCTTATACAAATTACTAATTCATTAGCAATTTTTTTAGTATTATTATTAGCCATAAAAGAAAAAATGATTTGTTTTAGTATTTTTTCACGAGATTGAATTATTCCCATTCTACCTGTTCCAATAAGAGGAATATTTATAGTCTCGATATGTCCATTTTCTAATATATATTCCCATAATGATTCAAGAGTTACTAAAATATTTTCGTATGAGGGCTTTACTGTCTGACCCTTTTCATTTATATCAGAATCCGCAACAAAATAAAACCTATTGCCAAGTTGATTAATCTCTATCGTAGTTCCTATGCTGTATTGCTTGTTTTTACTGCTTTTTCTGTCTAACGTTTTAACCAAATTAGTTAATTTTAATTCATTCTCAATTAAAGAATCTAAAGTACGAATATTATTTTTAAAAAATTTATCTTGAACTTGTCCTTGCACACTACTCATACTTATAAAATCAGAATCTGTTTTCGTATCAAACGTTGTATTGGTAGGAACTATTTTACTTCCTTTTTGTTTTAGCAGATTACCTATAACTAATTTTATTTTTACATCTTTATTCTTTATGCTATATTCGAATTGTCTTTTAGGCCAACTTAAAATTATGCTTATAAAAATAGAAACAATGATAATTAAAATAAACATTTTATTTAATACATCACTTTGATTTGGAAAGAAAAATTGTAATATCTCTATACCTGTCCATGATACCCCTATACTAGAAAAGGCTCTTATAAAAAATGATTTTATATTATTCCAATATCTTTGGAAAAAGAATTCTATCATAAGCCCAAGCTCCTGTATGTACTATCATTATAATAATATGCTCCTGTCTTCCCCTCTTTTATATATAATTCATATGATGCTGGCCAATGTTCTAAAGCATATTGCAAAATTTTAGAGTTGAAACTTATATGTATTGCTAATTTATCTTTTATAATTGCTGGGCATTTTTCTGAATCCATGCTTCTCTTTCCATCAATGTTTACAACAATACAAGGCAAATTTCTATTTAATGCTTGTTCAATTTCCCATCTAACATATTTATATAAATATCTAGTATGGTCACCCACTAACAGTACAAACACCTTAGAATTTCTAAATCTTTCCTGTAACCCTGCTTTTATAGATTCTTCACTTTTATCAAAAATATTATTTATATCATGTGCATCATAAAAATTAAATTCTGTATTATCATTTTGCTTCCATGCTTTCATTAAATTATAATATCTTAAATCATTATCTGCATCCATTGATACGTACGCTTTGTTTTTATATGACATATAATTTCCTCCTTTATAGTTTTATTTTTTTCTTGTTTCTGCAGTTGTTGGTAACTTTTTACTATTTTTATGCACATCTGGCAAAAAATCTACATTTATTGGTTTAATTTCCTTTGTAGTATTTTCTATCTTTGAATTGTTTTCTTCCATTTTTTCTCCTCCAATTATTATAGTTTTAATAATAAATCTCCAATAATAAATAAAATATTTGTTATTAAGAATATACAAGCAATATTAAAATACTTATGTTTTTTATCCAAAGCAGTATTGTTTTCTTTAATTGCTGTTTTATATGTAGTTTCTATTAAACTTGTAATCAAATCTTCCTCTTTATAATTTTTAATGCTTCCGTTGAAGATTGATATAGGTACAAACCTTGCATTTTTAGATATTAAGCCATATATCAATAAGAATATGGCCATAATGAATATTAATATGTTTATTATGCTTGTATTTAACAAAAGAATATTTGATACAGAAATATTTCTATTTACGTTTATATCAATAATTAGTTCTTTAAATACTTGAATATTAAATATTGAACTAAATATGATTCCATAAAAAGCTAACAACAAACCAATTTTTACATCTAAAGCCTGCATTCTAAAAAAATAATTGTTATATTCTTCTTTAGCAATTCCTAAAACCATATTTAAATTTTCTATGTTGTTTTTTTCTTCCATATTCAGCCTTTCCAAATTATCTTTTAAATCTTATTTGTAAATTTAAATTGAAATACATTTCTCTACCTTCTTCATATATATCTAGCATACCATATCGTGTAGAACTCGGCGAATCAAGTTTTGTATTCTTAATTAAATATTTTATTAAATATTCCTTATAATAAATCGCATCTAAAACAAGTACCTGTCCCTTGTTTTCTACTAATATAATACCTCCTGTTACATCATAGTTGCCATTCCAAATCGTACCTGGAATCATTCCTAAAGTAATTGCCAATAATAAATCACCGATTTTTTTATTATAGTACAACTCCTTATTAGAATTATATTTTACTATATCTTTACTAATAGCCATATCTAACAGTTTTTTCAGATCCTTTTCATCATCTTCATAAGACAACAATAATATTTTCGCCAATAATTCAGGCATTTCAGAATCTATCATCTTTAAGTTATGATTCATACTCTCACTAACAACACTAGCAAACTGAATATTACAGTTTTTATTTGTAATATATTTAAGTCTATCTAATAATTTTTTGTTTGTATTAATATTATTAATTATTTCTACATCTTCAGATGTTAATCCTATGACCTTATACTTAAAGTTAGTATGTGATGAAGCATTTAATAATGTAGCAGGTCTTCCTAAACTTGACTTTATACTATATCCTACTTTATTGACAGTATTCATTCTACTGTCATATAAGTTTGCTATTAAATCCTCCTTACGTTCAGCAGAAGATTTAATTTTATTTCCTTCTGTAAGTTTTTCTAATATATCTTTCATCTCCTTAATTGGAAAACTACCACTACTAGGCGATTCTCCAAGTATTTTTTCTAATAAAATTTCCTTATATACTTTAATTTCCTCTTTACTAATGTTAGAATGTAAAATATTATTTTTTAATACATCTACATCTAAATTATTAATATTTAGATAATATTCATTATTACTATTTTGAATGTACATTCCAAGTATTTTAAATGTACTATCATCAACTATTTCTAAATGGTCATTTACTATATTTAAATTTTGATTATCAAGTATCTCTAATAGTGCATACAATTCTGACCATTCCCCCCTATTAAATTGCATTTATTTCCTCCAATCTATCATACATATATTTAGCCATATTTTCTATTACTGGTATAGAAACTGAATTTCCAAATAATTTATATTGTTGTGTAATACTAACTTCTTTGGGAAAACTAAATCCATCTTTTTTTCCATCTTTAAAACCATAACCAATAAATCCTTGTAACTTTCCCCATTCAATAGGTGTCATATGCCTAATACCTTCATTGTTAAGTTCAGACTTCTTGTTTTTTATCACTTTACCGCCCATATTATAATTTTTTTGTTTAACTAAATTTCTCTCTTTACCTGAACCTCCTGTAGCCAATATAGTATTAGAAATAGGATTTTCACCTTCATTTACAACTATATATCCAAATCCATTACCTTTTCCTTCATGTTTTGACTTGTGTTTCTTTAAAGTATTTAAATATGCCGACGACAAATAGTACCTCCCATCTACACTACTTTGCAAAACATCATATAAATTTTTATAAATAACATCTGTGCTTCTTTGGGGTAATGATGGAAACACATATCCTTCTGGTATTACATCTTTTCTAAACCCCATAATATATACTCTTGAACGTTTTTGTGGCAATCCAAAATTTTTAGTATTTCTAATAAATTCTTCTTTATTTATTTTTAAGTACCCACCTATACCCTCTTCTACACCAACTATTTTATACCCTAAATCATTTACTAATGTTTCTATTATAATATTAAAGGTTTTTCCCTTATTATGATTAATTAACCCTTCAACATTTTCAAGTAAAAATGTCTTTGGTTTAGTCTTTTCTATTATATCTGCTATATCAAAAAACAATGTTCCTCTTGTACTATCTCTAAATCCTAATTTTTTTCCTGCAATAGAAAATGCTTGACAAGGAAAACCTGCTAGCAGAACATCATAATTTGTATTTTCTACTTTCTTCTTGAATTCGTCGCTAGAAACGTCGTTATGTGGATTTTCTCCATACAAATGCTCATATGTTACACAAGCATATTTGTCAATTTCTGCTGACATAACATTTTGAAATTTTCCTGTCATTTCAAATCCTCGTCTAATGCCTCCAATACCAGCAAATAAGTCTATTGTTTTTAAACTCATATTATCACTTCCAAACTTTAATATTTGCATTATAATTAAATCACATTTTCTCAAAATTGTCAAGAACTTTTGTTCGAAATTGTAAAGTTTTTTATTTTCTATATTTATATCATAAATTTGATTTCTTTTTTATATGATTATAACAAATTTAAAAAATTTATTTAAAATTTGCCTTCGTTTTTCATATGTCCGTTTACGGATACAAAATATTTTTATTGGACACGTGTTGATGGCTTTGCCTTCAAGCTGTTTAGTGATGTTATGGACACATCTATTCCTGCTCTATGAGGATAAATATCTAAAATTTTTCTTTTCGATGGTGTGGAATTTTACTTTCTATTTCGTTATTTATTATTGAGCGTATAAAAATTATATCGTACCTCATATACATTTATAAAGGGGCGATTTTAAATGGCTAATAATAATCTAATCTGTATATATGATGAAACCAAAGAAAACATTGAGGATATAATATTAAAAATATATAAGACTTTTATTGATACTGAACTGGAACAGGAATTTAAAATATGAGTTCGCTTTTTAGTTTTAAGTATTATATAATTTTCTTGTAATATTAATTTATGGGTGGAAAGCGAGGAATTATTTGGATTATTTAAAAATTGTTAACCCAATGGATTATAGAGTTGCATTATATATCAGATTATCTAAAGAAGATGAAAAGCCTGGCGAATCTGAAAGTATCACAAATCAAAGAAGTATACTTACCAGATTTGCTGAAAGTCAAAGATTGTATATTGTAGATGAATATGTAGATGATGGCATAAGTGGTACAACCTTTAACAGACCTGATTTTCAAAGAATGCTTAACGATATTGAAACTAAAAAAATAAATATGGTTATTACTAAAGACTTATCAAGACTCGGTCGCGATTATATTCAAACAGGATTCTATATTGAAAAGTATTTCCCTGAAAATAGAGTTAGGTATATATCTATATTAGACAATGTAGATACAGGCATTGACTCATCATCTAACGACATTACCCCCTTCAAATCCATACTAAACGATATGTACGCTAAAGACATTTCAGCTAAGATTAAAAGTGTTAAACACAATAAACAGGATTTAGGACTATTTATTGGTGGCAAAGCACCCTTTGGTTATAAATGTAGTGAAGAAACAACAAATAAAATAGTTATAGATGAAGATGCTAGACCAGTTGTAGAAAGATTATTTAGAGAGGCTAAAGCTGGTAAATCTTGCAGGGCTATTGCACAAGATTTAATATTAGATGGAGTACCTACACCTTCACAATATGCTATTTCAAAAGGACATAAAGTAGCCAAAGTAAGTAATCTTTGGTCTGATCCTAGAGTTAGAGAAATCCTTTTAAACGAAGTATACATAGGCAATATGGTACAAGGTAGAACGAAAAAAATAAACTATAAATCTAAAAAATATATTAAACTACCTAAGGAACAATGGAAAGTTGTAGAAAACACTCACGAACATATAATTGACAAAGAGACATTTTACAAAGTACAAGATATGATTTTAACTAGAAAACAGACTAGAGTCAAAACTCACGATTATTTATTAAAAGGATTTGTTCATTGCCACGAATGTGGTAAAAAAGTTGGTTGTTCCCCTCGTGAACTTGCTCAAGGAAAGGTATATTATTTCAGATGTGCTACATATATAGCTTATGCTAGACTTGGACTTTGTACTTCTCACAATATTAGAATGGACACAGTTGAAAAGGCAGTTAATAATAAGGTAATGAGCATATTAGCTAAATTTTCAGATAAAGATAATTTGATAAAAGTAACTAAGCAAAAAATAGAAGAAAAGAAACACTCAATTTCATTTGAAAACGAAATTGAAAACTACAAAACAAAACTTAATAAAATATCTTTAGAAGTTGATAATATTTACAACGATAAGCTAAATGGCATTTTATCTGAAGATGATTTTATTAGAATTTACGAAAGAAAAAAAGAGGAAAAAGAAAATTTACAAAAGAAAATTACTGAAATGACTACACATATTGATAATAGCATTGTCAATGAAACTGAACTAGCTGAAAAAATCGCTATGAAATTTGTAGGCTTAAAACAAGTTAACAGAGAGCTTTTATCTGCATTGGTTGAGAAAATTGAGATTGATAAGAAAAAGAATATTTATGTGTATTTCAAATTCAAATCATTAGAAAATGTGTAAAAATCAGACTTATTACAAATTCGCAACACATTGCAATTTTAGTCATAATCACGACGCAATACATAGCTCCTGCTTATACCAAGCATTTCCGCAATTTGACTTTGCGTCCTTGGCTTTTTTCCATCTAACCCAAAACGCATTTCTAAAATACCTTTTTCACGTTCTTTTAACACATTCTTCATTTTCTCATAAAGAAGTTTAATTTTCATCCTTAAATCAATTTCATCATCTAAGGTTTTACCTTCATTTTCTAAAATATCAATTAAAGTAACCTCATTGTTATCTTTATCGGTACCAACAGGCTCATTTAAGTACACTTCTGCTTGGATTTTTTTATTTGTTCTTAAATACATTAATATTTCATTGTCTATACATTTTGAAACGTACGTAGCCAAACGAACGCCTTTCTTTGAATCAAAGCTATTAATCCCCTTTATCAAACCAATTGTACCAATTGAAATCAAATCATCTTGCCCCACATTAGTAGTAACATATTTTTTACAAATATGTGCAACTAACCTTAAATTTCTTTCTATTAAAATATTTCTAGCTTCTTCATCGCCATCTTCATATTTTTCTATATATTGTTTTTCCTCCTCAGAAGACAACGGTTCTGGAAACAAACTATTATTTTGTATATATCCAAACAAAAATATTGCAGATTTTAAAAAAGCTACAATCCCTGACAGTCCAAATAAAAACATGATATCTCCTCACATATAACTAATTATATGTATAAAAAGCTTGTAAGGTGCTTGGACTTGAAAAATCATTCCAAATTTTATATAATAAACAAACTAGCTGATGCAATAATAAAACATCAGCTTTTTGTATTTTCTCTATAATAATCCTGTACATTAATTATTTTGACTTGTATAACTTTCAGATGAAATCCATTCAGCAAATTTGCTAAACGCCGATTCCCCTTTTCTTTCCATGCTTCTATTTTCTCTTTCCTCTGACGAAAATTGACTTAGTGTTTTATTATACCCCGACGGAATGTAAATCCTCCACAAATCAGACCACGCATCTTTTCTTTGTTCGTTATCAATATAATCTGAAATAACCCCTTCTTCTATCAACCCTTTAAAAACATGTGGGTTCCCATCCGCATCTATAAAAGTAGCAACACTTTGGAAACAACACGTTCTGTCTTTCTTATCTTTCATCATACCCATTATTCCATCTATTCCGATTGTTCCTAAAATATATTTTGTATAAACTCCAGGAAATCCATTTAAATCATTTATAAAGAACCCGCTATCGTCAACAATTATTGGCTTTCTCAATATATCAAATGCTTGTTTAGCTTTATTTATCGAAACAGTTTCAACATCATCCGCTTGCACTTCATATAAACCCAGCTTTTTTTGTTCTACTTTTATCCCATAATTTTCTAACTTATTTTGTAAACTTACTACTTTCCCATTATTCCCTGTAATAAAATAAATTGTTTCCATATATTTTTGTATTTTTGATAAGTCCATTCATCGTTCTCCCTTCTCGGTTTCTATAATTTTTCTCTTTTGTAAACATTGTTATTATTATATTACATTTCATCTCATTTTTCAACAAAAAAACCATAAATTGTGGTGCTTGGACTTGAAAAATTGCTTTAATTTTTATATAATACATACACATGATGTGAGTGTACTGAAAAGTATATTATAGGATACCCACTAAAGCTCAGGAGGAATATATGAATAATTGGTTAAGTAGAACTGAATTACTAATAGGAACAGAGTCTTTAAAAAAACTAAAAGATTCAACAATTGCTGTTTTTGGACTTGGTGGAGTTGGCTCTTATGCGGTTGAATGCCTTATACGTACAGGCGTTGGAAATTTAATACTAATCGACCATGATGTTGTTGATGTTACAAATATAAATCGTCAACTTATTGCAGATACAACAAATATACGGTCAAGCGAAAATAGAACTTGCTAAAGAACGTGCTCTAAAAATTAATCCAAACATAAATATTACAACACATAAAGAATTTTTTAATGCTGAAAATGCTGAAAAACTAATATCTACCGAATATGATTATGTTGCAGATTGTATAGATTCTATACATTCTAAGTTACTTTTAATCGAAACCTGTTACAAAAAAAATATTCCAATAATATCTTGTATGGGAACAGGTAATAAATTAAATCCATTAGAACTTGAAATAGCAGATATAAATAAAACTTCTGTATGTCCTTTAGCAAAAATCATTAGAAAAGAATTAAAAAATAGAGGGATACCTAATTTAAAAGTAGTTTTTTCAAAAGAGATTCCTCTTAAAACGGATTTTCATTCTGAGAAAAATGATAAAAAACAAATTGCAAGTATATCATTTGTTCCATCGGTAGCTGGAATACTATTAGCAAGTGAAATTATAAGAAAAGTGGCTATGCCACTCTAGTACATCTAACGTAAGTCTTCTATTGGTAACTTTTCTTGTTACTGAGGTCAAATGCCAAGGAGAAATTTCCTACGTAATAAAATCAATAATTGCTTAAATCTGAGTATAAAATTTAGGAAATAGAGCATGATAACTATTCAGTAAATATTTAATCTAAAGTGTCTGTAAAGTTTTACAATTTAGTGATACTCTTAATAAAACTTTTAGGAGGTATATTTATGGCATTAGATTATAAAATTATAGGAAAAAGATTGAAAAAAGCAAGATTAGACAAGAACCTAACACAAGAACAATTATCAGAAAAATTGGAAATTTCTATTCCATTTTTAAGCAGAATTGAAACAGGTTCTTCTCCTGTAAATCTTAAACGATTAAATCAAATATGTTCATTATTAGATATTTCAGAATCCTCTATTTTAAACGGTGCTTCAAAGGAGCCAAATAAATACTTGATAAACGATTTTAATGAATTATTTAAAAATTGTTCACCTGACAAACTTAAACTAGTATACGATGTCGCAAAATTAATCATTGAACAGTAGTGTTTAATTATATTCATGGCACACAAAGTTGATTTTCCCTATAGCAGAAAAAAACAGTGGCTGTCCTATAATTGTCATTATAAGAGTTACTATGTAGGGGCGACCAATGGTCGCCCAGGCGGATACTATCCGCCCCTACACTAAGAATCTAGTAATCTCAATAGATTCTTCGTAAGTAAGTCTTTAAAGAGAGGCTCAGAATGACATTTCAGGATGCCATTCTTTTTTTCGTGCTTATGAATAATAAACTTGAAAAATATAAATAATAATACCTAAAGGAGACATTACATGAATTTTAAACAATGGAACGGATTCAATGATGGATTTTGGCAAAGTGAAATAGATGTTAGAAACTTTATTCAAACTAATTACACCCCCTATAACGGCGATAAAAACTTTTTAGAAAAGCCTACAAATGATACCATAAAATTATGGAATCAAGTATTAGAATTATACAAGAAAGAAAAAGAAAACAACGGAGTTTTAGACATAGATGAAAAAACAATTTCTACAATAACCAGTCATGCAGTTGGATATATTAACAAAAACATAGAAAAAATTGTTGGTTTGCAAACAGATGCTCCTCTTAAAAGAGCAATTATGCCCTTTGGAGGTATTAGAATTGTAGAAAAGTCTTGTCAAACTTATGGAAAAGAAATTCCCAAAACTATACATGACATTTTTACACATTATAGAAGAACCCATAACGATGGAGTTTTTGTAGCATACACAAAAGATATTCGTGCTGCTCGTTCCTCTCATATAATAACTGGGTTGCCAGATGGCTATGGCAGGGGCAGAATTATTGGCGATTACAGAAGAGTTCCTTTATATGGTGTTGATGCTTTAATAGAAAGCAAAACTAAAGACTTAGAAGACTTCACTTTTCATACAATTACAGAAGAAGAAATTCGAAATAGAGAAGAAACATACGACCAAATTTTAGCTCTAAAAGAATTAAAAGAAATGGCTTTACTCTATGGATTTGATATTTCCGAACCTGCAACTACCGCAAAAGAGGCTATACAATGGCTATATTTTGCATATCTTGCAACTACAAAAGAACAAAATGGTGCTGCTATGAGCATAGGTAGAATTTCAACTTTTTTAGATATTTATATTGAAAGAGATTTTAAAGAAAACAGATTAACAGAAATAGAAGCACAAGAATTAATAGATCATTTTGTAATGAAATTAAGAATGATTAGATTTTTAAGAACACCTGAGTATGACCAATTATTTAGTGGTGACCCTGTTTGGGTTACCGAAGCTATTGGCGGTATGTGTATAGATGGAAGAACGTTAGTTACAAAAAATTCTTTTAGAATATTGCACACCTTAACAACACTTGGCCCTGCACCAGAGCCTAATTTAACAGTATTGTGGTCAACACGACTACCAAAACATTTTAAAGACTTTTGTAGTGAATTATCAATAAAAACAAGTTCTATACAATACGAAAATGACGATTTAATGCGTGAATACTGGGGTGACGATTACGCTATTGCATGTTGCGTTTCAGCAATGAAAGTTGGTAAACAAATGCAGTTTTTCGGTGCCAGATGCAATTTAGCAAAAGCATTATTATATGCAATAAATGGCGGAAGAGATGAGTTAACTGGCAAACAAGTTTCCCCTGCATTTGAATCAGTTAAAGGTGAGTATTTAGATTATGATGATATAATGAATAAATTTAACACTATGATGGATTGGATTGCTGAAATTTACATTAAAGCACTTAACATCATCCACTATATGCATGACAAATATAATTATGAAAAATTAGAAATGGCATTGCATGATAAAGACGTTTTTAGAACCATGGCGTGTGGAATTGCTGGTCTTTCCGTCGTTGCAGATTCTTTTTCAGCAATAAAATATGCTAAGGTAAAAGTTATTAGGGATGAAACTGGCTTAGTTACTGACTATGTAATTGACGGCGATTTTCCTAAATATGGAAATGATGATGAAAAAGTTGATGACATAGCTGTTGAAATTGTAAAAACTTTTATGCATAAATTAAATGAACAAAAGACCTATAGAAACTCTACAGTAACTTTATCCATTTTAACAATAACATCAAATGTTGTATATGGCAAAAACACTGGAAATACCCCAGACGGCAGAAAATCTGGCGAACCCTTTGCCCCTGGTGCAAACCCAATGCACGGTAGAGATACAACCGGTGCACTTTCAGTAATGAATACTATATCGAAATTACCATATGCCCATGCACAGGATGGAATCTCATTCACATTTTCAATTGTTCCAAATGCATTAGGAAAAACTGATGAAGAAAAAGTTAATAATTTAACCGCTCTTTTAGATGGGTACTTTTCTAACATGAGTCATCATATAAATGTAAATATTTTTGATAAAAGTCTTTTAGAAGATGCCATGGCTCACCCAGAAAAATATCCTCAACTAACAATAAGGGTATCAGGATATGCAGTAAATTTCACAAAATTAACCAGAGAGCAACAGTTAGATGTTATTAATCGTACAATACATGAAAAAATTTAGTAAAACCTGTCATTCTGAGTTTTACTACAAAGACTTGCTCACGAAGAATCCTATAATCTCTTATTAATTACGATACAAAAATAGTCCGCTCCCGTGATAAAATGTGTTTTTTAGTACCTACAGACCTCCCGTGGTTGGTATATCTTTTTTAAAAAACTCCCTCCAGGTCAAGGGGTAATCCGTATGCCTCAAAGGGCTGTCGGGTAGCTTTTTAAAAAAGATATACCAACCACGGGAGGTCCTTTAGTAAGTACAATACATTTTATCACTCGTGCTATTTCACGCATATAAAAACCATAATGGAGGATTTTATGAATTACACTCTTGATAACAATCATGCATTAGTGCATTCAATTGAAACCTTTGGAACGCTTGATGGTCCTGGCATAAGATTTGTATTATTTTTGCAAGGTTGCAATTTATCTTGCAAGTATTGTCATAACAAGGATACATGTTCTTTTCAAGCTGGAAGTGTAAAAAGTTTAGATGAATTGCTTGAAAAAATGCTTAAATTTAAAACATATTTTAAAACTTCTACTGGTGGCGTAACCGTATCTGGTGGAGAGCCATTATTACAAGCTAATTTTGTTACAAAGTTATTTAAAAAACTAAAAGAAAATAATATTCACACAACTCTTGATACAAATGGAAATTTGCCTATTAAAGATAATATTAAAGAACTTTTAAAATATACAGATTTAGTATTACTGGATATTAAACATATTAATAATGAGAAATGCATTGAGTTAACAGGTCATTCAAATAAAAACACTTTAGATTTTGCTAAGTTTTTAAGTGATAACAACATTCCCGTTTGGATAAGACAAGTTTTAATTCCTGAAATTACAGATGATACAAACGATTTAAAGCTTTTAAAAGAATTTATCTCCACCTTAAAAAATGTTGAAAAAATTGAAATTTTACCATATCATAAAATGGGTGCATATAAATGGGAACAATTATGCCTAGAATATCCATTGAAAAATATTAGAGAAATTACTAAAGAAGATGTTGCAAAAGCAAAAAAAATTTTAGGGATTTTAGAAATTTAAAGAAATTCTTAGTTAATAGTTTTTCCTAACAAGTCCGCTTGCAGGTGTTAGTATATGATTTTAAAAAAACTACTCCAAGCCTCTGCGGGATTCCATGGGCCTCAATGGGCTGTCGTACGTTTTTTTAAAATCATATACTAACACCTGCAAGCTATTTTACTAAAAAATATTTACTAGTAATTTTTATACTATTTATTTTGGCTCCTTAGTAAAATCTTTTAAATAGTTGGGGGATAACCGTTTAAAAGATTTTACTAAAGAGCTTTTTGTTATTTTTATTTATATACATTGTCATTCTGAGCCTTACTACAAAGACTTTCTTACGAAGAATCTATCATATTCAATCGCAGACATTATTTGATTTGTACTGACATGTTTTTTAGTAAGATTCTTCGTAAGCATGGCTTTGCAGTAAGGCTTAGAATGACACAATTTTTAATGACATCTTGTTTTTTTTGGAAATCACAATTTATAGAACATAAATTGTTTTGTTTTTGAACAAAAAAAGACTATACATATATAATACAACATGTACAGTCATTTGTAAAGCACTTTTCATCGCAAGTTGCGACATTTTTCGACACCCCATTAAACATTATAATTTATATTAATTTAAATTATAATCCTACACCAAAATCATGTTCTTGTAACTGTCTATTCAAATTTTTAATCGTAATTCCTGTTTCAAGTGAAAGATATTCTATTGAAGGTACTGATCCTTCATTTATTTTAAAATAACTTTCAAGTCTTGAAATTTCTGAATTTTCTTTGCTTAAGCAATTTCCGCAAAATGCGGTATTTGTAATATAAAAACTGCCACATCTTGTACATTTTTTGAATTCCATATCCCGTTCCCTCCAAAATTCTACATATTTTTAATTATTTTATCACAAATTTTAAAAAAATAAAAGCCTTTGTTACAAATTTTTCCATAAGTTGTTGACAATTTACATAATGTGTGGTATAATACTTCTATTAGCGAGTCAAGAACTCGCAAACAGGTGCAGTATATACTGCAAATATGCCGCACTTGTGTAGTACCTCTGACACTTTGCCCCCCCACACGTGTGGGAATCTGGGTCAATCCTATTATACTGGATTTGTCAGAGCAGAACCGGCCCAATAAATGGGGGCCCAGACAACTTGCCAAGGTGACCGTTATGACGTGCTTTCCGACTGGATTTGTTTAGCTTTGGGGGCGCCAAAAACGCCTTATATTAAAGTTAAATTGCCCAATGTGGGCCAGAAAACTTTCACCCCCGGTATGTGCCGATGAAACTGTTCACTGTAGGATTTGTTTAGCTTTGGGGGCGCCCAAAAACGCCTTATAGTGTAAGAAGTTTATAAAATTTGCAGTATTTCCCCTGGTAGTCATTGACTGCCAGGGGAATTTTTTATTTTACCTTCTCCTCCACCCTTTCACAACCTCATACCAAAATACTGAAACGGCAGAAAATACAATAATCGTCGCTAAATCTCTTAACGATAATGCATTTAGTTTCAAAAACGAACTCACTGGTGTATATACAATAATAAATAAGATAACTACAGTAGCTATGCAAATAGCCCACATTACCTTATCTTTTAACAATCTCTTTGTAGAAACAATCACACTTTCTATTTCAGAACTATTTTCAAATACTAAAAACAAATTCGCTAAAATAATACTGCAAATTCCCATTGTCCTTGCCACTTCTGCACCTTCACTCAAATTCCAATAATATACACCAAATGAAAATCCAAAAATAACTAATCCTTGAATAACACTCTTTATTAAAACCCCTTTGCTTAATATGTTTTCTTTTGGATTTCGTGGCTTTCTATTCATAATATTGCTTTCAGCAGGTTGTCTTTCTAAAACTATTGAACATGTTGGGTCTACAAACAATTCCAATAAAACAACTGTCACAGGAAGGATTAAAAGTGCCACTGGATTTACATGAAACAGTGGTGCCAATAACGCAGAAAGTATAATAGGAATGTGAATTGTAAAAACATATCCAATCGCCTTCCTAATATTATCGTAAATTCTTCTTCCATCTTTTATAGTATCGACTATCGTAGTAAAATTATCATCTAATAAAATTAAATCTGCTGCCTCTCTCGATACTTCTGCCCCACGTTTTCCCATTGCAATTCCTATATCTGCATATTTCAAAGCTGGTGCATCATTTACGCCATCACCTGTCATTGCAACTATTTCACCGTTTTCTTTTAGTGCCCTTACTATTCTCATTTTATGTTCTGGAATAACCCTTGAAAAAATATTGATACTTTTCACACATTCTTTTAATTCCTCATCTGTCATTTTATCCATTTCTTCACCAGTTATAGTGTTATCAGCATTTTTAATTCCTACTTTTTTTGCCACCCATTTCGCTGTAATTACATTATCCCCAGTAATCATAATTACCCTTATTCCAGCTTTATTACATACCTCAATACTCTCTTTAATCTCTTCTCTTGGCGGATCGATTAACCCTATTAATCCGCAAAAATTCAATTTACATTCTGTTATATTATCTGGTATTTCTGATTCACTTATCTGCTCCATTGTTCCAACAGCTATTACACGCATTCCCTGACTTGACATATTATTCATGTAATTCTGTATTTTTATCTTTTCTTCTTCAGACACATTAGAAATAGATAATATACTTTCTGGAGCTCCTTTTGCTGAAACGGTGATTTTCTCGTTTTGTTTCCATACATGCCCCATCATTTTTAATTTGTTTGTGAAAGAATATTCTTTAATTAACTGCCCGCTAAATAGGGTTTTTATTATATCTGTTTGTTCTCCGCAATCCTGCGTCGCCACAGTGTTCGGGTCGTCGGGGACGCCGACCCCTACAACCAACCTCCGTATAATATTTTAACATTGCTTTTTCCATTGGGTCGTAGGTTTCTATTTCGCATGCTAGACCCATCATTTTTAATAATCTATCTTCATCACCATCTATTGCCCAAACTTCGTTTACACTCATTTTATTTTGGGTAATTGTTCCTGTTTTATCCGTACAAAGAACAGATATGGAACCCAATGTTTCAACAGATGGAAGTTTTCTAATAAGCGACTGTTTTTTTGCAAGTCTCCATGCACCCATTGCAAGAAAAACTGTAAGAATTACAGGAAATTCTTCTGGTATTGTTCCCATTGCAAGCGTGATACCTGCAAGTATACTTTCTATTATCCTTTCATGAAATACATGGTCTGTTATATTAAAATATGTAACTATACAAACCAGTACAAAAAATATTCCTGCAAATGTTGCTGAAACTTTAATAATCTGTTTTGTTTGCTTTTGCAAAGGTGTTTTTTCATCTGGTGCCTCAGAAACACTTTTACTTATTTTGCCATATTCTGTCTCTAATCCTATTTTATCTACTAAAACATAAGCACTTCCCTGTGTTACAAGGGTTCCAGAATAGCAATAATTTTTTTCGACCTTCCATACACCTTCGGATTCACCAGTTAAAGAAGATTCGTCAATACATAAATCATTACACTTCATTATCCTTCCATCAGCTGGAACTTTTACTCCTTCTGAAATAATCATAATATCGCCTGGAACTAAATCTACACTTGAAATTTCTGTTTCTTTACCTTCTCGTATTACTTTAATATGTGGAGAAGACAATTCTTTTAATGCATCCAATGTTTTATCTGTTTTCCATTCTTGTATTACATCAATAGTAATAATAGCTACAACAAATACAAGCATTATAATTCCATCTCTTGCTTCGCCTAATACAAAATATATTGCAGATGCCACTATTAACAGTAAAAACATGGGTTCAAATAAAACATCTCGAATTTTAAAAAATAGATTTTCCTTTTTCTTATTAGCTAATTCGTTCTTTCCAAATTTTTTTTGTAAATCTTTTGCCACTTCGTTTGTCAGCCCTTTTTCTACTTTTTCAATTTGCATAAGTTTTTCCTTTCTTTCCCTATAACTGTTATTCTATATTAATTAGTTCTATTCCAATTTCAATAATTTGACAGATTACATAATGTGTGTTATAATAACTCATATGCGTGCTATAAGCACACAATTAGTTGTACTCAGTTGTACTAGTGTACGACAAATTTTAACCGAAGGCGAAGTAAAGTAAATAATTACGCTGTACTACATGATGATGTGATTGTTATAATTTTTACCAGCCATTTCATTATGGCTTAGCTTTTAAAAGAAATTTTTTACACAGCCAAAGAGGCAAATTTCAACTCTGTGGCTTCGGAAAAAAACACATTGTTGTACCTTCGGTAACCTGGGCTCCCTTTAAATAAGGAGGCTCAGGTTTTTTATATAATAAAACAAAGTGGGGCACCTATGATCTCCCAAATGTGATGGGCATTATAATACAAAAAACGTCCACAGAACATGTTGCTGTCCCATAGACGTATATATCTATTGCTATTGTAAGCCCGACCATTTTGGCCTGTCAGTTTATGAAATTATTATATTATATGAATCTTATCCATGTCAAATGTTTTTTATAAATCTATACTAGATTTCCATTTGACTTCCTAAAAAACCGGCTGCTGATTGCAATAACTTTAATTCAACATCCCCCATTGCAATATTAGCTTCTTTTGATAATAATATAACGCTCCCAATAACATCCCCTTGACTTACAATCGGATATACTATTTGAGAATTAAACTTCCTTTCACTGGTATCATTTTGAACTATAGGTAATGAAACCTCGTCATTATCTCTGCTAATATAAACTTCTTTATTTTCTAGTAGTTCTTCCATTTCAGAACTTATATTTTTTTCAAAAAAATCTTTTTTTCCTCCACCGGCTACGGCAATAACCGTGTCTTTATCTGTGATGCAAGCAATATGTCCTGATGTGGTTGCTAATGTTTCAGCATATTCTGTTGCAAATTCAGATAATTCGCCAATTGGAGAATATTTTTTTAATATTACCTCTCCATCCCTATCTGTAAAAATTTCTAACGGATCTCCGCTCCTTGATGTGAAGCGTTTTTCTTATCTCTTTAGGAATTACAATCCTTCCTAAATCATCTATTCTTCTTACTACTCCTGTTGCTTTCAAAAAACTTCCCTCCCTTCCTCCTCACAAGTTCCATATCATTCACATTCTCGCTTCGCTCAAATGCTTATTCATTTCACTGTTCGTCGTCTTTCCCTAAAAGTTTTGCTTCGCAAATACTTTTGGGAACCTTAATAATTTTAGTATTTCTGAAGAGGGAATTTTTATGCAATTTTTTGACTTTTTTTGTATTTTTTATACGATTACCATTACTAATTAAAGCTTTTTAACAAAGTAGCTTGTGATGGTTAGTATATGTTTTTAAAAAGCGTACGACAGCCCTTTGAGGCCCAAGGAGTCTTCGGAGGCTTGGAGAAGTTTTTTAAAAACATATACTAACCACCACAAGCGGACGTTCTGAGCAAAACCCTTAACTAGCAACAGCATGAGGTTGCCAGTTAACACTTTTCAGCAAAGTAGCCTCCTTAAGTATAGTATAGCTTTTAAAAAGGTGAACGACAGCCCTTTGAGGCCCATGGAATCTTCGGAGGCTTGGAGGAGCCTTTTTAAAAGCTATACTATACTTAAGGAGGCGGAAATTTTAAGCAGAACTACAACACGAATGGTAGTAATATATTTTTTATTGCATTTGAAGTATTCTTGTGTTAATATGTTAATAATATTTATTATGAGGAGATTCTTATGAAAATTTCAAAGTTTTTAAAAATTTTTATTATTATTTTTAGTTTTTCTATTATATTTTTGATTTCCAATAAAGTTAATGCAAATTCAATTGATTCAATTAATATGGATATTTCCATTAATACCAACGGAAATGCACATGTTACCGAAACGTGGAATTGTAACGCAACTCAAGGTACAGAACTTTACCATCCTTATTATAATATTGGAAACTCTAATATCTCTAACCTCACAGTAACAAATGGCAATACTCAATATACCACTTTAAGCAGTTGGAATGTTAATGCATCCTTTAGTGCAAAGCAAAATAAGTGTGGCATTAACTATGTATCAAATGGAGTTGAGCTTTGTTGGGGAATTAGTTCTTATGGAACCCACAGTTACGTGGTAAGTTATGATATATCTAATTTTGTTTCTGAATTAACGGATTCGCAAATGGCTTATTGGACTTTAATTCCTTCCGATTTATCAAATGATGTAGGAAGTGTTGATATCAAAATACATAGTGATATTTATTTCCCTCAAACTATAGATGTATGGGGATTTGGTCAATATGGAGCACCCTGCTATGTACAAAATGGATATATAGAAATGAAATCAAATGGTACATTAACTTCTAGTGAATATATGACTATTTTAGCTAAGTTTCCTCTTGGTACTTTTACTCTATCAAATAAACTGAATAATGATTTTCAATATTATCTTGGTATGGCTGAACAAGGAGCAACTAACTACACTAATACTTCAAGCTCTCAAGGTTATTTTACTAACAATATTGTTAGTGATTTATTTTATATACTAATGGTAGTTGTTATATTTATAGTTTCCATTTTTGTACGTAAAAATTCCACTTCATCATCTCTTACTTTAGACTTTGGAAAAGCTGGCAAAAGATTGCCTTCAGACGTCCCATATTTTAGAGATATTCCTTGCAAGGGTGATATTTTTAGAGCATATTTTATTGCATATAATTATAATCTTATGAAAAATAAAGCTGACTTTTTAGGAGCCATTTTACTAAAATGGCTAAAAGATGGCAAAATTAAAGTTGAAAAAAGAACTGTTGGGAAAATACTTCACAAGCAAGAAACTTGCATTATCCTTGATTCTTCCTCTACTTTTGATATGCCATCTGAAAATGAGCTTCACTTAAATTTATATGAGGCAAGTGGAGATGGTGTATTAGAACCAAATGAATTTAAAAAGTGGTGTATCGTTAATTATACGAAAGTTTCAAAATGGTTTGATGACATTTTAATATATGAAAGAGATCGTTTAGTCACTGAAAACACAATTACAGAAACAGAATCTGGAATTTTTAAATTTAAAAAGTATGTTGTGGATAGCAGTTTGAAAAATGAAGCAATTGAATTAAAAGGATTAAAAAATTATTTAAAAAATTATACTTTAATTAAAGATAGAGAAGCAATTGAAGTGACTTTGCTGGAAGAGTATTTAATGCTTGCTCAAATGTTTGGAATTGCAAAAGAGGTATCAAAAGAATTTGAAAAATTATATCCAAAAATAATTGAAGAAAATAACTATAATTTTAATTATGCAGATGTATTATTTATCAGTAGCTTTGCATACATAGCATCAGCTGCACAAATTGCTTCTTATGCAGGAGGCGGCGGTGGATTCTCTGCCGGCGGAGGCGGTTTCGGCTCATTTGGTGGCCGGTGGCGGTGGCCGGCGGATTTAGATAGAAAAATATTTTAACAATACAATATTTTTTATATTATGATTAAACTAGGGGTATCACAAAAAAATGTGATACCCCCTAGATTTTAAGGAAAAATCCATAAGTTAAATTTATGTTATACAACATTCCTAAACCTTAGAAATTTAAATACGTCTCACTTGACGTTAACCATCCCATAGCACTTCTCACAAATATGCTCGCCATCTTCATTCTTACCCACAGTTTCAGAATAAATCCAGCATCTTTCGCACTTTTCTCCTGGTGCTACTTCTACTGTAACTGTCACATCTTCTGAAATGCTATTGTCTTCTACTATTTCAACTTTTGAAACTATAAACACAGTTTCAAATAAGGCTTCGTTCCCCTTTAATTCAGTATATTGCTCCGTCTTCGCATTCAAAACAACTTTTGCATTAAGGGATTGACCAATTATTTTTTCGGTTCTAGCTAGTTCTAATTGTTTCGAAACAACTTCTCTTAATTCCAATATCTTTTTCCACTCTTCTATGATTTTCTTATTATCATATTCTGGATTTACCTTTGGCCAATCTAATAGCATTACACTATCAACGTTTTCTCCATTTTCCTTTGGCATGTATTTAAATATTGTCTCCGAAGTAAAAGCTGTCATTGGTGCGAGCATTACAACCAAAGCTTTCAGTATTTCATACATAACGGTTTGAGCTGCTCTTCTTTCAATAGACTTTGCTTTGCTTGTGTATAACCTGTCTTTTATTATGTCTAAATAAATATTGCTCATATCTGTAACGCAAAACTGATTTATGCTATGATATGCCACATGAAAATCATATTTATCATATGCTTTCGTGCAGTCGCTTACCAATTTATTTAATCTTGTTAATGCCCATTTATCAATGTCTAATAAATCTTTATATTCAACTTTATTATCTACATCAAAGTCAGAAATATTGCCCAATATGAATCTTGCTGTGTTTCTTATTTTTCTATACACTTCTGAAATTTGTTTTAATATCTCTTTAGAAATGCTAACATCACCTTTAAAGTCTGAAGCTAAAACCCACAACCTTAATATATCTGCACCATACTCATTTATAACTTCTTGTGGACTAATTCCATTACCAAGTGATTTAGACATTTTGTTTCCTTCAGTATCTATAACAAACCCATGTGTTATAACTTCCTTATATGGTGCTTTCCCGAATGCAGCAACAGAAGTAAGAAGTGAAGATTGAAACCATCCTCTATATTGGTCTTGACCTTCTAAATATAAGTTCGCCTCTGGCAATCCTCTTTCTGCAAGAACACCTAAATAAGATGTTCCTGAATCAAACCATACGTCCATTATATCTGTTTCTTTTTTAAATGTATTGCATCCACAATCACATACTGCATTATCTGGCATTAATTCTTTTTCTGACATTTCAAACCATGCGTTTGAACCCTTTTCTCTAAAAATATCTTGAATTTTTTGTATGCTTATCTTTGTTAAATATTCTTTTCCACATGCTGTACAATAAAATATTGGTATTGGTACTCCCCATGTTCTTTGTCTTGAGATACACCAATCTGCTCTTTCTTTAACCATTTCTGTCATTCTTTCTTTTCCCCAGGCTGGTATAAATTCCACGGTATTTATAGCATCTATTGCCTCTTGTCTAAAACCTTCAACTGAAGCAAACCATTGGCTTGTGGCTCTGAAAATTACTGGTTTTTTACATCTCCAACAATGTGGATATGAATGGTTTAATTCCTCTTTTGCAAATAGAAACTTATTTTGTTCTAACCATTCAATTATTGCCTTATTTGATTTTTCATAAAATAATCCGTCAAATGGTCCTGAACCTGCATCTTGGTGACCTTTGTCATCCACTGTTACAACTATTTCAAGTTTGTTTTTTAAGCCACATAAATAATCTTCTCTACCATAACCTGGTGCTGTGTGAACTGCTCCTGTACCAGTACCAAGCTCAACTTTTATTGTATCGTCACTGCCTAATACAACTATTGAATTTCTATCTAAGAATGGATGTTTACAAAGTATTCCTTCCAATTCTTTGCCTTTAAATTCGCCTATTACCTTATATTCCTCTATTTCAGCTTTTTTCATTACGGTTTCAACTAAGGCTTTTGCTATTATATATTTTTCAGAGTTGGCTTGTACTAGACTATACTCAAAATCTCCTCCTACAGTTATTGCAACGTTTCCTGGTAATGTCCATGGTGTTGTTGTCCAAATCAAAATGTATGAATCTTCTAATTCGGTGGCGTTTGGGTTTGGGCCGGTGATGGCACTGCCTACTACCGACGTGATTGGAAATTTAACATATACGGAATTTGTTTTATGGTCAGCGTACTCAATTTCTGCTTCTGCTAATGCCGTTTCACAATCTGTACACCAATGTACTGGTTTCAAGCCTCTATATATATAACCTCTTTCATACATCTTTCCAAAGACTTCTATTTGTCTAGCTTCAAACCTAGGTTCAAGCGTTTTGTATGGTTCATCCCATTCGCCTAGTACTCCAAGTCTTTTAAAGCCTTCTATTTGCTTACCTTGAAATTCCTCTGAAAACTTTTTACAAATATCTCTAAATTCATTAACGCTTACTTTATCCCTATCTATGCCTAAAACATTAATTGCTCTTTTTTCAGTTGGAAGTCCATGTGTATCAAAGCCAGGTATATATGGGCTGTAGAACCCTGCTAAATTTTTGTACCTAACAATAATATCTTTTAAAACCTTGTTCATTGCGTGGCCAATATGTATTTCACCATTTGCATATGGCGGACCATCATGTAATACAAATGGTTTCTTCCCTTTATTCTTATTTAATATTTTTTCATATAACTTATTTTCAAAAATTTCTTCTTGAATTTTTGGCTCGTTTTCTGGCAAACTTGCTCTCATCGGGAAGTCTGTTTTTGGTAGGTTTAGAGTGTCGCTATAATTTTTTTCTTTCATATGCTTTTCCTTTCTCTTGTACTGGGCGTTCACAGAACGCCCCTACATGTTATGCACTCTTGCTTTTCTTCACTTTCTTATCCTCATTAATCACAAGTTTAGGAGCAGCTGTGTTTTCCACTGTTTCTTTCGTAATAATACATTCCTCAATATGTGGATTTGAAGGAATTTCGTACATTATATCTCTCATTATTTCTTCAATAATTGCTCTTAATCCTCTTGCACCTGTGTTTCTTTCAATTGCTTTATCTACAATTAAATCAAGTGCCTCTTCTTCAAATTCTAGCTTTACATTGTCTAATTCTACTAATTTTTTATATTGCTTTAACAAGGCATTTTTAGGCTTTGTTACTACTTGTTTTAACTCGCCTCTATCTAATTCCTTTAACGTTGCAATTATTGGTAATCTTCCTACAAATTCTGGAATCAAGCCATACTTAAGTAAATCGTTTGGCAATATATGCTTGTAAATTTCATATTTACTAACTTCTTTTCTGCTTTCTACACTTGCACCAAATCCTATACCCTTCTTTCCCATTCTTTCTTTTATTATTTTGTCTATTCCTTCAAATGCTCCTCCACAAATAAATAATATATTTGCAGTGTTTATTTGCAATAATTCTTGATGAGGATGTTTTCTGCCACCTTGTGGTGGCACAGAAGCTACCGTTCCTTCAACTATTTTTAGTAACGCCTGTTGAACACCTTCTCCGCTAACATCTCTTGTAATAGAAGGATTCTCTGATTTTCTTGAGATTTTATCTATCTCATCTATATATATAATTCCTTTTTCGGCTTTAGCAACGTCATAATCAGCTGCTTGAATTAGTTTCAAAAGAATATTTTCAACATCTTCTCCAACATATCCTGCTTCTGTTAATGTTGTAGCATCTGCAATAGCAAATGGTACATTTAAAACTTTAGCTAATGTTTGAGCCAACATTGTTTTTCCACAACCTGTTGGGCCAAGAAATAAAATATTACTTTTTTGGATTTCTACATCATCCAAATTCGCTAGGTTATTTATTCTTTTATAATGATTATACACAGCCACAGATAAAGTCTTTTTAGCTTCATCTTGACCAATAACATATTCATCTAATATTCGTTTAATTTCTGCTGGTGGAAGAACTTTTTCTTTTAAACTCTTTTTTCCTTCTTCTATTTCTTCAAAGTAACCTTCTTCTATAATGCTTGTACAAACCTTAATACATTCATCACAAATATATGCACCAGGTCCAGAAATTATTCTTTTAACGTTTTCTTGCGATTTCCCACAAAATGAACATTTTACACCTCTATTATTATTTTTAGCCATCATATTCTCCTATCCTTCACACGTAGGGGCAGATTCCATATCTGCCTAGGCGGAAATAGATTCCGCCCCTACATTTTTTTGGGTCTCTCCTACATTCTTTTATCTAATATTCCATCTATTATTCCATACTTAAGTGCTTCTTCAGCCGTCATAAAATTATCTCTTTCTGTATCTTCATTAATTTTTTCTAATGGTTGACCAGTTTTTTCACTTAAAATTCTATTTAACTTTTCTCTTGTCCTAATCATATGTTCAGCATGAATCTTGATTTCTGTAGTTTGCCCAGATAATCCTCCACTTATTAATGGTTGGTGTATCATTATTTCTGCATTTGGTGTCGCAAACCTTTTTCCTTTTGTTCCACACGCTAATAACACTGCTCCCATGCTAGCCGCAAGTCCTACACACATAGTAGATACTGGGCATTTTATATAATTTATTGTATCATATATTGCCATACCATCTGTAATAGAGCCTCCAGGGCTATTTATATATAAAAAGATTTCTTTATCTGGATCTTCTGATTCTAAGAAGAATAACTGTGCTACAACAAGACTTGCTGTTGTATGATTCACATCTTCTGATAAAAATATTATTCTATCTTTTAACAGTCTTGAGAATATATCGTAAGACCTTTCTCCTTTACTTGTTTGTTCAATTACATATGGGACTAAACTATTTTTTTCCATCTTTCTTTACCTCCACTTGTGCGTTTTCTATAATAAATGCAATCGTCTTTTCCAACGTTAATGTTTCCTTAATGTATTTTTTAAAATCTTCGTTATCCTTTATATCTTCTTCTGTTTTACCGTATTTTTCCGCTTCTATTTTCATTTTTTCTGATAATTCTTTTTCATCTACTTCAATACCTGCATCTTTAGCTATTGCATTAAGAACTAGTCTTATTTTTATGGACTTTGTTGCAGTTTCTTTTTCTTTTTCTCTCATACTTTCCATTGTTTGATTTGTATATTGAAGATATTGCTCTAAATTCAATCCCTGATGTTCCAATCTATGTTCAAATGAGTGAATCGTATTGTCTACTTCTGTTTCAATCATTCCTGATGGAACATCCACCTCTGCGACTTCAACAACTGCACTAATTGCTTGTTCTTCTGTTTCCGCCTTTTCTTTTGCTTTATTTTGTTCTTCTAGTCTTTCTTTTATGCTTGCTTTTAATTCATCTAATGTTTCAAACTCACTAACATCCTTAGCTAATTCATCATTTATTTCAGGTAATTCTTTTTCCTTAATTTCGTGTAACTTTACTTTAAATACCGCATCCTTATCTGCCAATTTTTCTGAAGCATACTCTAATGGAAACTTTACTTTAATTTCTTTTTCTTCATCTGTTTTCATTCCAATAACTTGTTCTTCAAATCCTTCTATAAATGAGTGACTTCCAATTTTTAGTTCGTAATTTTCAGCTGTTCCTCCTTCAAATACTTCTCCATCAACGCTGCCTTCAAAGTCAATAACTGCAACATCACCCTCTTGAACAGCTCTTCCTTCAACCGTAATAAGCCTTGAATTTTTCTCAGCCATTTTGTTTAGTTCATCTTGAATACTTTCATCGGTTACATTATACTCAACTTTTTTTAATTCTATACCTTTATATTTCCCCAATTTTACGTCTGGTTTAATTTGCACAATAGCTGTAAATATTAATTCCTTACCTTTTTCCATTTGCACTATTGAAATTTCTGGTTTGCTAACTATATCAAAATCAATTGCTTTTATTTCTTCGTCATATATTTCTGGAACTATTTCATTAAAAGTATCTTCATAAAATATTTCTTTTCCATATACTTTTTCCACTAACTGATACGGTGCTTTCCCCTTTCTAAACCCTGGAATATTAAAATATTTTGCACTTTTGTGAAATACTTTTTGTATCCCTTCATCGAATTTTTTTGCTTCAATATTGAATTCTAGCTTTAGTTCATTTTTGTTATCTGTTTTTTCTACCTTAAGACTCATGTCCTCCTCACTTTCTTCTTTCTTTTAATCACATTATTATATCACATATAAATAATTTTTCAACAATTTTTTTATTTTTTTTATTTTTCTGATTACTGTTCAACACTTTAGCCTAAAACTTCCGCCTCCTTAAGTATAGTATATCTTTTAAAAATGCTACTCCAAGCCTCCGGAGACTCCATGGGCCTCAATGGGCTGTCGTTCGCCTTTTTAAAAGATATACTATACTTAAGGAGGCTACTTTGCTGAAGAGTGTTAATCTGATTACTAGTTAACATTTTTGTCTACAATCATTTCTGCCACTTCTACTACTGGACCGGCACCGATTGTAAGTATTAAATCATTCTCTTTTACATGTTGTTTTAAATATTCTGCGATATCTTCATATTTCCCTATATATAATGCTTTTTTACCTCTTATAATTAATTTATCAACAATATCTTGCGGACTAACATTATATATATTTTCCTCCCTCGCAGCATAAATATCTGAAAGTATTACATTGTCAAACCCCATCAAAACTTCAACAAATTCATCCAACAAATTAAAGGTTCTACTATATGTATGAGACTGAAAAATTGCCCAAGATTCGTTATATTTCTTTTTTTGCATTGCTTTTGAAGTGGCAAGTATTTCTGTTGGATGATGTGCATAATCATCATATACTGTAGCTCCTTTACATTTTCCGATATACTCAAACCTTCTGTTAGCACCAGTAAATTTTTTTAATCCATTTATCATACTTTCTTTTGAAAGCTCATACATGTGGCATAACGCAATGCATGCTAAAGCATTTGAAACATTGTGTTCTCCTGGAACTGACAAATGAACAGTTATGTAATATTCATTTTTAAAATAAGCATCAAATTTAGCAAATCCGTTATCATCATAAGAAATATTTTTTGCCGTAAAATCTGCTCCGAGTGTTTTTTAATCCATATGTCATAATTTGTGCATTCGTGCAGTCAACTAATTTCAAGCACTCAATATCATCTGCATTTAATACCAATTTACCATCTTTTGGTATTAATCTAGCAAATTTTTCAAATGAAAGTTTTATATTCTCAAAGGTTTTAAAATAGTCTAAATGATCATTATCAATATTTAATATAATTTCAGACTTTGGATAAAAATGCAAAAAACTATCTACATATTCGCACGCTTCTACAATAAAATATGGACCATTTCCAATATGATAATTTCCGTTAATTTGTTTTAGATTTGCTCCAACTTGTATAGTTGGTTCTAATCCTGCTTCTAAAAAACATATTGATACCATTGAAGTTGTAGTTGTTTTTCCATGTGTTCCAGAAATACAAATTGTTTCACTATATTTTTTCATTAGCTCACCTAAAAAAACTGCTCTTTCCATGCACGGAATATTTAAACGTTTTGCTTCAAGCAATTCTTCATTTGTTTCTTTTATTGCAGCCGTATATATTACTAAATCTTGATCTTTAACTAAGTTTTTATTATGTCCAATGCCAACTTGAATACCTGATTTTATTAAGTCTTGAACTGATTTACTATCATTATTCGTTGAGCCGGTAACTTGAACTTTGAAATATTGCAAAATTTTTGCAATGCCACTCATACTAACTCCGCTTATACCAATCATATGTACCTTGTTTACTGTACCAAAATCAAATTTCATAGATTCCACCTTCTCTTTCTTGTACTTGTCTATCCCTCCGAAGACTCATTGGGCCTAAATGGGCTGTCGTTCGCTTTTTAAAAAGCATCTACTAACCTCTTAAAGCTACTTTCCTACTCAACATTGTTTATTATTAAGTCTTTTCTGTATTATATACTACACAGTCTGTTTTTGCAATATATTATTCAATTTCAACTATATTAAAGGTACTATATTAATGGTTTTCTCTAAAATATCCGCTTATAAGTGTCCTAGAACGTACTTTCCATATAGAAATCAACAATAATAGCCCGCTCCCGTGGTGGTAATATATTTTTTTTAGGCTCCTCCAAGTGATTCCCACTCGTATCCTCCTAAAAAAAATATATTACCACCACTCGCGCTATTCC